>Ga0209564_1000390_pt1 | contig 78822 bp, 65 predicted proteins | sample AraplaCol_mMF_r2_FD_184272 | JGI IMG/M metagenome (GOLD analysis project Ga0209564, IMG submission 184272) | Arabidopsis root microbial communities from North Carolina, USA - plate scrape MF_Col_mMF_r2 (SPAdes) (version 3) | ecosystem: Host-associated > Plants > Roots > Endosphere | place: USA...
TGCAGTTCAGGCGCACCGGCTTCGGCAAAGCCCGACGGGATCAGCACGGCGCCCGGAATTTTCTTCTCGCCGCATTCCGTCAGCGCGGCAGCGACGAATTTTGCAGGGATCGCGAACACAGCCGTATCGATCTCGCCGGCCACATCCTTGACGCTCTTATAGGCCTTGAGGCCCATGATCTCGTCGGCCTTGGGATGGATCGGATAGATCTGCCCCTTGTAGCCGCCATTGATCAGGTTCTTCATCACCGAGTTGCCAATCTTGCCATCCTCCGCCGAGGCGCCGATCACGGCGACGGCCTTGGGCTGCATGATGCGGTTCATGGCAGTGACGATTTCCGCGGTCGGGCGCGGCGCCGGACGCGGCTTGTAGTCGAAATCGACGACGATGCGGACGTCGGCCGCGATCGCATCCTTCTTGGTGGCGAACACCGGGTTGAGATCGAGCTCGACCATTTCCGGGAAATCGCTGACGAGCTGCGAGACTTTTACGATGATATCGGCCAGCGCCTCGCGATTGGCGGGATCGCCGCCGCGCACGCCATGCAGCATCTCCGCCGCCTGGATGCCATCGAGCATCGACAGCGCATCGTCATTGGTCGCAGGCGCAAGACGGAAGGTCACGTCCTTCAGCACTTCCACCAGCACGCCGCCGAGGCCGAAGGCCACCAGCTTGCCGAACGAGCCATCGGTGATCGAACCGATGATCACCTCGGTGCCGCCCATCAGCATCTGCTGAACCTGGACGCCTTCGATCTTCGCATCGGCCTTGTACTTCTTGGCATTGGCCAGAATCGTGTCATAGGCCTTCTGCGCGTCTTCCGCGGTCTTGACGCCGACGATGACACCGCCCGCTTCGGTCTTGTGCAGAATGTCCGGCGAAACGATCTTCATCACCACCGGGAAGCCCATGCCACCGGCGATCTTCGCGGCATCCGCAGCAGAGGTCGCGACACCCTCTTTCGGAACGGGAATGCCATAGGCGTCACAGACGAGCTTGCCTTCCGGCGCCGTCAGGCTGGTGCGCTTGTCCGCCTTGACGGCGTCGAGCACCTTTCGCACGGCATCTTTCGCCGAGGCGGGCGCTTCTTTGACAGCGAGATTCGATTGAGACATGGCCTTCTCCCATTGCGTTTCTTGACGCGGACGAATTTATGGCATTTGGTATGCCAGAAAATCGAAAGTCAAGGCGCGGTGCAGCGCAAAATTGCTGAAATAGCCGTCAGCTTGACACGCTGGCATCTGGCATGCCAAAAATTCTGAACGTTGTTTCTGTGGTACGACATCTCCGACCGGAGATGATTCATGCCCACGCGAAAACCAACCAAGGCGCCGTCCATTATGTCTGAGGCCGACCTTGCGATCGTTCGGATCGCACCCGAGACCAGCTTCAAGACCAAGGCCTATGAAGCCTTGAAAGAAGCCATTCTCAAGATGGACATCTACACGACGCCGGATCCGGTGATGCTCGACGAGCGCGCTCTCTCCGAACGGTTGGGCGTCAGCCGCACGCCGATCCGCGAAGCGATCGCGATGCTGGAACAGGACGGTTTCGTCAAAACCGTGCCGCGCCGCGGCATCGTGGTGGTGCGCAAGACCAAGAACGAGATCGTCGACATGATCCGCGCCTGGGCGGCGCTGGAAAGCATGGCGGCCCGCCTGATCACGACCACCGCGCGCAAGAAGGACATTTCGGCGCTGCGCGACTTCTTCAAGGACTTTGGCAAGGACCGCCTGCCGCAGGATCATGTCGAAGAATATTCAAAGGCAAACATTGCCTTTCACCAGGCGGTGCTGGCGCTCAGCGAAAGTCCGGTCCTGATCGACATGACCAACGACATCCTGCTGCATGTGCGCGGCTATCGCCAGCTCACCATCGGCCGGGTCGATCGCACCGCGACCTCCCTGCCCGAGCATCTCGCCATCATCGAGGCGCTCGAGGAGCGCGACACCGAGCTGGCGGAGAAGCTCGCGCGCGATCACACGCTTGGCCTCGCCTCCTATGTCGAGGCGCATGGCCAGGAGCTATTTAGTTAGAGGCCATTGTTCACGTAACGCCGTCACGCGGCACGCCGCGCGACAGAGTCCAACAACCATACCCAGAAACGTCAGGGGAGAGCGGAATGTCCGCAGTTCACAGCATCGACACCTCAACCGAACAGGAACTGACAGATGGCTTCCATCTGATCATCGATGCCCTCAAGCTGAACGGCCTCAACACCATCTACGGTGTCCCCGGCATTCCGATCACTGACTTCGGCCGCATGGCGCAGGCTGAGGGCATTCGTGTCCTCTCCTTCCGCCACGAACAGGCCGCCGGCTATGCCGCGTCGATCGCCGGCTATCTCACCAAGAAGCCGGGCGTCTGTCTCACCGTCTCGGCGCCGGGCTTCCTCAACGGCCTCACCGCCCTCGCCCACGCCACCACCAACTGCTTCCCGATGATCCTGATTTCCGGCTCGTCCGAACGCGAGATCGTCGACCTGCAGCAGGGCGACTATGAGGAAATGGATCAGCTCGCGATCGCAAAACCGCTCTGCAAGGCTGCGTTCCGCGTGCTGCATGCGCAGGACATCGGCATCGGTCTCGCCCGCGCCATCCGCGCAGCCGTGTCGGGCCGCCCCGGCGGCGTCTATCTCGACCTGCCCGCAAAGCTGTTCGGTCAGGTGATGAATGCCGAGGCCGGCAAGAAGTCGCTGGTCAAGGTGATCGACGCCGCGCCGGCACAGATCCCCGCTCCGGATTCCATCAAGCGCGCGCTCGACGTGCTGAAATCTGCGAAGAAGCCACTGATCATTCTCGGCAAGGGCGCCGCTTACGCACAGGCCGACGAGGCCGTGAAGGCGCTCGTCGAGACCTCCGGCATTCCGTTCCTACCTATGAGCATGGCCAAGGGCCTCCTCCCCGACACCCATCCGCAATGCGCCGGCGCTGCACGCTCCACCGTGCTGAAGGACTCCGACGTCGTCATGCTGATCGGCGCGCGCCTCAACTGGCTGCTGTCCCATGGCAAGGGCAAGGCCTGGGGCGACCAGCCGAAGAAATTCATCCAGATCGACATCGAGCCGAAGGAAATGGATTCCAACGTCGAGATCGTCGCGCCCGTGGTCGGCGATATCGGCTCCTGCGTTGCCGCTCTGCTCGATGGCATGGGCAAGAGCTGGACGAAGGCATCGAGTGACTGGACCTCGGCCGTCACCACCAAGCGCGACGACAACATCGCGAAAATGGCGCCGAAGCTGCGCAACAACAACTCGCCGATGGACTATCACGGCGCGCTGGGCGTGCTCCGCACCATCATCGCCGAGCGCCCTGACGCGATGCTCGTCAATGAAGGCGCCAACACCCTCGATCTCGCCCGCGGCATCGTCGACATGTACAAGCCGCGCAAGCGTATCGATGTCGGCACCTGGGGCATCATGGGCATCGGCATGGGCTATTGCATCGCCGCCGCCGTCGAGACCGGCAAGCCGGTGCTGGCCATCGAAGGCGACAGCGCCTTCGGCTTCAGCGGCATGGAGGTCGAAACCATCTGCCGCTACAATCTGCCGGTCTGCATCGTCGTCTTCAACAATGACGGCATCTATCGCGGCACCGACGTCAATCCGACCGGCGGCAGCGACGTTGCCCCCACCGTCTTCGTCAAGGGCTCGCGCTACGACAAGATGATGGAAGCGTTTGGCGGCGTCGGCGTAAACGCGACCTCGCCGGACGAACTCAAGCGCGCTGTCAACGAGGCGATGGATTCCGGCAAGCCGACGCTCATCAATGCGGTGATTGATCCGGCCGCCGGCAGCGAAAGTGGCCGCATCGGCAACCTCAATCCGCAGAGCGTTCTCAGCAAGAAGAAGTAATTCTGATCACGCGGGGTCGCGAGACCCCGCAAATTTTCTCCAAGTGCCGAGCCGGCAAAAATAGTGACGGGAGCATAGCAATGACACAGGCGCTCAAAGGCGTTCGCATTCTCGACTTCACCCATGTGCAATCGGGCCCGACCTGCACGCAGCTTCTCGCCTGGTTCGGCGCCGACGTGATCAAGGTCGAGCGCCCGGGCGTTGGCGACATCACCCGCGGCCAGCTGCAGGACATCCCGAATGTGGACAGCCTGTATTTCACCATGCTGAACCACAACAAGCGCTCGATCACCCTCGACACCAAGAACCCGAAGGGCAAGGAAGTCCTCACCGCACTGATGAAAGAGTGCGATGTGCTGGTCGAGAACTTCGGCCCCGGCGTGCTCGATCGCATGGGCTTCCCGTTCGAGAAGATCCAGGAAATCAACCCGAAGATGATCGTCGCCTCGATCAAGGGTTTCGGTCCCGGTCCCTTTGAAGACTGCAAGGTCTATGAAAACGTCGCGCAGTGCACCGGCGGCGCCGCTTCGACCACCGGCTTCCGCGATGGCCTGCCGCTGGTCACCGGCGCGCAGATCGGCGACAGCGGCACCGGCCTGCATCTGGCGCTCGGTATCGTCACCGCGCTGTATCAGCGCACGCAGACCGGCAAGGGCCAGAAGGTCACCGCCGCCATGCAGGACGGTGTGCTGAACCTGTCGCGTGTGAAACTGCGCGACCAGCAACGCCTCGCTCATGGCCCGCTGAAGGAATATAGCCAGTTCGGCGAAGGCATTCCGTTCGGCGATGCCGTGCCGCGCGCCGGCAACGACAGCGGCGGTGGCCAGCCGGGCCGCATCCTGAAGTGCAAGGGCTGGGAGACCGACCCGAACGCTTATATCTATTTCATCACCCAGGCTCCGGTGTGGGAGAAGATCTGCGACGTCATCGGCGAACCCGGCTGGAAGACCGATCCGAACTACAACAAGCCGGCCGTCCGCCTGCCCCGCCTCAACGAGATCTTCGCCCGCATCGAACAGTGGACGATGACCAAGACCAAGTTCGAGGCGATGGAAATCCTCAACAAGGACGACATCCCTTGCGGTCCGATTCTCTCCATGAAGGAGCTGGCGGAAGACCAGTCGCTCTACGCCACCGGCACCATGGTCAAGGTCGATCACCCCGAGCGCGGCGAATATCTGTCGGTCGGCAACCCGATCAAGCTGTCGGCCTCGCCCACCGTCGTGGCGCGCTCGCCACTGCTCGGCGAGCACACCGACGAGATCCTCAAGCAGGTGCTCGGCTTCAGCGATCATCAGGTCGCGGAAATCCACGACAGCGGCGCCCTCGATCCGCCGCGCAAGGTGGCTGCTGAGTAAGCAAGCCCCCAGCAGTTATTGAACGTGAAAGGCCGCCTGATGGGCGGCCTTTTTGCGTTGGTCACGCAATGACGACCGACGGCCCCGGATGGAACTTCGATAAGAAAAGCCAATCGTTCAATTTTGCGTTGCAAAATTTTCTTGCTGCTATGCGAAGAAAGCTCTGGTCCGTGGCATCTGGTATACGTAAATTAGCTCCAGATGAGAACACGGCGCCCGGCGCCATCTGGAAGGGAATACCGATGTCCAAGACTGCTTCGCTCGGCGTCAGCGCCAATGCCAGCCTGTTCGGCCGCTTCCTCGCGTCGATCGATCGCGCCCTGATGGCCAGCGCGAAGATTTCGATCCGCAATGGCGACCTGCCGCGTTTCGGCCTCTGATTTCCACACTTTGCGGGCTTCGGTCCGCACTGTTCTTCTGCGTTCCTCCCGAACTGGCCTCGGATTTCCGGGGCCTCTTTTTTGCCTTCAAGGTTGCATTGCAGCGTGAATTCCCGCTCCCTGCGACATATTGGCCTCCCCACCTTGAAACGGCTCTAATCGCTTGCCGTCTGGCATATCGCATACCAAACTGCGTCAACGGTAATGCTTCAGGTTTGAATAGAAGGCATACCGGGGGAGGACGAAGGCCGAGCTGCCCGTAAGGGGCACGACGCCGTATGCGCTATGAAACAGCGATCCAGACCCACCCAATCTGCAGGCGAGCCATTCCGGCTCAACAGTCTGACGTGCGCATGTGGCGCGCGCAAGGTCCTGTTCGCCAGCCGGCCAATTGGAAACTCGAAGGACGATCGACCACGCACTGACGCTTTGCACTGACGATGACAAGTCGGCGAACGACCGACGCATCAAAACGAATGGGAGAGAAACAATGAAACGCTTTGCCTCTGCACGCTTGGCTTCATGTCTCACGCTGGCCGCCGCGGCGTCCATTCTTGCATTGGGGACCAGCCTCCCCGCCTCCGCAGCCTGGGAGCCGGTCAGGCCGGTTGAATTCATCGTGCCGGCAGGCACCGGCGGCGGCGCCGACCAGATGGCGCGCACCATCCAGGGCATCATCACCAAGCACAATCTGATGAAGCAGCCTCTCGTCGTCATCAACAAGTCGGGCGGCGCCGGCGGCGAAGGTTTTCTCGATGTGAAAACCGCCAACAACAACCCGCACAAGATCATCATCACCCTGTCGAACCTGTTCACGACACCGCTCGCCACCGGCATTCCCTTCAACTGGAAGGACATGACCCCGGTCGCCATGCTGGCGCTCGACGAGTTCGTGCTGTGGGTGAATGCCGACAAGCCCTACAAGACGGTGAAGGAATATATCGAGGCCGTGAAGGCAGCACCTCCGGGCTCGATGAAGATGGGCGGCACCGGCTCCAAGCAGGAAGACCAGATCATCACCGTCGCCATGGAAAAGGCGATCGGCAGCAAGTTCACCTACATTCCCTATAAAGGCGGCGGCGAAGTCGCCGTGCAGCTCGTCGGCCAGCATGTCGACTCCACCGTCAACAATCCCATCGAGGCCGTCGCGCAGTGGCGTGGCGGCAAGGTGCGCCCGCTCTGCGTCTTCGACAGCAAGGTGATGGCCTATGACGAGCCGGTCGCCGACGGCAAGGCCTGGAAAGACATCCCGACCTGCAAATCACAAGGTCTCGACATCGAATATGTGATGCTGCGCGGCATCTTCATGTCGCCCAAGGCCACCAAGGATCAGGTCGAATATTATGTCGAGCTGTTCAAGAAGGTACGCGCCACGCCTGAGTGGCAGGACCTCATGAAGAGCGGTGCCTTCAACACCACATTCATGACCGGCGGCGACTACGCCGGCTGGGTCGGCACGGAAGAGAAGCGTCACGAGACTCTGATGAAGGAAGCAGGCTTCCTCGCGAGCAACTGAGTCCGCGATTGAACTGAAGACGCACATGTTGCGCCGGCTCACGTCACTGAGCCGGCCGCTCCCAGCCCGATCCGCAAGTTCGAAATGGACGTCTCATGACCACGCAATCATCTCACACCACAGGTCCGACTCACAAAGCCGTCGAGGCGGGCGTCACCACCGTCATCGGCCTGTTCGGCGCCCTCGTCGTCTATGGCAGCGTCAAGGCCGGCATCAACTGGGGCGCCGAAGGACCGAAGGCCGGCTTCTTCCCGTTCTATATCGGCCTCTTCATCATCATCTCCAGCCTGATCAATCTCTTCAACACGCTGCGGGAAGAAGACGGCACGCTGTTCGCCGAATGGGGGCAGCTCCGCCAGGTGTTCAGCGTCATCATTCCCACCGGCATCTATGTGGCGTCGCTGCCCTTCATCGGCCTTTACCTCGCATCGATGATCTTCATCGCCTGGTTCATGCGCTGGCTCGGCAAATACAACTGGCCGATCATCGCCGCCGTCGCGCTCGGCATGCCGATCGTCACCTATCTCATTTTCGAACGCTGGTTCCTCGTTCCGCTCCCTAAGGGGCCGATCGAGGAATGGCTTGGTCTGTAATCCGTCGCGCCTGACAGTCGGTTCAAGGACTTTTCGACATGGAAGAACTCGTCAATCTATTCCACGGCTTCGCGGTCGCGCTGCAGCCCTTCAACATCGCCGTGATGGTCCTCGGCATCGTGCTCGGCGTGATCATCGGCGTGCTGCCTGGTCTCGGCGGCGCCAATGGTGTCGCCATCCTGCTCCCCCTGACCTTCAGCATGCCGCCGACCTCAGCCATCATCATGCTGTCCTGTATCTATTGGGGCGCGCTGTTCGGAGGTGCGATCACCTCGATCCTGTTCAATATCCCGGGCGAACCATGGTCGGTGGCGACCACCTTCGACGGCTATCCAATGGCCCAGCAGGGCAAAGCCGCAGAATCGCTCACCGCCGCGTTCACCTCCTCTTTCGTTGGCGCACTGTTTGCCGTCATCATGATCACGCTGGTCGCGCCACTGGTCGCAGGCTTCGCCTTACGATTCGGTCCCGCGGAGAAATTCGCGGTCTATTTCCTCGCCTTCTGTAGTTTCGTCGGATTGAGCAAGGAGCCGCCATTCAAGACCATCGCGGCCATGATGATCGGCTTCGCGCTCGCCGCCGTCGGCCTCGATTCCATTACCGGCCAGCTTCGCCTCACTTTCGGCTTCACCGAAATGCTGAACGGTTTTGACTTCCTGATCGCGGTCATCGGCCTGTTCGGCCTCGGCGAAATCTTCCTGACCATGGAGGAAGGCCTCAACTTCCGCGGCGGCAAGGCGAAGATCGACCTGCGTGTCGTGCTGCGCACCTGGATGAGCCTGCCGCAATACTGGATGACGTCGCTGCGCTCCTGCATCATCGGCTGCTGGATGGGCGTCACGCCCGCAGGCGCGACGCCGGCGTCCTTCATGAGCTATGGCATCGCCAAGCGCGTGTCGAAGAACGGCAAGAACTTCGGCAAGGGCGAAATCGAAGGCGTCATCGCGCCGGAGACCGCCGCCCACGCTGCCGGCACCTCGGCATTGCTGCCGATGCTGTCGCTTGGCGTCCCCGGCTCGCCCACCGCAGCCGTGCTGCTTGGTGGCCTTCTGATCTGGGGTCTGCAGCCCGGCCCGATGCTGTTCGTCGAGCAAAAGGAGTTCGTCTGGGGCCTGATCGCCTCGATGTATCTCGGCAATCTCGTCGGCCTCATCATCGTGCTGACCTGCGTGCCGATCTTCGCCGCGATCCTGCGCGTGCCTTTCAGCATCATCGCGCCGCTGATTCTGGTGCTGTGTGCGATCGGCGCCTATTCCGTCCACAACTCCACTTTCGACGTGGTGATGATGCTGGTGTTCGGCGTGATCGGCTACGCGCTGAAGAAGTGCAACTATCCGCTGGCCCCGCTGGTGCTCGCCATCGTGCTCGGCGACAAGGCCGAAGAAGCCTTCCGGCAGTCCCTGCTCGGCTCGCAGGGATCGCTCGGTATCTTCTTCTCCAACCCGCTGGTCTCGACGATCATGATCCTTGGTCTGATCGCATTGTTCTGGTCGGTGATCTCGAATGGCCTCTCGCGCCTGCGACCCCGCGCTGCAACAGCGTAACTACACTTCAAATAACTGTTCAAAAACAAAGCCGGCGGAATCTCCGCCGGCTTTGTGCTATCAGAACACCGCCACTCCTGTTGCAGCACAACATTCAGCTATGCGAAACTAGCTGCGACAAACTGTCAAGATTTCGCTTGTGACTTGGCATATCATATACCAAACTCCCGGTTGCAGCTGTCGAACACGCAATAGAACAGCGCATTAGGAGGAAGTATGACTGATGCAGTTCACGGAGCGGCGCCCAGTGCCGCGCGCGTTAGCGATGCCTATCGCTGGACCCAACTCGCCATCGGCGTTGGCGCCATGGTGATGATCGCCAACTACCAATATGGCTGGACCTTCTTCGTCCCCGACATCCAGAAGAAATTCGGCTGGGACCGCGCGTCGATCCAGTGGGCCTTCACGCTGTTCGTGCTGTTCGAGACCTGGCTGGTGCCGGTGGAAGGATGGTTCGTCGACAAATACGGCCCGAAGATCGTCGTGTTGGTCGGCGGCATCCTGTGCGGCCTCGGCTGGGCCATCAATGCGCAGGCGACGACGCTCAATGGCTTCTATCTCGGCATGATCATCGCGGGCATCGGCGCCGGCGGCGTCTATGGCACCTGCGTCGGCAATGCGCTGAAGTGGTTTCCGGACAAGCGTGGCCTTGCCGCGGGCATTACGGCTGCAGGCTTCGGTGCCGGCTCCGCGCTGACGGTCGCGCCCATCCAGGCGATGATCAAGGACTCCGGCTTCCAGACCACCTTCCTCTATTTCGGTCTCGGCCAGGGCATCGTGATCGTGATCCTCGCCTTCTTCCTGTTTGCGCCAAAGGCCGGCCAGGTACCGGCGGTGGTGGCGAATGCCAACATCATCCAGACCCGCCGCAACTACGCGCCGACCGAAGTCATCCGCCATCCCATCTTCTGGCTGATGTATTTCATGTTCGTCATCGTCGGTGCCGGCGGCCTGATGGTCACGGCGAATCTGAAGCCGATTGCTGCCGACTGGAAGATCGACAATGTGCCGGTCACCCTGATGGCGATGACAATGACGGCCGTCACCTTCGCCGCCACCATCGACCGCGTGCTCAACGGCCTGACGCGTCCGTTCTTCGGCTGGATCTCCGACATGATCGGCCGCGAGAACACGATGTTCATCGCCTTCGGCATGGAAGGCCTCGGCATCTGGGCGCTGTATATGTGGGGCCAGGATCCCCTGTGGTTCGTGCTGCTGTCGGGCTTCGTGTTCTTCGCCTGGGGTGAGATCTACTCGCTCTTCCCGTCGACCTGCACCGACACCTTCGGCTCCAAATTCGCCACCACCAATGCGGGCCTGCTCTACACCGCCAAGGGCACGGCAGCGCTTCTGGTGCCGGTCGCGAATTACATGCAGCAGGGATCGGGCAATTGGGACAGCGTGTTCCTGATCGCCGCCGGCGCCAACATCCTCGCCTCGCTGCTCGCCATCGCGGTGCTGAAGCCGTGGCGCAAGGTGGTCGTGGCCAAGGCGATGACCTGACGCCCGAAACGCTATCCTGGCCAACCAGATGCGCTCATCTGCAAGGATGAGCGCATTTTTCTTGCGGCCTCGTTGCGGCAAGCCGGAGGCGACACAGAGGCGCCCAAATCGTCCGTGGCATACCAGATATCCGCCTACGAAATCTCGTGATACCGGCAACGCAGAGCCGGCAGCGCAAGAAACGGCAGCATTCCTGCCCCTTCTGCATATTTCGGTTGTCGCCCTCCAACTCACGCGTTGACAACTGGCATACCGTATACCAATCTTGGCCTTGCGAGATCGATCCTCAGCCAATCAGCCAAAGGACGGATCGACGCGAAAAATCGAGGGAGGTTGCCATGCAAGTCGGAGACGTACTGCGTCGTAAGAGCACCCGTATCGCCACGGTCCGGATGAACGAGACCGTCGCCATCGCCGCCCAGCTGCTGCGCACTGCGAATATCAGCGCGCTTGTGGTGAAGGATGTGTGCCGCACCGAAGGCAACACCGCGGTCGGCATGTTCTCCGAGCGCGACGTGGTGCGCGCCATCGCCGAGCACGGCGCCGCCGGCGTCAATCGCAAGGTGTCCGACATGATCTCCGTGCAGCAGCTGATCTCCTGCACCTCCAGCGACACGCTCGAACATGTGCGGCGCCTGATGAACCGGCATCACATCCGCCATGTGCCTGTGATCGACGACTACACGCTGGTTGGCGTGATCAGCATCCGCGACATCAGTCGCGCGCTCGATCATGATGAAGCGCCGCAGTTGCAGGCGGCTGTGGCGTAAACGTAGGGCGGATTAGGCAAAGCCGTAATCCGCCGCGGAGTTTCAACTACACAATCGGCCGGCGGATTACGCTTCGCTAATCCGCCCTACACACTCACCTCACCACGGACCGCACGCGGTCCGCGGCGCAATCTCCTTTGTCGTTTCTCCGCAACGCCTGCTTCGGGGACATCGCATGAAGATTTGCATTTACGGCGCCGGCGCCATCGGCGGCTATCTCGGCGTGCAGCTCGCCCGTGCGGGCGCGGATGTCAGCCTTGTGGCCCGCGGCGCCCATCTCGCAGCGATGCACGCCAACGGCCTCAAGCTGGTGATCGGCGATGAAGAGCGCGTCGTTCATATCCCCTGCACCGACGATCCCGCTGACCTCGGCGAACAGGACTACGTCATCATCTGCCTCAAGGCGCATTCCATCACCGGCGTGATCGAGCAGATGCAGCCGCTGCTCGGCCCGCACACCCGCCTCGTCACCGCCGTGAACGGCATCCCCTATTGGTACTTCCACCGCCATGGCAATCGCCATGAAGGCACGGCGCTGGAAAGCGTCGATCCCGGCGGCCGGCAATGGAACGAGCTCGGCGCGCACCGTGCGATCGGCTGCATCGTTTATCCCGCCACCGAGATCGCGGCGCCTGGCGTGATCCGGCATATCTATGGCGACAGGTTTCCGCTCGGCGAGCCCTCGGGCGAACGCACGGACGATGTCGAGCGCCTCGCCGCGATGTTCGAGCGCGCGGGGCTGCAGGCACCGATCCTCGATCGCATCCGCGACGAGATCTGGCTGAAACTGTGGGGCAATGTCTGCTTCAATCCGATCAGCGCCCTCACCCATGCCACGCTCGACGTGATCTGCACCGATCACGGCACGCGCGCATTGTCCAAGGCGATGATGCTGGAGACGCAAGCGATTGCCGAGAGCTTTGGCATCGGCTTTCGCGTCGATGTGGAGCGCCGCATCGAGGGCGCGCGAAAAGTCGGCGCGCACAAGACCTCGATGCTGCAGGATCTCGAACGCGGCCGGCCGATGGAGATCGATCCACTGGTGACCGTCGTGCAGGAAATGGGACGCCTCACCGGCATCCCGACGCCGGCTATCGATTCTGTGCTGGCGCTGGTGGCGCAGCGCGGGAGGGTGGCGGGATTGTATTGAGGACGAACAGACGACCGTAGGGCTGATCGGCATTCCTGCTTCATCAGCCCTTCGATTGCTCAGGTAACGGCGCAGCTGCAGTTGAATTCGGCAGAGCCTCCTGATCGTCGCACCCAGCTTCCGCTAAGTGCTCTTTCTGTTTTCAAAGAAGATACTCGCCTGTAGCAGAAGCCGCGCCCTCAATATGCCAGACCCTCGGTTCTGCCGAAAAATACTCCTGCAATCCCATCATGAATATCCGATGGTCTTCACTCGCTTCGAAGCCCGGCGTGTGATGCTCGAGTGACTGCCATCGCACGATCAGGTGGAACAGTTCGGGCGTTTCGATCCCCTGTGCGAGGAAGTGACCGCAATACCCCTCTGCGCGGCCAAGCAACGGAGCGACTTCGGCAAATGCCTGTCTGAACGCGTCTGTACATTCCTTGTGAACGGGCAACTGGGCGATCTCATAGATCATGGTTGCACCTTCGAAGCGGCTTCCAGCGGTCGGGAGTTCGCACGCGCAGTGTATGCCGACGGGTCGACCGCTATCGCGATTTTTCCTCGAACACCGTTATTGGGAGTCTCCAGCAAGGCATGGGCGAGTGGAATATCGGCAAGCGAATAGACAGCGCCCACATGTGGCCGCAGCTGACCACGCTCGACCAATGCGCTCAACTCATCGAGCTTGCCGCGGTTCTGTCGCGTGAAAACGAAGTGATAGCTCGCATTCTTGCCCCAAGCCTGGACGAGGTTTTGCGGCTGTGCAATGTCCACGATCGTGACGACGCGGCCAAGCTGCGCGAGCGCGGCGGGGCTGCGCGCCAATGTGTTACCGCCGATGGTGTCGAATACGACGTCGACGCCGCGGCCATCCGTTTCCCGCATGATGGCATCGACATAATCCTCGTTTTTGTAATCGATCACCACATCCGCCCCCAAACTTCGCGCGAAGGCAAAGTTTGCTTCACGCACGGTCGTGAACACGCGTGCACCCATGGCTTTTGCGATCTGGATCGCCACATGCCCAACGCCGCCCGCGCCGCCATGGACCAGAATGCTTTCCCCCACCCTGAGCGCCGCGCGCACGACCAATGCTTCCCACACCGTCCCGCCAACCAGGGTCAGGCTGGCGGCTTCGAGATGGCTCAGCGAGGCAGGCTTCTTCCCGATGATTCCTTCGGCAGCAACGTGGTACTCGGCATAGCTTCCCTGCCCGTCAAAGATTTGCGGGGTGTACCAGACCTCGTCTCCCGGAGATAAGGTCGTCACACCCGGCCCGACCGCTTCGACAACGCCCGATACGTCGTGTCCGGTAATGGCCGGCAATGGTACCAGGTCGCGATAGTCGCCTCGCCGAACCTGATAATCCAGGGGATTGATCGACGTGGCATGGACGCGCACCAAAACTTGTCCGGCATGCGGAACGGGCGTTGGCACGTCGCGAAGTTCGAACGCTTTCGGACCGCCAAAGGATTGAAGGGTCATCGCTTTCATCGCAGTTCCTCATTTCTGGAAAACGAAATATCGAGATTTTTCGATATAACGGGGTAAATGATCACAGTTCTTTTCCGATGATCTTGGCAAGGGCGCTGATCGTGGCCTCGTTCCGCTTATAGTAGGTCCACTGACCAATGCGCCTGACTTCGACCAGGCCTGCTCGTTGCAGAGTTGCGAGATAATCCGACACCGTCGATTGCGACAGTCCGACGCCTTCCTGGATACTACTGACGCATACGCCGACCGTGCGAACGTCCCCCTCGTCCTGCGGAGGGAAGTTCTTCACGGGGTCTTTCAAACCCTGCACGATTTCGAGACGTGTCCGGTTCGAAAGGGCTTTGAATATTTCGAGCAAATCCATAGGATGGATATATCGGCATTTACCGATATGTCAATACACCGAGCCATGGCAACCCGGCCCCGTGGGGCGACTGCTGGCTCTCTACCATGGCGATCGAAACCTGCCGCATGTCGCCTTGCGAGGTACCGACACCGATTGCCTGTCACCCGTGGTCGTCAGCGCGCCGTAGGATGGGTTGAGCGAAGCGATACCCATCACCACCAGCACCGGAGCATGCGGTGATGGGTATCGCTCCGGCGCTGCGCGCCTGTGCTCAACCCATCCTACGCGCTGCTACAGGGCGGATGAGCGAAGCGTCGTCCGCCGCGGTGTTTCAATTGTGCACTCGGCCGGCGGATGACGCCTTCGGCTCATCCGCCCTACGTCCTTGCTAGCTCTTCACCATCGCGATCGATACCTGGCGGATGTCGCCCTCCGAGGTGATCGACACCGACTGCTTGTTGCCCGTGGTCGTCAGCGTGATGTTTGCGGTGAAGACCGGCGAGTCCGCCGTGACATTGATCCGTCCGCCACTCGCGCGGCCCTGCAGGCTGCCGCTGATGCCGCGGGAATTCTCGCTCCAGGAGCCGGAGACACGGCCGCCTTCGCTGACCACGTCGCTGCTCAGTTCGAACTTGTAGCTGTCGCTGGCGCAGCGCAGCGACTGTTGCAGCGTGTTGTCGCCCGCCGAGACGCGGTAGCTGGCGCGGCAGCGCAGCCGTTCCTTCGATCCGTCGGAGAGCAGAATTGTGCCCGAGCCCGACCAGGCGCCATGCATACCGGCGAACGCCGACTGCGCGGAAGCCGGCGTGACCATTGCGAGCAGACACGCCGCCAGACCGGCGACGGCCACGAGAGCTTTCTGTGAAGTCTTCATGAGAGAGGTCCTTTTAGATCGACGCCGGTCGCGTCATCATTTGTGCCGGCTGAATGCAGGATGGTTCATTGGCGGTTTGCCGTAGGGCGGATGAGGCGGAGCCGTCATCCGCCGGCCGAGTTCAAAGCTGAAACTCCGCGGCGGATGACGCTCCGCTCATCCGCCCTACGGACATGCGTTCACAGCAGTTTGTCCGGCGTGATTGGCAGATCGCGGATGCGTTTACCGGTGGCGTTGAACACCGCGTTCGCAACGGCCGCGGCAACGCCGGCGATGCCGATCTCGCCGATGCCACGCGCGCCCATGGGCGTGCGCGGATCGGGAATGTCGGTCCACAACACGTCGATCTCCGGCACGTCGAGATGAACCGGCACATGGTAATCCGCCATCGACGCACTCATGATGCGCCCGTTGCGCGGATCGAGCAGCGTCTCCTCCGTGAGCGCCATGCCGATGCCCATGATCATGCCGCCCTTGAACTGACTGGTCGCCGTCTTGGGATTGAGGATGCGGCCGCAATCGAAAGCGCCGACCAGACGGTCGATGCGGACCTCGCCGGTCACCTCGCTGACGCGCAACTCGCAAAAGATCGCCGAGCGGCTGTGCATGGAGAATTTCAGCATTTCCAGCGGCGCCCCGCTCTCGCCGATCGCACTGACCTCGCTGCGCGCCGAGCGCTTGAGGATCGACGCAAAGCTCTCGTAGCGCGATGGCTCGCCGATCTTGCGCAGGCCGTGATTGGCGAATTCGACCTCGCCGGCCCGCAGGCCCGCGAGCGGCGTGTCGTTGCCGGCCAGCCGCAGCAGATCACCCGCGAGTTTCGTGCTGGCCGCATTGATCGCTGCACCCAGCGACGCCGTTTGCGACGAGCCGCCGGCAAAGCTCGCGAATGGCAGGCTGGTGTCGCCGATCCGGACCGTGACATCTTCCAGCGGCAGACCGAGCCGATCAGCAGCATGCTGGCGCTGCACTGTGGTGGTGCCCATGCCCATTTCATGCGCGGCGCTGGCGACCGTGGCATGCCCGTTGCCGTCGATGGTGATTTTGGCCGACATGCCGGGCATGCGCGCATAGGGGAAAGACCCCGTGGCGCAGCCCATGCCGATCAGCCACTCGCCGGTCTGCTGCGATCGCGGTGTCGCCGTGCGGCGATGCCAGCCGAACCGTTTTGCGCCCATTTCATAAGCGAGCATCAGGTCGCTTTGCGAACGGGGCGCGCCGCTGACCGGATCGCTCTCGCCGATATTGCGTCGCCGGAGCGCGATCGGATCGATGCCGAGCTCATACGCCAGTTCGTCCATCGCGCTCTCGATCGCGAAGGTGCCCACCGCTTCGCCCGGCGCCCGCATGAACGTATTTGCAAGCAAGTCGAGATCGATGGTGTGCTGAACGATGTCGTGGCTGTCCGACGCATAGAGCGAGCGGCTCGCCAGGGTGAAGGCTTCATCGCAGGCGCTGTGCGGCTGTTTCACCGAATGGCCGTGATGGAGTATGGCGGTGAGCTTGCCATCGGCAGCGGCGGCGAGCGCCACGCGCTGCTCGGTCTGCGAGCGGCCGCCGATCAGGCGATGCATGCTCGCGCGCGACAGCGCGATCCGCACCGGTCGGCCCGCGAGCTTCGATGCCGCGGCGCCGAGGATCTGGTGATCCCACAGCGCCTTGCCGCCGAACGCGCCACCCACATAGGGCGAGCTGACATGGATCTGCGTTTCCTTGATGCCGAACACTTTTGCGAGCGAGCCGGCGGTGCCGTTCAGCATCTGCGTGGCGTCATGGATGATCAGGCTGTCGCCGTTCCAGGCGATGGTCGCCGCATTGGGCTCGATCGGATTGTGATTGTGCCAGGGCGTGCGATAGACCGCGTCGGTGCTTGCAGCCGCGGCCTTGAACGCTGCATCGGGATTGCCGCGCTTGAGCCGGTTGGGCTCGATCATCAGCGAGTCCGGCGTCTGCGCATGCGCCTTGCCGTCCTCGAAGCGCGTGCGCGGGGCGGCCTTCTCGTATTGAACCGAGATCAGCGAGGCGGCGTGATTGGCCTGCTCCTGCGTCTCTGCCAGCACCACCGCCACGGTCTGCCCATTCCAGCGGATCTCCGTATCCTGCATCACGGGCAGGATATTGTTGCCGGCGGCCTTCAGATTGGTAAGGCCTATGGGCGGCGGCAGCGCCAGTTTCGGCGCATTGCGATGGGTCATCACCAGCACAACGCCCGGTGCGGCCTCGGCAGCCGCAGAGTCGAGCTGCACGATCTTTCCGCGCGCGATGGTGGAATGCACGAAGGCCGCATAGGTCATGCGCTCCATCGGCACCTCGGCGGCGAAGCGCGCAGCACCCCGCACCTTGTCGGGACCATCGATGCGCGACTGCTGCGTGCCCAGGGCAACGCGCTTGTCGATCAGCGGGTCGGGCGTACCGCCCGGCAGCCAGCTCGACGGCACATAGCCCATCGCGGTGCGGACACCGCCGACGATCGCGTTCTGCAGCTTGCTCATGCGTCTGCTCCTGCCAGTTCGCCGAGAACGGCGGCCATGGTGCGCCTCGCGAGTTCGACCTTGAAGGCATTGGCTTCGGTGGGTTTCGCCGCAGCCAGTTCGGCGTCGGCCGCGCGAAGGAAGTTGTCGCGCGTGGGCGCCATGCCGCGCAAAGATTCTTCGGCGCGGTAGGCGCGCCACGGTTTTGCAGCGACGCCGCCAAAGGCAATCCGGACATCGCGAATGCGGCCATCGACGACATCGAGCCCGGCCGCGACCGAACAGAGCGCGAAGGCATAGCTCGAGCGATCGCGTACCTTGCGATAGCGCGAATGCGCGGCAGCCGCATTTGGGGCGATGGAGATGGCGGTGATCAATTCACCCGGGCGCAGCACCGTCTCGACATCGGGCGTGGCGCCGGGCAGCTGATGAAAGTCCACCAGCGGGATATGCCGCGTTCCATCGGCGCCACTGAGATGCACCGTCGCATCCAGTGCCGCGAGCGCGACACTCATGTCGGAGGGATGTGTCGCGATGCAGTGCTCGGATGCACCGAGGATCGCGTGATTGCGGCTGAACCCTTCGAGGGCATCGCAGCCGGTGCCGGGCTGGCGCTTGTTGCAGTTCGATCCGGCCGCATCATAGAAATACGAGCATCGCGTCCGCTGCAGCAGATTGCCGCCGACCGTCGCCATGTTGCGGATCTGCGCCGAGGCGCCGGCCAGCAATGCGCGGGACAGCATGGGATAGCGCGCGCGGACCACGGGATGCGCGGCCAGCGTGCTGTTGCGCACCGCCGCGCCGATCACCAGGCCGCCATTGCCCTCCTCCTCGATGGAGGCCGGCATGCGGCTGACATCCACCAGGGCCGCGGGCGCCTCGATATTCTGCCGCATCAGGTCGACGAGATTGGTGCCACCGCCGATGAAGCGACATCGGCCGGCATCGACGAGGGTCAGGGCTTCGGCGGCATCGGATGCGCGCTGATACTGGAACGGCGTCATGCTGCGCCTCCGACAAGTTGGGTTTCGATAGCTTCGACGATGCCGTTATGCGCACCGCAGCGGCACAGATTGCCGCTCATGCGTTCGCGGATTTCCTCGCGCATGCGGGCGTCCGGCCCGGCCGCGAGATCGGACGTGACATAGCTGGGATCGCCGCGGCGCAGCTCGTCCATCATGGCGATGGCGGAGCAGATCTGGCCCGGCGTGCAATAGCCGCATTGCAGGCCGTCGTGGGTGATGAAGGCCTGCTGCAACGGATGCAGCGTGCTTTCATTGCCCAGACCTTCGATGGTGGTGACGGATCGGCCATCGGCCTGCACGGCAAGCGTGAGGCAGGACAACACGCGCTGGCCGTCGATGATAACGGTGCAGGCCCCGCAGGCGCCCTGGTTGCAACCGAGCTTGGTGCCGGTCAGGCCGGCCTGCTCGCGCAAGAGATCGAGAAGGGAGACCCGGGGATCGTCGGGCAGCGGATAGTCCGTACCATTGATGGCAATGGCCATGAGCGCCTCCGTCAGGAGCCAGCCTTACGGGCCGGCGGCACGCTCAAGATAATACGAAGTTCGTAATGTTCAAGTTTCGTTGTCGGCGATTTTTTCTGTGAGCCGGATCAACTCCTTACGCTCGGTCGGGTCGAGCGCGCGCAGCATGACTAGGCAGGTCGTGCGGTAGCCGGCGATATGGTCTTCGACCACGCCCCGCCCCGTATCCGTCGTGCTCAAGGCCACGGCACGGCGATTGTCCTCGGGCCGGCGGCGCTCCACGAACGCCTTCTTCACCAGACGATCGATGGAAGATGACATCGTGGTCATGGCGACATTGAGGAAGCGCGCGACGTCGCCCATCAGGCAGCCCGGATGCTGATCGACATAGACCAGCGTCTGCGCATCCAGCGCATTGAGCGCGTTGTCGGCGGCCGCGGCCGCCTCGGCCACCTTGAAGCGCCGCGCGAAACGCTCGAAGACGCGCGTCATCTGGTCAATCTCGTCCTGAGACGGTTCGGTGGTCGGCTTGGTCGTCGTCTTGCTCATGGGCGGGAGAAAAGCATGTTCGCCGCGCCAGTTCCAGCGATCGGCCGGGACGCCTGCACGGATCAGACCTGCATCACCGGCGCATGGGGCCATGTCCGGTGGCGGTAGACATTGCCGCGCCCCACCGGCATCCTCCGCCCCGAACAAGCAAGAACCAATCGGCGCCCAATGCGCCCCGGGGAAACCAGAGGACCCATCATGATCAAGACACGCTTCACCGAACTCGTCGGCGTCGAGCACCCGATCGTCCAGGGCGGCATGCAGTGGGTCGGCAAGGCAGAGCTGGTGGCCGGCGTCGCCAATGCCGGCGCGCTCGGGCTGATCACCGCCCTCACCCAGCCGACGCCAGAAGACCTCACCAAGGAAATCGCCCGCACCCGCGAGATGACCGACAAGCCGTTCGGCGTGAACCTCACCATCCTGCCGACCATCAAGCCGCCGCCCTATGCGGAGTATCGCCAGGCCATCATCGAGGCCGGGATCAAGGTGGTCGAGACCGCCGGCAACAAGCCGCAGGAGCATGTGGACGAATTCCGCAAGCACGGCATCAAGGTGATCCACAAATGCACCAGCGTGCGCCACGCGCTCTCCGCCGAGCGCATGGGCGTCGATGCCATCTCCATCGACGGTTTTGAATGCGCGGGCCATCCCGGCGAGGACGACACTCCCGGCCTGATCCTGATCCCAGCCGCCGCGAACAAGGTGAAGATCCCGATGATCGCCTCGGGCGGCTTTGGCGATGGCCGCGGCCTTGTCGCGGCACTCGCGCTCGGCGCCGAGGGCATCAATATGGGCACGCGCTTCATGTGCACCAAGGAAAGCCCGATCCATCAGCTGGTGAAGGAGCAGATCGTCGCCAATGACGAGCGCGCCACCGAACTGATCTTCCGCACCATGCGCAACACCTCGCGCGTCGCCAAGAATGCGGTGAGCCAGCAGGTCGTGGCGATGGAGAAGCAAGGCGCGACCTTCGAGCAGATCAAGGACCTCGTGGCCGGCGCCCGCGGCAAGCTGGTCTATTCCACCGGCGACAGCGAGGACGGCATCTGGTCGGCCGGCCAGGTTCAGGGCCTGATCGACGACATTCCGTCGTGCCAGGAACTCGTCTCGCGCATCATGCATGAAGCCGAGACCATCATCCGCAGCCGCCTCGATGCGATGCTGTCCGGCGGCCAGCGCCAGGCTGCGGAGTAAGCGCGCCATGAAGGCTTATGTCTACACGGATAAGGGCCCGGCGATCGTCGATGTCGCCGCGCCAAAGCCGACCGGCACGCAGGTGCTGGTCAAGGTGAAAGCCTGCGGCCTCAACCGCGCCGATCTCGGCATGACCAAAGGTCATGTCCATGGGGCGGCCGGTGGCGTCGGCACCGTGCTCGGCATGGAATGGGCCGGCGAGATTGCCGAACTGGGACCAGATGCAAAAGGTTTTCAGGTCGGCGAGCGCGTGATGGGCTCGGGCGGTGCTGCCTTTGCGGAATATACGGTGACCGACCACGGCCGCCTGTTCCACATCCCGCCCGGCATGGGTTTCGAGATCGCCAGCACCCTGCCCGTCGCGCTCTCGACCATGCACAATGCGCTGGTGACGGTGGGCGGATTGCAGGCGGGACAATCGGTGCTGATCCAAGGCGCGAGTTCCGGCGTCGGCCTGATGGCCTTGCAGATCGCCAGGCTCAAGGGCGCAAAGCCGGTGATCGGCTCATCGACCCATGCGGCGCGCCGCGGCCGGCTCGGCGAATTCGGCGCCGATCTCGCCGTGGACTCCAAAGAAGCCGGCTGGCTTGATGAGGTCCTCAAGGCCACCGGAGGCGATGGCGTCGACCTGATCATCGACCAGATCTCCGGCCCGGTCGCCAACCAGAATCTGAAAGCGACGAAGGTGCTCGGCCGCATCGTCAATGTCGGCCGCCTCGGCGGCACCCATGGCGACTTCAACTTCGACCTGCATGCAGCACGGCGCATCAACTATATCGGCGTCACCTTCCGCACCAGGTCCATGCAAGAGATTCGCGACATCTTCTCCGCCGTGCGCGCGGACATCTGGCCGGCCGTCGAGTCCGGCAAGCTGAAACTGCCGATCGACAAGGTCTACCCATTTGCCGAGATCGGAACGGCGTTCGACCACATGGAAGCCAACAAGCATCTCGGCAAGATCGTGGTGACGCTGTAACGCGCGCAATGCGAGTCATCGAAAACGAAAACGCCGCGCATCACTGCGCGGCGTTCGCGTTTCGGACTCGGTTTTGAGTCCGAACGCGCACTCAGTTTCCATTGGATAGCATTTATTTCACGTTAACGTTTCGTTGACTCTCGACACTGTGCGGAAAGTGGATTCATACTGCTGTTGTCGATTCGAAGTGGCGGGGCGTTGGGGTTCGATCGACATCACAGATTTTCCGAGGGGGCAGAGTATGTCGCGTGCGCATGCGGACAACGCATGCGTCCAATCCGATTCGATCAAAGGATTGGCGCAATCGATGGCGAAGCCGGCATACCACCGGCTGCTCATCGCAGAACCGGCACTCCGCCGTGCTGTGCCCACGCTGATCATCGCTTTCCTCATCACGATCTTCTTCGGCGCCTTCGTCCAGGTCGTCGATCACAGCCGCCAGAAACAAGCCGCGCTCAAGCGTGACCTCACCGCACTCGGCGACATGGTCACCGAACGCCTCGACCGCAACGGCGCCGTGCGGCAGGACCGCCCGGCCGCGATCGACAAGCTGCAGGCGCTGCTGCCGGGCCTGATCCCCGCATGGGGCATTGCTCCCGGCCGTCATGTCATCGTGCTCGGCGCCGACCAGAGCATCATCGCGCGCATGCCGACGGATGTGCCGGAGCGCGACAACAAGCGCGTCCTCGACCTGCTGAGCGCCGCGCAGAACATGTCGGCCCAGAGCCAGCGCACCGATGTGTTCGACGTCACCCTGCCCGATGGCAACCAGGCCCTCGCCACCCGCCGCATCGTGCGCGCGCTGCCGGGCCAGATCCTCGTGCTGCAGGAGAACAACGACTCCGTCTGGCGCTCGGAATCGGCGCTCTCGATCACGCTCTCCGCCACCACCGGCTTCGTGGTGCTGATCCTCGGCTTCGCCTTCCACTGGCAATCGACCCGCGCCCGCGAAGGCGATGCCATCAATGATGCCGTGCGTGGCCGCATCGACACCGCGCTCAATCGCGGCCGCTGCGGATTGTGGGACTGGGACCTGTCGCGCGGCCGCATCTTCTGGTCGCAATCGATGTTCACCATGCTCGGCCTCGACAGCCGCAGCGACCTGCTCACCTTCGGCGAAGTCAACGCATTGGTGCGGCCGGACGACATCAACCTGTTCGAGATCGCCGACCAGCTCGTCTCGCAGCAGCTCGACCACATCGACCAGACCTTTCGCATGCAGCACAGCGGCGGCCACTGGATCTGGCTGCAGCTGCGCTGCGAACTGGTTCAGGGCCAGAGCGACGGCAGCCAGCACCTGATCGGCATCGCCATCGACGTCACCGAGCAGAAGAGCCTCGCCCAGAAGAGCGTCGAAGCCGATGTGCGCCTGCGCGATGCCATCGAGACGATCCCGGAAGCCTTCGTGCTGTGGGATGCGGAAGACCGCCTCGTGCTGTGCAACTCGCACTTCCAGCGCCTGCACAAGCTGCCGGAATCCGCCGTGCGCCCCGGCACGCCCTATGAGACCGTGCTGGAAGTCGGCAGCATGCCGGAAGTGCGCTCGCGCCTCGCCGATGCCAACAGCACCGCGCAGGGGGCGCGCACCTTCGAGGCACAGCTCGAAAACGGCACCTGGCTGCATATCAGCGAGCGCCGCACCAAGGACGGCGGCTATGTTTCGGTCGGCACCGACATCACCCGCATCAAGGAACACGAGCAGAAGCTGATCGACAACGACCTGCGCCTGCGCGCAACCGTTATCGATCTCAAGCATTCGCAGGCTGCGCTGGAGAAACAGGCGCTCGAACTCGCCGACCTCGCGCAGAAATACTCGGAAGAGAAAACCCGCGCCGAGGAAGCCAATGCGACGAAGTCGAAATTCCTGGCCAATATGAGCCACGAGCTGCGCACGCCGCTCAACGCCATCATCGGCTTCTCCGAGATCATGGGCAGCGGCATGTTCGGCCAGCTCGGCTCGGAGAAATATGGCGAATACTGCCATGACATCCTCACCAGCGGTCACTACCTGCTCGAAGTGATCAACGACATCCTCGACATGTCGAAGATCGAGGCCGGCCGCATGAAGCTCGACCTCGAGCCGCTCGATCTCGGCCAGATCCTGTCGGAATCGATTCGCGTGGTCTCCGGCCGCGCCGAAGCGAAGAACCTGACGCTCGGCGCCGATATCGCCGCCGATGTCGCTGTCACCGCCGACCGCCGCGCCATCAAGCAGATCCTGGTCAACCTCCTCTCCAATGCCGTGAAGTTCACCCCCGATGGCGGACGCGTCACCGTGCGCAGCCGCGTGATGAAGGACTCGGTGGCCCTGATCATCGCCGACAGCGGCATCGGCATCGCCCCGCATGCGCTCAAGCGCCTGGGCAGACCATTCGAGCAGGTCGAAAGCCAGCTGACCAAGACCTATCACGGCTCCGGCCTCGGCCTTGCGATTGCAAAATCCCTCACCGGCCTGCATGGCGGCGCGATGAAGCTGCGCTCCAAACCCGATGTCGGCACCGTGGTCTGCATCTCGCTGCCGCTGGAAGGCCGGCGCGGCGCCATGCAGGTCTCGCGGGCGGCGTAAGCTCCCGAAAACACCCCGACGCGTCGAATAGCCGCTTGGATGCGGCTCATCCTGGCTATACCCTAGATTGTGTGCAGGCACCGCCTTCCATGGCGGCGGCTGGCGCACGGACGGCCGAGAGCGATGCAGAGACATCGCCTCCGACACAACAACAGTCCAGGGAGGAAATGCGATGAAGCTGAGCCACTTTACGGCAGCACTGCTCGTGCTGACTTTGCCGTCGGCCGCGTCGGCACAAGATTACCCGGCCAAACCTGTCACCGTGATCGTGCCGTTCACGCCCGGCGGCGCCAGCGACACGACGGCGCGGATGACCACGCAGAAGATGCAGGAAAGCTTCGGGCAGAACTTCGTCATCGAGAACAAGCCCGGCGCCAATGGATCGATCGGCGCCACCCAGCTCGCGCGGTCGAAGCCGGATGGCTACACGCTGATGGTGGGCTCGATCGGCGTCATCGCGATCAATCCGGTGCTCTACAAGGACCCCGGCTATCACCCGCTGAAGGATTTCGACCTTCTCTCCGTCGCGGTGCGCAATCCGAACGTACTCATCACCCGGCCCGATTTCCCCGCCAATACGGTGAAGGAGTTCACGGACTACCTGAAGAAGAACCCGGACAAGGTGACCTTCGCATCATCGGGCGTCGGCTCGTCGGATCACCTGTCCGCCGTACTGTTTTGGCAGAAGACCGGCACCACCGGCATCCACACACCCTACAAGGGCGGCTCGCAGGCGCATACGGACCTGATCGGCAGCCATGTTGATGTGTCGTTCCAGAATCTCGGCGCGGTGGCGAACTATATCCGCTCGGGCAAGGTGAAGCTGCTCGCGGTGACCAGCGACACCCGCTCGGAGTCGTTCCCGGACACGCCGACCCTGAAGGAGCTCGGCATCAGCGATCTCAACATCTATTCGTGGCAGGCCTTCGTCGCCCCCAAGGGAATGCCGGCCGACGTGAAGGGCAAGCTGGAAAAGTCGATCACCACTGCCCTCACCGCGCCCGACCTGAAGAAGAAGCTGAACGACAGCGGTTTCGAGGTGGTCGCCAATTCAGGCGCGGAATTCGAGACATTCCTGAAAAGCGAACTCGATCGCTGGAAGACAGTCGTCGAGGTTGGCAAGGTGAAGCCGGAGCAGCAGTGAGTTGGTTGCAGGTCCCGTGAACACAAAGACCGCCGCGATGATGTCGCGGCGGTCCGATGCGTGATGGAAGGTCCGCGTGGGTCGCGAACGTCAGAAGTTGAACGTCGTCGACACCAGATAGGTGCGCGGCGCGCCGAGGATCACATAGCCATCATTGGTCGCAGCCTGCCAGTAATTGCTGTCGAGCACGTTCTCCACCGAGAACCGCACCACCACCGGCTTCGCGTTCCACGGCGATGCGAATGTATAGCGTGCGCCCGCGTCGTAACGCGTCCAGCTTGCACCCGCCACGCGGTTGGCCTGATCGGTGTAATAGGCGCCGGTGTGAATGGCGCGGCCGGTCAGCGTCAGCCCGTGCAGGAACGGTACATCCCATTCGCCGCCGATATTTACCTGCGTATCGGGCACGTTGAATGTCCGCAGGCCGTCATAGACGCCGTTCTGCGTGGTTTCCTGCCGTGCATCGATGAACATGAAGCCGCCGAGCAGACGCAGCCCTTCCGTCACCTCGCCAAAGGCGTTGAACTCGACACCGCGATTGCGGCTCGCGCCGCCCTGCGAGACGGTGTTGGTGGCGCGATCGACGATCTGGAAGGGGCGCATGATGTCGAATGCGCTCATCGTGGTGGTGATACGGCCCCAGTCGACCTTGATGCCGACTTCCTTCTGCTTCGAGCGATAGGGCGGCAGCACCTGCCCGGCATTGGCAAAGCTTTCGCCCACCACCGAGCCCGGCTCGAATGCCTCGATATAATTGCCATAGAGCGAGACATTCTCCAGCGGCTTCACCACGAGGGCGAATGCGGGCGTCGTCGCTGCCGTATCATAACCACCGGTTCGCGTGCCCGTCCCCATCGCGAAGGATTCGGACTCCACATATTGATGCCGCACGCCCGCGGTGAACTGGACGCGGTTATTCAGGATCGACATCGTGTCCGCCACGCCGAAGCTCGACAGCCGCGAGATGCCGGTGGTGCGCGGCGCGCCGACCTCGACATTCGGGACCGCGCTTTGCGTCGGGTTGTAAAGATTAGAGCGGAACAATGCCCCTGATGTATTCAGGATGCCCGTATCGGCTTCCGACGCCGCCACGTTGAAGTTGATCGCGTGGTTGACCGGCCCGGTATCGACATTGGCGCGGAAGCCGGCCTGAGCTGCGGTGCGCTCATGCGCCTGGTTGTTGCGCCGTGGCGTGCCGTTGAAATTGCCGTTCAGGCTGTCCATCCGGATATCGGAATAGAGATAGCGCGTATTGCTGGTGCTGATACCGGCCTGCGCATAGGCCGTCAGGTTCTCGGTGATGTCGACTTCACCCTGCACGATGGCGTAGCGCGACTCCGACTGCCAGAAGCCCCAGTTCGGCATGTAATTCGCGCGGGCATCAGGGGGCGCCGGCAATGCCGTGAGATTGCCGAGGTCGATGAAACGCGTCATGGCGGTGATGTTGTTCTTGTCGTAGCCGATATCGGCCGACAGCCGCACACGCTCGCCGCGATAGTCGAGCCCGACAAAGGCGTTGCCGACTTCCTGGCTCTGGTTGGCGAGTTCGGTGGCGCCATCCTTGTAGCTGCCATTGAAGCGAACGCCGAATTCCTTGAACTCGCCAAACCGCTGGCCGACATCGATATGGGTGCCGAAATTCGAGCGCGACGCATAGGTGTTGGTGATCTGTGCGAACGGGATTTCACCCGCACGCTTGGTCACCAGATTGACCGTGCCGCCCACGCCGCCGCCGCCGGGCGGCATGCCGTTGAGCAGTGCTGATGGCCCCTTGAGAACCTCCACGCGCTCGATCGCGCCAAGCGACGACATCGAGAAGGCCGATGCAATGCCGTACAGACCGTTGATGCCGTAGCCCGTGCTGGAGACGCTGAAGCCGCGAATGTTCAGCTGATCGAAGCCATAGGCGCGCGGCACGGTGATGCGTGCCGACGGATCATTCGCAAACACGTCGTCGAGCTTGCGCGCCTGCTGATCCTGAATCGTTTGCGCTGTGTAGCTGGTCTGGTTGAACGGCGTATCCATGACGCCGCGATTGCCGAGCAGGCCAACTTGGCTGCCGGATGCGACTTGCCCGCCTGCATAGGCGGCCGGCAAATTGCCCATCGTCCCGGTCGGCGGCGTCGTCGGCGTACGTGGGGCAACGACGCGGGGTGCAACCTGCGGCGCACGGGTAACAGTCTGGCGCGGCACGGCCCGGCGCACGGCACGCGGCTTCGGCGCATGCACTTCGACCGCGGGCAGCTCGCGCGGCGTCTGCGCCACGGCATCGCCGCTACCAAGCAGCAGCGCTGTCGCGCTCGCCGCAGCCATCAGTGTTCTCGTGTGAAGTATTGTCCCGCAGGTCATTTTTAATAGCGCCCCAATTCTCCGGCTGAATTCCGTCAGCCGATAACAAGGGCGCCTTACAGGATGACACGGTGCGGTCACAATTGTGGCGCGGCTAGATTCTATCTAACTATTCGCGCCGACGATCGCGCAGCACGTTGCACGCAACTCGCCGCAAGATTGCAGGCATTCAATCGCGCGACCGATATGTATTAGCGTTTTTCCGACCCCTTGACCTGTCCGACCTGATTGGCCTGCGATGTAAACCAGATCATGCCGTTCGGCCCTGCCGTCATGCCGAAGGGCTGCGCATTCGCCGTCTTCAGATCGAAGAAGGACACCTCGCCGGCCGACGTGATGCGTCCGATCTTGTGCGACTTGAAGGCGGTGAACCACACATTACCATCGCCGCCGGCAGCGATCCCGATCGGCTTGGTATCGGCCGGTAGCGGGAATTCCCTGATCTCGCCGCTCATCGAGATGCGGCCGATGTGATCCGATCCGTTTAGCGAAAACCAGAGATGGCCATCCGGCCCGACGGTGATGTCACGCGGCCGCGACTGCGGATTGCCGAGCGTAAACTCGGTGATCTTGCCGGTCTTGACGTCGAGCCGTCCGATCTTTCCCACATTGCTTTCGGTGAACCACAGATTGCCGTCCGGCCCCGACACTACGCCATAGGCCTGCGCGTTTTCTGTGGGGATATCGAACTCCTTGATCTCGCCGGTCAGCGTGATGCGCCCGATCTTGTTCGCCGCCATCTCGGCAAACCAGATCTGCCCGTCGGGGCCCACGGTGATTCCACGCGGCCATGAGCCCGTGTTGAATTTGGTCGGTGCCGTCGCCTGCGAGGGGATGACGAACAGGCCGTTGAACTCGCCCTTCGCCGAGATGCGACGGATGGCGTTCTCCTCGCGCGACGTGAACCAGAGATTGCCGTCGGGACCAGCCGTGATGCCCTGAAGCACGCCGACCTTGTCGCCGGGCACGCGGAACGCGGTGGCGGTGCCATCGGGCGTCACGCGAAAGATCTGATGCTTGCTGACTTCGGTGACCCACATATTGCCGTCGGGACCGAGAACAACGCCTTGCGGACGCTGGTTCTCCCCGGGAAGCGAGGTCTCGACGAGCGCGATGCTCTCGGCCTTCACGGTGACGGACGCCAATGGGCCCGTCAAAGCCAGAGCAACGATGGCGGCGTGGAAGCCTCGAACCTGCATATCAACTCCTCGATCTCGCAATGAGCGCGACAACAGCGCGTTGCGTAACGGAGGCGACATGGAAGACACAATGGCGACAGTCTGGAATCGGTCCAGCCATTCGCGTTCAGGCGCATGGCAGCGAATGCACGCAACTGACGGGACTGCGACAATCCGTCCGCCTCAGCCCTACCCTTCAACGATCTCGCGGAACACCTGCCGCACATCCTGCTGGATGTCACGGACGCGCGCTTCGAGAGAGGAGAAATCCGGCTCGTTGCTGACGCGGGCCAGCAGCCGTAACAGGTCCGCACCTGCGGTCTCGGGCTTGAAGCCCTCGCTGACACAGAGGCGCAGGATCTGCGTGAGATCGTTGAACAGCCGGGCTGCGCGGCGCAGCACGTCGAAATGCTCGGACTTCAGCACGCCGAGCCTGGCGGCATTCTCCAGCACCTGCGGCGTGCTCACGCTCAGGATCGCGGGCTTCTCTGCGGCGTGAACGAGCTGCAGATATTGCGCGATGAATTCGATATCGACCATGCCGCCGGCGGCATGTTTGAGGTCCCAGATATCGTCCTCGCCCTTCTCCTCGGCGATCGCCTGTCGCATCTCGGCGACGTCATTGGCGATGATGCCGTGCTCGCGCGGCCGGGTGAGCACCTCGCGAATGGCGGCCTCGACCTTGTCGCGGAAAGCCGGCGATGCCGAGATGACGCGGGCGCGGGTCAACGCCATGTGCTCCCAGGTCCAGGCTTCAGTCTGCTGATATTCGGCGAAAGAATCGATCCGCGAGGCCAGCGGCCCCGATCGACCGGACGGCCGCAGCCGCATGTCGACTTCATACAGCACACCGTAATTGGTGCGCGTGGTGAAGGCGCTGATCAGGCGCTGGGTCAGCCGCGCGAAATATTGTGCGCCATGCAGCGAGCGCGCACCGTCGGAATCGGGCGCGTCGTGATCGAAATCATAGATCAGGATGAGATCGAGATCGGATGCCGCGGTCATCTCGCGGCTGCCGAGGCGGCCCATGGCGATGATCGCGGTTTCCTGATCCTTGATGCGGCCGTGCTGCGCGACGAACTGGTCGAGCACGAGACCATGCAGCGTCTGCGCGATGCCTTCCGCCACATCGGCAAAGGCCGTGCTGGCCTGCGGCGCCGTCACCGTGCCCGACAGGATGCGCGTGCCGATCAGGAACAGGCTCTCCTGCCCGAACAGCCGCAGGCGATCGAGGAATTCCTCGTAGGAATTCGCGTCTTCGAGCGTGGCCGCCAGGCGCAAGGACAATTCGCGGCGATCCGGCATGGCGCCGAAGAAGCGCGGATCGATCAAGCCATCGACCAGCTGCGGCTGCCGTGCCAGCATATCCGCAAGGCGTGGCGCAGCGCCAAGCACGAGCGCGACCAGCGCGACCAGATCGCGGTTCTGGCTCAGCAGCGAGATCAATCGCCCGCCGCGCTGCAGGGCCTGCAAGAAGCGATCGAAGGCGATCACCGCACTGTCCGGCTCCTCGGCATCGGCAAGGCCGACGATCAGCGCCGGAACGAAATCGAGGAATGCCTGCCGCGTGCTTTCGACCCGCAGCGCGCGATAGTCGTCGTCCAGCATCCAGTGCTGCACGGTCTGCGCCACCATCGCCGGCTTGCGGAAGCCGAGCTTGTTGAGATGTTCGAGCAGGCGCTGATCGGACGCACCGGCCTTGTAGTCGACGGCAGGCAGATGCGTGTCGTCGGTGGCATCGCCTTCGAACAGGCGGCTGTAATGGCCCTGCACGCAATTGAGATGGGCCAGCAGATCGCGCACGAAGGCGTCGCGGTTCTCATAGCCGAAGAAGCGCGCGAAGCGTTCCACGGCCTCGAGATCGTCGGGCAGCGCATGGGTCTGCTCGTCGGCGATCATCTGCAGGCGATGCTCGACGCGGCGCAGGAATTCATAGGCCACCGTCAGTTCGTCGCGAACCTCGTCGGTGATCCAGTTATTCGCCGCGAGAATGCCGAGCGCTTCGAGCGTCGGCCGCACCCGTAGCTCGGGATGACGACCGCCAGCGATCAGCTGCTGTGTTTGTGCAAAAAATTCGATCTCGCGGATGCCCCCGCGGCCGACCTTGACATTGTGGCCCTCGACCGAAATCTCGCTCTGGCCGCGATAGGTCTGCATCTGGCGCTTCATGTCATGGACATCGGCCAGAGCCGCGAAGTCGAGATGCTTGCGCCAGACGAAAGGCGAGATGTCGGCCAGCATGCGCTCGCCGGCCTTGGGATCGCCGGCGCAAGGCAGCGCCTTGATCATCGCCGCACGCTCCCAGGTGCGGCCCTCGCGTTCGTAGTAATACAGCGCCGACGCGGTCGACACCGCCACCGGCGTGGAGGCGGGATCCGGCCGCAGCCGCAGATCGACACGGAACACATAGCCATCGCCGGTGCGCTGCTGCAACAGCCGCGACATGCCCTGGGCGACACGCACGAAGAAGGTGTTCGGCTCGATGTCCTCAGCCAGCGTATGTTCTTCCAGATCGAAATAAACGATCAGGTCGATGTCGCTTGAATAGTTCAGCTCGCCCGCGCCCATCTTGCCCATCGCGAAGACGATCAGGCCGCTGCCCTCTTCCGGCTTCGCCGGATCGGGCGGAAGGATGCGTCCGCGACCGGCTTCCTGGGTCAGCAGATAGCGGATCGCCGCCTGCACGGATGTGATGGCGAGATCGGTCAGCGCGCGCGTGACCTGCATCACCGGCCAGACGCCGCCGATATCGCACAGCGCGATCATCAGCGCGGCTTCGGATTTCATCCGCCGCAAGGCCGTCATCACATCGGCTTCGCTCGACGCCTCGCCGACCAGTTCGGTCGCGCGCGCGATGAGCGCCGGCAGCGCCGTGACGGGATCCCCCTTCAGCACGCGCAAGGCGCGCGCGGCATCGGCGCGGAGCAGATCGAACAGATACGGAGAAGCTTCCGCAATGCCGAGCAGGATCGCGCGGGCATGCGGATATTGATCGACCATGGCCCGCAAGGCGCTGGCCTGATCGGGCGCGATATCCGTGAGCCAGTCAGCGAATCGGTGTTCCGCCGCGGCGGTGTCGAACAGCTGTGGTCCGCTGACGAATTGCGCGGCCAGCACCGGTTGGCCCTCGCCTGTTGCGGCTGAAATCATGCCTACTTCTGTGGCACATTCGCGCTTGGGGCCGCAAGGGCCTCGCCGGCTGCGGCCGGTAATACCAGGGTCACGCGCAGGCCGGGCGCATTGTCATCGAGACGCAATTCACCGCCATGCAGAGTCGCAACAGCCGCAGCGAGACTGAGGCCGAGCCCCGAGCCCGGCAGCGTGCGGCTCGCTTCCAGCCGCACGAAACGCTGCACGGCATGTTTCCGGTCGGCCTCGGGAATGCCCGCGCCGTGATCGGAGACGCTGAGCAGCACGCGATCGCCCTCGCGGCGGGCCTCGATCAGGATTTCAGGCGTTGCCGCGCCCTCACCTGTCACGGGCTTGCCATATTTGACGGCGTTCTCGACGAGATTGGCCAGCGCCTGGCTGATCAATTCACGATTGCCGTGGACCGGCGCGGCTGATGTCTCGACCTTCAGCGTCAATTCGGCGTCTTCCGCGACAGGCTCATAGAGCTCATGGATACCCTGGGCCACGTCGGCCGCATCGAAATCATCCATATTGCCGCGCGCCTGCCCGGACTCGGCACGCGCAATCATCAGCAGCGCATTGAAGGTCCGGATCAGGCCATCGGATTCCTCGATGGTGCTCTCCAGCGCCGTCCGGTAATCGGTTTCGTTATTGGCACGGGCCAGCGCCTCCTCTGCGCGGTTGCGCAGCCGCGTCAGTGGCGTCTTCAGATCGTGGGCAATATTGTCGGAGACTTCCTTGAGGCCGCTCATGAGCGCCTCGATGCGTTCCAGCATCCTGTTGAGATTTTCCGCCAGACGGTCGAGCTCGTCGCCGCTGCGGCCGACCGGCAGCCGGCCCGAGAGATCGCCGGCCATGATGCGCTGGGTGGTGCCGGTGATGGCGTCGATCTTGCGCAGCACGCGGCGCGACACAAAGATGCCGCCGCCGAGGCCGAGCACGAAGACGATCAGCACCGACCATTTGGCGGCATCGCCGACAATGTCGAACAGACGCCGCCGTTCTTCCAGATCGTGGCCGATCAGGAGCCGGAAGCCGCTGGACAAAGACTCCACTTTCACCAGCGCGCGATGGTTCGGCGAGTCCGGGTCATCAAGACGGCGATACGGCGTTTCGGACCATCCCGTCTTCTCAAGCACCCCGGGCGCCAGCGACGACACATTGCCCGCCACCGACTGCCCGGCTGGCGTGGTGATGAGATAGAGATTGGCGCCCGGCCGCAGCGCCCGGTTCTCGATGGCATAGACGATGCCGCGCAGCCCGCGGCTCTGATAGAGCTCGCTGAGCTCGCTCATCTCGCCATTCACCGTGGTGGTGATCTGGTCGTTGATCAGCCGGTTCGTATTCCAGGCGAAATAGCCGAGCAATGCCGCGGCGAAGAACGCAAACAGCAGCAGATAGACCAGCGTCAGCCGGAATGCGGTGGTACGAAACAACTTGCCGAGCGCGGTCACGAAACGTCTCTGAATGAATATGCGGGTGTTGTTGTAGCAGCCGGACGCGGCCGCATACAGGCCCGCAAGATTATGTCTTGGTAACCTGCCGCTGCCCTATTCCGGCAACCCGGCACGCCGCAAACCTTCCGAGGCCAGCGCGAAATCCTCCGGGCGCCGCACCAGCAGCCAGTCGTCGATATTGCGCAGATTGAGGCTCGGATCGAGCCGGCGCACATGCTCCATCGCCGCGCGGGCCTCGTCGATCTCGCCGGCCAGCGCGTGCGCCATGGCCTGGAAAGCCGCGACGCGGAGAATGTTTGGCAGTTCCTGCGCAGCCTGTTGCAGCGATGCGAGCGCGGCATCGAAACGCAGCGAATACAGATGCGACATGGCGATGCCGGTATGCATCTGGAACGTCTCGGGATCGCGCGGGCTCAACCGCATCGCGCGGGTGAAATAGGCGATGGCCTCGTCATGCTCACCGAGCGAGACCCGCTGGTATCCGCCAAGATACCAGGTGGTGGAGAGATTGGGATTGAGCACCAGCGCGCGATCCACATGGGCGACGCAGGTGTGAAGATCGCCGCCGAAATGCGGCCAGGCATGACCACCTCGCGTCAGCGCAACCGCATCGTTGCGGCCAAGCGCAACAGCCCGCTCGCAGAGACGCGCAGCCTCGGCGCCATCGACCGCGCGGTCATCGAGCCAGCGGTTCATCTTGCGCCAGTAGAAGCATCCGGCGGCCATGCCATAGGCGGCGGCGAAATCGGGATCGAGCTCGATGGCCTTGTAGAATTTCGGCAGCGCCTCATCGAGCCCCTCGCGCGTCGACAAATGAAACCTGGTCAACCCGCGCAGATAGTAATCATAGGCATCGAGGCTTTCGGTGGGTTTGCGCTTGGCGCGCTCGATCTCGGCGAACTCCACCTGCGGCGCGATGGCGCCGGCGACGCTCGCGGTGATCTGGTCCTGCAGTTCGAAGATGTCATCGACCACGCTTTCGAACCGCTCGCCCCACAGATGCATGCCCGATGTGGTGTCGATGAGCTGGCCGGTGATGCGCACGCGATTGGCGGCACGGCGCACACTGCCTTCGAGCACATAGCGCACGCCGAGTTCGCGCCCGACCTGCCGGACATCCACTGCCCGCCCCTTATAGGTGAAGCTCGAATTGCGGGCGATGACGAACAGCCAGCGGCTGCGCGACAAAGCGAGGATGATGTCCTCCACCACGCCGTCGACGAAATAGTCCTGCTGCGGATCGCCGCTGAGATTGAGGAAGGGAAGCACGGCGATCGACGGCCGATCGGGCAGCGCCGGGTTGACCGCACCGCTGCCCGTTGCCAGCAAAGCGGGCGCCGGCACGGGCGCGATCTCGGCCACGTCGCCGACGAAACGAAACCCCTTGCGCGCCATGGTCCGGAGCAGCCGTTGCTCCGTGCCGCTGTCGCCGATCGCCTTCCGGACCGCATTGATGTGGCTGGCCAGCGTCGATTCCGACACGATCCGGCCATCCCAGACGGCATCGAGCAGATCATCCTTGCTGATCACGCGCTCCCGATGGCGCACGAAATGCAACAGCAGGTCGAAGACCAGCGGAGCGATGGCCACCGTCTCGCCGCCGCGCCGCAATTCGCGCCGCTCGGGATCGAGAACGAAGCCGTCGAACTCATATTGCACAGCATCCCCCGGGCTTGTCCGGCCCTTTCTGGACGATACGGCGGGGCAAACTCAAGAGAAAATCAAGCCGCGCGCAAAGCCTTCGGGACGCTGGCGCGGCATGCTCCCGGCAGGTTCAGGGATCGCAGCCAAAGGAGCAAAATGATGAAAATCGTCGTGATCGGCGGCACCGGACAGATCGGGTCGAAGCTCGTCAGGATTTTGCAGGCTCAGGGCCACCAGTTGGTCCCGGCCTCCCCGTCATCGGGCGTGAACACCATCACACGCGAGGGGCTGGCGGAAGCCATGAACGGCGCCGACGTCGTCGTTGATGTGTCAAACGCACCATCCTGGGAGGATGGCCCCGTGCTGGAGTTTTTCCGGACCTCAACGCAAAACCTGATCGCCGCCGCCCGGGCCAATGGTGTCCGCCACTATGTGGCCCTGTCCGTGGTCGGCACCGACGGCATGGGTGACAACGGCTATATGCGCGCCAAGAAGGTGCAGCAGGACCTGATCAAGGCCAGCGGCCTGCCCTATACGATCATCCAGGCCACCCAGTTCTTCGAATTCCTCGATATGATCGTCCAGTCCGGAGCGGATGGTGACGTCATCCGCCTGTCACCCGCATTGATCCAGCCGGTCGCGGTGGACGACGTGGTCGCGGCCCTTGCCGAGCTGGTCGTCGGCACACCGCAAAACGCGACGATCGAACTCGCAGGTCCCGAGGCGTTTCCGCTGGACGGGCTTGCGCGCAAGCTGCTCGCACGCAAGGGCGACAAGCGCGCTGTGATCGCCGACGTTCATGCGCGCTATTTTGGCGTCGAACTCACCGACAAATCGCTGACGCCGCAAGGCGCCGCTGCCCGTATCGCGCCGACACGGCTCGATGACTGGCTCACACGCTGAGCCGGCTCACTGTCGCTTCCTGCAGCTCTCACAAGGGATCTCCGATCATGAGCACGATCACCACAAAGGACGGCACGGACATCTACTACAAGGACTGGGGCAAGGGCCCGGTCGTCACCTTCTCCCATGGCTGGCCGCTGAATGCCGACGCCTGGGATGGGCAGATGTTGTTTCTCGCGCAGCATGGCTATCGCGTCGTCGCCCATGACCGGCGCGGCCACGGCCGCTCGAGCCAGGCATCGGATCATAACGACATGAACGGCTATGCCGACGATCTCGCGGCGGTCATCGAGGCGCTTGATCTCAAGGAGGCCACGCTGGTCGGCCACTCCACCGGCGGCGGCGAAGTTGCGCGCTATATCGGGCGCCATGGCACGGCTCGCGTCAAGAAGGCCGTGCTGATCGCCGCCGTACCGCCGATCATGCTGAAGACGGACGCCAATCCCGAGGGCCTGCCGATGGAGGTGTTCGACGCCATCCGCGCCGGCGTCGCCGGTGACCGTTCGCAATATTACAAGGATCTGGCCATCGCCTTTTACGGCGCCAACCGGCCGGGTGCGACGGTTTCGCAAGGCACGCTCGATCAGTTCTGGCTGTGGAGCATGCAGGCCGGCACGAAGAATGCCTATGAGAGCGTGAAGGCCTTTTCGGAGACCGACTTCACGGAAGACCTGAAGAAGTTCGACATCCCGACCCTGGTCCTGCATGGCGAGGATGACCAGATCGTGCCGGTGAAGGATTCCGCGGTGAAGTCCGCGAAGATGATCAAGGGCGCCAAGGATGTTTATTATCCCGGCGCACCGCACGGCATCACGGCCACGCATGCGGACGAGGTCAATGCGGAATTGCTGAAGTTCCTGGAAAGCTGAGACCGGAGGCTCAACGCCGTCATGGCCGGGACAAGCCCGGCCATGACGGAATCAAAAATTCACTTCACGCCGTCGCGCACCATGTAGCCGGCGCCGCGGATCGTGTGCAGCAGCGGGCGATCGAAACCCTTGTCGATCTTCGAGCGCAGGCGCGAGATGTGGACGTCGATCACATTGGTCTGCGGATCGAAGTGATAGTCCCACACATTTTCCAGCAACATGGTGCGGGTGACCACCTGCCCTGCATGTTTCATCAGATACTCGAGCAGGCGAAATTCGCGTGGCTGCAGGATCAGCTCCTGGCCGCCGCGGGTGACGCCATGGGACAGCCGGTCGAGTTCGAGATCGCCGACGCGATAGGTCGTCTCTTCGGCAGGTCCGCCCTGACGGCGCGAAAGCACTTCGACGCGGGCGAGCAGTTCGGCGAATGAATAGGGTTTTGGCAGATAGTCGTCGCCACCGGCACGCAGGCCCTTGATGCGGTCATCGACCTGGCCAAGCGCGGACAGGATCAGCGCGGGCGTGCGGTTGCCCTTCTCGCGCAGGCCGCCGATCACCGACAGGCCGTCGCGCTTCGGCAACATGCGATCGACCACCAGCACGTCGTAGTCGCCGCTGTCGGCCAGAGCGAAACCTTCCTCGCCGTCGGCGGCGTGATCGGCGACATGGCCGACCTCACGAAACGCCTTGACCAGGTAATCGGCGGATTCGCGGTCGTCTTCGATGATGAGCAGGCGCATTTCAGGAACGGCTCTGGGCGGGGCAGCTTCGCTGCGGATCGGTTGAACTTCGCTCACCATGGCTTGCACTGCGCTCTCATGCAAGGCGACGGAACGTCCCTTGCCTTGGATGGGGGATGGACGGTGAGGCTGGGGGAAACCTCACCGTCCACACGCCTTCCGATGGGCGGGGGCACTGCCCAAGGGAAGGAAACAGCGGGAGCGAGTTTGTGGCTCGCTCCCTGGAAAGAGCCGTCAGCGGGGGCGACTATGCCGGCGACACTCTCCGTCTCTGTGCGGTCAGCCTGTCAAGGATCAGCCCTTGGCGAGCGGCACCGCAACGAACTTGGAGGAGCCGCCCGAGCGGACCCGGATCAGCACGCTGTTCTTCTTGTCAGCATGCGCGGCGACGATGGCCTCGCGCACTTCACCCGGTGTCGCGACATTCTTGCCGGCGACTTCGAGAATGACGTCGCCTTCCTTGAAGCCACGCTCGGCCGCAGCAGACTTCGGATCGACGCCGGTGACGACGACGCCTTCCTTGCCGGCACCGGCAACGCTCGACGCCGGCGAGACCGTGAGGCCGAGGCGCGGGACATCCGCACCGCGAGCCGAACTGCCGCTGTCACCGCCGATGTCGGCCTTCGCCTCCACCGTGTTCGGCAACTGGCCGAGGGTCATGGACAGAACCTTGTCCTCGCCCTTCGACAGCACGTTCAGCTTCACCGTATTGCCCGGCGCGAAGCCGCCGATGGTACGGGCGAGTTCACGGGCATCCTTCACCGGCTGGCCATTCACCTGGGTGATGACGTCACCCGACTTGATGCCGGCCTTGGCCGCCGGACCATCCGACTGCGGCTCGGCAACCAGTGCACCTTCCGCCTTCTTCAGGCCGAGACTGTCGGCGATATCCTGGGTCACCGGCTGGATCTGGACGCCGATCCAGCCACGCGAGACCGAGCCCTTCTCCTTCAGCTGCGCCACCACCTGCTTCACGGTGGAAGCCGGGATCGAGAAGGCGATGCCGACACTGCCGCCCGAGGGCGAATAGATGGCGGTGTTGACGCCCATCACTTCACCGGAGACGTCGAAAGCCGGACCGCCGGAATTACCCTTGTTCACCGCGGCGTCGATCTGGATGAAATCGTCATACGGACCGTTGCCGATATCGCGGCCCGAGGCCGAGACGATGCCGGAGGTTACGGTGCCGCCGAGGCCGAACGGATTGCCGACCGCCAGCACCCAGTCACCGATACGCGGCTTGCCGTCGGCAAGCTTGGCGAACGGGAAGTCGGTACGGCCCTCGACCTTGATCAGCGCCAGATCGGTGCGCGGATCGGTGCCGATCACCTTGGCCGAATAGGTCTTGCCGTCATCGGTGTTGACCTCGACCTTGTCGGCGCCATCGACCACGTGATTGTTGGTCACGGCATAGCCGTCAGCCGAAATGAAGAAGCCCGAGCCCTGCCCGCTCACCGGGCCACGGCCACCGCGCGGACCACCGCGCATGCCCGGCGGCATGCCATTCTCGCCGAAGCGCTTGAAGAAGCGCTCCATCGGCGAGCCCGGCTGGAACGGCGAGTCATTGTTGTCGTCGTCCTTCGCCACCTTCTCCTTCATGTTGACCTTGACCGAGATCACAGAAGGTTTCACGCGCTCGACGATATCGGCAAAGCCCATCGGCTGGGCCGCCTGCGCCTTGACCTGCTTGTCCACCTGCGCATGCGCCGCGGTGGTGAAGTTGATGCCGTCCTTCGACGGCGAGATGCCGTAAGCGGCGACGCCGAGACCGGCGACGACCGACGCCATCAGCGCAAATTTGCGCATGGACAGCAGCGAGCGGCGTGGCGCCTTGTAGGACGGGAGGGAGGAAAAATCGGTGGGACGGTCGGACATCGAAGAAATCTCCAGAACAACGGCGCGGGGGGCAAGGCGCCTTGTGTGATCCGAAGATGGCAGACCAAACCTTACCGCGCGCTGGCAGGGGGATTAAGCTTTTGTAATTTGGCGGGGACGGGTGTGGCGGGATGACGCGGGGCAGCGGACATTCGCGAAAAGACCGTCAGAGGCCCTGAAAACCGGTCGAATCGCCGCCAAATCCGCCAGAATCCGTCCCGGCGGCGGAGCCCGTCATCTTGCCGCCCTGCCCGTCCCGTAGGAGTTTTGGCAGTGGCTTCCCGAAAGACGCAGGATCAGCATGTCATTGGACCCATTGCTCGGCCAAGGTCGTATCCAGGCGTCAGGCGTGATGGCGAATGCCACCGCATCGCGCGGCTGGCTCGACAACCGCGTGATCCTCGATCATCGGCGCTGGACATGCATGGAGGCCGACGTGACATGGTCGGCACCTGCCCATGTCGTCATCCTGACGCGCCAGGGCGGCACATCGCAGACGTCGATCAATTGCGCCGGCGAGACGAGCTATCGCGGCATGGATCGACCGGGCTCGCTGTCTTTCGTTCCGGCCAATGTCGTCCGCGAAGGCAACTACCGCGACGCCGATCTGGTCTATACGGCGCTCTGGATCGATCCGGAATTCACGGCCCGCCTCGGCATTCGCAACGAAACGCTCCCGACGTTGCTCAATCAGCGCGACGCCGCCATCGCCACCGCGCTGCAGGCCTTTCAGGAAGATCATGCGGCCGGGGTCGAATTCGACAGCGGTTATGTCGAGCACCTCACCGGCTTCATCCTGCATCGGATCGCGCAGCTCGACCGCAGCAAGACGAAGCCGAAGACCTATGGCCAGCTCAGCGGCGCGGTACTTCGCAGACTGGAGGCATTCATCGATGCTCATCTCGCCGCCGACATCTCGCTGCAGCAGCTCGCCGATGTCGCGCGATTGCCCGTCGATACCTTCGCACGCCGCTTCAAGGCCACCACCGGCCTAGCGCCCTATGCGTTCATTCTCGAGCAACGCGTCCGCCGCGCCGAGGTGATCCTGCGCAGAGGCGAGACGCCGCTCGCGAGCGTGGCGGCACGGACAGGGTTTTGCAGCCAGAGCCACTTCTCCGGCACCTTCAAGCGGCTGCGCGGCATCACACCTGCGGCATTCGCACGCGCAATTCCGGAATCCTGATATCCGTTCCGGAATCGTGGAAGACGTTTCCCGCTGAGCGAGGCAGATCCAACGCACCCACGAAACGGAGTGTGCAATGAACGGTGCAAGCAATCCCTTTCTGCCGACACGACGGCAGGTGCTGGAAGGCAGTTCGGCCGTTGCACTCGTGATGACGAGCCGCCTCGCGGAGGCGGCACCGGCGGCAACCGGAGCCGCATCTCTCAATGCCACCGAGCCCGTCGCCTTCGATCTCACCATCAACGGCAAACAGACCGCGCTGCGTCTCGATACGCGGACCACGCTGCTCGATGCGCTGCGCGAGCATCTCGGCCTCACCGGCTCGAAGAAGGGCTGCGATCACGGCCAATGCGGCGCCTGCACGGTGCTGGTCAATGGCCGGCGCATCAATGCCTGCCTGTCGCTCGCGGTGATGCATCAGCGCGACGACGTCACCACCATCGAAGGCCTCGCCAGGGGTGACGACCTGCATCCGATGCAGGCGGCTTTCATCGAGCGCGACGGCTTTCAATGCGGCTACTGCACGCCGGGCCAGATCTGCTCCGCTGTCGGCATGCTGCAGGAAGCCCGGGCCGGCTGGCCCAGCCATGTGACGGCCGATGTCGCAATGCCAAGGGCTCCCCTCACCGACGACGAAATCCGCGAACGCATGAGCGGTAATATCTGTCGCTGCTCCGCCTATCCCAACATCGTCGCCGCCATCCGCGACGCAGCCGAGAAGGCCTGACCATGCAGCCCTTCACCTATGAACGCGCCACCAGTGTCACCGAAGCCAGCGCGTCGGTCAGCAAGCACCCCAATGCGAAATTCATCGCCGGCGGCACCAATCTGCTCGACCTGATGAAGCTCGGCATCGAGCGTCCGGCGCATCTCGTCGATATCAGCCGGCTGCCGCTGAACCAAATCGAGACGCAGCCCGACCGCAGCATGCGGATCGGCGCGCAGGTGACGAACAGCGATCTTGCGGTCCATTCCCACGTGCGCACGCATTTTCCGTTGCTGACGCAGGCGCTGCTCGCCGGCGCATCCGGGCAATTGCGCAACAAGGCATCGGTCGGCGGCAATCTGCTGCAGCGAACGCGCTGTCCGTATTTCTACAACACGCATACGCCTTGCAACAAGCGCGTGCCGGGCTCCGGCTGCGCAGCCATCGGCGGCTTCAATCGCGCCAATGCCATTCTAGGCACCAGCACGTCATGCATCGCCGTGCATCCCTCCGACATGGCGGTGGCGATGACGGCGCTTGGCGCACAGATCGAGACCACCAATGCCACGGGCCAGACGCGAAAACTGGGAATCGGCGACCTGTATCGCCTGCCCGGCACCACCCCGCAGATCGAAACATCGCTCACGCCGGGTGAAATGATCGTCGCAGTCCACCTGCGTCCGCCACCACGCGGCAAGCAGATCTATCGCAAGGTCCGCGATCGCGCGTCCTATGCATTTGCGCTCGTTTCGGTCGCCGCCATCGTCGAACAGCGCAATGGTCGCGTTGCCTCGTCGCGCGTTGCTTTCGGCGGACTGGCGCCGCGGCCATGGCGCGCGGAAGCAGCCGAACAGATGCTGCGCAATGGCAAGACAGACCCCGCGACATTCTCCGCCGCCGCCGAACATGCGTTTGCGGAGGCGCGGACCGAAGGCAGCGCGGGTTTCAAGCTCGAACTCGCCAAAAGGACCTTGTGCCAGACGCTCGCGGTCGCGGCGACCTAGAGGGAGCAGACGCATGACATCGGATATCAGAACTGCTCCTCTCCCGGGTCAATTCATCGGCCGCCCCGTCGATCGCGTGGATGGCCGGCTCAAGGTCACCGGCGGCGCGCGCTATGCTTTCGAGCAAAGCAATCTCGCACGCGGGGCCACGCCCGCTTATGGCGTGATCCTCGGCGCCGGCATCCCGAAGGGCCGCATCGCCGCGCTCGGCACAACACATGCGGAAGCGTTGCCTGGCGTGCTGAAAATCCTCACCCATCACAACATGGGCTCACAGCCTGCCTTCGGTCCGCCGGTGACGCCGACGGTACCCGAAGTCTTCACCCGCGCGCGGCCGATGCTCGCAAGCGACGAGATCCTCTATTACGACCAACCTGTTGCTCTGGTGATCGCGGACACCTGGGAAGCCGCCCGCGCTGCGGCGGCGCTCATCGATATCCGCTATACGCAGGAGCCCGGCTTCTACGCGCCACTTGCGGCCCATGCCGAGCGCTACAAGCCCTCGCGCATCAATGCCGGCTTTCCCACCGACACCGCGCATGGCGATCCCGATGCCGCGCTCGCATCGGCCTCCGTCACCGTCGATCAGACCTACCGCCTGCCCTATGAGATCCATGCGCCCATGGAGCCGCATGCGACGCTGGCGCAATGGGAGGGCGACCAGCTGACGCTGCATACGAGCACGCAGACCATTGCCAACATCCAGAGCGGTGTGGCCGCCTCGCTCGCGATTCCGCGTGAGAACGTCCGTGTCATCAGTCCCTATGTGGGCGGCGGCTTCGGTTCGAAACTGATCCCCCATGCCGATGCGATCCTCGCGGCCATCGCGGCGCGTGCCCTGCAGCGCCCCGTCAAGGTCGCCTTCACGCGGCAGCAGATGTTCGCCAATGCGGGTCATCGTCCGGCGATGGAGCAGCGCATCCGCCTTGCCGCAAACAACGACGGCCGCCTCACCGCGCTCGTGCATGATGTCATCGCCGCCACTTCGCGTTTCGAGGAATTCGCCGAGCAGAGCGCGGTGGTCACGCGCTCCTTCTATGCCTCGGACACGCGGCACACGACACATCGCCTCGTTCGCGTCGATACCAATCGCGGTGAATGGATGCGCGCGCCGGGCGAAGCATCGGGCCTGCTTGCACTTGAATGCGCCATGGACGAGATGGCCGAGAGACTGCAGCTCGACCCGATCGACCTCCGCATCCGCAACGAGCCGGACCGCGATCCGGAAACCGGCGTTCCGTTTTCGAGCCGCAACCTGATCGCCTGCATGCGCGAAGGCGCAAGACGCTTCGGCTGGGCGCAGCGCTCAGCCACACCCGGCACGCGGCGCGAAGGCCGCAAGCTGATCGGCATCGGCATGGCCGGCGCCATGCGCCCGAATTACATCGGCCCTGCCCAGGCCCGTGTCGCCATCGACCGCAGCGGCAAGGTCACGGTGCAGACCGACATGACCGACATCGGAACCGGCACCTATACGATCCTTGCGCAGATCGCAGCCGAGCGACTGGGAGTGCCGCTCGCGGCGGTCACGGTCGAGCTCGGCGACAGCAACCTGCCACGCAGCCCCGGCTCCGGCGGCTCATGGGGCGCCGCGAGTTCGGGCACCGCCGTCCACAATGCCTGCCTCGCACTCTGCCAGAAGATTGCCGAGGCTGCGGTGTCCCACGAGGCTTCACCATTGCGCGGCACCAACGCGGCGCAGGCCAGATTCGAGCAGGCGAGCGTGACATTCGGCGAGCGTTCGGCACCTCTTGCCGACTTGATTGCGCTGACATCGCCCGGTGGCCTGGAGGCTAACGGCTCCGCTGCGCGCGGCGAGACCTACAAGACATTCTCGCAGCACGCCTATGGCGCGCATTTCGCCGAAGTCGCCGTTGATATGGACACAGGCGAAGTGCGGCTCCGCCGCATGCTCGGCGTCTTTGCTGCGGGAAAGATCCTCAATCCGAAGACCGCGCGCTCGCAGATGATCGGCGGCATGATCTGGGGCGTCGGCTCGGCGCTGACGGAAGCCGCGATGCTCGATCCCCGCTACGGTCATTTCGTCAATCACGACCTCGCCGAGTATCAGGTGCCCGTGCATGCGGACATTCCTGATATCGATGCCATCTTCCTCGACGAGAATGACGACAAGGGCAATCCGTTAGGGATCAAGGGCATCGGCGAACTCGGCAATTGCGGCGCCAATGCCGCCGTCGTCAACGCCGTCTACAATGCCTGTGGCGTCCGCATCCGCGAACTCCCGGTGACATTGGACAAGGTCCTGGCAGGGATGGCGTGACGCGGGCCATCAACCGGCTGGCTTTGTGTCCGGAAACAGCCCGGCCAGAATCTCGCCGGCCATGTTGAAGGCCGCGACACCGCGGAAGAGCGCGGCGATGCCGGCACTGGCATGCAGTTCTTCCAGCGTGGCACCGGCCTTGATGGCGGCCTTGGCGTGGTTGGCGGCGGCCTCCGAGGTCTGGACCAGCAGGATGGCGAAGGCCATCAGCTGCACCGTCTTCTGATCGAGCGCATCCGGTGTCAGCGCCGCGATGCGCCAGTCCTCGAGCGCGCTGACGAGATCCGGATCGACGCGCATGCCTAGCTCGAGCCGCTTGGCGATCTTCGGCGGCGTGAAGCCGATCATGGTCTCGTAGCGGGCCTTCAATTCATCGAGCTTGGCATCTGTCTTGGTCATGTCGTTCCTGTCTTGACTCACGTCGTGTTGCGCTAGTCGACCTTGGCGCCGGCCGTCTTCACCACCTGCTCCCATTTCTGCGACTCTGTCCGGAGAAAGGTACCGAACGCATCACCAGACAGGGTGTCAGGCTCGGCCCCGACCTCGGCCAGCCGCTTCGTCATATCGGGATCTTTCATCACCTTGATCACACCATCGATCAACGCCTTGGTGACATCCGGCGGCATTTTGGCCGGTGCGACAAGGCCGAACCATGACGACGCCTCGAAATTCGCCACGCCGGCCTCGGCCATCGTCGGCAGTTCCGGGAACAGCGGCGATCGCGCTGCCCCCGCCACGGCGAGCGCGCGGATCGTCTTGCCCTGCACCTGCGGGCGAACCGCCGGCATGTTGTCGAACATGATCGGAATCTGTCCACCGATCAGGTCATTCATCGCAGGCGCTGCGCCACGATAGGGCACGTGGACGATTTCGATGCCGGCGCGTGTTTTCAGCAGTTCGCCGGCAAGATGATTGGTGGAGCCAAGGCCCGACGATCCGAAATTCAGCTTGCCCGGCGACGCCTTGGCCAGCGCCACCAGTTCGGCCACGGTCGTCGCCTTCACACTCGGATTCACGGCGAGTACGATCGGCACCGACGCGATCAGCGCGATCGGCGTGAAATCCTGCGCGGGATTGAATGGCAGTTGCGCATAGAGCGATTGATTGACGGCGAGCGGCCCCGGTGCCGTCAGCAGCAGCGTGTAGCCATCGGCCGGCGAGCGCGCCACCGCCTCCGCGCCGATATTGCCGCCGCCACCGGCGCGATTATCGACCACCACCGGCTGGCCCCAGAGCTCGGAGAGCTTGGTACCAAGCAGCCGGGCCACCACGTCATTCGATCCGCCGGCCGGAAACGGCACCACGATCTTCACGCCGCGGTCCGGAAAACCCGCCGCCTGCACGGGCTGAACGATCACGGACACCATCACCAGCGCCGCGAATGCAGAAATCAGATACCTCACGCCATCCTCCCAAATAATCGATTTTTTTTGTTTCGTCGATTTTATGTTGACACCGCCGGGGGCCGTCGTCAAATCGCCCCTCAGAATTCGCGCTATCCGTGCAGAAATCGCGGACGGCGGTGGAGGAGCGCAACCATGAGTTCACATGCATCTGGCTCGCCAAAGCCCTGCCCCGGTCCCGACCGCCACCCCAAACGCCCGGCCTTCGCCATGCCCAGGGGCGCGTGCGACACCCATGTCCATGTGTTCGGGCCGCAGGCGCAGTTTCCCTTCAGCGACCAGCGCAACTACACGCCGGAAGACTGCACCTATGAGGACCTGATGCAGCTTCATGCGGTGCTCGGCGTCGATCGCGCGGTGATCGTGCATGGCGGCGCGCATGGCACCGACAACAGCGCCACGCTGGCTGCACTCGATCGCAATCCCGAGAGATTACGCGGTGTCGCTGTCATCCCTTCGGGGCTTCCCGAAAGCGAGTTGGCAGACATGCATCGCCGCGGCATGCGCGGCTGCCGGATGTCCACGGTGGTCAGCGGCGGCGCCTCCTTCGCGCATCTCGACCGCCTCGCCGGCGAAACCTTCGATCTCGGCTGGCATCTCGTCCTGCATTTCAACAAGGCCAGCGAACTTGTTGACGTCGCGCCGCAGCTGCAGGCCACGCGCAGCCCTTTCGTGCTCGATCATCTGGCTCGCATCAGCGCGACCGAAGGTGTCGATTCCGAACCGTTCCGCACGCTGCTGCGGCTGCTCGACACCGACCGCTGCTGGATCAAGCTCGCCAGCCTGTATCGGCTGTCTGCCGAGGCCTACCCGCATCGCGACATGCTGCCGATGATCGAGAAGGTCGTCGCACTGCGCCCGGACCGCATCCTCTGGGGCAGCAACTGGCCGCATCCGATCTGTCCGGTTGCAATGCCCAATGACGGCGATCTGGTCGATCTGATCCCGCTCTGGCTGCCGGACACCCGCACGCAACAACTGGCACTGGTGGACAACCCGGCCTCGCTTTACGGTTTCGCACCCATCACATGACCTGACCATGAGCAGCGCAATCACCACACCGGTCCCGGCACCGACGACCCTCTCCACCACCTTGGTCGCGCGCCTGCGCGATGCCATCATGCGCGGCGAATTGCTGCCCGGTAGCAAGCTCAATCTCGGCCGCTTGCGCACCGCCTTCGGCGTCAGTCTCAGCCCGCTGCGCGAAGCGCTGTGCCGGCTGGAGAATGACGGCCTCGTCGCGCTGATCGACCAGCGCGGCTATCGCGTGACGCCGGTGTCGGCACAGAATCTCACCGAGATCATCCGCCTGCGTGTGGAATTCGAAGGACTGGCGATCCGCGAAGCCATCGAGCATGGCGACATCGCCTGGGAAGGCCGCGTGCTGGCCGCGCTTCACGGGCTCAGCCGCTGCAAGCGCGGGTCGCGCTCGGTGGCGGAACAGGAGGCCTGGGAGGTTGCACATCGTGCTTTCCATGCCGAGCTGATTTCTGCCTGCGGCATGCCGCTGCTGCGCCAGTTCTGCGCAACCCTGCATGATCAGAGCGACCGCTATCGCCGCATCTTCCTGAAGAAGCACCAGCCGGATCGCGATGTTCCTGCCGAGCACACCGCCGTGGCTCATGCGGTGATCGAGCGACGCACACGCGACGCCACCCGCATCCTGCGCGAGCATATCGAGCGCACCGGCCGGAACATTCAAGCGGTGCTGCCCGCCGGCTAGCGGCGCACGGACCCGCGCATCACATCGCCTTCACGCTCGCGATGAATCCGTCCACATCGCGCTTGAGGATTTCCGCCTGTCGCGACAGATCGACGGCGGCGTCGCGGGCGTCGCCGGCCATACGGCCGGTCTCCGACGAGGTCGACGAGATCTGGACGATATGGTTCGAGACGTCCAGCGTGCCCCGCGCCGCGTCCTGGACGCTGCGCGCAATGTCCTGGGTCGCATTGCGCTGCTGCGCGGTGTCGATCTCGATGCCGGTCATGATCTCGCTGATCTCGGCAATGGTGTTGGAAATGCCGTCGATCGCATCACGGGTCTCACTGGTGATGCCCTGGATATTGCCGACCTGCTGGGAGATTTCCTCGGTTGCCTTGCGGGTCTGATCCGCAAGGTTCTTCACCTCGGAGGCGACCACGGCAAAGCCCTTGCCGGCCTCGCCTGCTCGCGCAGCTTCGATGGTGGCATTCAGCGCCAGCAGATTGGTCTGCGAGGCGATCGCCTGCACCAGCTGCACCACGGCGCCGATCTTGTCGGCGGCCTCCGACAGCGTGTGGATGGTGTCGCGGCTCTTGCGCGCCTGGGTCGCAACACCCTCGGCACGATGTGTCGCATCGGTGACGCGGCGGCTGATGGTGCCGATCGACGTCGTCATCTCCTCCGTTGCGCCGGCCACCGTCTGCACGCTGCTGCTGGCCTGCCCCGCCGCATCCGCCACCGCATTGGCTTTCGAGGTCGTATCATTGGCCGCCTGTGACAGGGCTTCGGCATTGCTCTGCAGCTGGGTTGCCGAGAGCGCAACAGTGTTGACCACATTGGTCACCTGCGCGTTGAAGCGCTGGATGGTCTGATCCAGATAGGCGACGCGCTCGCCCTTGTGCTTGGCATCGGTCAGTTCCTGCGCCGTCAGGCGCTCACGCTCGATGCCGTTCGTCTTGAAAACCTCGAGCGCAGCCGCCAGCAGGCCGATCTCGTTGGTCTTCCCCGAACCCGGGATGAAGGTGTCGTATTTCTGGCCAGCCACTTCGCGCATCGCATGCACGATGGCGGCGAGCGGGGCCATGATCCCGTTGCGAACCATGAAATAGGTCGTGACGCAGACGATCGAGGCCAGCAGACCGATCGCCGCGCAGGCGATCAGGAAATACGAAAACGCGGCCTGTGCCTGCTGATAGATCTGCATCGCCTGGTCGCGGCTCTCGCCGCTGAGCGCGCCAAATTGCGACGACAGCCGCGTGATCTCGCTGTTGAGATACAGCACCGCGACAAAGCCGGTACCGCCACCAAAGGCCAGTAGCACGAGCAGCGCAGCGACAACTTATATCACCAGAAAACGGATCGTGAGATTGCTATCAGAGAACATCGCACCGGCCATGATCGTGATTGAACGCGGCGCGATTGTTCCAGAGAAACGTCAAGAACTGATAAAGTCGCAAGCGCAAAACCGGGATGACTTATGTCAACCCAGCGCTCAGTTCGGCTTGTCCTGCGCGCCGAGCAGACGCTCAATGCGCGCCTCCTCATCGGCCGTGAGTGTCGTGACACTCTCCGCATTGCTGCGCTCATTGCGGCGTCGATTGTGCCACCAGAGCGCAAAGGCCCCGCCGATCAGTACCAGCGGTGTCAGCAACCACAGCAGCAGCGTGTGCCATTCCAGCCGCGGCCGCAGCAGGACGAATTCGCCATAGCGGGCCACCAGAAAATCCAGCACCTGCTTATCGCTCTCGCCGGTGGCGAGGCGCTCGCGCACGAGGATGCGCAGGTCGCGCGCCAATGGCGCATCGGAATCGTCGATGGACTGATTCTGGCAGACCATGCAGCGCAACTCCTTGGAGAGGTTGCGCGCCCGCGCTTCCTTCGCCGGATCCTGCATGATTTCGTCGGGCTGCACCGCATGAGCGGGCGCGCTTGCGAGCAGCGCGAAAGCCAGGACACTGACCGCGATCCGCCGCATCACCCTACTCCGCCGCCTGCAACGCGCGCGACGCCTTTGCCGGCTTCGGCGCGCCGACGCGCAGCCGGCGATCGGACAGCGACAGCACGCCGCCCAGCGCCATCAGCACCGGTCCCCACCAGATCATCAGCACCAGCGGCTTGTGATACATGCGCACGGCGACTGCGCCTGTGGTCGTGTCATCACCCAACGAGATGTAGAGCTGGCTCGCGCCGCGCGACAGCAGTGCCGCTTCCGTCGTCGCCGTCTGGCGCGCCGAGAAATTGCGCTTCGACGGCACCATCTCGCCGATCTCGTCGCCATTCTGCGTGATGCGGAAACGCGCGATGCTTTCGCGATAATTGGGGCCCTGGCGCTGGGTGATCTCCTTCAGCGTCAGCTCATAGCCGGCAAGCTTCGCCACGTCATTCGGCTTCAGCGTGCCGATGAATTCCGTATTCCATGTCGTCTCACAGACGATGCCGATCAGCGCCACGCCGAGCCCGGCATGGGCGAAGGACGTGCCCCATGCCGCGCGCGGCAGGCCGACCGCACGGCGCAGCGACGTGGCGAATGGCTGCCGGAACAGCATGATGCGCTCGGCGATATCGGTGATGGCGCCGAGAATGACGAACACCGCAAGCCCGATCGCCAGCGGCGCCAGCGCAGCCCCGCCCGTGGTCCAGGCCCAGACCAGCGCGATGGTAAGCAGCGCCGCGATCCCCGCGGCGAGCAGACGCTGCGCCACGCCGCGGATGTCGCCCCGCTTCCAGGCCAGCATCGGGCCGAACGGCACCGCCAGCAGCAGCGGCACGAACAGCGGGCCGAAAGTGAGATTGAAGAACGGCGCGCCCACCGAGATCTTGTCGCCGGTCAGCATTTCCAATGCGAGCGGATACAGCGTGCCGACAAACACGGTGGCGCAGGCCGTGGTGAGGAACAGGTTGTTCAGCACCAATGCGCCCTCGCGCGAGATCGGTGCGAACAGCCCGCCCTGCTTCAGCGACGACGCCCGCCACAGATACAGCGTCAGGCTGCCGCCGATGAACAGGCAGAGGATGACGAGAATGAACACGCCGCGTGAGGGATCGGTGGCGAAGGCATGCACCGAGGTGAGCACGCCCGAGCGCACCAGGAAGGTGCCGAGCAGCGACAGCGAGAATGTCAGGATCGCGAGCAGCACGGTCCAGACCTTCAGCGCATTGCGCTTCTCCATGACGATGGCGGAATGCAGCAGCGCGGTGCCCGACAGCCACGGCATCAGCGAGGCGTTCTCGACCGGGTCCCAGAACCACCAGCCGCCCCAGCCGAGTTCGTAATAGGCCCAGTAGGAGCCCATGGCGATGCCGAGGGTGAGGAAGATCCACGCCACCAGCGTCCATGGCCGCACCCAGCGCGCCCAGGCGGCATCGATGCGGCCTTCGATCAGCGCGGCAACGGCGAAGGAGAACGAGATGGAGAAGCCGACATAACCGAGATACAGCATCGGCGGATGCACGGCGAGACCGATATCCTGCAGCACCGGATTGAGATCGCGGCCTTCCAGCGGCGCCTGCGCCATGCGCAGGAACGGGTTCGAGGTGGCGAGGATGAACACATAGAACGCCGCCGCGATCCAGCCCTGCACCGCCAGCACATGAGCGCGCAACGACAGCGGAAGGTTATTGCCGAAGGTGGCCACCAGCGCGCCGAAGAAAGCCAGGATCGCCACCCACAGCAGCATCGAGCCTTCGTGGTTTCCCCACACGCCGGTGATCTTGTAGAGCAACGGCTTGGCCGAATGCGAATTCTGGAACACGTTGGCGACGGAAAAATCCGACGCGACATAGAGCGCGGTCAGCGCCAGAAACGACAGGCCGCAAAACAGGAACTGGGCCAGCGCGGTGGAGCGCGCGACGTTCATCAGCGCGGTGTCGCGCAGCTGCGCGCCGACCATCGGCACCGTCGACTGGATCAACGCCAGTGCGAGTGCCAGGATCAGCGCATAATGTCCGGCTTCTGCAATCATTGCGTCACGCTCGGCTTGATATTGGTCGTATTGGCACTGGTCGTGTCCTGCGAGACCACAGGCTTGCCGCCCTCGCCTTCCTTCCAGCGCCCCTGCTTCTTCAACGCGTCGGCCACTTCCTTCGGCATATAGGTCTCGTCATGCTTGGCGAGTACGGTGTCGGCCTTGAACACGCCATTGGCATCGAGCGCACCTTCGGCGACGACGCCCTGCCCCTCGCGGAACAGGTCCGGCAGGATGCCTTTGAAGTTCACCGGCAGCGTTGCACCGCCATCGGACACCTTGAAACTCACGGCGAGATTGTCGCCACGCGACAACGACCCCTGCTCCACCATGCCGCCCAGACGAAACCGCTTGCCGGCCGGAATCTGCTTCTCCGCCGCCATGGTCGGCGTCGAGAAAAACACAATGCTGTCACGCAGGGCATTCAGCACGAGGCCGGCCGCGATCGCCAGGATCGCGAGCGCACCACCGATCATCGTCATCCGTCGCTGCTTGCGTGTCATTGCGACTATCCGTCCAATCCGGCGTCTTTGAGACTATCATTCAGCTTGCGCAGCCGCTCACCATCGCTGCCGACAGCCTGCCGCGCATCACTCAAGGCGCCCTTCGCCTTATCGCGGTCGCCCAGCACGAGATAGGCGCGCACCAGCCGCAGCCATCCATCGACATCGCTGCCATCCTGCTTCAGGCGCGTCGCCAGGCGATCGACCATGCCCTGGATCATCGCGTTGCGATCCTCGCTGGTCATGTCCTGCGCAGCAGCGACCGTCTCCTGCGGCAGCGCCGGCAGATCCGGCCCCTTGCCACCGACCCGCGCCAGTGCTGCGGTGACCACCGGGCGCCACGGTGCATCGGCCGGGGCCTTTTCAAGCATGCCGCGCCAGATCACCGCCGCATCGGCATTGCGGCCATCCTGCTCGGCGGCAAGGCCGAGGAAATAGCGCGCCTTCACCTCATCAGCGTCCTGCGCAACGGCGCGGTCGAATTCCGTCTTGGCTTCAGCCGTGATCACGCCATTGGCCGCCATGGTCAGCGCCTCGCCGAGATCGGCGCGGTTGGCAGCACTGTCGCCGCCATAGGCGATGATGTTGCGATAGGCGCGCACGGCGTCGTCATGCCGCCCGATCCGCGCCAGTACCGGTGCCAACACGGTCCAGCCACGCGCATCGGTGGGGTTCTTCTCGAGATGCGCCTCGACCTGCGCGATCAGGCTCATCACGGACTGATTGGGATCGGGGCTCTGCTGACGTGCGGCCAGCGGCATGTCGGGCATGGCGGGTGAGCCAAGCGGCAGATAGGCCCCGATGGCGATCAGCGGCAGCCCGAACAGCGCCACCAGCGACACCGCCTTGCGCATCCCCGGCGCACTGCCGGCGGTGCTCTTGCCGTCGGCATCCGCAGCGGCAAGCAGCCGCCGACCGATCTCAACTCGCGCCGCCTCGGCTTCGGATGGGCCGATCAGCCCGGCTGCGACATCGCGTCCGACTTCGGCGAGTTGGTCCTTATAGACCGCGACATCGGTACCACCGGCGACGGGGCCCTTCCGGCCAAGCGGCAGCAACACGGCGAAAGTCGCCGCAGCGGTCATCAAGGCGAAGACAAACCATAAGGCCATCAATGGGTTCCAGCATACCCTTGAGTCGATCTAAACGGTGCTGGAGCCGGTTACACCATGGCCACCACCCCTGCGCAATTGACTTTTATGCCATCGCGCCGGGCGGGAGATTGCTCTGGATCAAGAATGGACGCGGCGGGACGAGCGTCGGTGGCGAAGCGCGTTTCGCGCGCCCGCCCGATCCTTGGTGGCGGAGGATGGACTGGGCGCCAACCGCCCATCAAGGCATCAGAGTTCCGGTTCTCGTCGCCAGCGAACCAGCCGCCGTTCCAGAAGCTGCAACAGCCCATATTCGATCGCCACCATCACCACCCAGAAGATGACAGTCCAGGCCAGCACGCCGGCCACGTTCTGCGAGCTGAATTCCGCATTGAGTTGATAGCCCACGCCGTTTGACAGGCCGAAGAGTTCAACGAGAACGATAACCTTCCAGGCCAATGACAAACCGACCCGTGCTCCCGCAATCAGATGCGGCACCAGAGCTGGCATCCAGAGCATGCCGAGCCTGTCCCGCTTCGTCAGTTGGAAGACCGACACCATCTCGACGAGATCGCGATCGACCGAGCGCATCCCCTGGATCACGTGCAGCATCATGACAGGCACGATTCCGAGCGCGATGGCCACGGTCGGGGCGAGCACACCGACACCGAACCAGATCACGCACAGCAGCGACCAGACCAAGCCCGGCACCGTCAATCCCAGCAGCAGCGCCGGCTCGCAGAACCGCCGGAACGCCACTGATCGCGCAGCGGCGATGCCGCACACCAGCGAGATCACGAACGCCGCCGCGAAGCCGAGGGCTATGCGTGTCAGCGTGACGCCGATCTGTCGAAACGCATCGCCGCCCTTGAGCAAACGGACGATCTCTTCTGCGACTTCCCCCGCCGATGGCACGAGCGCGCTCGCCGTTGTCCGCGAGGCAATGTCCCAGCCGATCACGAGAAGGACGCAGAACGCGACGGACGGCAGCCAGAGTGACGCGACACCCCATGTGTTGCGCCACGGCCGTGACGTTCCGCGATGCGCAACGGCTTCGGCGATATCAAGCATCAAGCCGCCCCCAAAGCCACGCCATCGTAGAGCCGACGCTTAGGCGCTGCCGTGAGGAGACCGAGCTTCACAGCGACCTCGACCTGGCGATCGATCACCGCCCACACAGTTTCGTCCCAGGCGCTGGGATAGACATCGGCGAGCCGGGTCGGCAGCAGATTGGCGGCAGCCGCCTCGTTCGGGCGGATCCCCATCTCGCCGGCATATTTGACGAAAAGCTGCGGGTCCTTCCGCAACGTGGTGTTGGCATCGGCAAACAGCCGCGCCAGCGCCGAGGCATGTTGCCGGTTGGCATGCAGCCATCCCTGCTTTGCCGCGAGGCCGACGAGGAAGGGATCGCCGGGAAGACCCGATCCCTGCTTCCAGATGTCGCTGATCCGCGCCAGTTCGCGCGCCCCGTTTCCGATCGCCCGCGTTGCCGTCGGCTCCACGACGATGACCGCCTCGACATCACCGCGATCGAACAGTGCGAGATTGGCGGTGGGCGGCCCGAAGATCACCTCCACGTCCTTGTTGAGATCGACCCCGATCATCGACAAGGCCACGCGCGCCTGCTGATAGGTTTCGGTGGTCTTCGGCTGGGTGGCGATACGCTTGCCGATCAGGTCGGCCGGCTTCTGATACGGGCTGTCCGCGCGCACCACGATGCGGCCGTGATTGTTCAATCCCGGCCCGAACAAGGTGATGTCGCTGCGCTTGTCCGCGAGTGCGGCAAGTCCAACCGCTCCGAACACGCCGACGTCGAGCGCTCCGGCGGTGAGCTGCACCTGCATCTGGCCGGGATCGGCGACGACCCAGTTGATGTCGAACGGCAGTGCCGCCGTTTGCGGCAGCAACGAAACCGCCGCGCGCCAGATCGAGCCCGCGCTTCCCGGCGTCGGCAAGGTAACGTTGATTACCGGCTTTGCTGCAGACGCCGCGCGGACCAGCCACGGGGTCGCCAGCGTTGCCGTAGCTGACGCAACGAAAGCGCGGCGTGTGGGACGCCGCGGCGTGTATTCATGGATCGCCATAACCGAACCTCATCGCAGATGAGGCGCTGCCGCACTGCGCGGCAGCGCCTCCGTTCATTCAGGACACCACGAGCTTCTCGTGGTTGTTGGCGCCATCGGTGAAGCCGCGATCCTTCATCCAGTGATAGGCCGGATCGAACAAGTCCGGCGAGTAACGCTGCGCATGGGTGTAGCGGACGAACCGCGCATCGAGCTCTTCCGGCGCGATGTCATCCTTGGCGATGGCGGTGATGTAATGCGCATAGCGCTTGAAGTCTGCATTGATCAGGTCCACCGCCTTGTCGAGCACCTTGAAATATCGCTCCACATCCAGCGGCTGCAGGTCCGGCGAGACAATCTCGGCCCCGCGATAGAAGGTCAGCGCGATGATATGCGCGCCCTGCTTGAGCGCGAGACTAATGAACGGCTCCATCACGGTGGCCGCACGCACACGCCCGTCCTTCAGCGCCTGTAGGCGAACCTCGGGCGCGCCGATATGACTGACCTTGACCTGATCCTTCGGGATGGCGCCTTCCAGCAGCGCCACGGTGGTGTAGTGCGATCCCGTGAAATCGTTGATCCCGATCGGCACATTGGCCAGATCGCGCGGCGACTGCAATTGCGGATCGAATGTGACGATCGCCTGTGCGGCAATGGCCGGCCGCAGCGCTGCGATCTTGCCGCGGCCAGTGCCGCGCTCCAGCCGGTCGATGCCGCCCCATTCACAGACATTGAAATTGTCCGCTGCGCCAGCCTCGAACAGCGCCTCCTTCTGCCGCTTCAGAACATCTTTCTCGAGCTTGTCATGATCGACATATTTGGCTGAGTAATCCACATCCAGCCCCGCCTCCGCAAACAGTCCATGCTCGAGCGCCACTAGAATAGGCAGATCGAAGATCGGCGGATTGGGCGAAATGCGAATCTTGGTTGAGAGATCGATCGACGACATTCTACACCTCTGTGTGTCGGCGACTCACCATGTTCCACTCTTCGGAGACAACGGTGCCGCCTTGCTTGATCCGCGAAGGCTAGTCCTTCGGCTCTAGAGAGTGTTTTCAAATTTCGTCGCTGCGGCAGGACAAAGCTGGAGTCCTCCATCCGCTCATCGAAACACTGATGCTGCACGTCATCAATCCATTCTAAACTTCGACCATAAACGCGACGTGAGCGCGCAACATCGATTGCCATCGCGATCGCTATCAATCCAGCCGCGAGAATGTTCCTCAGCTTTTGTCGAAGCCGACAAAAAGAAAAGGACACTCTCGAAACGCGGTGATCTTTGAAACATCGCGCGTTTACGCCGCCACGCAGTCGCGACTAGGTTTTCGTCACAGTCCCGCAAACCGCAGGGACACAAGACGGAAACACAGACGGCCATGATATCGGCATTCACGACGCGCCTCGCGCCGATCGGCGCGCTCGCCGCTACGGTTACACTGACGCTCTCACTCGGCAGCGCCCATGCGCAGACCGAACGCTCGCTGCAGCAGATTAAGATCGCGGCCGTGTCCGGATCGGTGATGCCGCAGGATTTCCGCGCGGGAATCGAACGCGGCATCTTTCGCAAGCACGGGCTGGAGCTTGCCATCACCGAACTCGCGACCGGGACGAACAACATCACCGCCGCCGTCCAGGGCAGCGCCGACATCGCCTATGCCGATGTGTTCGCCGGCCTCTCCTCCATCAAGAACGGCTTCGATATCGGGCTTGTCGCGCCACACAATGGCGCTAGCCCCTATCAATATCTGCTGGTGCGCGACGACAGCCCGCTCAAGACGATCCAGGATCTGAAGGGCGCCAACATCGCGCTCGGCGCACCACCGCAGTTCAAGGCTTTGACCGCAGCTGTTCTCGAAGGCCAGGGGCTCGATCCGAAATCGGTGAAATTCACCATCGTTCCCGATCAGACCACCTATGGCGCACTGCTGGCAGCCAAGCAGGCCGACGTCATTTCGACGTCGAGTTCGGTCAATGCCTATAAGTGGATCCACCAATACAAACTGCGCCCGATCGGCGAGACGGCGAAGGCGCAGCTGAAACTCGCAGACGGAAGTCCGATCGCCGGCTGGTGGTCGACGGGCACCTGGTTCGCAAAGAACCGCGATACGGCCAACCGCTTCCGCGACGCCCTGCGCGAGACGATCACCTGGTATCAAACCCTGTCGAAAGAGGAACGCGCTGCCATCGTCCTCGCCCAGACCAAGATCGATCTCGTTGCGCTCGACAAGGAAACGCCCGGCGTTCTGCAGGCAGGAACGACGCATTTCGGGTTTGGTGGTCCGGTCGATCTGCCGAAGCTGCAGACCTGGATCGATATCGGCAACAAATACGCCAATGTCCCGGCCGACGTCGATCTGACGAAGCACATCTTCGAAACGGCCCGCAACTAACCGTCGCCGACAAGACATCCGCAGCGGCAGCTAGCGCATGCCGCTGCAATCTTTCCATCCAAAGGTTAGAATATGAGCCGTTCGAAGCGCACCGTGAAACTTGCCTATTCCGTCTGGCCCACCGGCCGCCATGCCAGCGCGTGGCGACTGCCCGAAGCCTTCAATGGCGGCACCGTCGATCCCGTCTATCTCGCCGACACCGTGCGCGCGGCCGAACGCGGACTGTTTGATTACTATTTCGCCGGCAACGCGATTTCCAGCACCGCGGAATCGCAGAAGACGTGGCACAATGACGTGTTCAAGATCGAGGGGTTCACCCTCGCCTCCTATGCCGCGGCGATCTCGAAGAACATCGGCCTCGTCGTCACGGTCAACAGCACCTATGCCGATCCCTATGACACGGCACGCGCCCTCGTCTCGCTCGACCATCTGAGCGGCGGCCGCGCCGGCCTCAATGTCGTACTCGGCGCCGACGGCGTCGATACCGCCGCACCGAATTACGGTCGCGACAAGCACCCCGAGCGCGGCGACAAATATGCCCGCGCCGAGGAATTCATCGATGTCGTCCAGCAGCTTTCCGACAGCTGGGAGGACGGCTGGTATGTCGATGACCGTGACAACGGCGTCTTCATCGACTCCGCCAAGGGCCACGCCATCGAGTTTGATGGCAAGTTCTATTCGGTCAAGGGACCGCTCAACGTGCCGCGTCCGCCGCAGGGCCAGGTGCCGATCGTCCATGCCGGCGGATCCGAGCAATCGCTCCGCTACGGCGCCAAATATGCCGATGTGCGGTTCAGCCCGTTTGTCACCCCGGACTGGAATCGCGATTACTATCGCAAGGTGAAGAGCCGCCTCGCCGAATTCGGCAGGGATCCCGACGACCAGTTCATCATCCCCGGCATCACGTTCTATGTGGCAGGTACCGCCGCCGAAGCGCATCGCAAGTTCCGCGAGGTGCAAAATCTCGTCATCACCGAATATGCGCCGCAGCAGATCGCAGCGCTCACTAAGGTGCCGCTTGATCGTCGACTGCCGAACGAACGGATCGTCGATGTGTTCGATGAAGCGGCGTTCACCGCCAATCCGTGGCTACATACCGCCCTCCTCGCTTTTGGCGACGAGAGCGTCACCTTGCGCGACCTCTTCCACTACGTGACGAACAAGGGCCACCTCAACCAGCCGCCCATCGTCGGCAGCGCCAAGCAGGTCGCCGGCTGGATCGCAGAGAATTTCGAGGCGCGCACCTTCGATGGCGTCAAGCTGTTCCCGGCCTATGCCCGCTCGCCGCTGGACTCCTTCGTCGATCTCGTGATCCCCGAATTGCAGCGACTGGGCGTCTACAAGACCGCATATGAGGCCAGCACCCTGCGCGGCCATCTCGGCCTGCCGGTTCCACCGAACCGTTATGCGAAGGCGCCGGCCGCACGCCGCGCCGAACCCGTGCCGGCGTGAGCACTATCATGACCGCCATTGCCACAACCCAGATCGGCAAGATCTATCGTTCGTTGCGCGGGGCGTCGGTCGTCGCGCTGTCGCCAATCGATCTGCATGTCGAACGCGGCAGCTTCGTCTCGGTCGTCGGCCGGTCCGGCTGCGGAAAATCCACTCTGTTGCGGCTGGTCGCCGGGCTGGAACAGCCATCGAGCGGATTGCTCGAAGTGGCCGGCCAGCGCGTGCGACAGCCGCCGGACAGCGTCCGCTATGTGTTCCAGGATTATGCGCAGTCGCTGCTGCCGTGGAAAACCGTCGGCGAGAATATCCGCTTCGGCCTGCGCCACGCGCATTCGCATTCCGATCAGGCGCGCAATCGCAACAACTGGCCGGCATTGATCGAGGCAAGCCTCGCCGAGGTCGGCCTCAGCGGTGCGGCAAATCGCTACCCGTCAGAACTGTCCGGCGGCATGCAGCAACGCGTCGCTATCGCCCGTGCGCTCGCAGCCGCACCGGATGTCCTGCTGCTCGATGAGCCGTTCTCCGCCGTGGATGCGCTCAGCCGCATTCAGCTGCAGGATCTGCTGCTGCGGATCTGGCGCACCCGCAAGCTGACCGTGATGTTTGTCACCCACGACATCGACGAGGCCATCTATCTGTCGGACCGGGTCATCGTGCTCGGCCCCAATGGCATCGGCATTGTCAGCGATGCCGAGATCGATCTTCCGCGTCCGCGCGATCAGGTCACCACCAAGTCCGACACCTCATATCTCAAGCGGCGCCGCGAGATTCTCGAACTCGTGATGCAGACGCATTGATGGAAGCGAACAGATGACTGTCTCCGTCCCCTATTCGCGCGCCGGCGTCGTGTCGGCCGCTGAAGCCGCTGCGGCGACACCGTCGCAACGCCCGCGGCTCGGCACCGCCATTGCTGGCTACTTCAAGTCGCGCGCCTTTGGCTGGTCGATTGTCGCAATCCTGCTGGCCGTCTGGCAAATCGCCGCGACCGCCGTGACGATGCCGGAACTGCCGCCGTTGTCGGCAATATTCACCGAATGGCACGAGCAATGGGCCAGCGGCGAACTCTCTGCTGCGCTGCTGGATACGCTGAAGGTGGCCGCGATCGGTTATGCCCTCGCCACGCTGCTCGGCACCACCGTCGGCTTCCTCATGGGCCGCGTCCGCGTGATCTGGGCGGCGGCGGAGCCACCGGTCGAACTGCTACGCCAGATCCCCGTCACCGCATTGCTACCATTGCTGATCCTGTATCTCGGCATCGGCGACCAGATGCGTATCACCGTCGTGGTCATCGTGGCCTCGTTTCCCATCATCCTCAATTCCTTTGCGGGCGCGCGCAGCCTGTCGCGCACCATGCGGATGACGGCCCAGACGTTTCGACTGTCCTGGCTACAGACCCAGATCGAGATCGGGCTGCCGTCGGCGCTCCCCTTCATCCTGGTCGGCATGCGTCAGGCGCTGGCGATGACCCTGGTCATGGCGGTGGTCACCGGCATGCTCGCCGGCAATAGCGGCGTCGGCTATTTCATCCTGCAGGCGCAGCAGGTTCTCAATGTCCGCGCGCTGTTTGCTGGCATCTTCACCGTCGCCGCCGTCGGCTACGCCCTCAATCTCGTCTTCCTGCTGATCGAGCGCCGCGTCACGCGCTGGCGCCGCATCGGTGCGGCCGAAGACTGATCCTCGCAAGGACAACGACAATGAGCTCAGACCGAAACGATCACCTGATCACGGCCGAGGATCTCGCAGCAGCGCTCGGTGCCGGCGAACCATTGCGGGTGCTCGATATCCGCTTCGACCCCGGCAAGGGCAGCGCCAGAAGCCGTTATCTCAAGGGTCACATCCCCGGGGCCGTCTATGTCGACCTGCCCACCGAACTCGCCGGCCCGAAAGCCAACACCGGCGGCAATCTTCCACTGCCGGACGGAGCAGCCTTCGAACAGGCGGCCAGGCGCTGGGGCTTGGCTAGTGACAGCCATGTCGTCGTCTATGACGATACCCATGGCGGCCCGGCGGCGCGTGCGGCATGGGTTCTGCGATGGGCCGGCCTCATGAACGTCCGACTGCTCGATGGCGGCTATCCGAGCTGGCGTCAATTGCGACTGCCGGTATCGATCATTGACGAGGTGCCGAACGCCGGGACATTTCAGGCAAGCATCGGCGATGTGAAGCCGCTGATCGCAGATGATGTCGCCGGATGGCGCGGCACGGTGATCGACGCGCGGCCGGAAAAAGCCTTTGCGGAAGGTCACATCCCCGGCGCGATCAACGTTCCGAATTCCGCGCTGGTGGATGATCACGGGCGGTTGCGTAGCCCGGCCGAAATCGAACAGCGCCTGACAGCGCGCGGCATCGACCTCGCCGCGCCTATTGCAGCCTATTGCGGTGGTGGCGTGGCGTCGAGCTTCACCGTGATTGCCCTGGCAACGCTCGGCAAACCCGCAGCTCTCTATCCCGGCTCCTGGTCCGACTGGACCACCGATCCCGCACGCCCCATCGCGAAGTAAGACTGAACCCGGTAAAGCCATGAGTATCGAAACCATCTTCTCCGTCCGTGGCAAGACCGCCATCGTGACCGGCGGCGCCAGCGGCATCGGCCTCGCCATTGTCGAAGCCTTGGCCGAGAACGGCGCATCGGTCGCCATCATCGATCGCGACACCGAGCGCCTCGCCAATGAGCAGGCGCGGCTGGCTGCGCTTGATCTTCAAGTGCGTGCTTATGAAGCGGATGTCGCCGACCAAAGCCAGATCGCGTCGGTCATCGCCGCTGCCACCGAAGCGCTCGGCGGACTCGACATCATTTTTGCCAATGCAGGAATCACCGGCGGCTACGGCCCCGCGTCGACACATACCAATGCCGGCGCCTTCGAGAATTTCGACATCGAGGTCTGGAACAGGACAATCGACGTCAATCTGAGCGGTGTGATCCATACGCTCCGCGCGGCGCTCCCGGCCTTGAAGCAGCGCCAGGCCGGCAAGATCATCGTGACATCGTCCATCGCCGGACTGCGCGCCAACACGGCGATCGGCTATCCCTACACGGCGTCGAAGACGGCACTCGTCAACCTGATCAAGACCCTGGCGCTCGAACTCGCCCACAGCAACATTCAGGTCAACGGCCTCGCCCCCGGCCCCTTCCACACCAACATCAACAAGGGCCGCTTCCACGATCCGTCAAACGCCGCACTCGCTGCCTCATCTGTTCCATTGGGCCGCCTGGCGCGGCCGGATGAGATCAAGGGGCTCGCACTTCTGCTCGCCTCGAGCGCGTCCAGCTATATCACCGGCGCAGTGATCCCCATTGATGGCGGCAAGACTGCCGGCGGGATTTGATTGGTTAGTTCGCGCCATAAGCGACCATGGCTCGCCAAATGGTTCGAGCCTGCAGGCGCTGCAATCGACCAATCGGGACACTGTATAGGAAAGGCCATTGCTTAGACAGTCGCCGCACTCGACAGGTTTATGCCGTGAGCTATGCACCGGCCATCCTGACGACCATGACGCAAAACGAACCGGTCAACGCCCAGACCAATAGACGGCTCGAAAGCCTGACGGTAGCCTCCAGCCGAGCATCCGGATGGCATGCCAGTTTCGCCTGCCCTCGTTAGCCGACTGACGCGCCCGCTTTCGCCCGGCTGATCCCTAAGGCCAAAATACGATGCAGCAAGCTCGTATAATCCATACCGTCATGCAGGGCCGCTTTCGCAAACTCCTGGCTCTTCGCGATCTCAGGATTGGGGTTCGCTTCAATGAAATATGGCGTGCCGTCCGCAGACAAGCGAAAGTCTATGCGTGCATACCCGTCTAGGCCCAATATTCGGTATATGCGTTTTGCGGTCCGTTGGATGCGCGTCATCACTTCTGGTGCGAGATCATCAGCCGGACCATCGACAATGCCGACGCGCTCCTGATAGTCGGTATCGTGTTTGGCCTTTTCGGTCGCGATCTGACGCGCGCCTTGCCCGCCCAGATTGCCGAATTTCAGCTCCCATACCGGCAAGGCACGCAATCGGTTATTGCCGAGTACACCCACATAAAGCTCACGGCCCTCGATGTACTGCTCGGCGATCGCGGCCGTCTGGAGCCGCTCGTGAACAAAGGCGACGCGCTCCGCAAGCTTCTCGTCGGTATCAACGATCGAGGCTTGCGAAATCCCATTGGACCCATCTTCGCTGAGGCTCTTGACGATCAAGGGCAGAGCGAGCCGCGCAGGACGTTTGACCTTGCGGTGCATCGGAAACACGCCAAAGGCCGGCACCGCGATCCGGCGATTCTGCACCAGCGTCTTGGACAGGTCCTTGCCACGCGCCAGAATCAGGCCGCGCGAGTTACAGCCCGTGTACGGAACCCTCATCAGCTCAAGAAGACTTGCGATGTGTTGGTCAAACGTGGTCGCGTAGTGGAATTCTTCCAGCAACGTATAAACAACATGAGGTTTGAAATTCTCGACCTCATCGCGTATCGGCCGGATTTCCTCTTGCACGGCAAGCGGACGAACATTGTGGCCGGCTGCACGCAACGTGCTGACGACGTCAAATTCCGTCTTCCAGAGATTGATCTCCTGGGCGCTGTAGCCATCGGTTGAGTCCGGCGGCACGCAATCGGGATGCATGAGCACGAGCACGCGCAGCCGCCTCATAGTGCGATCCATTTGCGCCTGGACGGACCGAACAACGCGTGCATCGTCTTGGCCGTCAGAAGAATGGTGAAATTGAGCACCAGTTGTTGTTCGGCTCCTGAGGCGCGCAGATCAAGCTCGCGGCAGCGTGAAATCATGTCGTCTAGAACGGCGTCGAGTGTGAGCTGGTTCTCGCCTGTCCATCGCGCAACCATCTGCCTGACCTGCGCGCGGTGTCGCCTGATAAAGGAAGCCGCCGGTTGAGTGCGCCGATGGCGCGGATCGGCTGAGAAAAGGCGCTTGAGGTCGCGGTCATAGGTTTTTGGCGGCGTGAAAGCGTAGAATGCCTGCTTTGTCTCATAATGCGCGCCAAGCGTTTGGCTCAGCCTGGACAAGGGGTCGACACGCGCCCGTGTCGTGACCAGCGGCTTTTCGCCAGCAATCTCGCTCATCAGCTCATCGACATATTCCAGTTTTTTCAGCGCCGGCCAGCCCGCATAGCGGGTTCGCCAGTTCGACCGTGGTCGCAGCCACACCGCAAATGTTTCTGCGAAATCCTCGTCTGGATGGCTCTGTGCGTACCAGCGCCTAAGGTGCTGGACATAGTGACGGCTGGCCGGATTGGGCCGGTAATAAAGTGGATAGCGCTTGGACGACAGGCCAAACAGCTGCTGCCACCGTCGGCGGCGTTGCAATTGGTAGGCATGCTGCACGGCATGACCCGTCTCGTGACGGAGAATGGCCATACACTCTGGCCGGGTACTGCCCTCGGCCTCAAGCATCATTTTCTTTTCGAGTTTCATGAGGCGGGGATGGGCGAGATAGAACGGGATGGCAACGCCTGGCACATGTGCCGGGCTGAACCATTCACTTGAGATCCATACATGCGGCCGAAGCCGGATGCTGCGATCCTTCAGCTCTTCATGCAAAGTGGCAATACAATCCTCAAGCCAGGTGCCTTTGATCGTCACCCTCAGACTACTGAAGCGTTGTTCTAGCAACGCGTCATCCGACAAGTCTTCCCAAGGGTGCTTCCGAAGCGGCATAGAAATCCGTGATGATAAAGGACACGACCTGGATGGTGTCATAGGTTTCCGGTCGCAACAACCACCTCGCCTTCGCAGGCAGCGTGGTCCAGAGCGGTCAAGTGTGCCCTGCTCAGGCGAACAAGACGGCGAACAGCGAGCCTGGCCACCTCCGGACAGCTCGCATAAGCGAAAACCGGAAGATCCACGATTTGGCGCCCGCGCGAGTCACCTGCAGATACAGGCCGGCCACAGCGGCCTACATCCCGGCCTTGGTCAGATGTGTGACATCTGCGGATATTGGCGAACGCAGCGAGCCGGTAACGACGCACAGCGCCGATGTCGCGGAACCGGACGGCGGCGGTGTGCGTCAGATTCTGATCAATGCGCGGAGTGGCCGAGACCCGCTCATGGCCGGTAGCCATGCATATGCCTTTCACTCAGGTCACTCCCACGACGCGAGGCACGGCTGACGGCGTCCGTGCGTCAAGATGCACACTGGAAAACGACGAGGCGCTCAAAGAAGCTCTCAGTCGAGACCGCAGCATGGACCGGCACGACCCAGCGTGACGTGAAGTGAAAACTCACGTGCTTATTTTCAGGGGCCGCTACAGAATAACGTCGTCGGCGCAAGTCAAGCGACGCGGGATGAGAGCGCTCATCAAGCCAAATTATCTGCGCGTGCAGATCTGATCGCACAGGTGAGCAAGCCTTGTGATGTCGGATGCAATGCAACACAGATAGCATTCGGTGTAGCAGACAACGTCCATTGACACTCACAACGACCGGCCCCTACATTCGAAGGAATAAATAAAAAAGAGTGCAGGGAGAAACGGGATGCGAATTTTTCGCCTTCGATATCTTGCGACGCTACTCGCGCTGTTCGGCCCCAGCTTCATTTCGATCGTGTCTGCAAATGCAGCGACCGACTGGCCTCGTAAAGAGATCACCCTCATCAACAATTTTCCTCCGGGATCTGCGACCGAGCTGACAGCGCGTGCAATCGCGCGAAACATCGAGAAAACCCTGGGTGTCACGGTCGTGGTCAAGAGCATCCCAGGTGCTGCCGGGCAGCTAGGACCGGCCGAACTGGCCCGCAGCGCCCCGGATGGCTACACGATGGGGCTTGTCGGCTCTTCGACCTACCTCACCGCCCCGCACATGATGGATGTCCCGTTCAAGGCATGGGACGCGTTCGACCTCATCGCCCAGGCGACCGAGTTGCGATACGGCATCGGCGTTGCGAAGAATTCGCCCATCACCAGCATCGAGGACATGATCGCGAAATCGAAACAGAAGCGACTGACCTACAGTTCGACAAGTCCGAACAATGTGCTGCCGATGTTTCAATTGAACAAGTTCAATGGCGCCAATCTACGCTGGATTGTATTCGCCGGCGGCTCTGAGTCAGTGTTGCAGGCAGTCGGCGGTCATGTAGACATCACGCTGCAGAGCTATACCGAGATGAAGCCGCAACTCGACTCCGGCGCGCTGCGGTTGCTCGCGTCAACGTCGCCCGAGCGTTGGCCGAATTACACCAATGTTCCGACCCTGCGTGAACTCGGCTACAATTTCATCAGTATCGGTCCGATGGGATATGCATTTCCGCGCGGCGTCGATCCATCTATCCGAGATCGCATGGAGAAGGCCTACGAGATCGCTCTGAAGGATCCGGAAGTCCTCGACCAGCTCGATAAGCTCGGCGTGGCCCCCTCCTACCGCAGCGGCGCGGACTTTCACAAATACATGAAAGAGATGGAGCCGCTCTTCATCCAGATCATGACCGAATCCGGCATGAAAACGCGCTGACCGGTCCAATGCGGATGACCGGATCGCGCTGGACCGCGCTGGGACTACTCGTCGCCGCAGCAGCGGCTTACTGGCAGGCCTCCCTGCTCCCACGCTGGGGTTTCGACGGCCCGGGAACAGGGTTCTATCCTCAGGTCATTGCCATCATCGCCATGGTGTTGGCTGTTGTGATGTTCTTCGTGGACAACGAAGAGCCCTCATCAAGTGTTGACGATGACAATGCCGTGCCGCGCTATGGCCATGCACGCCCGGAAGAGCGACGTGTGTTTCACATCTATCTTCTGGCTCTTGCGTTGCTGGTTGCCGGATGCTGGTGGGCCGGCTTCGTCGTGACGTCCATTGTCGTCGTGATCACCATCATGCGTTTCGCTGAACGCGTGAACTGGCGTGCATCACTGATCACGGCGTTTTCGGTGGCCGCGGTCGGCCAGATTGGTTTCGGCTGGCTGTTGAATGTCAGCCTTCCCGAGAAAGCCCCGGACCTCGCCCTTCGAACACTCATGCGTTCAGCGGGATTGCTGTAATGGAAAACCTGATGGGTGGCTTCGCCACCGTCTTCCAGCCGGCAACGCTCGCCTATTGTTTCATCGGCGTTTTTCTCGGCACCGTCGTCGGCATCCTGCCTGGTCTCGGCCCGCTGACAACGATCGCAATCCTGTTGCCCATCACCTACAAGATGGACGTTACCTCCGCGATCATCATGCTGTCCGGCATTTACTACGGCGTTGCCTATGGCGGCACGATCACGTCGGTGCTGATGAGGATACCCGGCGAAGCTTCGTCGGTGGTCACGTGCCTCGACGGCTATGAGATGGCACGGAAGGGGCGTGCAGGCGCGGCTCTTGGCATCGCTGCCTTCGGCTCATTTTTCGCGGGCACCATTGGCGTGGTGGCGATCTCCTACCTGTCACCCCCCTTGTCCCGGTGGGTCCTGGCCTTCGGCCCCGCCGAATACGCCATGGTGATGCTGTCGGGCATATCGCTGGTGACGTATTTCTCGAGCGGATCCAAACTCAAGGCACTTCTGATGGCAGCTTTCGGCCTGTTGTTGGGGGCAGTCGGGTCCGATCCGATGGCTGCCACGCCCCGTCTCACTTTCGGGGTCTTCCATCTGGCTGGCGGCATAGACCTCGTGCCACTCGCGATCGGCCTGTTCGGAATTTCCGAGGTTCTCTCCATGGCGCTCCAGAAGCCGGAAAAGATGCAGGTATTGGCGGCGCCCACAGGCTTCCTGCCATTCATGCCAAATCGCGACGAAGCGCGGCGTTCCGCAGCACCGGTCGTGCGTGGCACCTTCCTTGGCTTTCTTGTCGGACTAATCCCCGGCGGCGGCGCCGTGCTCGCGACCTTCCTGTCCTATGCGATGGAAAGAAAGCTCTCGAAGAATCCTGATGAGTTTGGAAAAGGTGCCGTGGAAGGCCTTGCCGGCCCCGAGGCTGCGAACAATGCCGGCACTGCCGGCGCCTTTGTGCCGCTTCTCTGCATGGGCGTCCCCGCCAACGCGATCACCGCGTTGCTGCTGGGCGCCTTCATGATCCACGGCGTCGCACCTGGGCCGACGATTATTGAAAGACAACCTGAAATTTTCTGGGGCGTCGTCGCAAGCATGTATGTCGGGAATGTCATGCTGCTGATACTTAATCTTCCGCTGGTGGGTCTGTTCGTCCGCATTCTCGAGGTGCCCCGCGCCTGGCTCGCCTCGATTATCTTGATCGTCTGCCTGGTGGGTGTTTATTCCACCAACAGCGCTGCAATGGACGTCTTGTTGGCGGTTCTGTTCGGCGTGGTCGGTTATATTCTGCGCCGCTACGGCTATGACCTGGGCATCGTCATCCTCGCTTATGTTCTTGGCGGGGTTTTCGAACGCTCGCTGCGCCAGGCACTGGCGATCTCCGACGGCGATCTCGCGATCTTTGTGTCAAGCCCGCTGACGATTACGTTCGCCGTCATTACGGCCGTATTAGTCATCATCGCCATGATTCCTCGCCGCGCCAGTCCGAAGCCCGCTCAGGCGACTTCTACGCCAACGCGCTAACGCTTTGCGCCATTTACGGATGATGGAGAGCAACGAGGCTTTCGCGTGCCAGTGTACACGAAGGTTGACGCTTGCATACGGAAGCCGCGCGTGCATCAGCCTGCGTCAAAGCTCCTTCATGGAAAGGACGGGCGATCTGTGCTTTGAATCCCTGGGGGTCGTGGGCGTGCAACCGCTCCGGCACGGATTTCTCCTGACGGGATATTACAAGGACAAGCATGCATCGTTTTCGACATATGCTGCCGCTGCTGATGAGCTGCTTGGTGATCCTGGGTGCATCGCCCACACATGCGACCAGCGCCGATGCGGCCTGCACTCAGAGCAGCGACGCCGATGTCAAAATGAAAGCGTGCACGGACATCCTGCAGAGTGGCCGGCGGCTTTCCGCAGCTGACAAGGCCAAATATCTCGCCTACCGTGGCTGGGCCCACACGCAGAAACAAGACTATCAGGCAGCATTGGCTGATCTGGATATGTCGATTGCCCTGGACGGTCGCCAGTTCGGCTCTCACGGGTCGCGCGCGGGTATCCATCGGGTCCTCGGAGCCTTCGAACAGGCGCTCAACGACGTCGATGCCTGCATCAGGCTTGCACCGCGTTTCGCACCCGCCCGTACCTTGCGTGGTGATATCCTGCGTGACAAAGGGGACACCGACGGAGCGTTGAAGGAATATGACGCCGCCCTGAAACTCGATCCAACCGAGCTGAGCGCCTATACGGGCCGATCGATCACTTACCGCATTCTGGAACGCCCGAAAGAAGCACAGGCCGAGTTGATGCGTGCGCTGGCGCTCGACAAGCGCGTCGCCGAGATCTACGTCGCACAGGGCCAGCTCGCCGAGAGCAACCATGACCTTGCCAGGGCCCGCGAGGCATATACGCATGCCCTCGAACAGCCCAAATCGATCCGCTTCACCAACAAAGCCGGCAGCCCCATCATCGATGCAACGAGGCAGCAGAAGATTGCGGCTGCCCGTCTCGCGGTCCTGAACAGCGAGCAGCAGGACGTCGCCACATCGCCAGCAGTCACTACGGCGCCGATGCAGAAGCTGGCATTGGTGATCGGCAACGGGACCTATGGCGTGGCCAATGCGCTCCCCAATCCGCCGAAGGATGCCCGGCGGATCGCCCAGGAATTGCGCAGCATCGGCTTCGACACCACGGAAGAGATCGACATGACCAGCGATGCGATGCGTCGCGGGGTGAAGGAATTTCTGGCGAAGGCTCCCCACGCGAAGGTGACATTGATCTACTTCGCCGGGCACGGCATGCAGATCGATGGAAAGAACTATCTGGTCCCGGTCGACGCGCAGCTGACGAACGGCAAGAGCATCACCGACGATCTGATCGATCTCGACTTCATCATGGCAGGCCTGGACGACAAGCTGCGCGCGAATGTGATCGTGCTCGACGCCTGCCGCGATAATCCGTTGACATCCGGGACATCCGTTGCCTCCGGTACTGCCCGTTCGGTTGCGATCCGCTCCGGGCTCGCCCCGCAGTCCGGATTGAGCAGCGGCGGAACACTCGGGGCGGGAACGCTGATCGCATTTGCAACGGCGCCAGGACAAGTCGCACTCGATGGCGAAGGAGCCGGCAGCCCGTTTACGATAGCACTCGCACGTCACATCATCACGCCGGGTCTGGAGCTGCAGCAGATGCTGACACGGGTGCGTTCCGAAGTGGTCGCCTCGACCAAAGGCAAGCAGGTGCCATGGTCGAACTCGTCTCTCCTCGGCGAGGTCTATCTGGCGGCCGCTCCTTGAGAGCGCCCTTGTCGGAGCCGCGCGAGGAGCGATCCCTGCCGTTTCGCAACAGGTCAGGATCCTCTCGCAGGATGAAGACCATCAATCTCCTCCTGCTCTCCGGCAATTTTCATCAATGCTTCTGTGTCGCGAAGAACGAGCATGCGGTTCCTGACCAGAACGAGGTCGAGCGCGGCCCAGACGGATATGATCTTGTTGACGCGCTCCCGCGACATCCCCACCATTTCACTGACATTCTGCTGGGTCATGTCCACCACGGGATCGTCGCCCGTGCGCGGATTGCGCGTCGCGAGTTTGACGACGATATGAGCGAGACGCGCCTCGAGACCGTGAAGGATGACCTCCTCCAGATGCTCGCTGGTCCATCTCAGGCGCGCGCATAGCAGATCGATGAACTTTGCCGCCAAAGCCTGATCGGTCCTGACCAGCGGCAGCAGATCGCGGCGTGCAATCTTCCAGATCTCGCAATCACTGTTCGCGATGGCATCGGTGGTCCGGGCAAGGCCGTCCAGAACGGCGATTTCACCAAATGTCTGACCGGCCCCGATCAGGTTCAACACCAGGCTCTTGCCGTCGGACGAGGAGGCACACATCCGCACCGATCCCGTCACGACCCCACACAGATGCGTGCCAGGATCGCCACGTCGGAAGATGGTGTCGCCACGTTCGAACCTCTGAAACGACGCGCGATGAAACAGCGGGGTCACCGTTTCGGGCGGGAGGCCGCTGAAGATATCGTTCGCGCGGATCACCGCCTGTTGGCTGACCGATCCCCCTCGCCGCGCTTTCGACATCGCGTGATCCCCTCTTCCCGACGGGTCGAGAGATCAGGACCTGTTTCGCCGGTCGTCCCGGCCGAGCCGGCCGGCCCCGATCCGCGTCGTCGGCGGCGATCCCGGCGCCGGCGCTTTTGCATCTCCGGTGCGCGCAATGCGCTGCATATCCACGCGATCGCACGCCTTCTGCGCGAGCATCAATTTCCAGATTGATCGCGTGACCTGCGGGGCCGCGACACTCGTCCCGTTCATCGCCACCACCGACCCGCTGCGCGTTCCTGCCGCGAGCAGGTTTCTGTAGGCGGACGAATCGTCTGCGACTGCGGACAGATCCGGACTGCGGATGGGCTGGCGTCCCGGCGCCGCCGGGCGTCCGCCGCCGCAGGAATAGTCGCTCACCGTTCTGTCGCTGCCGCGATATGCGCCAACAACAATGGTCTGCGTTCCGGTCGCGATCGCATTGATCGTGCTTTCCCTCCGGATCGGGCTGCCAATGTCATCGTCCTGCTTTGGTCGTCCGGCCAGATCGAAGCGCACATAGTTTTCGTCATCAAATCGGGATTGCCGTCCCGACAACGGATAGCCGAACGGCGTGTCGCCACGCTGGATCCAGACATCGCCGGTCGTGGCCTCGCCCTCGTTCCTGAGTTCGATCAGCCACGTTCCGGACGGCACGGTGCGCGGCGGACTTCGGTGCTCCGCGGTGGGAGCCATGGCAAGAAATATCCGGGATCGCCCTCCGACCGCCGTATCATAGGCCGCCAAGAACCGCGTCTCGCCCGACACGCGCCATTCCCAGTTCTGGTTGCCCCTGATCCACGGACTTCTCTCTTTCGTGGGCGTGGTAATCCTGATCGCGATGTCGGGTTGCGACTTTGCTGCCGCCTGACCGGGCAGCCAGAACTCCATGAAGCTGCAGGCCTTGTTGTCAGGCTGAACGCGCCATCGTAGGATTTCAGGCGGGGTCGCGCCTGACGCCCGCGGCAATTCGACATGGGCGTGGCACCGCGCCAGATAATGATTGCCGGCGGGCAGAACGACCCTGAGCAACCCGTTGCGCGACGATACCAGCTGGTCGATTGCCAATTCCAGCTGTGACGTGCCGTCATGCGGGCCGGCGATGGTCCCGTAACTCAGATTGATGACGACAGGGATCGGGCCGGTCTTCTCCTTGGATGCGATCTCATCCGCGCGGCTGAGAACGTAGGAAATGGCGGCGTAGACCTTGGGCGTGAGGAAGGCGCCCGACGTCTCCTCCGTCACCCACTTCGGCAGCTGGACAGCGATGATATAGGGAAGGCACGGGTCCTTGGGATCCGCACTCTCTGGATCGTGCCCGCAGGCGATGTCCATGACATGCGTTCCGTGCTTGGCCCGGCGTGCGACGAGATCCTGTCCCGCCAGCCGGTAGAACTCATCCTCGTCCACCAGACCATCATGCGTGCAAGCAGCCAGCAATCGATTAATCTCGCGCTGCTTCAATTCACGTCCCCAGCCATAGTCGCTTGGGGACCCGGCATTCGTGTGATCGTCCTGATTCCAGAAATATTTGACCCGCGAACGACCGTTGTTGAAGCGGAAGCGCTCATGCGCGAAGGCCAGCCCGTCATCAATGACGGCAACAATCGCGCGCGGCGACCGGCGCGAGGACAGCAACGGCGGCTCTTTCGCGCTGGTCTTCTTGAAGAGATTGGTCGTGGGCGTGCCAAGCTCGATGCGATTCACCGATGACAACAATGACGAAATCCCACGGCCCTCTCCGCGCGTCTCGCTGGATACGATGGTGGAAAGAGCCTCGCGCGTCATCAGCGCCATGCAACATGTCAATTCGGCGGCTCTCAATGAGGGAGGCGTCCCCTGATAGGCCGCAGGGATCCGAATGTAACGATCCAGTTCGGAGGGAATGAAGCCCCGGGCGAAGCCTTCCACTGGCCCGTCGAGTTCCAGCAGAACCCAGAACCATTCACCGGGAAGATAGGCAAATCCGGTCCGTACGGCCCATTCGAGATAGGGAGAAACCAGCTTTCGTCGTTCGGCCATGGCGCATCTCCGGACTGTGATGGTCGTTTCGCCTCTCCAGGCGTTACTTCACCTCATCGGCCGCCGCGTCCCACAGCCACTTCATGATCGGTGACGGCGTCGGTGGCGTGGAGGCGATCTGATCCACATAAGGTGGATCAATCTGCGGTTTCAGCTTCTCCTGGCCGCTTGCCGGATTGTAGAAATCATGGAGATCGAAATCCCGCGTGCGCCCGTAGCGCGTCCCGTCGAAACGCCATGCATCGAACCGCGGCCCGCCTTTTGCGCGCAGGATGAAATAGCGGGCGAGCGACAGCCCGAGCACCTGCCCGACCGCCGTATCGACCGGAAAATGGACACCGGCCACCGTGCGATTGACCGCAATGCGCGCCGCCTGTCGCATCAGCTGCTCGCCGAGCTTTGGCGGGCGTCCGTGCAGCTCCCACAGGATGCGCGCGACCATGTGGTTCTCGGTGGAATGACCGCTGGGGAACGTTCCATGGCCCGGTGTCTGGATCATCGGCTGCACCTGCGACGACAGCTCATGAGGGCGCCAGCATGCCAGCGCATGCTTGATGCGCATCTCCACCGCGGTGGCAAAGCGAAGCGCCGCATCGAGCAACTCGATCGTCCTCTTGGTGCGATCGGGATGCAGGTTCACGACCGAACCCCAGAAGGCATATTGAGGACCGAGCTGCGTCAGGATTTCCGAAAGGCGATCCTCGCGCAGATCCGCGTATGAATCGACAATATCCAGCTGGCCTTTGAAGACATCAGCCGAGGGGCGGATCAAGGTCGCTATCCGGCTCGCCCGCGCCTTGGGAGACGGATTTGTCGCTGTGGTCTGAACGTGGAATTGCCAGACCGTAACCGACTTCTCGCCCGGCGTCCGGACGATGGTCTTGCCCTGATGCTTGTAGCTGAATCGCTCCCGGTGGCTCGTGACATGCACGTTCGACAGCAACTCGAAATCGATCACCGCCGCCCGCACCCACGGCTCCCAGAGTGCGAGATTTGTCTTGTCGTCCAGGGCGCGTGGCGCGCGGCTGACAGTCTGGCCGAGCCAGCTCCCTACGATGCCGTCGCGGTGCTTGACGAGGGCATCGGCGACCAGCGGTGATCCGTAACTTCCGGGATAGCCCCCGGCGCCGCCTGCTCCACCAGCGCCACCGGCTCCGCCAGCGCCGCCTGCTCCACCAGCACCACCGAGAACGCCTGCGCCCCCTGCTCCGCCTTCAGGACCCATCGTGCACATATCCCTGCTCCTGTCTTTGCTATTGCGGTACGCCTGCTCCCTGTAATGCGTTCGACCAGACCCGGCCGGTCTCAAATCCACCACTCGGATGGCGCTCGCGATACTTTGCGACCGTCAATCCAGGCTCGAGCTTCATCAACTCGGCCACCGTCTCGCGCGCCTCTTGCTCGAGGCCCATTTGCCATTGCGCGATCGCCAGCGCGCGATATGTCGATGTATGCGTCCGATTTGCGCGCAAGGAGCGCTTCGCGAGATCGATCGCCCGCGCATATTTCCCTGCGGAGAGAGCTGCCGTTGCCGCCAGGGAATCGTAGAAATAGCGGTGCGGATCGAGCGGCGACAGTTTCAGCGCATGTTCGGTGTGTTCGACCGCCAGCTTTCCCCCATCCTTGAAGGCCAGGAGCGTTCCTTTCAGCAGCCACGCCATCGCATCATTGGGATTCACGCTCAGCGCCAGATCATACTGCTCCTGCGCAGCGTCGAATTGCTTGAGCAGGTTGGTCTGCGCGAAGCCCATGACGACCAACGCCAGCGAGCAGCGCGGATCGATATTCAGCGCCCGCCGCCCGCAATCCAACGCCAGCTGCGCATCCACATTCTGGTCATCGGCCCACCCCTGCTGCACACGCAGGATATGCCACTTCGCCAACCAGGCCCACGGCACCGCCTGCCGCGGCATGCGCTCGGTCAGAACCTGGAGCATCTGGCGGGACTTGTCGAAATCCTGCAATGACAACCGGTGCATCAGTGCGATGGCGCCCATCAGCAGCGTGTAGCTCTCGACGGTAGGAAGCGCTTGGGATTGAGCGCGCTCGAGTTCGCGCGCCATGATCGCCAGACTGACCGCCGTCACGATGCCTGCGGTGGCGCCGTCCTTGCCGCTGATCAGGGCTGAAGCGCTGCAAACGAACGAGTCTGACCAGACGATGGTCAGGTTCGATGCCGACGCCAGTTCGAGGTTGATCCTCAGCTTGCTGCCTGCCTTGCGATAGGAGCCGGACAGGACATAGTTCGCCGTCAAGTGACTGCTGATCTCCTCTACCGAACTGTCGCGCCCGCGAAAGACGGAGGTCGACAGGCGCGAGATCACATTCAGCTCCGACGAACGCGACAGCGAAGATATGATTTCATCAGCGAGCACTTCGCCGATGACACGATGCTCCGGCTCCTCGTTGAGGCCGGTGAACGGCACGACCGCGACGGTGGGACGCAATTGCGGCATGGATACAGGACCCGGCTCGATCACGGGGCGCGGTCCCGGCGGACCGATGCGATAGGCCCGGACGGGTGCCTGTATGTGCTTGAGATAACAGGCTCCCAAATCCTCGACGTCGGCATCCAGCACCGGCACGAGCTGGTCGCGCACATCGGCGGATACGACGATCTCTCCCGGCCCCGCCAAACCTGTAAGCCGCGCCGCAAGATTGACGTCGGCACCATAAATGTCGCGCTCGTCAGCGAGCAGATGGCCGACGTGAGCACCTTCGCGGACAAGGATGTGCTGACGTTGCGGAACGTCCTCATTGATGCCCGCACAAGCAGTCTGGACCGCAAAGGCCGCCCTGACCGCGAGGGGCGCCTGAGGGAATTCCATCAGCAACCCGTCGCCGAGACTTTTCACGAGCCTCCCCTCGAAACGAGGCAGAATGTCTTCGTCCACCACCCGCACCAGCGCGCGCCATCGCTGCACCGTGCCGGCCTCATTCTCTTCCATCAGCCGCACGGACTCGAAAATGTCCACGAAGAGCAGTGTGCGCACCACCCATTCCGGACTCTCGAATGCAAGCGATGCGTTCGATCTAGCCATCGGCCACGCTGGTTATCGGTCTGACGTGCACGATTGTGAACTAACGCGCACGGTACAGATATCACGCTCGGTGAACTGCAGGGACAGTGAGACAACAAACAGTCAGGACTGATTAGTAAGGACAACACCCCCGGGGGTCGCTTCGGAGTGTTTGTACCCAAGACGTCACAAGGTAAAATCCAAACAACGGCAATTTCAGGACATCGCAGGTTCGGTCAACGTCACCCGCCTGTCTCATGTGAGGCAGACCGCGGCTTCGATACTTGCTACCGAAACGGGCAGCAGGCCGGCCGTCGACCATGATTTCCTGAACCGGCAATTCGGTGCCGATCGCATGACCGGCGCCTCCGTGATCGGCCGCGGATTTATGGTGTCGTATCCGGGCGTGATCTGCCGGATGACTGTCGAGCCGATGCTGGTCTGCCCGGCAGCGATCGCGCACAAAAGGACGGCGCATATCAGCAAGGAGCCGATCATCAGGCGACGGTAGGACTGGCGATAGAACTGGTCGAGCTCATCTCCGGGTGCACTCATGATGACCTCCCGATCGAACGCGCGAGTCCTACAGCGATCCGCCGGAGGTCGATGTGACCCGTGTCACATCGCGAGACGATTTTTTCAGTTGGCCAACGCGCGATCCACCATCGCCATCACGATCGCACGAAAATACCACCGCGTGACGTGGCGTCTGCGCGCAAAGGTCGGTGTTCGATCTGCGGGCTTTCGAGGAGCGTCGCTCCATCGGTCAGGATATCCAGCCTGCGGTCCTTGGGCACATTTTCCGGACTATCCAAAGCAAAACGTCTGCATTCACTTTGCATTGAAGCCCGCATTTGCGACACATGGTAGCTGACCCGGCAACGAAGACAGGCTTCTCCATGACTTTTGCTACGAGTTTTGATGGTGCGTCCATCTATTTCGAAACCCATGGCAAAGGTGTGCCGATCGTTCTGTCGGCGGGCATGGGCGGCGGCGGCGGTTTCTGGGCGCCGCAGATCGAACAACTCGCCAAGCGACATCAGGTCATCGTCTACGACCATGTCGGCACCGCGCGCAGCCGTGGCGACCAGCCGATCGACCGCACCATTGCAGGCATGGCCGGCGACATCGCCAGCGTGCTGGATCACCTCGGCCTCGACAGTGCGCATGTGGTCGGTCATGCGATCGGCGGCATTGTCGGGCTGGAGCTTGCGATGACGCAGCCCGGGCGCCTGCGCAGCGTGACCGTCGTCAATGGCTGGGGCCGCGCCGATGCCTTCCTGCGGCGCTGTTTCGAGGTGCGCAGGGAGATCCTGCGGGTTTCCGGACCGAAAGCCTATGTCCGCGCGCAGCCGCTTTTCCTGTTGCCGCCGCAATGGATCGCCGAGAACGAAGCCAGGCTTGATGCCGACGAACCGCACATCATCTCGCATTTCCCGCCGCCAGAGACGATGAATGCGCGGATCGAGATGTTTCTGGCCTTCGATCCCGGCGAGCGATTACAGACGATCAAGACGCCGGTGCTGGTGACCACCGCTGCCGACGACGCGCTGGTGCCGGCCTATCTCACACGCGAGCTGGCGGCGGCGATCCCGGGCGCGACGTTGAAAGAGGTGAGCTACGGCGCACACGCCTTCACGGCCGTGACGCCGGAGGTGTTCAACACGATGCTGCTGGAGTTTCTGGCAGGCGTGGACGGCTCGTCCTAAAAGCCGTCATGCCCGGCGCGAGGCCGGGCATGACGGGCAGTTTACGGCGTGATCAGCACCGCACCGGTGGTGGCGCGCCCCTTCACCTGCTCATGCACCTTGACGATATCATCGAGCTTGAAGCGCTGGCCGATATCCACTTTCACCTTGCCGGTGGTGATGGCGTCGAACAGATCGGCTGCATTGGCGCGGAACGTCGCCGGGTCCGCATTGTGCGGAAACACCGACGGGCGCGTCAGGAACAGGCAGCCCTTCTTGTTGAGCAGCTCCGGCTCAAAGTCCTTCACGGGCCCCGAGGCCGCGCCATACAGCACGACGAGACCGAACGGCGCCGTGCAATCGAGCGACTGGTAGAACGTGTCCTTGCCGACGGCATCATAGACGACACGCG
>Ga0209564_1000401_pt1 | contig 76992 bp, 78 predicted proteins | sample AraplaCol_mMF_r2_FD_184272 | JGI IMG/M metagenome (GOLD analysis project Ga0209564, IMG submission 184272) | Arabidopsis root microbial communities from North Carolina, USA - plate scrape MF_Col_mMF_r2 (SPAdes) (version 3) | ecosystem: Host-associated > Plants > Roots > Endosphere | place: USA...
GCGTCGATCGACTGACGAGGCGAACGAGGTGACCGGTCGTTTCGAGCGTTAAATTGTCGCTATCGCTTTGTGCACATGACTAGGTTAGATGTCCGTTGAGTAGGCCATTGGCCGACTTGTTCCGTAACATCGCATACGCGAATCGCACGGACAGGCCCCGTGCGGACGCGAGCTTTAGGCCGCTTCACTCGGCAGCGACGAGGTCATCTCGGCGATCTTGCGGAATTCGCCAAGCAGCTCGGAGTGATGCTGGTTGAGGTATCGCGCGATGCGCTCATTGGCGATCAGCTTGCCGAGATAAGCCTTTGCCACCGTCAAATGCAGATGGTCTTCGCCATAGCTGTCCTGGATCGAGGTCGTGGCAGCTTGTAGGCGCGCCAGTTCCGTCTCCATTCGCGCAATCGCCTCCGCCGTCATGCCCTTCAGTCGCTTGGTCGTCTTGGCATCGACCAATTCGCTCTGCGGCGTCGCCGTGAGAATGGCCGAGGCATAACTGACCGCATAATTGTTGGCATTGATCATCAATTCTGCGGCCTCAATCTGGCGCAGCGGTCGCATTTTGCGCAGAATGTCAAACACAGCCATCGGACAAAACTTGTCCTTGAGAAGCACCGTCACTTCGCCGCAGATGCCATCAAGCAGCTGCAGTTTGCGCGCGATGCTGCGCACATTGATGGCCAGCGCTTTAGCAATCTTCTCCTTGGGAACACGGCGTTCGATCGCTTTGGCAATCATGCGTTGCTCCTGAACCGCCGACAGTCTGTTGACGCGCTTGTTATAGGTGAATGCCTCGTCGTCTCGCGAGATCAAACACTCGACTTCGGCAACACCGAGGTCGCGGAGGACTTCGACGCGCAGATGGCCGTCCAGCAAGAGATAGAGCTTGGGGTCGCGGCCATCACGCACCACCACCGGCGGTTCCACCAAGCCGATCTCGGCAATCGAGGCCGCAATTTGCCGGAACTTGTGGCTTGCGCGTACGGACTGATTGATCGCCCGCACGGGCAGTAGAGCATTAAGGGGGATGACTGCGCAGATCGCATCAAACCCTTGGGTCACGGTGTCGATTGGACCTGGTTCTGGTTCATATCTCATCCGTGTTGCTCGACGACTAGGCGATTCTGCAGAAAAGCGGGCAATGAATCGAGTTTTTCGGCGCGCAGGAGGTTCGTAAAATTGTTGTCGCCTCGCAGCGAGCGGATCGCTTCCACCACAAACAGCAACCGATGCTGGGTCACCTCGGCTTTGGCGATCAGCAGTTTTTGCCGATCGGCTTCCTGGCGATACACCCTGATCACAGCTTCACTGGTCAATGGTCGTTTGGTCTTGTCTCGTCGACCAAAACTGCTTGAGCGCATTTGCTTGCCGCGCCGCTGGCGTTGTTCGAGTAAGCGGCGGACGGCGACGAGCTTGCGTCCGCGGAGCTTCTTCTCGGTATAGGCTTGGGTAAGCGCTTGCTGCACGTCGCCATCGTCGGATTTGGCGATTTCAATGGCCATATTAAGCGGCAGGATGCCCTTCTCCACGGCGGTCACCAGCCGTTCCTCCCCGTCTGCGAGCAAGGTCGCGATGGAATGGACATATTCGGTGGAGACGCCGATCTTGCCGGCGATCTCGCGGTCGGAATAGCCGCGCCCGCGGAGCGTGCTGATATCCTCCAGAAGTTCCAACGCGCGATGTTGCCGCCTAGCGCAATTCTCGACCAGGCTCATCACCAGACAATCGCTCTCGTCGGCTTCGGTGATGATCGCTGGTATTTCGCTTTGACCGAGCTGCCTAAAGGCTTCGATCCGCCCCTGTCCGCAGATCAGGTCGTATTGCGCATCATCGTCGTCGCAATGGCGCGGGCTGACCGTGATCGGTCGCTTCAATCCGACAGCGGCAATGCTGCGCACGATGTCCTGGAAATTCTGTCGATTGCGCGCCCGTGGATTGAGCAGTCGGATACGGTCAATCGGAATGTTCTGAACCGACCTGCCATTAACGGTTTTGCCTTCCAGATCTTGCGTGACGTCGTTCATGCAGCATCCTCCATGAAATCTCCGCGAGCGGCTATCGAATACAAGAAGTCGAGCGTTTCAAATCGGTAGGCATCAAGCGCCAGCGGGTTGTCTTCCTGCAAGCGAAGCCGATCCACGCTCAGATCAATGCTTGGAAACAGGTAATAATCCAGCGGCGCTGTGTTGGCGTCATCCATACGGACCGCAATGGTGATATCGGGCGCCAATCCAGTATCGAAGCGCATATGCCAGCGCAGAGACCCGCTGGGTCGGCGCATCGAACGGGAGACGATCAAGGACGCTGTGAACTCCTCGTTCACGCTCAAGAGATCTGTAACTGGATCGCTCGTGACGTAAGCGCCAGCGCGGCGTAGGCCGGCTGCGATATCGGACAAGATGGACGGCTGGAGCTGGCGAAGTGCCCGGTTGACCTCAATATATTGGTAGTCTCGTTCGGGTTCATACCCGATCAGCTGGTAGGCGCGAACGAGGCTCCCAAAACGATATCGATATGTGCTCGACGAGGGCAAGTTATCGCGCTCGTCGATCACAAGGCCCGATAGTGCTCCTTCTTCAGCAAGAACTTGGCGCAGCAGCGACAGGAGCTCCTCATCGGAAAAGAAGCGGCTTCGCTGGTCGATGATTGCGCGGGCCCGAGCAAAGAGTGCGAGGTCAACGACCGCGGGAAATGCGCCATCGGCGCGGACCCAGGTGTCGGGGTGATTAACGACGCGGCGCTGTTTCAGTTTATATGAGACGCGGTTGAAGACGTTGTTGCCGATGTATTTTTCATTGGTGAGGATCTGATGGACGGAAGCACGGGTCCATGGCGTGCCGCGATCGGTCATGCGCCCTTCATTGTTGAGCAGCGCAGCGATCTCGCGTTCTGACATCGATGCGTGCACGAAGAGCGAATAGATCCGGTTAACCTGTTCGATCTCGGTGGAGGGGCCGAGCGTCAGTACCACTCGATCTGTCTGCAGACTTTTGCGGTCTCCGAACGACAGCTCGCCCTTCGGCGTCCTACTCTCATCGACGAGTAGTCGTCTCAGTCCGTAGCCCGCGGGGCCACCCTGACGGAAGCCATGTTCGATTAAGCGGCATTGTCCAGCGAACACCTTGACGGACAGCTCTCGGCTGTACTCTCCAGCCATAACCCGCTTGACGTTTTTAAGTAGAATTGAGCCGATACTGCCGTCGTTGTCGAACTGCTCTCCGCAGTAATGCACCCGGATTCCGGCTCTCGAGCAGAGATGCTCGTGATATGCTCCCTCGTCAGCATCCTGAAATCGGCCCCACCGGCTGACGTCATAGACCAAGATCGCCTCAAAAGCGGCTTGGTTGGATTGCACATCCCTCATCAAATGCTGAAGACCCTCGCGGCCATCGATCCGCAAGCCACTTCGACCGGAGTCTTCATAAATTTGAGTGATCTCGAAACCGCGCTGGTCTGCGTAACGGCGGATGGTTTCGAGTTGATTTTCCGTTGAGTACTTTTGATGATCGGTGGACATTCTGACATAGGCGGCTGCCGGTGACAGCCGATCAGACGGGCTCGTGCTGACAACGGAGCGATTGGTTCGCCTCATGAACGCGGCACCTGTGAGCGGCGATCTGCGGTGTCTCCCCCGACGACACTTTTGCCTCATGCCAAAATACGCGCCGAGGTGCGGAATGTCGTTTCCGAAGACGGGCAAGTTCTTTCCAAGTGCTGCGGGCGATGGCTTTCCTCCGGTTGGGCGATCTTTTGCGCAGGAGATCGCTCTTGCCCTGAACAGAGCATCCGTCGAAAGCGCCGTGCATATTAAGACGGTCGCTGGTTGGACCGGGGCAAACGAACGCACGGTAAAGAATTGGTTCGCTGGAACCTATGGTCCCAATGGGGAGCACCTTCTTATTTTGGCGCGCCACTGCGATCAGGTCCTGGACGCGATGATCGTCATGATGGACCGCCGGGAGCTATTGGTGGGCCATCGCGTCGCGGACATTGAGCGGCGCGTCCGAGAGCTTGCTGATGTGCTTGGCGGTCTCCATAGAAAATAGGCAGCCCCCGACCGGTTGAACGGCTGTCTTGGTAGCTGGACGACCGCGCGTTGCGTCGTCCGCTCGCTTCCTGCATTGAAATGACGACTGATCGAAGGGAACCAGGGCTCCTGCGAAGAGACTAGCGAGGTCGGCGTATGCGTGTGACCTTCCGCATTTGCTTTCGGACAGATCCACTATCATCCAGTCAACCCGGACAGAGTGGCGTCAACCTGGTCAACCGTGATTTTTGCTCTGACAAACTGGAAAAATGCCGGGCTGCGGCGGCATCGCATGGGCCGCCCTATGGGGAGGACCCTTTACTCTGGGGCGGATGAGAAGACTGACAGAGGAGCAATCGCCTTATCCAGCCACCGACCAGCGCAGTTTGAGTTCGCGCTGATTTGAAACACAGAAACCGTAGCGCAGCACATCCTCGAAAACATTTCGAGACATAGTTGCCAACTGTATTCATTTCAGAGGGTTTGCGAGGGTTTGTGAGAGTAAGTCACAAATCCCTCGCTCTCTATGTCGTTCATAATAAAGAACTATTTTCAGAAACATCTCCTCTACGAGGGTAGAGAAGGTTGTTGCGTTACATATGTAAATCACGGATGGACACTGTACTCACCGCGGTGGAAAAGTGGGTATCGTCTCTCGCACCCTCGCCAAGCTTAATCAGATTGGAAGGGCACGACATCGTCTTGGTCAGCCTCGGAAATCTGGCTTGATGAGGTCTGGACCGTCGACAACCGGGGGCGATCGGCTCGGAGACGTACATTCACATAACGGCGAACACGGGAGTCTTCTCGCTTGCAGTGCCGTTTCATATCGCGACCGAATTTTGTTTCAAAAATGGCTGCTTTTGAATTCGCCGCACACCATTCTTTAAATGCATTGTAAGCAGTACGCGCCTGGACGGACTCGCCTGGTGCCTGCTCGATACAGTCTTCAACGAATTGCATGACAATATCCATTTCCTTGCGATAATCCCTGACATCGGCAGCAACGCTTGAGGCAATGAATAGCCCGTTGCTGAGGAAATCCAGTGCGCCTTCGCAAAGCCAGTTGAGAATGCCAGAAGATTCCTCGAGGAATTCGCTAACCATTACCTTGAGGTCGCGCATTTGTGATTCTTCAATGGTAACGGGCCATCGCAGGAACAGCATTCGTCGCCAAATCCCGTTTGATGTGTCCGAAATTTTGGGCAGGCCATTGCCACTCATGTGTGGCTTGGCGCGGGGCATGAAATCGATGAAGCCCTTGAACAAAGTACGGACCGGGATTTCTTCGCCGCCGGTCAACTTCTTGATAAGTTCAGACTGGAGCGGCTTACCCTCAGGAAGCTCAAGTACGCGAACCATACGTTTGCCGAACAGCCGAATGAGATCAGGTGAGGCGCTTCCGGCGTTGCGCTCGCCTCCGCCAACAATCGACTCAGTGGGCAGCCCGACAGCAAAGCTCTTCCCGAGCAAGCGAACAATAAGCTCGAGAAAGACCGACTTGCCATTTGCTCCCTCTCCATAATGGAACATGAAGCGCTGCAAGGGGACACCGAGGAGGCAAACACCCGTGTATTGCTGAAGCGTCCTTCGCGCTTCGACATCAGGCATCATTCTCTCCAACCAGGCACGAAATCGGGGTGCGAGGGCTTGCGGATCGTAAGTCACCGGAATGAGGGCAGTGATAAGGTCTGACGGACGATGACCGGGCACTGCTTCAATTCTCGCGGAGTGATGGACCGCATTCTGTTGCGCGTTTGCTCTACCTTCTTGGATGAAGGTAAGGGTGTGCGTCCAAGTGGCAACGGACAAAGCTGAGGCGTTAAAAGCTTCAATGGGTTTACGAAGGTGGGGTGACGCGCTTTCGAGCATCGACCTGACGCGGGACGCATTCTTCGAAAGAATGCCAAATTTTCGATGAGCCCGTTGCCGTGATGCCATTGACCGCTTCGCCGCTCTTGCATCTGCAAGCGCCCGCTTATACTGGCTGATGAGCGTCGTTTGGTCGGACGACAACCTAGACGGATTGACCGCCTGAAGCTTGTCGATCTCCGTTTCCGCCACAAGACCAGCATTGATTGCGGTCAACTCTGCCTCATTGTAAGAGACAAAATCCGCTTCCTTCTGAATAAAGTCACCCACCTGCTGCGCGAGGAGAACTGCTCCTGCCTCTCCGTTATCTAGATCCCAGTGCCGGCCAGACCAAATCAGTTTATCGCCGCCGGCGACGCCTGAAGCTTGCATGATCAGGAGTTGATCAGGAAAATACTCCATTAGCCGTTTCGCGTTGTCCGTATCAGAATGGTCGAGTGCTGCACATTTCGCGAGGGTGCTGACTTCCTCGCCTGCCTCTAATGCAGGGGGCAGGGGGGTCGAGAGACATTTGGCGTCCTCCTTCTCGAAAATCGATAAAGGATGCGAGTCGTCCGTTTCGATCTGATCGGCGATTTTCTTCCAAGCTGCTTGCTGGCTCGGACTGCCCGGTTGCATGACTTGCCTTTTAGGTGAGGATTTCGAAGCGCGGCTCGACCGGAGGTCGGTCGGAGCAATTTGGCGATTTTGAACGCGGGAGCTGTCAGACGTCGGAAGTCGATCGCCGACGACGATCATTCATCCAGTTGTCGAGATCAGCGAGCGAATAGCGAACGGATCGCCCGATCTTAATCGCAGACGGCCCCCCACCAGAAAGAAACAATTTCGCGAGCGTGCTTTCCCCAAGCCGCAGGTATCCTGCGGCTTCCTTCCTGGTCAGCCATCGTGATTGTTCGAAGCTATGATCGACGTTCAATTGCATACCCCATTTTCTAGCGCCGACTCTCGATCGGCCTTGATTGCTTAGCTAAGAAAATGTGGAAGCGCTCTCGACAACTAGAGACATGTCGAGAGATGTCTGTATGTCAGGGTAAGTAGGGCGCACTGTAGTGGCGAGACACGCCTTTGATGACAGTGGCGAGCGTCTTTATTTTCTTTTGTTTTTTGAGATGATCCCAAACCATCCGGGCGATATGAGCGGGGGTATGAGGGGCGGGACTGTGGAAAAATTTTCCGCCCTCCACTTCCTGGAGGACGGCGGCATACTCGCCCAGCCTGGGCATCGCGATCGCGGCAGGTTTGTTTGAGGTCGGAAAAACTCTACGGACGTCGTTTTCGAGAAATATTACGTCGCTTAGAACCCGGTAGTATCCGGGTTCGGGCTGTCCATTTCCCGGGACAGATACATTCGCCGGCTGGCTGAGGTCATTCAAAGTTGCCGCACGATAAGCTTTGAAGGAGCGAACAACAAAGCTGGCAATATCTCCTTGACCTTTTCTCGAGACGATATCGCCATTCGAGAGTGCAGGGTGGATTTCGAACTCCGTCCACATATAAGGAGGGATCGGTTGTACAGGCGATGCGTCGAGGCATCCGAAGCTGCCAAGCTTATCCTGGATTAAGGCCTTTTCGAGCTGCTGGATGCTGTTGATAGTTGAATGCCATGCGTCACTCTGTTGGTCTTTGACATGTCTGAACTCGATCCAATCAAGAACCTCCTCCAATTGGAAGTAGGGTGGTTGCATCGAATGAAACTCGCTGTCTTCCATGGTGTATTCGTTGCCTTCCTACGTCGCCCGAGGAGCCGGGTCAGCGGTTTGCGCACGGTCGCCCATCGCAGACGCAATGGTTTGTGCGATATGTTCAGACGCACGGCGCAGAGGGTCATTGTCGAGGTGTGCATATCGCGCGGTTGTTGCCGGTTGCGTGTGCCCAAGCAATTTTCCAATAATGGGAAGGCCGAACCCCGCGCCCGCGCCATAACTGGCGTGGGTATGACGAAGATCGTGGATTCGCACCCCGGTCAACTTCGATCGTGTGCTAATCAGCTTCCACGGCTTGTTAAGATCGTGTCGAGGCTGACCCGCGATATCGCTCGCAATCACAAAGCTATCGACTTTTGGGAGCTTGCCTAGAATATCGAGAGCTGGAGCGTTAAGAACGATAGCCTTCTGCCCGGTTTTGCTGTCGGGCAACAGTAGCAGTCCGCGTTGGAGGTCAACATACTCCCACTTGAGTTCAAGAACTTCCCGCAGTCGCGCGCCAGTAAGTACCAGCAGCCTCAACGCAGCAGCGACATGGGGCCCAATCCTAGTGCGGCCGTTTTTCGGGATATGCTTCGCGTTTATTTGGTTTTCATCGACCGCCCAAGGAATGCCCACCGTTTCGGCTTCGCGAATTGCATCGCCGAGGCGACCGAGTTCCGCTGAACTCAGGAAACGCTCACGGCGCTGCTCGCGAAACGCTTGGACATGACTTGCGGGATTGTGTCCCTTGGCGACAAGACCGCAAACAGCGGCATATCGAAAAACGGAGCCAACGAACTCGACAACGCGGTTGGCGGTCATTGGGGTCGTCTTGCCAATCTTGCGATGCAGCTTGGACACGTCGGCGCTGTCCAAAGCGTCGAGCTTGCGAGTTCCAAGGAGTGGGGTCGCATGCTTACGGAGATAGATCCGATAATTAACGACGGTGCGGGGCTTGAGTTTGGCCTCTGCCTCCTCAGCGAGGTAACGCTCTCCGAAATCCGCAAAGGTCGGCATGGATCGCTCGGCGGAGCGCTTCCGGGCAGGATCCTGTCCCAAGGCGACCGCACCAAGGATCGACTTTGCAGACGACCTGGCTTGATCCGGCGTCATCGCGGAAGTCGATCCCAGGACCATGCGGGTTTTGCCAACGCTGCGGCCTCCCGCCCCGCTACGGTACTCAACGCACCAGCGCTTGGCGCCAGAGGGTAGGACCTTGAGACAGAAGCCTGTCAGGTCTCCATCGTAAAAGACGGTTGGCTTCTCCACCGGACCTAATGCATCGATCGCTCGTTTCGTCAGCTTCATAACTGGCAAGTGCAGCTCCCAGAATCGCCACCGAGTCGCCACCATCAAGGGAATGTCCGGAAACTCCGGGACATGGTGCGGCGAATATTGTCTAGTACTGCAAATGGTTTAGGTAAAGCCAGAGCTCTTGAGATAACGCCCGAAAAGTGTGGAAATCATACTCATAACCTGAAGGTCATAGGTTCAAATCCTATCCCCGCAACCAAACATTCCTGATCATTCCACGTCAGACAGTTATGAGCTGTTTCGATAAGCCGCCGTCTTCGGCGGCTTTTTCCGTTTGGTTCGACCTTTTCTCCGCTCCAAGCGGCATGATGTCCGGGCCCGGAACGGCGCCAGGTCCGCATCGTTCACCATCTGCGAATGACAACGGAGATGGATGGATGAAGGGCAAACTCGTTTCTGCGGATGATGGCGTGAAGACCCATGTGGTCGTGCTGGAGACCGACGAGGAAGCATTCGAGACGCTGACCAGATATGTCAACGACGCCGGGATCGCCGCTGCATCGCTTACGGCGATCGGAGCCTTCAAGCAGGCGACAGTGGCGTTCTATGAATACGAGACGAAGTCCTACAAGGATATTCCGGTCGCCGAAGCATCCGAGGTGCTGAGCCTGCTCGGCGACGTGGCCGTGGGCGATGACGGCAAGGCCAGCCTGCATCTGCATGCCGTGCTTGGCCTGGCAGATGGATCGGTGCGTGGCGGGCATTTCGTCAAGGGCATCGTGCGGCCGACGCTGGAGGTCATCCTCACCGAAACGCCGGCATGTCTGCGGCGCAGGAAGCGCGACGATCTCGGCATCGCACTCATCGACCTGCAGGAGAGCCGATCGTGATGCGGGCAATCAGGCGACCGCGGTCGGCTTGGGCGGATGCGCCGTGCGCGGATGGCGATCGTGCAGATAGGTGGCGAGCGCGTTGGCGATGACGCCATCGTCGATCGCAGCCTTGAACAACATCTCTTGTGCGCTGGGCGGAAGATCCGGCCATATTTTCAATGCCGCCCGTCCGAGCAGGGCGGAGATCTGTACGTCGTCCATGGCAATGAATGGTCCCTTTGCGAGGTGACTGGCGACTGCTTGACGCGACAGACCGCGCGGGTTTGGAGCGCCGCGCGGTCTGATGTAGAGCAACGAAAAGGACGACGGTTACTTCTTCATGCCGTCCTTTTTCATCATGTCGTCCCTCTTCATCATGTTGTTGTCCTTCTTCATCTTCGCTGAATCCGGGCGATCAACGGCAGTACCGGTGCTCGTGGTACCAGGCTGATTGACGCCGGCGCCTGTGGAGCCGGGCTGCGGAGCGCTCGGATTGGCGCCGGACTGGGCAAAGGAAGCGGAGGCCGAAAGGGCGACGATGGCAGTTGCGATAACAAGCTTGTTCATATGCATGATTCCTGTTGGGGGCACGCGGGCTCAATAAAGGACATGATGCCTTGTTCCGCCTTATCGGAAGGCGTGATCAACTTCTCGCCCCCAGTTCCGGAGAAAATCCATCACGACCAGGAACACGGCGGCGGTTCATCCGGATGATACCGGCGGTCGTCGTGCGGCCATGCAGCACTTGGCTCGGGCCGTGATGCATCGTTCTCGTCCAGTTCAGTCTTGTCCACGGACAGGCCGAGTAATTCAGCTTTCAGCGATCGGTAGAAATCTCCGATGATCATGGCTGTGATCCTTTCTGGCGACGGGAGCTGGTTCCGGATGGCTGAAAGTCTTTTACCTGCGTGTCACGGCTGGCCGGAGCCGCCTTGTACGCCGTAGACTTGGCCTGTCGCATAACTGGCATCGGCGGCAGCAAGCTGCACATAGTCCACAAACCGGGATTGCCTGCATCGTTCCGATCGCGAGGCGCAGTGTGGCGGCTTAACTCACGGCCTTGTCGGCAGCCGTCCTGGCGCGGTCGCCCATGCGCTCGACACTTTTGTCGCCAGCTTTCTCGGCCTTGGCGCGCTGCTCGCATTTGGCGCGGATGTCTTCCAGCTCTTCGTCAGTCAGATGCTCGATGCCGACCAGCGAATTGCGGGCGGCGCTGGTGCGGATCAGCTCATCCAGCTTCACCTGAATTGCAGCACTGTCGCGGTTCTGGGAATTCTGGATCAGGAAGACCATCAGGAAGGTCACGATCGTCGTGCCGGTATTGATGATCAGTTGCCATGTATCGGAGTAGTTGAAGATGGGGCCGGTGATTGCCCAGACAATGACGACGCCGGCAGCGATGATGAAAGTCGTCGCGCGACCGGCGGCTTGCGATGTGACATTGGCGATCTTGCCGAACAGTCTGTCGGCGGGGCCTGATCTGTCGTGATGCTTCGAGCTGCCCATCGCGGTTCCCTACAGAGTCGGGAACACTCAACGCTGTGTTTTCGGGCGGGTTCCGCGCGATGCTAGCCCGTCGGGCTGCGTCCAGTACGCGGATTGAGCGGCGGCGTTGCCTCGCGGTCCAGCCGGAGAGGGACCGGATTCTCCCAGACCTGTTGCAGATGACCATCCTCGTCGGCCCTGAAATAGGGCTCCTTTCCGACTGGCGTCACTGCATCATATGCGCCGTTGCGCTTGTCCGTGTAATCGTCGGGCATGATGTGCTCCTTCGATGAAGGGCCGTCCGGCAATGCCGGACGGCCGATCCGCAATCAGCCGGCCCAATGTGCGGTCACTTCCGCGGCAGGCTTGTTGAGATGCACGTGGGTATCGACATGATCGACCCAGTCGAGCGGAATGAAGTGATGATGCGCGCCATCCGGCGAACTCGATTTCGTCAGCTTGATCTGGTCAGAGCCTTCGAGATGATCGACCTTGCCGACGGTTTTCCGATCGGCCGAGATGACGTCCATATGTTCCTTGATTTTCGACGTATCCATCGCAATGTCCTCACTGGGATTGAGACGATTGCAACAAGCGACATCGGGAAAGGTTGCTGCGCCGCCTCTAGTTGACGCGCGATGGTAGTGTCCATTGCGAAGCCGTCTGCGTATCGGCACTCTCGCCAGCGCACGGTTCGATCACATAACCATCCGCCAGGATCTGCTTGTCGCCGACCATGTCGGTGAGGCCAGCCTCTTCTGCGTGGCGCCACGCGTCCTCATAGGTCGGATAATCGCGGCTCAGCTTCGTCTTGTCTTCGAACAGGGCGTAAGGCATGGCTTGCTCCCTCATGCGGTGGCCGATGTATTGATATCTTGAGCTACATCCGGAAATAGGCAAACAACGCCAGCACGACCAGCGCGCCGAAGAAGATCCAGACCAGCAGGCCGAGTGACAGCGTCTTGGCCTCTGATGGTGTGTGTCCAGCGGATTGTTCTTCAGGAAGCATGCGACCCTCGCTGGTTCCCGCTCATTACGGACAGCGAGTGCAGGTACGCGCCTTTACTGTCCAGACAAGCAGGCAATCCGTGAGGATGTGATCCGTTCCTCCTGCAAAGCGCTGCAACCGGCGGCATTCGGAATTGTGGGAGGTTCCATTCCGGCCACGCCATTGCGCGGCGCAAGCCCGATTGGCTTTATGCATGCGAGGGCACGAGCCCGACAAACAGTGAAAGACCTGCAATGCGTAACGTGGACTACGAGAAACTTGATGGCCTCGCGCTGGCGGACCTCCTGGCGCGGAAGGAAGTCAGCTCCGCAGAACTGATGACGTGTGCCATCGATCTCGCCCGCAGCAGGGGCGCGGCCCTCAATGCAATCAGCTATGAGCGCTATGATGAATCGCTCGCCATCGCCAGGACGTGGACCCCGCGCGGGCCGTTCGGTGGCATTCCGTTCCTGCTCAAGGATACGGCCGTGGCGCATGTGCGCCTGCCGACGAGTTCGGGCTCTCGACTGCTCCGCGACACCACTTATGCGCGCAACGCTACACTGGCCGATCGCTTCGAGAGCGCTGGTCTGATTCCATTCGCGCGCACCACCGTGCCGGAATTCTGCATGGCCGCGACCACCGAGGCTGCGTGCAATGGCGGGCCGACGCTTAATCCGTGGGACCCCACGCGCTCGCCCGGCGGCTCGAGCGGCGGTGCGGCGGCGGCCGTGGCCTGCGGCATCGTGCCGGTGGCGCATGGCAGCGATGGCGGCGGCTCGATCCGTATTCCGGCTGCCGCCTGCGGCGTCTATGGCCTGAAGGTTTCGCGCGGGCGCCTGCCGATGGGGCCATTCCGCGGCGAAGGCTGGGGCGGTCTCGCCAGCGACGGCGTCTTGTCGCGCAGCGTGCGCGACACGGCGGCAGCGCTTGATGCGACCTGCGGCTATGAGCCGGGTTCACCTTATGCCGCGCCGCCTGCGCCGGACTCGTATCTCGATCTCATCAAGCGCGCGCCCGGACCTCTGCGCATCGCGGTGTGGCGTCAGGCATGGACCGACATTCCGGTCGCGCCAGAATGCGTTGCGGCAGTCGATCATGCGGTGAATCTGCTGCGTGCCGCCGGCCATGAGTTGATCGACAGCGCGCCGCCGGAACTGGACTACGATGCGCTGGTGCAGTCACATGCGGACATGCTGTCGGCCAATATCGTGGTGAGCGTCGACACGCGTCTCGGCCTGACCGGCAAGGCCCTGCAGGACGACGATCTCGAGCCGGTGATGCGCAACGGCTACGATTACGGGAAGACGATCTCGACCTCGCAATATATCGGCGCCGTTGGTCGCTTCCATGCCGTGGGCCGCATCCTCGACGCCTATATGCAGGACTACGACCTGCTGCTGACGCCGGCGTTGACGCAACTGCCGCCCAAGCTCGGCTATCTCAGCATGCGGGAAGGCACCTATCTCGATTTCCGGCGCAAGATCGCGCGTTACGGAACGTTTGCGGCGATCTTCAACGCCACCGGACAGCCGGCGGCGAGCCTGCCTGCACTGTGGACGGAGAGCGGCCTGCCAGTCGCCATTCAGTTCGTCGGCCGCTTCGGGCGCGAAGATCTGGTGCTGCAGGCCTCGGCGCAGATCGAGCAGGTGCAGCCCTGGGCCCATCGCATCGCCCGGCCTGCATCGCAGGCGTGATGTGATCCCATGCAGGAAAAAGAAAGCCGCCGAAATCGGCGGCTTTCTCATCGTGTGTCGTCTCAGTGCTGCGCGGCTTTCCAGTCGCGCTTGATCTTCTTGGCCAGCGACCATTTGTGCACTTCGGTCGGGCCGTCATAGATGCGGAAGGCACGGACTTCGCGGAAGGCCTGTTCGACGATGGTGTCGCCCGACACGCCCATGCCGCCCATCACCTGTACGCAGCGATCGGCGATGCGCATCAGAGCTTCGGAGACGGCGACCTTGGCCATCGAGCTTTCATTGGTGCCGAGCGAACCGCCATCAAGCACGCTGGCGCACCAGTCGATCATCAGCTCGCATTGCTTGATGTCGATGAGATTCTCCGCCAGCATGAAGCCGACGCCTTCGTGGTCCACCAGCGGCTTGCCGAAGGCATTGCGGCGGCAGGCATAGTCGGACGCGATCTCGTTGGCGCGCATGCAGAGGCCAAGCCAGCGCATGCAATGCGACAGCCGCGCCGGCGAGAGCCGGATCTGCGCATATTTGAATCCCTCGCCGGAGGCGCCGAGCATCTGGTCAGCCGGGACGCGCAGATTGTCGATCTCGATTTCGGCATGGCCGCCGGGCATCGAACTGTCGATGGTCTCCAGCACGCGGACGATGCGGATGGCGGGATCGGGCAGGTCGACCAGGAACAGGCAGGCGCCGTCATCGGACTTCGCCATCACGATGCCGACCTTGGCGCCATCCGCGCCCGTGATGAAGGTCTTGCGGCCATTGATGACCCAGTGATTGCCGTCGAGCTTGCAGGTGGTCAGCATCATCGACGGGTCGGAGCCGGCGCCGTTGTCGCCGGCGGGTTCGGTCATGAAGAAGGCCGAACGGGAGGCGCCGGAGACGAGCTGGTCGAGGAAGCGCTGCTTCTGCTCCTTGGTGCCGACCTTGCCGAGCAGATACATGTTGCCTTCGTCGGGCGCCATGGTGTTGCAGGCGAGCGGGCCGAGCGGCGACAGACCGGTCTTGATCAGCGCAATCGCCGTCTCGCGCTGGGTGAAATGCGAACCGTCCGGCAGGATATGCGGCGTCAGCACGCCGGCCTTTCGGGCCTTGTCGCGCAGCTCCTGCACCAGTTCGTCGCTCGGGCCGTGGCTGCCGCAGCGCGGGTCCTTCTCGTATGGGATCACCTCGTTGCGGATGAAGGTCTCGATCCTGGCGGCGATGGCCTGAGCTCGCTCGGTCATGGTGGCGGTGTCCTCGGTCGCTTCTGTGTCGGTTTTCTGCCGGTCGCGGGCCGGCATCTTCATGCAGATGGTTGTGTCGGGGACGGTGGCCGGCGTCAACCGCAGCGGCTGCATTCCGTCATGCGGGGTCCGCTCTGCGCGGTCTTGACCCACGCCGAGATCGGGGCAGCATGGGGCCGCAAGACAGATGGGGAATGACGACATGTCGGATCGCGATCAACTGAGCTTTCTCAACTCCGGCGAGCTCGTCGCGGAAACAAGGCAGGCACCTTCACGCCGAGCGACGTGGTCGAATCCCATCTCGCGCGCATTGCTGCGCTGAACGGCGCGGTTCACGCCTTTATCGATGTCTATGCCGACGAGGCCCGCGCGGCCGCGGCGCAATCGACGCAACGCTACAAGGACGGCAAGCCCTTCGGCGCACTTGATGGCGTGCCTGTCGGCGTCAAGGACCTGATCGAGATCGAGGGCAAGGTCTGCACCGCGGGCTCGGCGACGCGAAAGGGCCGCGTGGCCGAGCAGACGGCGACCATCGTCAAGAAACTCGAGGCGCGGGGCGCCATCGTGCTCGGCAAGGTGCATACGGTGGAATTCGCACTCGGCGGTTGGGGCACCAATCAGCATCTCGGTGCGCCCCGCAATCCGTGGAATGCCGAGGTGCCGCATACGGCCGGCGGCTCCAGCAATGGCTCTGCGGCGGCCGTGGCGGCGCGGCTGGCGACCATCGCCATCGGCACCGATACCGGCGGCTCCGTGCGCGGGCCGGCCGGCTTCAACAATCTGTTCGGTCTAAAGACGACATCGGGGCGCATCAGCCTGCATGGCATCGTGCCGCTGTCGCCCTCGCTCGACACGGTGGGGCCGCTGGCGCGCTCGGTGCATGATGCGGCGCTGCTGTTCCAGGCGATGCAGGGGCCTGATGTCCGCGACCCCACCACGCTGGATGTCACGCCCATCGATCCGTTTGCCGAGTTGGAAGACGGCGTGAAGGGCCTGACGCTCGCGGTCATCGATACGCGCGAGCGCAAGGCGGTCGATCCGGAGATCCTCAAGGCCTATGATGCGGCCATCGAGGTCTATCGCTCGCTCGGCGCCACCATTGTCACCATCGATCTGCCAAAGCCGCTGCCGGAGTTTTCGCGCGCGGCGGAGATCATGATGGGTGAAGCCTATGCGATCCATGGCGCGGTGGCGGATGATCCGTCGTCACCGATGGATGATGGCGTGCGCACCCGCGTGCTCGCCGGCAAGATCGATGCGAAAGCCTATATCGAGGCCCGCTGGCGTGCGCAGGCGGACAGGCAGGCGATGCTGCAGGCGTTCGGCGCGGCGGATGCATTGCTGGCGCCGACCTCGCAGGTGCCGCCGATGCCACTCGCGGAGGTGGATGAAGCCACCACGCCGGCGACGCTGACGCGTTTTGTCAACCAGATCGGTTTCTGCGGGCTTGCAATCCCGATCGGATTCACCTCGAAGGCGTTGCCAACGTCGCTGCAGATCGTCTGTCGTCCGTATCAGGAGGCTCTCGCATTGCGGATCGGCCGCGCCCATGAAGCCGCCACCGAGTGGCATACGCGCGTGCCACCCATGGCGAAGCTCTAGCGCTCCTGACGTCGCTTGTTACGCGTTGATGACGCGGCGATGTCACCTCCCCGAATTCGACGAAAATAAACATCTCACATCCATGGCATTGCGCCGTGGATGTTTAGCTCTTGTTAGAAGCGACGAATTATCCGGTGCGCGAAATTCCAATCGACGCATCGGATCGCATGTCAAAACACATCACTTCCCCTCGAAAATCCTTCCGCACTTTGATGCCGCGCGTCGGTCTGCGCGTGCAGATTGCGTCGCTCGGATTGCTCAGCGTGGTTGCGATCGGTGCGATCTGTCTTGCGGGCCTCCACTTCGATGCGCGAGCGCAAGCGGAGTCCGATCATGCGCTGAAACTGCGTCATGAAGTGGCGGCTCTTGCCACGGGCTATCTCGAAGCCGGACAGGTTGCCAATGCCTTCATGCGCACGCGGGAGGAGGGCAATGTCGCGCGCCACGAGCAGATCGTGGAAACGCTTCTGGCAGGCCTCGCCAGCATCGAAACCGTGATGAAGCAGTCGGTTGATGGCGACGACGCCAAGAGCGACAGCGCGCTGCGGTCGGGTCTCAGCATCTATCGCACGCGTTTCAACAACATCGTCTCCATGCAGCGCCAGCTCGGGCTGAAGGAGAGCGAGGGCCTGCAGGGCCGGCTACGCAATGCCGTGCATGAGGCAGAGACGAAGCTCGCCGCACATGATGTGCCGCGCCTCACTCAATTGATGCTGATGATGCGTCGGCACGAGAAGGACTTCATGCTCCGCGGCGGCGACAAGTATGGCGAGGACTTTGACAAGCGGCAGGAGCAATTCGCCAAGGCGCTGCCTGAATCGGCGCTGCCGAAAACCGTGCAGGACGAGATTGAAACCGCGATGAAAGCCTATAGCCAGAGTTTTGCCGGCTATCAGGTGACCCAGAGCCTGCTGAATGACGAGATCGCCGATTTCGCCACCGTGTTCCAGCGTAACCGTCCGGGCCTCGACGCACTGATCAAAACCGCGGATGAGCGTTACGCCACGGCTGGCGCACGCGCGGCCGAGGTGCGTCAGATGATGACCTGGGCGATTGCCGGCGCGACGCTGTTGATCGGCCTGCTCGCCGCCATTTTCGGCCAGCGCATCGCCAACGCCGTGGCCGGCATGACGCGCGCCATGCAGGAACTTGCCAAGGGTGATTTCACGGTGGTGCTGCCCGGCCTCAACCGTGGCGACGAGATCGGCGCCATGGCGCGGGCGGTGGAGAATTTCAAGCTGGTGGCGCGCGAGAAGGCCGAGGAGGAGACCCGCACCAAAATGCGCGAGGTGGCTGATGCCGCCGAAACCCGCCGCGCCGACATGGAGCAAGTCGCGGATCAATTCGAGCGCGAGGTCGGCCGTATCATCGAACTGGTGGCGACGGCGTCGCATGAACTGGAAGCCGAAGCCGGTTCGATGTCGCAGACCGCCAGCACTGCGCAGGATCTGTCAGTGAAGGTGGCGCAGGCGTCGGAAGAGACTTCGTCCAGCGTGCAGTCGGTGGCGTCGGCCAGCGAGCAGATGGCCGCATCGGTGGTCGAGATCGGCCGCCAGGTGCAGGCCTCGTCGCAGATCGCCGGCGAGGCGGTAGAGCAGGCGCGGATGATGGACGATCGGGTGGCGCTGCTGGCTGCCGCGGCCACGAAGATCGGCAATGTCGTACAGTTCATCTCGAGCATCGCGTCGCAGACCAATTTGCTGGCGCTGAATGCCACCATCGAAGCGGCGCGCGCGGGCGACGCCGGCCGCGGCTTTGCGGTGGTGGCGTCCGAGGTGAAGGCGCTGGCGGCGCAGACATCGAAGGCGACCGACGAGATCTCAAAGCAGATCTTCGACATCCAGTCGGCAACGCAGGATTCCGTAGGCGCCATTGCAGCGATCGGCGGCACCATCAACCGCATGTCGGAAATCGCCTCGTCGATCGCCTCGGCGGTGGAAGAGCAGAGCGCCTCCACGCAGGAGATTTCGCGCAATGTCCAGCATGCCGCCCAGGCCGTGATCGAGGTCAGTGCGAATATCGCGCAGGTCGAGCGCAGCGCCAGCGACACGGGTGCCGCGTCAGGTCATGTGTTGTCCGCAGCGCAATCGCTGTCAGGGGACAGCGGGCGGCTGAAGGTCGAAGTGGGAGCGTTCCTGCAGCGCGTGCGGGCGGCATAAGGTCGCTGCAGTTACGGGGGCTACGGTATCTTTACACAGTCTCGTTAGCCCGTGCCCGGATATCCAACCGGAGCAAGTCGCCATGTCGAGGTCACGCACGCCCTTTTTCGGCTTCCTGTTGAGCGTTCTTGCCGTACCCGCAGTGGCCGAGACGGCCATCAAGCCGGTGCCGCCGTTCGAATGCCAGAAGTTCGCGGTGCTGCTCAGCAAGGCCAGCGGTATGAAGCTCGATGGCAGCGAACAGGATGCGCCGACTTATCCCGACGGCTTGCGCGGCAAGGCGTGCCGGATGAGTGCGAGCGCCACCGGCCTGACCGTTCCGTTCGAAAAGGCCGAGAGCAGGATCGACGCCGCGCTGAAGGGACTGAAGGGCTGGGCCCATGACGGCGCCTATGATGCCGATGGCCCGTTCGCCACGACGAAAGTCTTCGCGAAGGATGAAAAGCGCGTCGTCTATTCGCTCGCGAAAGAGCCGCCAAAGGGCAGCTGCACCGACGACCGTCCGATCGGCGATTGCAAACTGGCTGCAAAGCGCTGGGTCTGGAGCTTTTCGGCTTCGGTTTACATGCAGTAATTCGCAGTCCGCAGGAACCAGGTCACCGCGCCGGCACGCCCTTGCGGTCGGCACGCTCGTGCCGAGGCGGTTTCCCATCTCGGCGCGTGGGCGATGGCGAGCGAGATCGGCGCCATGGCCTCCAGATCGGACAATTCGCGAAAAAGGACGTGGGCGCGCTTACGCCCCCGTCACCCGCCAGATCACGTCGCCGACATCGTCGGCCACCAGGAGCGAATTGTCCGGGCCGATGGTGACGCCGACCGGGCGGCCATAGGAGACTTTCTCGTCCGGCGCCAGGAAGCCCGAGAGAATATCGCGCGGCGGGCCTGACGGCCGGCCGTTCTCGAACGGGATGAACACCACCTTGTAGCCGGACAGCTTGCTGCGATTCCATGAGCCGTGCTGGCCGATCACCATGCCGTCGCCGAAGCCGGGCAGGGTGCCGGCAGGCATCCAGCACAGGCCCAGCGATGCGGTGTGGCCGCCCAACGCATAATCCGGCTTGATGGCGGTGGCGACCAGCGCCGCGTCCTGCGGCACGCGGTCGTCCACGGTCTGACCCCAGTAGCAATACGGCCAGCCATAGAAGCCACCGTCCTTGACCGAGGTGAGATAGTCCGGCGGCGTCTCGTCGCCGATGCCGTCGCGCTCGTTCACCACGGTCCACAGCGCTTTCGTGGTCGGCTCCCATGCGAGGCCGACGGGGTTGCGCAGGCCGGCACCGAAGATGCGATAGTCGCCGCTGGCTATGTCGAGCTCGTAAACAGCTGCGCGGCCCTTCTCGATCTCCATGCCGCTTTCGGCAATGTTGGAGAGCGAGCCGACGCCAATATAGAGTTTTGTGCCATCCGGGCTCGGCAGGATGCTGCGGGTCCAGTGGCCGCCGGTGCCGAATGTCGTGAGCTTCTTGCCCTGTGCGGTGATCCTGTCGGCGCCCGGCACATAGGGGAATGCAACGACGCCATCGACGTTGCCGACGTAAAACGTGTCGCCGACCAGCGCCATGCCGAAGGGCTGGTTGAGATTTTCCATGAACGGCTGCTGCACCTCGGCGACGCCGTCGCCGTCCCTGTCGCGCAGCAGGGTGATGCGGTTGGCGCTTTCGCCCAGCGCCTTGGCGCGGCGCATGGTCGCCTGCATGGCATAGCTGAACAGGCTGCCGATGCGGCTCGCCACCTGCGAGGATTCAGCAATCAGCACGTCGCCATTGGGCAGCACGTTGATCCAGCGCGGATGCTCGAGGCCGGTGGCGAAGGCATTGACCTTGAGGCCGGGCGCTGTGGTCGGCTTCTGGCCGGCATCCCAGCCGCGGGCGGTGGGCATCTTCAAAGTCGGGATGGCGCCTTGCGGCTTGGCTTCGGGGATGGCGGGCGCGCTGCCCCAGGCTGCCGTCGGCGTTTCGCCCTGGGCACGGCGCCACAGCACCGCGCCTGCGCCGATCAGCGCGACCACGCGCGCGAAGGTGGTTGTTATCGACATGGAAGTCCCCCGGAGGATCGGGCCGAAGCGGCCGCGCGGGGAATGTTATAAATCAATTTCCCGATGCGGAAATGTCATGACACCCGTGCGTGAACGTCACGTGTGGCCACCCTTCGAGACGCTCGCCTTTGGCGAGCTCCTCAGGGTGAGGGGAGTGTATGTGGCGACGCCCACTCCGTCCCTCATGGTGAGGAGCGCGCCTGTCGGCGCGCGTCTCGAACCATGAGCTGGCAGCCACTAGTCCGCGAACTGCCCAGCGGCCTTGATGATCGGCGCCCAGCGATTGATCTCGCTGTCGAGCTTCGCTTTCAGCGCGGCCGGGGTCGCCTGATCCTGCGGGACGACATCGGTATTAATGTCGGTGAAGCGCTTGACGAGATCGGGATCGCGCAGCGAGTCCTGCAGCGCCTTGGCGAGCTTCTGCACGACCTCGTCCGGCGTGCCCTTCGGCGCATAGATGCCGTGCCAGGCACCGACCTCGAAGCCCTTGAGGCCGGCTTCATCCGCGGTGGGCAGGTCGGGCATCGACGACAGCCGCGCCTTGGTGGTCACCGCATAGCCCTTCACGAGCTTGTTGCCGATCGGGCCGGTGGTGTTGGTGGTCTGGTCGCAGGTGAGGTCGATCTGGCCGGACATCAGATCGTTCATGACAGGGCCGTTGCCCTTGTAGGGGATGGTCTGAACCTGTTTGTCCATCGCTGTCATGAACAGCATGCCGCACAGATGCGAGGCAGCGCCGAGGCCGGCATTGCCGAAGGTCATCTTGTCGCCATTGGCCTTGATATAGGTGACCAGCTCCGCCAGCGTGTTCGGTGGCAAGTCCTTCCTTGAGATGATTGTCATCGGCGCATTGGTGATCAGGCCGATCGGCGCGAAAGCGGTCTTGGTGTCGTAAGGCAGCTTGCGATACAGCGTCGCCGCGGTGGAAATGCCGATGTGATGGATCAGGATCGTGTAGCCGTCCGGCTCGGCACGGGCTGCGCGCGCGGTGGCGATGGTGCCGCCGGCGCCGGTGGCGTTTTCCACGATGATGGTCTGGCCGAGCGCCTTGCCCATGCTTTGCGCGGTCACGCGCGCCACGGTGTCGGTGGGACCGCCGGCCGCGAATGGCACCAGCATGGTGATGGGCTTGTTGGGGTAGCCCTGCGCGAAGGCGGCGGTGCTCGCCATCGTGAGCGCGAATGCAACTGTGGCGGTGGTTTTCATATCATCCTCCCGGACTATTGGTTTTGTTTTATGACGAGCGATCGCCCCGGTGGGGCGGGGCGATCGGAATAAATCAGACGTTCGAAGTGTAGATCGCGTCGATCACAGCGTCTGTCACTTCTTTGGTCGTAGCCTTGCCGCCGACATCCGGCGTGATGATGCCGGCTTCGCAGACCTTCTCCACCGCCCGCATCAGCCGCACCGCCGCATCGGGCTCGCCGAGATGTTCGAGCATCTGCGCTGCGGTCCAGAAACTGGCGACGGGATTGGCGATGCCCTTGCCGGTGATGTCGAAGGCCGAGCCGTGGATTGGCTCGAACATCGAGGGGAAGCGGCGCTCCGGGTCGATATTGGCGGTGGGCGCGACGCCGAGGCTCCCGGCGAGCGCGCCAGCGAGGTCGGAGAGAATGTCGGCGTGGAGATTGGTCGCGACGATGGTGTCGAGGCTCTGTGGCTTCAACGTCATGCGTACGGTCATGGCGTCCACCAGCATCTTGTCCCAGGTCACATCCGGGAATTCCTTCGACACCTCATCGGCGATCTCGTCCCACATCACCATGCCGTGGCGCTGGGCGTTCGACTTGGTGACGACGGTGAGCAGTTTGCGCGGGCGCGACTGCGCCAGCTTGAAGGCGTAGCGCATGATGCGCTGGACGCCGACCCGGGTGAACACCGAGACTTCGGTGCCGACTTCTTCCGGCAATCCGCGATGCACGCGGCCGCCGCAGCCTGCATATTCGCCTTCCGAGTTTTCGCGCACGATCACCCAGTCGAGATCGCCGGCCTCGACGCCGCGCAGCGGCGACGTGATGCCCGGCAGGATCTTGGTCGGGCGCACATTGGCGTATTGGTCGAAGCCCTGGCAGATCGGCAGGCGCAGGCCCCACAGCGTGATGTGATCGGGCACGTCGGGCGCGCCGACGGCGCCGAAATAGATGGCATCGAACTTCTTGAGCTGCGCCGGGCCGTCGGCCGGCATCATCACGCCGTGCTTGCGGTAGTAGTCCGAGCCCCAGTCAAAGGTGGTGACGTTGAAAGCGATGTCGCCGATGCGCTTCTGCAGGGCTTCCAGCACGCGGGTGCCGGAGGCGATCACTTCGGGGCCAATCCCGTCGGCCGGAATGGCCGCGATGGAATATTCACGCATGGTCGGGTCTCTGCTGGTGGACGATGGATGGGCCACCCTGCCGCCGGTCCCCGTTCGGCTCAATCGCATTGGATTATACAAATAAATGAGATAATAAGAGCCCGTAAATTTACGGTGGGCATTCATGGACCTTCACCAGCTCCGCTGTTTCATCACCGCCGCCGACGAGCTGCATTTCGGCCGCGCGGCACAGCGACTGGAGATGATGCCGTCGGCACTCGGCCGGCATATCCGCCTGCTCGAGGACGATCTCGGCACGCGCCTGCTGACACGGACCACCCGCAGCGTCGCGCTGACCGAGGATGGCACGACTTTCCTGAAACAGGCACGCGATCTGCTCGACCGTGCCGATCGGCTCGCAACGTCATTTCGTGACCGCGTGCGCGCCCGCGCTGCGACCATCCGTGTCGGTGCCATCGACAGCGCTGCTGCGGGGTTGCTCCCGGCGCTCCTGCATGATCTGCGCGAACGCCATCCCGACGTCACGGTGAAACTGGTGGAGGACAAGACCATCCGCCTGCTGCCGCAGTTGCTGTCCGGCCGGCTCGATCTCGCTGTCGTGCGGCCGCCGGTGAGTGCGGACAAGCGCATCGACTTCATGCCGCTGTTTCACGAGACCGCAGTGGTGGCAATGTCGGAGCGGCATCCATTCAGTCAGCGAAAGCGGCTGATGATTGCCGATATCGCGGAGGAGCCATTGATCGTGCCGGAGCGGCGCTCGCGGCCGCATAGCCATGACCTGACCATGAAGCTGTTCGCGGAAGCCGGGTTCGACGCCAATGTCGTGCAGATCGCCGATGAGAAGCAGACCATCGTCAATCTCGTGGCCGCCGAGATCGGCATCGCCATCGTGCCGCGCTGGACGCAGCGCATGGCGGCGCGCGGCGTCTGTTATGTGCCGTTGAAGGTCTCCGGTATGAACCGCCTGCCGCTGGCCGCCGCATGGATCCGTGGCACGCGCGATCCGATGCGGGACAACGTGTTGGCGATGCTGCAGGACAATCTGGAGCGCTACCGGAAGGAGGCGTGAGATCCGGTCGTTTCTGCAGGGATGGCATGACCCAACCCGCAATGCTATCTAGCAACCCATGGGACCATTCCTTCAGACATTCATCCTTCCGATCGCACTTGGTGCCGTGGCGCTGGTGCTGCTGCTTGGCCTCGCCAATATGATGCGCGGCGGTTCGCCGAACCGCTCGCAGCAATTGATGCGGTGGCGCGTGCTGCTGCAATTCGTCGCCATCGTGTTGACGATGGCGACGCTGTTCTTTCTCGGCCGATAGAACCGGAATTCACTGATGGTCGTTCTCAACAAGATCTACACCCGCACCGGCGATGACGGCACCACCGCCCTCGGCACCGGCGAGCGGCGGCCGAAATACGATCTGCGCGTCTCCGCCTATGGCACGGTGGACGAAACCAATGCCGCCATCGGCGTGGTCCGCCTGCATCTTGCGCACGCACCGGAGCTCGATCGCATGCTCGGCCTGATCCAGAACGATCTGTTCGATCTCGGCGCCGATCTCGCGGTTCCCCAGCGCGAGGGCAAGGCGGAGCGGCTGCGGCTGCTGGCGAGCCAGGTCGAACGGCTGGAGCGCGACATCGACACGCTGAATGCGCCGCTGGCTGAGTTGACCTCCTTCATCCTGCCCGGTGGAACCCCGGCCGCCGCCCATCTGCATGTCGCGCGGACGGTTTGCCGTCGCGCGGAACGCATGATGGTGGAACTCGCAGCTAATCCTGACGAACCGGTCTCCGACGCTGGTATCCAGTATATGAACCGGCTGTCGGATTTCCTGTTTGTTGCCAGCCGTTCGGAGAACGGCAATGGCGCCAATGACGTGCTCTGGGTACCCGGAGCAAACAGGTAAAAATACCGCGCCTAGAGACCTTCGATTTTCAGGTCTGGCGCGTTGACCCGGTGGGGCGGTGGCTCTAGGTTCCGCGCCAAGTCAGCTGAGAAGCTGCGCAAGATCAAAATTCAACCGAAAGAGGATCGATGAAGGTTCTGGTACCGGTCAAGCGGGTGGTCGATTACAACGTTAAGGTTCGCGTCAAGGGCGACGGATCGGGCGTCGAACTCGCCAACGTGAAGATGTCGATGAATCCGTTCGACGAAATCGCCGTCGAGGAAGCCCTGCGTCTCAAGGAAGCCGGCAAGGCGACCGAAGTTGTCGTCGTCTCCATCGGACCGCAGCAGGCCACCGAGACGCTGCGCACCGGTCTCGCCATGGGCGCCGATCGCGGCATCCTGGTGAAGGTCGACGGCACCGTTGAGCCGCTCGCCGTTGCCAAGATCCTCAAGAAGGTCGCGGAAGAAGAGAAGCCGGGTCTCGTCATTCTCGGCAAGCAGGCGATCGACGACGATTCCAACCAGACCGGCCAGATGCTGGCCGCGCTGCTCGGCTGGGCACAGGCGACCTTCGCCAACAAGCTCGTGGTCGAGGGCGACGATGTCACCGTGACGCGTGAAGTCGACGGCGGCCTGCAGACCGTGAAGATCAAGTCGCCTGCGATCGTCACCACCGATCTTCGCCTCAACGAGCCGCGCTATGCCTCGCTGCCGAACATCATGAAGGCGAAGAAGAAGCCGATCGATGAAAAGACTGCCGACGCGCTTGGCGTCGACGTCGCGCCGCGTCTCGAAATCGTCAAGACCTCCGAACCGGCAGGCCGTAAGGCCGGCGTCAAAGTCAAGGACGTCGCTGAACTGGTGTCGAAGCTCAAGACCGAAGCCGGGGTGCTCTAATGGCTATTCTCCTTCTCGCTGATCACGACAACGCCTCGCTGAAGGACTCCACCAACAAGGTGCTGACCGCTGCCACCGAAATCGGTGGTGAGGTGCATGTCCTCGTTGCCGGCCAGAATGCCAAGGCTGCTGCGGAAGCCGCTGCGAAGCTGAACGGCGTCGCAAAGGTTCTGCTCGCCGACAACGAAGCCTATGGCCATGATCTCGCCGAGCCGCTGGCTGCGCTGATCGTGAAGCTGGCCCCGGCCTATGACGTCATCATCGCTGCCGCCACCACGCGGTCGAAGAACACCATGCCGCGCGTCGCAGCCCTGCTCGACGTGATGCAGGTGTCGGAGATCACCAAGGTCGTCGCGCCCGACACGTTCGAGCGTCCGATCTATGCCGGCAACGCGATCCAGACCGTGAAGTCGAAGGACGCCAAGAAGGTCATCACCGTTCGCACCTCCACCTTTGCCGCAGCCGGCGAAGGTGGCAGCGCTTCGGTGGAAGACACCGCGGCGGCCGAGAATCCCGGCCTGTCGACCTTCGTCAGCGAGGACATGGCCAAGAGCGATCGTCCGGAACTGACCTCGGCGAAGATCATCGTCTCCGGTGGCCGTGCCATGCAGAGCCGCGAGAACTTCACGAAGTACATCGAGCCGCTCGCCGACAAGCTCGGTGCCGGCGTCGGTGCTTCGCGCGCCGCGGTGGATGCCGGCTATGCGCCGAACGACTGGCAGGTTGGCCAGACCGGCAAGGTGGTCGCTCCGGAGCTCTATGTCGCCATCGGCATTTCCGGCGCCATCCAGCATCTCGCCGGCATGAAGGACTCCAAGGTGATCGTCGCGATCAACAAGGACGAAGACGCGCCGATCTTCCAGGTCGCCGATTACGGCCTGGTCGCCGACCTCTACCAGGCGGTGCCGGAACTGACCGACGCGCTGAAGTAAAGCGCTCAAACTCGAGCTGTCGTCACCCGGCCATGCGCGCAGTTGCGCGCTAGGACCGGGTGACCCAGTAACCTCCGAAGTTGCGGTGTTTACTGGATCGCCCGATCAAGTCGGGCGACGACAAGGAGAGTTTCGGTGCCACACAACGCCACAAATTAACGACATCGGCCGGAGTACCTGACTCCGGCCGGTTTTTTATGGCATGATGCGCGCTTCGGGCCGTGCTATGCGGTCCAGGGTTCCACAGATACAGACAAGATGGCGGTTATGATCAAGAAAGTCGGCGTGATCGGCTCGGGCCAGATGGGCAACGGCATCGCGCATGTCGCGGCATTGGGCGGCTTCGACGTGGTGCTGAACGACGTCTCGGCCGATCGCCTGAAGTCTGCGATGGCCACCATCACCGGCAACCTGACTCGTCAGGTCTCCAAGAAGCTGATCACCGAAGACGCCAAGAAGGGCGCGCTGGAGCGCATCTCGCTGGTCGACACGCTGGAAGAACTCGGCAGCTGCGACCTCGTGATCGAATCCGCGGTGGAGAAGGAAGAGACCAAGCGCAAGATCTTCTCGGATCTCTGCGCGGTGCTGAAGCCGGAAACGATTGTCGCCTCGAACACCTCGTCGATCTCGATCACACGCCTTGCCGCCTCGACCGACCGTCCGGAAAAATTCATCGGCATTCACTTCATGAACCCGGTGCCGGTGATGGAGCTGGTCGAATTGATCCGCGGCATCGCCACAGATGACGCGACCTTCGATGCCTCGAAGGAGTTCGTCAGCAAGCTCGGCAAGCAGATCGCCGTCTCCGAGGATTTCCCGGCCTTCATCGTCAATCGCATTCTTTTGCCGATGATCAATGAGGCGATCTACACGCTGTATGAAGGCGTCGGTAACGTCGAAGCCATCGACATGGCGATGAAGCTCGGTGCGCATCATCCGATGGGCCCGCTCGAACTCGCCGACTTCATCGGCCTCGATACCTGCCTGTCGATCATGCAGGTGCTGCATGAGGGCCTCGCGGACTCCAAATATCGTCCGTGCCCGCTGCTGGTGAAATATGTCGAAGCCGGTTGGCTTGGCCGCAAGACCCAGCGCGGTTTCTACGACTATCGCGGCGAGAAGCCGGTGCCGACAAGATAAGCACTGTACCGTAGGGCGGATTAGCCGAAGGCGTAATCCGCCTGCCGACTGCATGTGACGAAGAACGGCGGATTACGCTTCGCTAATCCGCCCTACGGGTTCTCCGGTCACGGCAGCGTCGCCAGCTCAAATCCCTCATCCACCCATCCCGTGATCCCGCCGGCCATGATCTTCACCGGCAGTCCGAGCTCCGCAAGTCGCAGCGCGCCGCGGGCGGCGCCGTTGCAATGCGGGCCGGCGCAATAGGTCACGAAGATCGTGCCTTCCGGCCACTCGCTCATTTTCGACCGCACGATCTTGCCATGCGGCAGGTTGATCGCCCCCGGCACATGGCCGCGCGCGAACAGCGCGGGTCCGCGGACATCGAGCAGCACGAAATCGGCGCCCCTGGCGAGGGAATCGTGAACGTCCCAGCAATCGGTCTCGAAGCCGAATTCGGCGGCGAAATGTTCGCGCGCGAATGCGCTCGGGGCAGGCGGGATGGCGGTGACGGCGGTGGGCATGGCAACTCTCCTTTGCGCCGCCAGATCACCGGTCCAGAGCGCATCTTGCAATTGGCGCGAATGCCAATACACGTAAAGATCATGCCAAATTGCACAGGGCCCCTGGTGGCCGCGCTTCTGTATGATGGTCTCTGCACCTTCGAATTCGGCGTCGTCGCCGAAATCTTCGGGCTGTCCCGGCCCGAACTGGGGCCGGGCTGGTACCGCTTTGCGAGCTGCGCCATCGAGGATGGACCGCTGCGCGCCCATGGCGGCTTCTCCATCACGGCGGATTGCGGTCTGGAGATGATCGAGCAGGCCGACATTATCGTCGTGCCCGGCTGGCGCGGTGTCGATCATCCCGTCCCCGCGCATCTCTGCGAAGGTCTTCGCGCCGCCCATGCCCGCGGGGCGCGGCTCGCCTCGCTCTGCTCCGGCGCTTTTGTTCTGGCGGCGACCGGCCTGCTGTCGGGCGGCACGGCGACCACGCATTGGCGTTACGCCGATAAACTCCGTCAGCGCCATCCCGATATCAGCGTCGATGATGCATCGCTCTATCGCGTGCATGACCGCGTCTATACGGCAGCCGGAAGCGCGGCCGGGATCGATCTCTTGATCGAGATCGTCCGTCAGGATTTTGGGCCGGCTGCAGCAAATTCGGTGGCGCGTCGTCTGGTGATGCCCGCGCATCGCACCGGCGGGCAGGCGCAGTTTCTCGAGCGGCCGGTGGCCGCCCGGGAAGGGCTGGAAATCGCGCCGCTGCTGGACCGCATCCGCTCGAATATTGCGACCCGTTGGAGCGTCGGACGCATGGCGAAGGAGACACGCATGAGCACGCGCACCTTCCTGCGCCGGTTTTCGGAAGCGACAGGCCAGACGCCTGGCGACTGGCTCGCTGCAGAACGCGTCAGTGAAGCGAAACGCCTGCTGTGTCAGGGGCAGGCCGACATTGAGAGCATCGCCATGACAGTCGGTTTCGGCAGCGCGCATACCCTACGCCATCATTTCCGCAGCAGGATAGGCCTCAGCCCCGGCGACTTTCGCGCGCGGTTTATGAGCGAAGCTCAGCCGTAGGGCGGATGAGCACAGCGTAATCCGCCGCGGAGTTTCCGCCATGAAATCGGCCGGCGGATTACGCCTTCGGCTCATCCGCCCTACGGGTTGAGCATCCGCATCGCCTGCACAACGCCTGGCACCATCGCCACGATCATCGCCATGCCCATGCCGATCCCGCAAAGCTGCGCCATCACCATCTCGCGCAGCGTGATCATGTCACATACTGGGCGACGCCATGACCGAACGACCAGTTCTCCGGCAGCACCTCGACAAGATTGATGAACACATCCTCCGGCCGCAAGCCGGGATCGGCAGCGAGCTTCTCGACGATCCGCTTGTAGAGCGCCTGCTTCTGCTCGCGCGAACGCGTGTTGCTGACGGTGGCCTGAATGATCACCAGCGCGTCGCTGCGCTGGATGTTCATGTAAGCCGGGTCGTAGATGAGGTCGCCGTCGCCATGTTCGTGGATGGTGACGAAGCGGTCGTTTTCCGGGACGTTGAACGTTTCGCGCAGCGCTTCATAGACGCCGTCGGAGATGGCGGCTCGGTAGGCCTGCGAGGTGCCCTTTTTCAGCGAGATGCGGATCAGCGGCATGATGGTCTCCTATCGATCAATTCCGACAAGTGAGATTTAGCGGTGCATTGATCATTGGAAAACGATATGAAATAATATTTCAATGATGTCATTTTGAAATGACTGGCCCATGAAAGCGCTCGATATCGAAGCCGTGCAGACCTTCGTACTGGTGGCCGACCTCACCAGCTTCACCCGCGCCGCCGAAGCGATGGGCAGCACCCAGTCGGCGATCAGCCTGAAGATCAAACGGCTGGAAAGCGGTCTTGGCAAGCGCCTGCTGGAGCGGACACCGCGGCTGGTGCGGCTGTCGACGGAAGGCGCCGCCTTCCTCGCCTCGGCGCGAAACCTCGTCGCCGCCCATCAGTCTGCCATTGGCTCATTCGCGGTCGAGCGCAGGCGGCTGGTCGTGGGGATCAGCCATCACCTTGTCGGCGCCGATCTCCCCGATGTCCTGAAACGCATGAATGCGACCGATCCATCGCTGGTGATCGAGCTGCGCATCGACACGTCGCGCGTGATGCTGGCTGCCTATGACGCCGGCGATCTCGATGCCGCCATCGTGCTGCGCATCGACAAGCGCCGCGGCGACGGTGAAGTCCTGATGGAAGAGCCGTTCGGCTGGATGGGAGCGCCGGATTTCCACCATACACCCGGCGAGCCGCTGCGGTTGGCGGCACAGTCTGCGCCATGCTCGGTGCGCTCCGCGGCTATCGCCGCACTCGATGGCGCCGGCATCCCGTGGACCGAGGCCTTTGTCGGCGGTGGTGTCGCGACCATCGGCGCGGCGATCTCGGCTGGTCTGGCGGTGGGCGCACTGGTGCGCCGGGTGGCGCCCGCCGGCAGTATCGATCTCGGCCCGCGCCTCGGTCTCCCGAAACTGCAGGATGCCGAGGTGATGCTGCATTCCAGCCTCACCGACACCCGCGCCCGCGGCGCGCTGCGGACGCTTGGCGCCGCGTTCCGTGCGGGGGCGAGCTAGACAGCTTTCGTTAACCCCGCACCGCTATACCGTCCGCACCACGTGTCGGAGTTTTGCAGATGGATATGGCTTTGGTCGCCAGCGCACTTGCCATGAAGCAGGCGGGAACGCAGCAGCAGATCGCAACCTCGCTCATCAAGCAGAACGCCGATATGGAGCGCTCGACGGTGCTCACTTTGCTCGAAGGCACGCCGTCCCAGGCCAATCTCGGCGCCGGTGTCGGCGGCAAGGTGGATGTGACGGCTTAAGCCCGCTACACCCTTCGCCCTGATCGTGGGAAGTGGCTTCACGCATCCACGATCGTCTTGAACCCGCCGAAGATCATGCGCTTGCCGTCGAACGGCATCTTGTCGGGTCCCATCATCTTCGCCATCCGCGGATCCGCCATCACCTTCTTGTTGATGCGGTCGCGATCCTTTCGCGATTTGTACAGGATGTAGGCGAAGATCACCGTCTCGTCGGGCTTCATCTTCACCGCGCGCGGAAACGACGTCACCTTGCCCATCTCGACATCGTCGGCAACAGCCTCGCGATAATCCAGCGCGCCGAATTCACGCCAGATCTTGCCGGCCTTGCGCGAGATCTTGCGATAGGCGTCCACGTTCTTCTTCGGCACCGCGATCAGAAATCCGTCGATATAGGGCATCGGTTATCCTCGGTTGATGTGCGCGGGCGCCCAGCCAGATGCGCCGGCTCGTAGAAGACGATCATCTCCACGCTGGTCCGACACGATGGCGCGAGATTTCATGGCAGGAAACGGCGGCGGTGTGTCGCATGCCTGGCGGCGATGGCATTGACCGGTGGTCGGCCCCATGCGCGATCGAGCGCAAAATCGGCCGATCGATTCAACTTTAATAACCGGTCTCACCCGCAATAAATACCTCTATATGTATCCAGTTACCGCACATTATCAGGCGGGGCGTGGGCATGTATCGGGATTTATCGGGCGTTGAACGCGCCCGGTCACAGGACGCGATTGCCTTTGACGGCTTCCAGCGCGCGCTTGAGTCCGATGCCGCAAGGATGGAGCGCGCCCTTCACCGCACCCATTTCGAGGCAGTAACGCAGCGTCTCGGACACGCGGAATTCGCCGACCTGCGCGTCATGATGCAGCGCCTGTTCTCGCGCTTGCGGACGCCGGTCTTTCCGAAGCGCGCGCACGATCCCATCGCGGCGGGGTTCTATCAGAGTGCATTGTCGCATGGCCGGGCCGAACTGCATGTGGCGCTCGCCAGCGCCACAGCCATGGCCGAGATCGCCACCTTTATCGATCTGGCGCAGACGATCCAAGCGGCGGGTCTCACTGCGGAGATGCATGTCCATCTCGTGCGATGGGAGAATTTCGTCGATGTCGCACAGCTGACGACGCATATGCGCGAGGCGGCATTTGCCGAGGCGCGAGAAAAGGTGGCGACGACACTTGCCGATGCGCGGCTTCGCTTTGTGATCTCGACCATCGATGTCGCTATTGCCGGGACACTGGCAGAGACGAGCGGCCCGACGGACGTTCTGGGCCTGCTGGCGTTGCTGGATTCGCCTCTGCGCATCGGGGACGCCGAACTGGGCCGCCATCGCGACTGGATCACCGCCTTCTATGCCCGGCAGCGCTCGCTGCAGCGGCTCGGTGAAGTGCAGCCGTTGGTTGATCTCGCGATCCGGACCGCGGTGGGGCGACGCGCTGCGGCCAGCTGCCGGCAGCATGCCGACACGCATTCGGGTGCCTGCCTGCTGCTGACATCCGAGCTCAATCAGCGCTTCCTGCCATGCTACGGCGACAGAATCCCGATCGCGAATATCTCGTTGGGCGGGTAGCTCAGTAGCCGGCAGCCTTTGGCGTCACGGTCGCCTTGATCAGCTTGATCGCATCCTCGCTGGCCCATTCGGCGGGGCCGTTGATGGTCGCAATCTCGCAGCCCTTGGCGTCGATCAGCACCGAGGTCGGCATGCCCAGGGCGCGGCCGACACCCTTCAGCTCCTGGAACACCTTGGCGCTGGCGTCCGTGAAGTAATCGAGCCGGGTCAGATTGCCGTCCTTCAGGAAGGCCTTCGGCTTCTCGGCATCGCGGGTGTCGATATTGATCGCCACCACCTGGAAATCCGATCCGCCGAGTTTCTGCTCGAGCTCGTTCAGGGCTGGCATCTCCTTGCGGCAGGGCACGCACCAGGTGGCCCACAGGTTCAGGAGCACCGTGCGGCCGCGCCAGTTGGAGAGCTTGGTCGGCTGGCCCTCGGCATCCTTGAATTCGAGATCGGGCAGCTTCAGGGGCGTCTTGGCGATGGTCAGCCCGGCGACTTCGCCACGCACCAGCGGCTCCAGCCGCTTGGCGGTCTCGACGGCCGGGAAGCAGGTCGGGTCGCCCGGTTTGCCACGCCAGAGGTCGTCGATCCGCGCCACCACGGTGTAGCCGATCATGACACCCACCAGCACCGCACCGAGCACGATGACGCGGCGTTTGCTGGGGCGGGGGGCCGGGGAGGGGGGCGTCTGAGGGGGCTTGGGGTCTGTCATTCGGTCTCGGTTATGGCTATGCAGGGGCGCAAATGACATGCGGCAGATCGCGCGCGATCATCCGGTCCGACTGGCCCGGCCCGCAACAGGATGAGTGACAATTTCATGGCTTCACGCAAGGGCAGCAAGTCCAGCAAAACGTCCAACAGCAACAAGATGTGGGGCGGATTGTTCTCCGACAGCCCCGACGCGATCATGGAGGAGATCAACGTCTCCATCGACGTCGATCGCGCCTTGTATGCCCAGGACATTACCGCTTCCAAGGCCCATGCGGCGATGCTTGCCAAACAGGGCATCATCACGGCGAAAGATGCGAAAGATATCGCGAGCGGTCTAGACACGATCCTGTCAGAGATCGAGAGCGGCAAGTTCACCTTCAAGCGCGCGCTCGAAGACATCCATATGAATGTCGAGAGCCGATTGGGCGAGCTGATCGGCCCGGCCTCCGGCCGCCTGCACACCGCGCGCTCGCGCAACGACCAGGTCGCAACGGATTTCCGCCTGTTCGTGCGCGACACCATCGACGAGCTGGACGCGGCCTTCGCATCGCTGCAGCAGGCGCTGGTCGATCGCGCGCTGGAACATGCCGATACGGTGATGCCGGGCTTCACCCATCTGCAGACCGCGCAGCCGGTGACCTTCGGCCATCATCTGCTCGCCTATGTGGAAATGGTGGCGCGCGATCGCGGCCGTTTTGCCGATGCCCGCAAGCGCCTCAACGAGAGCCCGCTCGGCTCCGCCGCGCTGGCCGGCACCTCGTTCCCGATCGACCGCCACGCTACCGCCAAGGCGCTCGGCTTCGATCGCCCGATGAACAATTCGCTGGATGCGGTGTCGGATCGCGATTTCGTGCTGGAGACGCTATCGGCGGCCTCGATTGCCGCCGTGCATCTGTCGCGCTTCGCCGAGGAAATCGTGATCTGGACCTCGCCGCTGGTCGGCCTCGTCCGCCTGTCGGACAAGTTCACCACCGGCTCCTCGATCATGCCGCAGAAGCGCAATCCGGACGCCGCCGAACTGGTCCGCGCCAAGACCGGCCGCGTCATCGGCTCGCTCAATGGCCTGCTGATCGTGATGAAAGGTCTGCCGCTGGCCTATCAGAAGGACATGCAGGAAGACAAAGCCGGCGCCATGGAGGCCTATACGGCGCTGTCGCTGTCGATCCGCGCCATTGCCGGCATGGTCCGCGATCTCGTGCCGAACGAGCCCGCCATGAAGGCGGCGGCCGGCGAGGGCTATGCCACCGCCACCGATCTCGCCGACTGGCTGGTGCGGACGCTGAAAATGCCGTTCCGCGAGGCGCATCACGTCACCGGCCGCATCGTTGGCATCGCCACCAAGAAGGGCGTGGCGCTGCATGAGCTCGATCTCGCCGAAATGCAGGCGGTGGAACCGAAGATCACTTCCGAGGTGATGAAGGTGCTGTCGGTGGAATCCTCGGTGAAGAGCCGCATCAGCTATGGCGGCACGGCGCCCAAGAATGTGACCGCGCAGGCCAAGGCCTGGCTCAAGCGTCTGGAAAAAGACAAGAAATCGCGCTGAACGTGGCTCAAGGGCCACACTTCGACGGGCTGTGGGGTCTCGCCACGGCCCGGCATACTTTGTATGGTGCGTCAGCATTTGGGGATTCCGCTGTGACACGTTCGACCCGCCCGGCACGCGCGCCGTTGCGCTCTTCTTGGGCTCTTATCGTTCTGACCGCTTCCGCGCTGGCGCTTGGTGCCTGTGGCCGTAAAGGCGGTCTTGATCTGCCGCCGCAGGCCTCCGCGCAGCCGATGGGCACCGCGGCGCCTGCCGGCGATCCCGATGCCAATTCGGCAGCTGCGAAGGGCAGCGCGATGACCTCGTCCAACGAGCCGGACGAAGTACGGGCCGCGCGCGGTCGCAAGCGGTCGTTCTTCCTCGATCCGATCCTGGACTAAGCGCCATGCGCCATTTTGACTATCGCAACGGCGTGCTGCACGCCGAAGGCGTTGATATTGCCGAAATGGCCGAGGCCGTCGGCACGCCCTTCTATTGCTATTCCACGGCCACGCTGGAGCGTCACTACAAGGTGTTCGCAGATGCCTTCGCCGACACCAAGGCGCTGGTCTGCTACGCCATGAAGGCGAATTCCAACCAGTCGGTGCTGAAGACGCTGGCGAAGCTCGGCGCCGGCGCTGACGTCGTCTCCGGCGGCGAATTGAAGCGTGCGCGTGCGGCCGGCATCCCCGCCAGCAAGATCGTGTTTTCCGGCGTCGGCAAGACCGAAGCTGAACTGCGCCTCGCGCTCGGCGAAGACATTCTCTGCCTCAACATCGAATCCGAGCCCGAGCTTGAGCTGCTGTCAAAGCTCGCGACGGAGATGGGCCGCACCGCGCGCATTTCGATCCGCGTGAATCCCGACGTGGATTCCGGCACGCATGCAAAAATCTCGACGGGCAAGTCGGAGAACAAGTTCGGCATCCCCATCAGCAAGGCGCGCGAGGTCTATGCCCGCGCCGCAAAACTGCCTGGCATCAAGGTCACCGGCGTGGACATGCATATCGGCAGCCAGATCACCGATCTCGCGCCGATGGAGCAGGCGTTCCGCATCCTCGCCGATTTCGTCACGGTGCTGCGCAGTGACGGCCACAGCATCGATCACGTTGATTTCGGCGGTGGCCTTGGCATCCCGTATTACGAGGACCGCGCCGTGCCGCCGGAGCCCTCGGCCTATGCGGCGATGGTCAAGCGCGTGACGCATAATCTCGGCGCGACGCTGATGTTCGAGCCCGGTCGCATGATCGTCGGCAATGCCGGCATCCTGGTCGCGCGCGTCATCCATGTGAAGCATGGCGACGGCAAGACCTTTGTGATCATCGATGCCGCCATGAATGACCTGATCCGCCCGACCCTGTACGAGGCGTATCACGAGATCCTGCCGGTGGCGGAAGCCGCGAAGGACGCGACGCTGGCGGCGGTGGATGTGGTCGGCCCGGTCTGCGAGACCGGCGACTATCTCGCGCTGGACCGCAAGCTGCCGGATCTGAAATCCGGCGACCTCGTCGCCATCATGACCGCCGGCGCCTATGGCGCCGTGCAGGCCTGCACCTACAACACCCGTGCGCTGATACCGGAAGTGCTGGTGAAGGACGATCAATACGCGGTGGTGCGGCCCCGGATCGAGGTCGAGGAGCTGATCGCGATGGACAAGGCCGCGCCCTGGCTGTGAGAGCCCCTTCGACTGTCGTCGCCCGGCTTGACCGGGCGATCCAGTAAACTCGGGCGTTGGCGTCTACTGGGTCACCCGGTCAAGCCGGGTGACGACAGGTAGTCACGCCATCGTGACCCCAACACCGGTTCCCCACTCCCGCCGGCCCCGCCCTTGCATGTGACTTCCCGCCCCAGGGCACATGCCTCATTGCCGCCGCCGTGCTAGGCTCTGTTTCGGAAACCGCGGAGATCGTCGTTGAGCGCCACGCCACCCGTCCGCCCAGAGACCTCACCTGACACGACTGCCGCTGCGCAGCTACAGCTCGCGCAGGCGCTGCAGCGTGCACGCTGGTCGATCGGCTGGGAACGCGCATGGCCGTCCCTGGCCCGCATTCTCTCCGTCGTCGGACTGTTTCTCGTCGCCTCATGGGCGGGGCTGTGGCTGGTCCTGTCGCCGATCCCGCGCACCATCGGCCTCGCGCTGTTCATCATCGCGTTCATTGCCACGGTGGTCCCCCTCATCCGTTTCCGCTGGCCCTCCCGCGAGGAAGGCCTCGCACGTCTCGATCGTGGCTCCGGCATCCGCCATCGCCCGGCTACCGCGCTCACCGATACGCTGTCGTCGCAGGACCCGCTCGCCCGCGCGCTGTGGTTGGCGCAGCGCGAGCGCACGCTGGCCTCGTTGAAGCGCATCCGCGCCGGCCTGCCGTCACCGCGCCTGCCGTTGCATGATCCCGTCGCGCTGCGTGCGCTGGTCGTGGTGTTGCTGGTCGCCACCTGGTTCGCCGCCGGTGGCGAACGCGGTGCGCGCATCATGGCGGCGTTCGACTGGAAGGGCATCGTCACGCCCTCCAATGTCCGCGTCGATGCCTGGGTCAATCCGCCGCCCTATACGGCAAAGCCGCCGATCATCCTGTCCGCCGCCAACAACAACGCGACCAGCCCTGATGCCGCCGCCATGGCGGTGCCGTCGGGCTCGACGCTGATCGTACGCTCCAGCGGCGGCGCGCTCGATGTCGCGCTCACCGGTGGCGTGGCCGAGGTGCCGCCCGCGGCCGACGCGCCGGCCGGCACCAACGAAAAACACTACAGCATCACCGGCGATGGCACCGCGCAGGTGCGTGCGCCGTCGGGCCAGCCGGTGTGGAAGTTTACATCGACAGGCGATCGCCCCCCGAGCATCTCGCTCGCCAAGGATCCCGAGCGTCAGGCCCGCGGCTCGCTGCTGCTCGCCTACAAGCTCGAGGACGATTACGGCGTCACCGAAGCCCATGCGCAATTCGCTGCGCGTCCGTCTGACGGCAAGGCCAAGCCGCGTCCGCTGTTCGATCCGCCGTCCTTCTCGCTGGTGCTTCCCAATGCACGCACCCGCAATGGCGTCGGCCAGACGGTGAAGGATCTTTCCGAAGATCCCTATGCCGGCGCCGATGTGACGCTGACGCTCACCGCCAAGGATGAAGCCGGCAATGAGGGCAAGAGCGAAGTCGTCGCAACGCGCCTGCCGGAGCGCCTGTTCACCAAGCCACTGCCGCGCGCGCTGATCGAGCAGCGCCGCAATCTCGCGCTCGATGCCAACTACAAGGATCAGGTCGTTTTCGCGCTGGAAGCGCTGATGATCGCGCCGGAAGCCTTCACGCCGGATGCCGGCCATTATCTCGGCCTGCGCAGCGTGCTGACCCAGGCGCAGCGCGCCCGCACCGACAATGCGTTGAAGGACGTCGTCGCCAGCCTGTGGTCGCTCGCCGTCACCATCGAGGACGGCGACATCACCGATGTCGACAAGGCGCTGAAGGCCGCACAGGACGCACTCAAGCAGGCTCTGGAGCGCGGCGCCAGCGACGAGGAGATCAAGAAGCTCACCGAGAATCTGCGCGCGGCGCTGGACAAGTTCCTCAAGCAGCTCGCCGAGCAGATGAAGCAGAATCCGCAGCAGCTGGCGCGCCCGCTCGACAAGAACAGCAAGGTGATGCGGCAGCAGGATCTCAACAACATGATCGAGCGCATGGAGCGGCTGTCGCGCTCCGGCGACAAGGATGCTGCAAAACAGCTGCTCGAACAGATGCAGCAGATGCTGGAGAACCTGCAGATGGCGCAGCCCGGCCAGGGCGGCGACGACGAGATGCAGCAGTCGATGAACGAACTCAATGACATGATCCGCAAGCAGCAGCAGCTCCGCGACAAGACCTTCAAGGAAGGTCAGGACCAGCGCGGCGAGCGCCGCCGCGGCCAGCAGGGCGACAAGAATATGGGCGACCTGCAGCAGGATCAGCAGAACCTGCGCGAGCGCCTGAAGAAGCTGCAAGAGCAGCTGGCACGCCAGGGCATGGGCCAGGGCCAGAAGGGGCAGAAAGGCCAGCAGGGGCAACAGGGGCAGGGCCAGCAAGGTCAGCAGGGAGAACAGGGGCAGGGACAAGGCCAGGACGGCGATGACGGCGACGGGCTCGGTGATGCCGATGGCGCCATGGGCGATGCCGGCGGTCAGCTCGGCGACGGCGATGCCGATGGCGCAGTGGGCTCGCAGGGCCGTGCGCTCGAAGCCTTGCGGAAGGGCGCCCAAAGCCTCGCCCAGCAGATGCAGCCGGGCGAAGGCGAGGGCCAGGATGGCCCCGGCAACAATCCCGGCCGCCAGCAGGGCGCTGCCCGCCAGAACGACCCGCTCGGCCGCCCGCTGCGCGGCCGCGATCTCGGCGACGACCTGTCGGTGAAGATTCCGGGCGAGATCGATGTGCAGCGCGTGCGGCGAATTCTGGAAGAGCTCCGCCGCCGCCTCGGCGATACGACTCGCCCGCAGATCGAGCTCGATTACATCGAGCGGCTGCTGAAGGATTATTGAGAGACGCGCCCGTAGGGCGGATGAGCCGAAGGCGTAATCCGCCGGCCGAGTTCATTGCTGAAACTCCGCGGCGGATTACGCTTCGCTAATCCGCCCTACGGTCGTCGACGCTCCTATCCATTCACGATCGCCAGAATATCGGCGCCGTAATGCTCCAGCTTCTTGTCGCCGATTCCCGCGATCTCGCGGAGTTGGCTCAACGTGGTCGGATGCTCGCTGGCGATGCCGTCGATGGTCGCGTCATGCAGCACCACATAGGCTGGCACATTGCGCTCGCGTGCCACACCGGCACGCCAGGCGCGCAGGCGCGACACCAGATCCGCATCAGCATTGTCGCTCTTCGGTGCCGCCAGGGTGCCGCGGCGCGAATTCTTGCGGGGGCTGCGGCCGGCGGTCTCCTCGCGGAACATCAGTTCGATCTCACCCTTCAGCACGTCGCGCGCACTTTCGGTGAGTTTCAGTGAATTGAATTGCTCCGCATCCGCATAGAGGAAGCCGCGCGCCACCAGTTGTCGCATCACCGCGCGCCACTGTTTCTCGGTGAGGTCGGAGCCGATGGCGAAGACTGACAGCTTGTCATGGCCGAACTGCTTCACCTTATCGGTCAGCCGGCCGATCAGCACATCGACCAGATGCATCGCGCCAAATCGCTGCCCGGTGCGATAGGCGCAGGACAGAAGCTTTTGCGCAGCGACGGAGCCGTTCCAGACTTTCGGCGGCGAGACGCAGTTGTCGCAATTGCCGCATGAGGTGCCGGTGGTCTCCTCACCGAAATAGCGCAGCAGGCGGCCGCGCCGGCAATCGATGGTCTCGGCAAGGCCGACCAGCGCATCGAGCTTGCCGATCGACACGCGCTTGAACGCATCGGAGCCGGTGGATTCGTCGATCATGCGGCGTTGCTGAACGATGTCCTGCAGGCCATAGGCCATCCACGCCGTGGACGGCTTGCCATCACGGCCGGCGCGGCCGGTCTCCTGATAATAGGCCTCGACGCTTTTGGGCAGATCGAGATGGCAGACGAAGCGCACATCGGGCTTGTCGATGCCCATGCCGAAGGCAACGGTGGCGACGATCACCACGCCATCCTCATTGATGAAGCGGTCCTGATTGGTCTCGCGGGTGCGCGCATCGAGCCCGGCATGATAGGGCAGCGCGAGGATGCCGGCCTTGTTCAATGCCTGCGCGGTGTCCTCGACTTTCGCACGCGACAGGCAATAGACCACGCCCGCATCGTTCGGATGCCGGTCATTGATGAATGCCTGCAGTTGTTTCTGCGAATTCGTCTTGTCGACGATCTCATATTTGATGTTCGGCCGGTCGAAGGACGAGACGAAGCGCGGCGCGTCGGTGAGGCCCAGGCGCTGCGCGATCTCCTCCCGCGTCAGATCATCCGCAGTGGCGGTGAGCGCGATGCGCGGCACATCGGGAAAGCGCTCCGCGATCACCGAGAGACCGATATATTCCGGGCGGAAGTCGTGCCCCCATTGCGACACGCAATGCGCCTCGTCGATGGCGAACAGCGCGATGTCGGCCTGTTCCAGCATGGCGAGGCAGCGCGGATTCACCAGCCGTTCGGGCGCCACATAAAGCAGGTCGAGATCCCCCGCGAGCAGGCGGCGCTCGACCTCATTGGCTTCCTCCCACGACAGCGTCGAATTCAGCACCGCGGCATTGATGCCGAGTTCGAGCAGGCCTGCGACCTGATCACGCATCAGGGCGATCAGCGGAGACACGACAATGCCGCATCCGTCGCGCAGAAGAGAGGGAAGTTGGTAGCACAGCGACTTGCCGCCGCCGGTGGGCATCAGCACGAGGCAATTGCCGCCATCGGTGACGTGGCGGACGATCTGCTCCTGCTCGCCGCGGAAACCCGGCAGGCCGAACACTGCATGGAGCCGTGCGAGCGCGTCGGCGCCGAGTGCGTCGGGCGAAGCAGCGGATTTACGCGCGGTACCGGGAACGGACATGGTGGTGGTCTATTCCGATTCGTGGACAGCGTATATCGGTGACGGCGGCCCTTCGCCTTGATCACGCCGCTTTACCGCTGTGAATGCAAGTTCTATGACATGGGGAGGCGCGAGCAAGCCGGCCGCGCCGCAACCGGGCAAAAAGAAAAGCCGTATGCCATTCATTTTGCGCCTGTTTTCCTGGCTTCTCAATCGCAAGCCGCGGCCGCGTATTCGCTGGCAGGCGGCGAACGAGAATGTTGCGCGGAAAAAGCGTCAGCGGTTCAGGAAAGGACCGAAGACGATGGTGCTCGCCCATGTAATTGCGCATCAGCCGCCGGTTGAATTGCTCGGCCGGCAGCCGGCGGTGGAGTTCTGGAACCTGTCCGATCCCAAGCGCGTGGCGCTGCTCTATCTGCAGCATGGCCGTCGCTTGCGCCTGCCGGCGCCGAAGGCGCTGATGGACGATGCCGTGAAGCGCGCCCGCGCTGCGGAGTAGAGCGGCTCTGAATCCCTGCTCTTGACGGCGGTCCCCCGAGCGGGAATGGTCGCGCCGTTTTTTGCTCCAGCAATGAAAGAGCTCCGCATGATCAAGCGTCTCGGTCCCGGCAAGCGTCTCAGCCAGGCTTCCATCCACGGCAACACCGTCTATCTCGCCGGCCAGGTGCCGGATGATTACAGCGGCGACGTCAAGGCGCAGACCAAGCAGGTGCTCGACAAGATCGACGCGCTGCTCAAGGAAGCCGGCACCGACAAGAACAACATTCTCAGCGCAACCGTCTGGCTGCCGAACATCAATGACCGCGACGCCATGAACACGGTCTGGGACGCCTGGGTGCCCGAAGTCGGTCCGGCCCGCGCCTGCGTCGAATCGAAGCTTGCCGATCCGGCCATCCTGGTCGAGATCGCCGTCATCGCAGCGATTCCGTAAATCATGCTGCCTACAGCCATTGCGGTCGCCCCCAACGGCGGCCGCAAGGTCAAGGCCGATCATCCCGCCGTTCCGCTGACACCGGCGGAGCTGGCGGTGGTGGCCGCGCAGTGTCTCGACGCCGGCGCGGCGATGATTCATGCCCATGTGCGCAACGCCGATGGCAGCCATCTGCTCGATGCGGATGCCTATCGCGACGCCATTGCCGCGATCCGCGGTGCGGTGGGCGACAAACTCGTCATCCAGATCACGTCGGAAGCGCTCGGCAAATACACACCTGCAGAACAGCGCGCGGTGGTGCAGGCGGTGAAGCCGGAAGCGGCCTCGTTGGCGCTGCGCGAACTGGTGCCGGATGCGGGTGAAGAAAAAGCATTCTCCGATCTGCTCGGCTGGATGAAGCGCGAAAGCGTGGTGCCGCAGATCATTCTCTACGACGTGAACGATGCCATCCGGCTCGCCGAACTCCAGAATCGCGGCCTGATCCCGTTCGCGCGCCTGCCGGTGCTTTATGTGCTCGGCCGCTACACGGCGGGGCAGATATCGAGCCCCTCGGATTTGCTCCCCTTCCTCGCGCCGGACGCGCCGAAATTTGCCCATTGGAGCCTTTGCGCCTTCGGTGCGCGGGAGACCGCCTGCGTCACGGCCGGGGCCTTGCTCGGCGGCCATGTCCGTGTCGGTTTCGAGAACAACGAGTTGCTGCCGGATGGTGCCCGGGCAAAAGGCAACCACGACCTCGTTGCCGCCGCGCGCACTGCCATCGCGGCGGTGGGACTGAAGGTCGCAACCGCCGGCGAACTACGTGCGGCGACCGCGGGCTGAATCCTCCATGACAGCCGTGTGACGGTTCTGCGCAGGGTGGTTGCATCCCGCCCTGCACGCACCGGGTGTCACAGATCGGTTGTATTCGCCGGCAATCCGGCTATGTGAGCAGGATGGCACGCGAGATCGTCATGGCTGCGGGGGGCATCGTCGTAAGGCGCGAAGCCACGCCGCTATTCGCCGTGGTCTGCCTGCGCAAGCGTGGCGACTGGGTGTTGCCCAAGGGCAAGCTCGACGATGGCGAGACCCCGCTCGACGCCGCCCAGCGCGAGGTGCTGGAAGAGACCGGCCATTCCGCATCGGTACAGCAATATCTGGGCACGCTGGCCTATCCACTCGGCGAGCGCACCAAGGTCGTGCATTTCTGGCACATGGAAGCCGACGAGACGCCAACGCGCAGGCTGATGAAGGACATCGCCGAGGTTGCCTGGCTACCGCTCGACCAGGCGCTGAAGCGGCTGACCCGGCATCACGAATATGCGTTTCTCGCCCAAGTGGGCCCGGCGGCACTGGCGGCGACGCAGGAGGCCGCAGCCTTCACGCAAGCCTTGCCTCAGACCGTCGAGCCGGCGGCAATAGCTGCCGCGTCGGATGAGTTGCCGGGGGCGAACCCTGCGGCTGCCGGCTGGTTCGCCCGCTTGCGCCGCTGGCTCAACGGCGGCGCTTAGCCGCCCCGCTCCCCCGAGTGGCGCGGATATTAATTACATCATTTCAATATCTTAAGTCGGAGCAGGTCGGTCGATTGCTGAATCCAGCCTCGGCGCCGCTCCTTAGCACTGGCTCGCCCATCGCGGGATTGAGATGCGAATGTCACACGCGGATTGAATTACCGTCAAAGTCGGTCGTCTGCGCCCGCCCAGTAAGGATTCGTTAACCATATCGGCCGCACTTTCCCCCTTAACAATTCGCTAAGGACAGTGAGTCGATCCATGTCTGCAACGGCAGAACAGAAGCGCCCGCTCGCCCGGTTTCGGGGGCGGTCCTATATGGCGTTCACGTTCACGCCAACGGTTCCGATCGTCGACTGGCTCGCCGAGATTGATGCCACCATCGCCAAGGCCGCCGACTTTTTTACAGGTCGCCCGGTGGTTCTCGATCTGTCGGCGGTTGAGCTCAGCCATTCCGGGATACTGCATCTGATCGGCAGTCTCGGTGACCGCAATATCCGCGTCCTCGGTATCGAGGGCATTGATGCCAGCAAGGTCGGGCATGGCCTTCCGCCACTTCTGAGCGGCGGTCGCAACTGCCTGATCGAGGCCCAGCCGGAAGCAAAGCCAGCAGCCAAGCCGCAATCGAAGTCGTTGTTGCTGGAAAGCCCGCTGCGCTCGGGACAGTCGATCTATTTTGCTGAAGGCGATGTCACCGTGATCGGCTCGGTCGGCTCCGGCGCTGAGATCGTCGCCGGTGGCTCCATTCACATTTACGGCGCGCTGCGCGGGCGTGCCATGGCAGGTGTCAATGGTAATCCTGCCGCACGAATCTATTGCCACAAGCTCGAAGCCGAACTGCTTGCCATCGACGGTTACTACCAGACCGTGGACGGCATGGATCCCGCGCTGCGCAATCGACCGGCCCAGGCCTGGCTCGAGGGCGAGGTCATGAAAATCACAGCGCTGAACTGATGCGCCGGAGGAGTTGAAATGGGTAAGGTCCTAGTCGTCACATCGGGCAAAGGTGGGGTTGGCAAGACAACCTCGACCGCCGCGCTTGGTGCCGCGCTTGCCGTTGGTGGCAAGCGCGTTGTAGTCGTCGACTTCGACGTCGGCCTGCGTAATCTCGATCTGGTAATGGGAGCGGAACGCCGCGTGGTGTTCGATCTCGTCAATGTGGTCCAGGGCGTCGCCAAGCTGTCGCAGGCTCTGATCCGCGACAAGCGTCTCGAGAATCTCTGGCTGCTGCCGGCCTCGCAGACCCGCGACAAGGATGCGTTGACGGAAGAAGGCGTGGGTCGCGTCATCGCCGAACTGCGCGAGAAATTCGACTGGGTGATCTGTGACAGCCCGGCCGGCATCGAGCGTGGCGCCACGCTGGCGATGCGTTTCGCCGATGAAGCCGTGATCGTGACCAATCCGGAAGTGTCGTCGGTGCGCGATTCTGATCGCATCATCGGCATGCTGGATTCCAAGACCGTGCGCGCCGAGCGCGGCGAGACGGTTGAGAAACATGTGCTGATTACGCGCTACGATGCGGGGCGTGCCTCGCGCGGCGAAATGCTCAGCATCGACGACATCCTGGAAATTCTCGCGACGCCACTTGTCGGTATCATTCCGGAAAGCCAGGACGTGCTGCGTGCGTCCAACGTCGGCTCGCCGGTCACCCTGAATGATGCGCAGAGCCTCGCCGCCCGTACCTATATGGATGCGGCAGCACGTCTCGAAGGCGAGTTGGTGGAAATGACGGTCCCTGTCGAACGCAAGGGCTTCATGCAGCGCTTCCTCGGTCGGAGGGCGGCATGACCATGAAACTTCTCCGGTTGCTCCGTGGTCGACCTGCCACAGCTCCTGTTGCCCGGGAGCGGCTTCAGATCCTGCTCGCCCATGAGCGCGGCATGCGCGGCCAGTCCGAACTCCTCGGCGTGCTGCGCGAGGAAATTCTCGCTGCCGTGGCCCGGCATGTTGAAATCGATCCGGATCGCGTGGTGGTGAGGATGCAGCGCGACGACAGCGTCTCGACGCTCGAAGTCGATATCGAGTTGCCTCACGACACACGCCGCATCCAGCCCAGCCGTCTGGCTGGCTGATCGTTCCCGGTGCACGGGACTTGAAATGAGGGCGGCGCTCGCAAAGAGCGCCGCCTTTTCATACTTGAAATCAGCTGCCGCGAATGATGACGCCATACCAGCCGAGACCCCGATAGGTCTCGTAGCCGGGGGTGGCATGGAAGGCGACCAGGCTGCCGGAGCGGTCCTGATAGAAGCCGTTGTTGCGGCCGTTCAGCGCGAGCGAGATGCGTTCGCTGAGCAAGCCCTGGCCGTCGGACGAGGCAATCACGCGCAAGTTCGAATCCACCAGCAACACGCGCGTGCTGTCGTCGTCCACGCGCACGCCCTCGACGATGGCGCGGGCCTGCGCTTCCCAGTCGAAGTGGATGGCGAGCACGCCGATAGCACGGCCGTTGGCTTTGCCGCCTTCGCGCACGCTGGCGCAGTAAGTCGCCACTTGCGCATTGCCGAGCAATGGCTGTCGTTCGACATCGCCGGCCACATATTCGTCGCCCGAGCGCAGATTGCGCGCATCGCGAAACCAGGATGTCGCGGCGATGTTCTGGCCACGCGCAGCGTAGCGGTCACCACGACCACTGGCGATGACATTGCCCTGCATGTCGCAGAGCCACAGATCGAGATAGACGGTGTAGGCGCCGAGGATCACGGCGAGGCGTTCCGACACATGCGCAATGGCTGCCGCGTCGTCGGGCTGGGCGGCGGCATCGACCACAGCGGAGTCGGTCGCCCACCAGCGCACGTCGCAGGTGCGCTCATAGAGATTGCGGTCGATCAGCTCGATGGCGTTGAGCGCAAGGTCGACCATGCGTTCGCCGCGGGCGCGATCGGTCATCTTTTCGATCGACGACATCAGGCTGCCGGTGCGAGCGGTCAGCTGCGACTCCAGATCGCGCGCGATAGCTTCGACCTGCTGGCCGACATTGCGTACTTCCTGCGCGACCACGGCGAAGCCCGCGCCCTGGGCGCCGGCGCGCGAGCTTTCGATCAGCGCGTTCAGTGCAAGCATCTTCATCTGGTTGGTGATGTGCTGGATCGCCTTGGTCTTTTCGCAGGCGATCTCATTGACCTCGCCGGTCAGGCGGGCAATCAGCGCGGAGATGTCTGCGACCCCGTCATTCTCGCCTGCAGCAGGTGGCGCGGAATGAGCGCTCTGATTCATCGCCAGAACCATCTTTGCGTCCTCGTTGACAGCAATCTAATACCTGTAGTTGTCGCCGATTTATGCTTAATGACGACTTAATTTTCCGCCTTGCGGACCGGGGCGGCGCTGGAAATTACCGATCATGCCCGGCCTGGCTTGCTCCAGGCTGCTGGGGCCGGCGCGAGATGGGTCTGGGTTACGGCCACTGCGCGACGCCCAACTATTATCATTTTGTTAACCACGAACAGCGCGAGCTGCGCGCGGATGGCGGGTAACAACTGGATATCAACCAGCTGCAGGTAGCACGGTCTGACCACCACCGAGACCGGACGACGGCCTGCCATGCCCGTAATTGATGATCACATCGACGACCGCGCCGGCGATCACACGGCTGATCCCTTGGGCGCCACCACGTCCGAATTGTCGGAAGAACTGATCTTCCTGATCGCCTCCGCCGCGACGGACGATCAGCGCAAGCGGGCCACCGAATTGTTTCGCTACTTCAGCAGACAGCTGGAAGATGAAGCCTTTCGGCGCGGTCAGGAGAGTGTTGCGCCGCGTCAATTGCCGCCGCCCGTCGCGCCGCTTGCGCTCGAGGCGCCCGCCATTCAACCGACCGAACAACCATCCGACGAAGCGGAAAGCGGCCTGGTCCCGCAAGTGCGCTGGCTGCGCTGAGACGCGGAAGCAACGCGCGCGAGGTCATTATCCATTCGCTTAACCATTCGCTGGCCAAATGTGCCCCTGTGATTCGTGCGTGTCCCTTTCGTGCAGAGCGGTTGTCCAGTGAGCGTAGTCATTCCATTCCCAAAGCGTACGGCCCCGATCAACGACGTGGCTGATGAGTGCGAGATCGACATCTTCACCGCCGTCGATCTGGCGATCCGCGATCTGCGCGAAATTTCCGAGATCGCCAATGAAGTCGGTCGCGCCCGTGCGCGCGAATGCCTGGCGATGCTCGAAAATGCCTATGCTGTGGCTCTGGAAGCCTGAGCCAGACATCACTAGTTAAGGGGGAGAGCGGAGCCTCGGCCATGGCCATGGACTCCGCAAAATCGCGCCGTTATATGCGGCGTCTTCCCCTTATTGTGTATCAGGCTCATTCATGACGACCACCGACACCGCTGCACCCGTTTCCCAGCCGTTTCAGGCCGAAGTCGCCGAATTGCTGAACCTGATGGTTCACTCGGTCTATTCCGAGACCGACATCTTCCTGCGCGAACTCGTCTCCAATGCGTCGGATGCCTGCGACAAGCTGCGCTACGAGGCGATCGCCAATCCGCAGCTGGTCCCTGAAGGCCAGACGCAGACCATCACGATCATTCCGAACAAGGAAGCGAACACGCTCACCATCGTCGATACCGGTATCGGCATGGATCGTCAGGAACTGATCGACAATCTCGGCACCATCGCCAAATCCGGCACCAAGTCGTTCCTGTCGCGCCTCACCGAAGCCAAGGATGGCGCCGGCCTGATCGGCCAGTTCGGCGTCGGCTTCTATGCAGCCTTCATGGTGGCCGAGAAGATCATCGTCACCTCGCGCCGCGCCGGCACCCATGATGCGTTCACCTGGACGTCGACCGGCGGCGCCGGATTCGAGATCGCCCAGCTCAATGACGGCATGAGCGTGCCGGCCGGCACCTCGATCGAATTGCAGCTCAAGGACGATGCGAAGAAGTATCTCGAAGCTTACGAGATCGAGCGCATCGTCACGTCCTATTCGGACAACATCCAGTTTCCGATCATGCTCAAGGACGGCGATGCCGAACCGAAGCAGATCAATTCGGCCAGCGCGCTGTGGCAGCGCTCGAAGTCGGAGCTGACGCCCGAAGACTACAGCAAGGCCTACAAGTCCATCGCGCACGCTTATGACGAGCCGGCGATGACGCTGCATTATCGCGCCGAGGGCCGCTACTCCTACGCCGTGCTGCTGTTCGCACCAGAATCGAAGCCGTTCGATCTGTTCGAGCCCGAGCGCAAGGGCCGCGTGAAACTCTATGTCCGCCGCGTCTTCATCACCGACGATGCGGACCTGCTGCCGTCCTATCTGCGCTTCATCCGTGGCGTCATCGATGCCGAGGACCTGCCGCTCAACCTGTCGCGCGAGATGTTGCAGAACAATCCGCAGCTCGCCCAGATCAAGAAGGCTGTGGCGACGCGTGTCGTCAGCGAGTTCGAGACGCTGGCCGAAAAGGACGCCGAGACTTTCACGAAGATCTGGGACGCATTTGGCCCAGTGCTGAAGGAAGGCATCTATGAGGACTTCGAGCGCCGCGAAAAACTGCTGGCGCTGTCGCGCTTCACCACCACGTCGGGCGAAAAGCGCACGCTGAAGCAGTATGTGGCTGATCTGAAGCCGAACCAGACTGAGATCTACTATCTCGCTGGCGACAGCCTTGATCGCCTGAAGTCGAATCCGAAGCTCGAAGCCGCCAAGTCGCGCGGCATCGAGGTGCTGCTGCTGTCGGATGCGGTGGATGCATTCTGGACCTCGGCCCCGCTGGAATATGAAGGCAAGCCGCTGAAGTCACTGAGCCAGGGCGAGGTCAATCTCGACCTGATTCCGCAGGTCGAAGAGGACAACAAGGACGAGCCTAAGCCCGATGCCGCCGATGAAGCTTCCACCATCGCGGTCATCAAGGAAGCGCTCGGCGAGCGCGTCTCCGATGTGAAGGCCTCGACGCGCCTGACCTCCTCGGCCTCGTGCCTTGTCGCCGGTGGTCGCGGTCCGGATCGCGAGCTCGAACGCATGCTGGCGATGCAGAACCGCGGCAGCGTCACCAAGCCGATCCTCGAGATCAATCTTCGTCACCCGCTGGTGACGAAGATCGCGGGCGCCGACAAGGCTGCAGGCGGCGAGGCGTCGGACATCGCGTTCCTGCTGCTGGAGCAGGCGCAGATTCTCGACGGCGAACTGCCGGAAGATCCGGCGGCGTTTGCAACGCGCCTTAATCGGCTGGTGCTGCGCGGGCTGTGATTGCCGCGGTGTCGTAGCCCGGGTGAAGCGCAGCGTAATCCGGGTACCGGCGTTTCAATTAGCTCTGCTGTCCCCGGATTGCGCTGCGCTCCATCCGGGCTACGGAAGGAATCATCGATGAGTGCTGTCTTCGAGAAACTGATCGCCAAATATGCCGAGCGCGGGGATTTCGAGCGCCTAAAGCAATATCAGGCCGACCGCATCGCCTGGATCGAGAGCATCCGCAACGGCACCTATGAGAAGATGCATCTGGTCGAGGACAATGACCCGGTGCCGCTGATCGCCGAGGTCGAACGCGAGCTCGCCTGCATCGAGGCGGCGTTGAAGAAGCAGCACTAAGTGCGGCTGCGGTTCTGCCGCTGCGCCAAATGACACTTCGGTGATGCCGCCGCATCATCCGAAAGTCACACTCGCCAGTTGCAATCATCTCCCATAGTGTGCCGCCCATAAAAATCCTGGGAGGCACTCATGAAGCTTGGACTGACGTCCGCCGCCGCGCTTTGCGGCCTTTTCCTTGCCACTTCGACGCTGACGCCCGCTGCGGCGCAGGGTGTCAAGATCGGCATCCTCAACGATCAGTCCGGCGTCTATGCCGATTACGGCGGCAAGTGGTCGCTCGAAGCCGCCAGGATGGCGGTGGAAGATTTCGGTGGCGAAGTGCTGGGCGGCAAGGTCGAGCTGGTCACCGCCGATCACCAGAACAAGCCGGATCTGGCCGCCGCCATCGCGCGCCGCTGGTATGATGTCGAGAATGTCGACATGATCACCGAACTGACCACGTCCTCGGTGGCGCTGGCGGTGCAGGAGCTCTCCGCACAGGCCAAGAAGATCGACATCGTGGTGGGCGCCGCGACCTCGCGCATCACCGGTGATGCCTGCACGCCCTATGGCTTCCACTGGTCGTTCGACACCCGCGCGCTCGGCGTGGGCACCGGCGGCGCGCTGACCGAGACCGGCGGCGACACCTGGTTCTTCCTCACGGCCGACTATGCCTTCGGCTATTCGCTGGAGAAAGACACCGGCGACATCGTGAAGTCGAAGGGCGGCAAGGTGCTCGGCGCCGTCCGCCATCCGCTGAATTCGTCGGATTTCTCATCCTTCCTGCTGCAGGCGCAGGCGTCGAAGGCCAAGGTCATCGGCCTCGCCAATGCCGGCCTCGACACCACCAATGCGGTGAAGCAGGCGGCTGAATTCGGCATCGTGGCCGGTGGCCAGAAGCTGGCCGGCCTGCTGCTGACGCTGGCGGAAGTCCATGGCCTCGGCCTCAATGCGGCGCAGGGCCTCGTGCTGACCGAGTCGTTCTATTGGGATCGCGATGACAAATCGCGCGAGTTCGCCGAGCGCTTCTTCAAGCGCACCCAGCGCATGCCGAACATGATCCAGGCCGGCACCTATTCGGCGACACTGTCCTATCTGAAAGCCGTGAAGGCGGCCGGCACCAAGGACTCCGACGCGGTCGTCAAGAAGCTGAAGGAACTGCCGGTGGACGACGCCTTCGCCCAGGGCGGCAAGGTGCAAGCCAACGGCCGCATGGTGAAGGACCTCTATCTGTTCGAGGTCAAGAAGCCGTCGGAATCCAAGAAGCCCTGGGATTACTACAAGCAGCTCGCGGTGGTGCCCGCAGCGTCTGCATTCCCGCTCGCGAAGGACAGTGGTTGCCCGCTGACGAAATAAGCGCGCTCTTTCTTGACCTCTCCCCGCGCATTGCGGGGAGAGGTCATCGCGCGCCGCCGCTCTGGTCGCGCTAGTACCCGGTCATCTCCAGATATCCCTCGCCGTCATGCGATCCGCTGAATCGCACCGGCCCCTCCCAATAGGCGAAGCTCGTCGACATCCAGCTCCGTGCATTCAGCGGTGTGGTCTCGATCTGCAATCCGCGCGATGCGATCGCAATTCGCCATGTCGTTGGAATCTTGCGGTCCGCGATCTCCGTCATTGCCATCGGCGTCATGGCGATCGCGTCGGATGCAAGCTGAACCGACTTGCCTTCCGCCGTGATCCAGTTGCCGGCGAAATAGTGGCTGCCATCCTTCTGTCGCAGCCGGAACAGCATCAGCTTTTCATCGCCGGGCAAATGCAGAGAGAACCAGTCCCAGCCGGTCTGGTCCGAGGCAAGCGGCTGGCTTGAATATTCCCGATCCATCCAGGCGCGACCGGTGACGGCGATGTCTTTCCCGTCGATCGCAAGCGTGCCGGACGCTGTGAAATAGGGCTGGCTGTAATAGTAGGACGCCTGCCCACGCTCGGATTTGCGGCTGTAGCCTGCCTCTCCCTGGAGCACCAATGGTCGCCGTACATCGAGGCGAAGGCGATAGCTGAATGTCTCCGCCGATGCCGAAACCGCGAGCGGCGCCACATTCATGTCGGAGAAGCCATCGAGCCCGCGCATCTCCCATGCGTCGATCCAGGCACGAAACGGCGTGGCCGTCACGCCAGCCTGTCCGATGCCGCCGCGTGCAAAAGTCTCCGCTGAGTGATGGACCGTGGCAGACGTAACGCCGGCATGGCCCATCCAGACCTGCGGTGTCGCCCAGCCCGAGTCCTGCGTGCTCGGCGCCATCGCCTGCCGGAACAGCGTCCATTGCGCGCCATAGGCATGGCCCGATGCGTCGGTGAGATTGGCGGTGAGGTACCACCATTCGATGCGAAATTCGGGATGCGGGCCGTGATCCGTCGGGAAGGTCAGCGCACGGCCGGGGAGCACCGGTGCAAAGCCATCGGCATCGCGGCCGAGCCCGGCAAAGCCCTGGGCCAGCGCGCGAGGCACGCCAAGCCCCATAAGTGCTAGGCCGCCGACCACGCTGCGTCGTGTGAGCCTAGCGCTCATTGGCAAACACCTTCACGAGTTCGGCCGGTTGCATCCGTAGCAGTTTGAGGATTGGCAACAGCGAAGCCAATAGCGCCGCCAGCATCGCGACGCCGAGCAACTCGATCAGCTGCAGCGGGAACACATAGAACGGCAGCCGCCAGCCGAAGGCCTTCACATTGACGATGGCGATCAGGCACCAAGCTACCAGTAGGCCGAGTGGGAGCGCTAGCAGTGAGGTGATCAGTGCCACGCACATGGTCTTGAGCAATTCGATGCCGGCGAGCCGTCGCCGCGTCAGGCCGATGGCCCAGAGCGGCGCCAGTTGCGGCAGCCGTGAATTGCTCAGCGTCAGCAGGCTGGTCAGCAACGCAACGCCGGCGACGCCGAGCGTGAAGGCATTGAGCGCAGAAGTGACGGCGAAGGTGCGGTTGAAGATGCCGAGCGACTCTTTCTTCACGCTGGCCTGATCGGCGAGGTTGCGGCCGTCGAGGCCGAAACGTCCGCGGATCGCGTCGATCACGATCGGGACATGCTCCGGCGCCACGCGCAATCCCATGCGCGTTTGCGGGCTATCTGGAAATTGCCGAAGCAGTGCATCGACATTGACGGCGAGCTGGCCCTTGGGGTTGCCGTAGTCGGCATAGATGGCGACCACCTGCATGGTCCACGGACCACTGGGCGTAGGCACAGTGATGTTCTGGCCGATGGCCAGGTTCATCCGTCGCGACAATTGCTCGCTGACCAGCGCTCCATCGCCTGCGTGAACGCGATCCCAGGCATCCCGCCTGGCCTCGAGCAGCGGCCAGTGATCCTGGAAGGTCGCATGGTCGGGAAGGCCATTGATCTCCACCGGCGCGCCAGCGAGTTGGATTTCGGCCCGACTGCCGGGCAATATGGCCTGCACGTCACGTCGCTGCTTCAGCCAATCCTTGAGTTCGCGGGCCTGTGTGTCGCTTGCAGCGTTGATATAGACTTCTGACGACAGCCGGCCATCGAGCCAACCGACGAAGGTGCGGCTGAAGCTCTCCACCATGGTGCTAACGCCGACATTCACGGCCAGCGCCAGCAGCAGCGCCATCAGCGCAAGCGAGAGGCCGGAGAGCTGCAGGCGGCTGTCCGCCCAGAACCAGGTGAGGATCGGCCGACGCGTGCTGCGTTCACCAGCGGCAAGGACGAGGCCAAGCAGGACCGGCAAGGCGAGCGCAGCACCAAGCAGCAAAGCGGCAAGCACGGCGAAGCCGGCAACCAGCGAATCGCCGAACCACAGCACGATCGCCGCTGCGGCGAAGACGAGCAATGCGCCAGCCCCTTGCAATCGCAACCAGCGATGCTGCGCCTGTTGCCAGGCATAAGGCTGCGCGGTGGCCAGCAGCGGCAGGCGCACGGCCTTGAGCAGGCTCGATGTCGCGGCCAGCAGGGCGCCGATCACCGAGATCGCAAGGCCGGCCAGCCACCATTCCGGCTTCAGCGTGAGTTGGCCGGGGATCTGCGCGCCATAGAGACCGCGCAGGCTGGCGGCGACATCGGGCAACAGCGACGCTGCGATGACGTAGCCACCAACGAGGCCGATAATGCCCGCCATCAGTGCGATGCTGACGAGTTCGATGATCAGCACGATGTTGAGCTGTCGTGCGGAGACGCCGCAGGCGCGAAGTGTGCGCAGCATCGGCAGGCGTTGTTCGAAGCCCAGGCCAATGGCGGAATTGACGATGAACAGGCCGACAAAGAAGGAGAGCAGGCCGAAAGCGGTGAGATTGAGATGGAAACTGTCAGTGAGGCGTTCGAGATCGGTCTCGCTCTCGGGCTGCACGATGCGGAGCTGTTGTCCGACCACGCTCTCCAGCGCCGGACGCGGGCCTTTCGCCTTGCCGATCAGGAGACGCGTGACCTGATCAGGCATGGCCAGCAATGTCTGCGCGATGCCGATATCGACCACGACGACGCCGGGCGCTAGGGCGGGCTGCAGTTTCAACGGCGGCAGCATGCGGCCATTGCCCAGCGCCGGTGTCATGCCTTCGCGCAGGCCAAGTTCGGTCATCGTCTCACGCGAGATCAGTGCCTGGCCGGGCGGCGCGATGAAGGCCTGTGCGCCGGACGTTCCGATCTCGGCGGCGGCGCTGGCTTCGGGCGGCATGGTCACCGGCTCGATGCCGAGCAGGCGCACGCTGCGGCCTTCGATCTGGGCGCGCGCTTCGAGCACGGGCGATACCGGCCAGCCCGCGCGCCGCAGATCGACGAACAGCTTTTGCGGGAATGCGCCACCGCTCGGCGACACCAGCATCGGCGTACGCGTGCCGCCGAATGCCGCGGCAGCACGGTCATAGCTCGTGCGGGCCTGCTGGTTCAGCGCCTGCACGCCGCTCCAGAGTGCGGTGGCGGCGATCAGGCCGATCATCAGCGTGGCGAATTGCAGCGGATGCCGGCGCCAGTGGCTGAGCAGCACGGCGAGGATCCACAGCGCGCGCCTCACGCGATCAGTCCCGCATGAAGATGGACGTGACGATCCAGCAGCGCGGCGAGGCGCTCGCTATGGGTCACCATCAGGAAGCCGCAGCCACTGCGGGTGACAAGATCGCGGACGAGGCGCATCACCTCATTGGCGGTGTCCTCGTCCAGATTGCCGGTGGGTTCGTCGGCAAGCAGCAGCGACGGCTTCGCGGCCAGCGCGCGTCCGATCGCCACGCGCTGCTGCTGACCACCCGACAGCTGCTCGGGATAGCGCTTGAGCAGAGAGCCGAGGCCGAGACGTTCGATCAACTCGCTCTGCCAGGGAGCATCATGGCGGCCGGAAATGCGCGACTGGAAGGCAAGATTGTCGGCGACCGAGAGCGACGGGATCAGGTTGAATTGCTGGAACACCAGCCCGAGCCGATCGCGGCGAAGCGCGGCACGCTCGGCATCGTTCAATCCGGTGACGGTGACATCCCCCAGCACGATCTCGCCGCCATCGGCTGCATCGAGGCCGGCGATCAGGTGCAGCAGCGTGCTTTTGCCGCTGCCGCTCTCGCCAGTCAGCGCGACGCTCTCACCGGCGGCGACGGCAAGATCGACGCCGCGGAGAACCGCAACATCTTCCTGTGCGGAACGATAGGATTTGGTGAGATGACGAACCGTGAGCATGCCCTGTCATCCTAGCAAGGATGGCGCGTCAGATCACGGCTTCAATGCGTCGCCTATGCGATTGCAGCCTTGCGCGGCTTGCGTTCCGAGACCATCGCCAGCAACACCGTCGCCAGCATGAAGCAGGCCGATGCGCCGAATACCCAATGCGGCATGGCGTGGTCCATGAACCAGCCGAACATGATCGGCGAGACGATGCCGCTGAAGTTGAAGCCGGTGGAGACGATGCCGAACGCACGCCCCGCCGCGCCGGGCGGTGCCGCCTGTCGCACCAGCATGTCACGCGAGGGCGTGATCACGCCGCCGAGGAAACCCGCAACGGTCATGGCGGCGACGATCGCCCATGCGGGCGGCGAGAACACCGCAATGGCGCCGATGATGGCGGCATTGATGGTGAAGCAGACTGCGGCGACACGGCTGTGATGCACGGTGCGATCCGCCAGCCAGCCGCCGGCCAGCACACCGACGGCACTGGCGGCGAGGAACGAGGTGAGCGCGATATTGGCCGACGACAGCGTGATGCCATAGCCATTCATTAGCGCGACGATGCCGAAGCTGTTGATGCCGCCTTGTGAGAGCGCCAGCAGGGTGAAGAACAACGTCAGCATCATGATCGCGGGGGTCATCACGCTGACCTTCGGCGCTTCCGCGCCGCCGGCCCTGCGGGCCTGTGCAGCACCGGCATCGGGAATACCCACCACGATCAGCATCAGCGCAATGGCCACGCCGATGCCGCCGGCCACGATAAGCGCGCCCGCGCCACCGACCGAGGCCAGCAGCGCGACCATCATGGGAGGCGCCACCGCGCCGCCGACGAAACCGGCAAAGGTGTGGATCGAGAAAGCGCGGCCCATCTTGGACTCGTCCATATGGGCGGCGAGGATGGCGTAATCGGCGGGGTGATAGACGCTGTTGGCGAGGCCGAGCAGGCCGGCGCAGATGATCAGCGCGGGATAATTGAGAAATAGGCCCAGACCGACCAGCGCGCAGCCGCCGAGCAACACACCCAGGATCAGGATGATGCGCGCGCCCACGCGATCGACCAGAAAGCCGATCGGCGCCTGGGTCAGGCCGGAGACGACGGCGAAGGTGGTGAGGGCAAAGCCGAGATCGATATAGCTGACGCCGAGCCGGTCCTTGAGGAAGGGAAACAGCATCGGCAGCACGAAGATGTGGAAATGGCTCACCCAATGCGCGATCGAGATCGCGGTCAGGGTCCGGTTGGCCGAAGCCGCCGGTGCATCGGCTGCCGTGGCCGGAATATCGACCATACTGGTTTCCACCCTTTAACGTGTTGTTCAAGGTCGAGAATTTCCAGTTATCCGTAGGGCCCGCGCGGCAATTTGTCCATCAACGGGGCAACATGCTGCCATTGCAGGCAACGCAGGGGAGGGGGCTCCCTCTCCCTGCATCTTGTACGGGGAGAGGTTACCGCGCGTCGCCGCAACTTCCTCGATTGATGCACGTCAATGCTGACTTCACCCGACAGTTTACCCCGGTGATGCCGCGCAACGTCGCTCGGCGTCACACAACCGGGGGAGACATGACACAGCAGATGGCGGCTTCGTCCTTCGTGCCCTGCGCGACCGCATCCGGTCCTTCGACCGGCTTTCTGTCCCGCCTCAATTTCAATGACCGTCGGCAATTGATGGCGCTGGGCGAACGCGTTCCGCGCGGCGCCAATGAAGTCCTGTTCGCGCAGGGAGCGCCTGCGGCGCGTTGCTTCAGCGTGATCGAGGGCGTCGTCTGCCTGTCGCGCGGGATCGGTGACGTCAGGCGCCAGATCGTCGGCTTCGCGCTTCCCGGTGATGCGCTGGAGATTGCAGCCCAGCAGCGCCACGAAGTGTCCGCTGCCACCATCGGACCTGCTCTCGTCTGGGAAATCGCGCGCGAGAGCTTTGCGCAATTCGTCAGCCATCGACCCTATGTGCTGCATGCTGTCGTCGCGTCTGTCGCGACGGATCTCACCGATGCTCACGAGCAGATGTTTTCGCTCGGTCGTCGTCCCGCTGAAGAGAAACTCGCGAGCTTCCTCGCCGAATGGCGGCAGCGGCTGGTGCGGATCGGCAAGGATGTCGAGCCGCTGCCGCTGCCCATGAGCCGCAGGGATATCGCGGACTATCTCGGCCTCACCGTGGAAACCGTCTGCCGCACGCTGGCCAAGCTCGAGCGCCGCGGCGCCATCGAAATCCTGCCGGGGCGCGTGCGGCTGATCGTCGAGCCCGACGAGCTGTTGCGAAGCTGCGCATGACGACGCGGCTTTTGATGTCAATCAAGCCGCCGATGACGGCGATGTGATTGTTGGAATTGTTCTTGGGAAAGACTCATCATGGCAAGTCAAACTGACGGCGTGAAGTGGATGACGATCGGAGAGTCAGGACTCTCCGTCCTCTGCATCGCCACCGTGTTCCTCTCCATCATCGCATCAGCCAAGGCCGAAGACGCGGCCTATGCGTTTCACGTCGCCGTGTTCGGCGCGGCCGCGCTGGTGTCGCTGTTCCTGATCGTCAATCGCTACTTCGAGCGGGGCGATCTTCCACCGCAGGAAATCAACGGCCTGCCCAACTACAATCTCGGCCCCATCAAGTTTGCTGCCGCGGCCTCGATGTTCTGGGGCATCGCCGGCTTTCTCGTCGGCCTGCTGATCGCGCTGCAGCTGGCATGGCCGGCACTCAATTTCGATCTGCCATGGACGAGTTTCGGCCGCCTGCGGCCGCTGCATACGTCGGCGGTCATCTTCGCTTTCGGCGGCAATGTGCTGATCGCCACCTCGTTCTATGTGGTGCAGAAGACCGGTCGCACACGCCTCGCCGGCGATCTGTCGCCGTGGTTCGTCGTGCTTGGCTACAATCTCTTCATCGTCATTGCCGGCACCGGCTATCTGCTCGGCAATACGCAGGGCAAGGAATATGCGGAGCCGGAATGGTATGCCGACCTGTGGCTGACCATCGTCTGGGTGATGTATCTGCTGGTCTTCCTGGCGACGCTGATGAAGCGCCGGGAGCCGCATATCTTCGTCGCCAACTGGTTCTATCTCGCCTTCATCATCACCATCGCGGTGCTGCATCTCGGCAATAACCCGGCGCTGCCCGTCTCGATTTTCGGCTCCAAGTCCTATGTAGCCTGGGCCGGCGTGCAGGATGCCATGTTCCAGTGGTGGTACGGCCACAATGCAGTGGGCTTCTTCCTCACCGCCGGCTTCCTCGCTATCATGTATTACTTCATCCCGAAGCGCGCCGAGCGGCCGGTCTATTCCTATCGCCTCTCCATCGTGCATTTCTGGGCGATCATCTTCCTCTATATCTGGGCCGGTCCGCATCACCTGCACTACACGGCACTGCCGGACTGGACGCAGACGCTCGGCATGACCTTCTCGATCATGCTGTGGATGCCGTCCTGGGGCGGCATGATCAACGGCCTGATGACGCTGTCGGGTGCGTGGGACAAGCTGCGCACGGATCCGGTGCTGCGCATGCTGGTGGTGTCGGTGGCGTTCTACGGCATGGCGACCTTCGAGGGGCCGCTGATGTCCATCAAGGTCGTCAACTCGCTCAGCCACTATACGGACTGGACCATCGGCCACGTGCATTCCGGTGCGCTCGGCTGGGTCGGCTTCGTCTCCTTCGGCGCGCTGTATTGCCTGGTGCCGTGGCTGTGGAATCGCAAGGGCCTCTACAGCCTCAAGCTGGTGGAGTGGCACTTCTGGGTCGCGACGCTTGGCATCGTTCTCTACATCTCGGCGATGTGGGTCTCGGGCATCCTGCAGGGCTTGATGTGGCGTGCCTACACCTCGCTCGGCTTCCTCGAATATTCCTTCATCGAAAGCGTCGAGGCGATGCACCCCTTCTACATCATCCGTGCGGCAGGCGGCGGCCTGTTCCTGATCGGCGCACTGATCATGGCGTTCAATCTCTGGATGACCGTGCGCGGCGCCGGCGAAGCCCAATCCAGCGCGGAGCTCGACAATGTCGCGCTCCAGGCGGCCCAGTGAGGATCACACCATGTCGTTCTGGAGCAGACACCAAATCCTCGAGAAGAACTCGATCATCCTGATCGTCGGCATCATTCTCGTCATCGCCATCGGCGGCATCGTCGAGATCGCGCCGCTGTTCTATCTCAAGAGCACCATCGAGAAGGTGGAGGGCATGCGTCCCTACACCCCGCTCGAACTCGCAGGCCGCAATGTCTATGTGCGCGAAGGCTGCTATCTCTGCCATTCGCAGATGGTGCGTCCGCTGCGCGACGAGGTGGAGCGCTATGGTCATTATTCGCTTGCGGCCGAGAGCATGTATGACCATCCGTTCCAGTGGGGTTCGAAGCGTACCGGACCCGATCTCGCCCGTGTCGGCGGCAAGTATTCGGACGAATGGCATGTCGCGCACCTGATCAAGCCGCAGGCGGTCGTGCCGCAGTCGGTGATGCCGGGCTACAAGTTCCTCGCCGATACGCCCGTCGATCCCGAGAGCATTGCAGGTCACCTGCGCACCAATCGCGCGGTCGGCGTGCCCTATACGGACGACCAGATCACCAACGCCGTCGCCGATCTCAAGGCGCAGGCCGATCCCGATAATGGCGATATCGATGCCCTGGCCAAGCGCTATCCGAAGGCGGTGGCGCGCAATTTCGACGGCAAGCCGGGCTTGCCAACCGAGATGGATGCGCTTGTCGCCTATCTGCAGATGCTCGGCACGCTCGTCGACTTCAAACTTTACAACGACAAGGCCAACCTGCGCTGAGGACAGATCATGCGTGCCATCCTGACCGTCGAGAATTTCGCCTCGAGCCTCGTCCTCTCGCTGTGGACGCCACTGTTCGTCGGAATCTTCCTCGCCATCGTCACCTATGCGCTGTGGCCGCGCAACAAGGCCACGTTCGACGCAGCGGCGCAGATGCCGCTGCGAGAGGATTGATGCCATCATGAGCAGTCATCACGAAGAACTCGACCACGCCACCGGCAAGACCACGACAGGTCATTCCTGGGACGGCATCAAGGAGCTCAACACGCCGTTGCCGCGCTGGTGGGTGTGGACCTTCTATCTCACCATCATCTGGGCGGTGGGCTACTGGGTCGTCTATCCGTCCTGGCCGCTGGTCTCCAGCTACGCCACCGGCGTGATCGGCTATTCGTCGCGCGCGGATATCAGCGCCGAGCTTGCCGATCTCGACAGGATTCGCGGCGACAAACTGGCGGCGCTGAACAATGCGTCGCTGGAGCAGATCGCCAAGGATCCGGCTCTGCTGGCTCTCGCTCGCGCCAAGGGCAAGACCGTGTTCGGCGACAATTGCGCGCCGTGTCACGGCACCGGTGCCGCGGGCTCCAGGGGCTTCCCGAACCTCAATGACGATGACTGGCTGTGGGGCGGGTCACTGGAGGCGATCGAGAATACGATCAAGTTCGGTGTGCGCTCGGGCAACAACGAAGCCCATGAAGGCGCCATGCTGGCCTTCGGCCGCGATAGCATCCTGAAAAAGGATGAGATCGTGATGGTGGCTAACTATGTCCGCGCACTGGCTGGGCTGTCGACGGCAAAGGGCTATGACGCAGAAGCCGGCAAGAAGCTGTTCGCGGACAACTGCGCTTCGTGTCACGGCGACGCCGGCAAGGGCAATCAGGACACGGGCGCGCCCAATCTCACCGACGGCATCTGGCTGTATGGCTCCGATGAGGCCTCCATCATCCAGACGATCACCAATGGCCGAAACGGCGTGATGCCAGCCTGGATCGGCCGTCTTGATCCGGCGACCATCAAGGCGCTGACGGTTTATGTGCATACCCTGGGGGGTGGACAATAAGTCATAGGGGCGCCCGGTCTGTTGCGGGCGCCCCTTTGACACACATCAATTGAAACGGACCGTCGAGGTCTAGGGTCATTCCAAAGAAGCGAGTGACCATCATGAACAAGCCAGTTCCTTCCTCGGAGTTCGACTACGGCCCGCTTTATACGCCGCAGAAGAAAGTCTATCCGCAGAAGGTGTCCGGCACGTTCCGGAACATCAAATGGGTGCTGATGGCGCTCTGCCTCGGCATCTATTACTTCCTGCCCTTCGTACGCTGGAATCGTGGGCCGGGCGCGCCGGATCAGGCGGTGCTGGTCGATCTGGTCAACGGCCGTTTCTACTTCTTCTTCATCGAGCTGTGGCCGCAGGAAGTCTATATCTTCACCGGTCTGCTGATCCTCGCTGCGCTCACACTGTTCCTCATGAACGCCGTGGGCGGTCGCATGTGGTGCGGCTATCTCTGCCCGCAGACGGTGTGGACCGATCTGTTCTTCGCCGTCGAGCGCCTCATCGAAGGCGATCGCCGCGAACGCATCAAGAAGGATGCCGCCAAGGGCATTACTTTGGAGCGTGTCGTCGAACTGACGTTGAAGCACTCGATCTGGCTACTGATCGCCTGGTGGACCGGCGGCGCCTGGGTGCTCTATTTCAACGATGCGCCAACGTTGGTGAAAGAGCTCGTCACCTTCCAGGCGCCGATGCTCGCTTACATCTGGATCGCGATCCTGACGGCGACCACCTACGTCCTTGCCGGCTGGATGCGCGAGCAGGTTTGTCTCTACATGTGCCCATGGCCGCGCATTCAGGCGGCGCTCACCGACGAATGGGCGCTCAACGTCACCTATCGCCACGATCGCGGCGAACAGCGCATGTCGCTGAAGAAGTCGGCCGAAGCGCGCGCGGTAGGCAAGTCCGCGGGGGACTGCGTCGATTGTTATCAGTGCGTCAACGTCTGCCCGGTCGGCATCGACATCCGCAACGGGTTGCAGATGGATTGCATCCAGTGCGGGCTGTGCATCGATGCTTGCGACGGCGTGATGCAGAAGATCGGTCGGCCGACGCGCCTCATTGCCTATGACACCGACATCAATATCGCGCGCCGCCAGGCCGGCAAGACGAACATCTACAAGCTCGTCCGCCCGCGTACGATTGCCTATCTGGTGATGATCGCGCTGGTCGGCGGCGCCATGCTCTACGCGCTGGCAACGCGCTCGATGCTGGATATCAGCGTCCTGCACGATCGCAACCCGATCTCGGTGCGTCTAGCCGATGGTTCCGTCCGCAACGCCTATACGGTGCGCCTTCTCAACAAACGTGACGACCGTGCGGTGGCGCTCGATGTCGAGGGCCTGACCCATGCGATGGTGCATGTGGTCGGGCAGGACACTGCTGCTTCAGGCCGGCCGCAGATCATCGTCGGTCGCGACCGCACCACTGAATTGCGTGTGCTGGTGACGGCGCCGGCATCCGCCGCCAGATCGACGCCGCTGACCATGCGCGTCACTGACGTCGTCAGCGGCGAGACTGCTGCCGCCGTCGATAATTTCGTCATGCCGTAAAGGAGACCGTCATGAGTGACGCTGCCACCACGACCGCGCCGGGACGTCCGATTACGGGCCGGTTCGTCCTGATCTGCCTCATCGTCTTTTTCGGCCTGATCATCGCGATGAATGTCGTGATGATGAAACTGGCCATCGAGACGCTACCCGGCACGGAAGTGGACAGTCCCTATGCTGCCAGTCTCGCTTACGGCAACGAGATCGAGGCTGCCCGGGCACAGGCGACGCGTGGCTGGGCGGTTGTCGCGCATGTTGCGCGTGACGGTGATGGTGGTGCTTCGGTGCGCGTCGAGGCGAGGGACCGTGATGGCAGGCCGCTCACCGATGTCGTGTTCACCGGGCGGCTCGAGCGGCCGGCCGATCGTCGCTCCGATCAGGTGGTCGAACTGGTTGCCATCGGCGGCGCCGTCTTTCGCGGCCGCGTCGCGCAGCTTGCTGCCGGGCAATGGGATCTGGTGCTGGAAGGTGATAATAAGGGCGAGCGCGTTTTCCTGTCGCGCAACCGCGTCATCCTGAAATAGGCCGCGTCATGCAGTCGCTCGTCTATCTCATCCCGCTGGCGCTGGCGCTTGGAGGTCTCGGTCTTTGGGGCTTTCTGTGGTCGCTCAGATCCGGCCAGTATGAGGATCTTGAAGGCGCCGGATGGCGCGCCATTCTCGATGACGACGAGGCGCCGCCTCCGCCGCCACGTCGGATGGGGTGAGCGAAGCGATACCCATTCTGCAATCTTGCGCGCTTCGGTTGTGTGGCGTGTGCGCCGCGGCGGCTTGGCGTTCCGTCCATGCATCCGGAATAGTTCTTGCAAACGAGATGGCATCGCATGACGCTCCGTCATGTGGCGTGACTCGTTCTGGAAGAAGCGACCTTGATGTATGATGTGATCGTTGTCGGCGGCGGCTCGGCCGGCGCTGCCATTGCTGCCCGTCTCACCGAAAATCCCGCCACGCGTGTGCTGTTGCTCGAAGCCGGCCTTGACTGGCGTGCAGCGGAGGCGCCGTGGGAAGTCACGACGGCCAATCCGATTCCGATCATTCACCAGCGTGAATATCAGGAAAAGTGGCAATGGCCCGATCTGCATTCGCGCCGCGTCGCCGGGCAGGACCAGCGCTTCTACTGGCGCGGCAAAGGCCTCGGCGGCTCCTCCATGATGAACGGCCAGATCGCCATTCGCGGCGTCGCCGATGCGTTCGACGAATGGGCCGATCTCGGCTGCACCGGCTGGTCGGCGAAAGAGATCATGCCGTTGTTCTCGGTGATCGAGGACGATGAGGAGCGCGGCGACGAGCCCGGCCATGGCCGCGGTGGTCCGCTGCCCGTGTATCGCGCCCCGCCGGAGACGTGGGGCCCGATCGACAAGGGCCTGCGCGATGCCGCGCTGGCCTCGGGCTACAAATGGTGCGACGACGTCAACGGTCCGGATGGCGAAGGCGTTGCCTGCTATCCCATCAACAGCCGCAACCTGCGCCGTATCTCGACAAACGAAGGTTATCTTGAGCCCGCCCGCGGTCGTGCCAATCTCGAAATCCGCGGCCATGCGCTGGTCGATCGCGTGATCATGTCGGATGGACGGGCCACCGGTGTCGCTGTTCACATCGAAGGGCAGGGGACGCAGGAGATTTCGGCGCGCGAGATCGTGCTGTGCGGCGGCGCGATCCACAGTCCGGCAATCCTGCTGCGTTCGGGCATCGGCCCGGCGGCCGATCTGCAGGCGATGGGCATTGCGGTCGAACGTGATTTGCCTGTGGGCCAGCATTTTTTCGATCACCCGCTGTTTCGCCCACTGATCAAGATGCGCGATGACGTCGCGCCAAAAGATCGCGATACTCGTCACACCAATTGCTGCGTCACTTATTCGTCCGGTCTCGATGACGGTCGCCGCGACATGATCTTCGTCGCGTTCAACCATCGCGGCATCGGCAATCCCGGCGCCATCGGTGCCGGTCTCTATCGTGCCTATTCGCGGGGGACGCTGAAACTGGCATCGCGCGACGCATCCATCGATCCGGGCGTCGAGGAAAACATGCTGGCCGATCCGCGCGACATGGCCCGCATGGTCGATGCAGTGAAGCGGCTTGCCGTCATCACCGCGCAGCCCGCGCTGACTGACATCGCCGAATGGATCGCCGTTTCCGACGGTGGTCTGACGTTGCAGCAGGCTGCGGCACTGCCGACGTCCGAAATCGAGGCCATGCTGCGCCGTGAGACCGGCGACATCCAGCACGCTGCTGGCACCTGCCGCATGACCGGGTTCGATCGCCATGATGGCGTCGTCAATCCCGATGGCACCGTCAAAGGCATCAGGGGCCTGCGCGTTGCAGACGCCTCGATCATGCCGGCTGATTGCCGCGCCAATACCCATTTCACCACCGTGGTGATCGGCGAGAAGATTGCGCGCCTGATGCGCGCAGAGACCAAGTAAGGATTTCCATGTCGTCCAATTCCGAAGCCCTGGTTGTCGAATGGCTGGCCTCACAGAGGCAATCGATGATCGACCTGCTACGCGATGTCGTGAACATCGATTCCGGCTCCTATGACAAAGCCGGCGTCGATGCGGTGGGCGAGCGCTTTCAGCAGCATTTTGTCGAGCACGACATCGAGACCTGGCGCGAGCCGAACGAGGTCTATGGTGATGCCGTCCATGCCGTCGTGACCAAGCCCGGCAGCAACGAGAAGCCCGTCCTGCTGCTCGGCCATCGCGATACCGTTTTTCCCAAGGGCGAAGTTGCCAAGCGGCCTTTCACCATCAAGGACAACAAGGCCTATGGTCCCGGCGTCGCCGACATGAAGGCCGGCGTCGTCATCAATGTCTTTGTCGCCGCGGCGCTGAAGAAATTCGATGCCGCGCCGCATCCCATCAAGGTGCTGATCACCGGAGACGAGGAGATCGCCTCGCGTGCGTCGCGGCCGATCATCGAGCGCGAAGGCCGCGCCGCCCGTGCCGTCTACAATTCGGAGCCGGGGCGCCCGTCCGGCAATATCGTCACCGGCCGCAAGGGTGGCGTGTTCATGCGCTTCGAGGTGTTCGGCAAGGCCGCCCATTCCGGCAACAACTTTGCCGTCGGCGTCAGTGCCATCGGCGAACTCGCGCACAAGATCGTGCAGATCCACGCGCTCACAAACATGGACAAGGGCATTACGCTGAATGTCGGCCTGATCTCTGGCGGCCAGTCGGTGAACACCACGGCGCCCTATGCGTCCGGCGAGATTGATTTCCGCTATGTCGAGCCGGCCGATCGGGCCGTCATCATGGGGGCGATCGAGACGATCATCGCGACATCCACCGTGCCCGGCACGACCGCGAAACTGCATGTCGATGGCGAGTTCCTGCCGCTGGTCCAGGATGCCGCGGCAAGAGCGATGTTCCAGATCTATCAGGCGGCGGCCGTTGATTCCGGTCTCACGACGCTGGACGGCGAATTCGCCGGTGGCTGCGCCGACTCCGGCTTCACGGCCAGCATGGGTACCGCGACCCTGTGCGGTCTTGGCCCGGTCGGCGGCAATGTTCATACCGATCTGGAGTGGCTCGATATCGACAGCATCGTTCCACGCGCCCAGACGCTGGCTCGCGCGATCCTGCGATCGGAAGTGTCGTGACGATTTCCAGCGATCAATTCAGCCGGGGGTTGCCTAATCGTCGAAATCAACCATTATGCGCGGCGCTAGGTCGCGACCTTTCGTCAAAAAAGTGTCACATAAGCTTTGCCCTGTCCCGTAACTGGGCTACCGTTCTTTCCGTGCCGTTGCCGCAGAAGCAGCGCGCGCCCTTTCCACGTCGGCCGAATGGCCGCCAGGAGTCGGCCTCAGGCCGATACCCCTAGATAATGACGCCGAGGAAATGACGTACAGCGCTTCTGAGGACCTGCTCCCATCCTTTGATTCGCGTGGCTGGATGCAGTGGCCCGCGAACGAGGATTATTCGCTTCAGTTCCTGCGCCTGCTCGGCGCTGCGCAGGATGGTGGAAGCACGGTTTCGGAATGCATGCTGGCGGCGAGTGGTATTGATCCCGCCTGCGAGGAGAGCTGGTACGCGCAGTGGAAGAAAGCTGCCGATCTCAGCAAGTCGCGCGGCGATATTGCCTTTGCCCGGGGCCATGTCCCGACGGCTTTGAGCAACTGGCTGCGTGCGGCGAGCTACTATCGGACGGCTCAGGCTTTCATGGGCATCGACGATCCCCGCCAGAGCGCCGCCATCGCGCAGATGATGGCCTGTTCGCAGCTTTATCTTCGGCATACGACCCCCGGCGGCGAATTCATCGAGATTCCCTGGGGTGAGGGGCGGAGCTTGAACGGCTATTTCCTGCCGCCGCCCGGCCGGGCTGGTCGCAAGGTGCCGGTGGTGGTCTGTGTCGGCGGCCCCGATCAGCACAAGGAAGAGTATCTCTGCCGGATGCCGCGTTACGCGCATGAGCGCGGCATGGCTCTGCTGCTGGTCGATCTGCCCGGACAGGGCCATCGGCGTGGCCTCGACGAAGGTTTCGGCCGTTATGACATCGAGACTGCGATCAGCGGCTGGGTCGATTTCCTTGAGACGCGGCGCGAGGTGAATAGCCGCAAGATCGTCATTCTCGGCGACGGCCTTGGCGCGTCATTCGCGACTCGCGGCGCCAGCTTCGATCCGCGCTTTGCGGCAGCTGTCTGCGATGCCGGCATCTGGGACATGCATGAACGGGCATTTCTCGCCGCACGCATCTACGGCGCCGAACCTGTCTCCGAATTCGGTGACGATGTGGTGCGGCTCTGCAGCAGCAGTATCGCGACCCGGATCCAGTGCCCGATGCTGGTTGCGCTCGGCGAGCGGGACTGGCTTGACGCCGATCACGTCACGCGTTGCTGCGATGCCCTGACGGCAGGCGGCCACGACGTCGAGCTGAAGGTGTTCTCGGCCGCAGAAAGCGCTGCAGCCCATGCGCCGAGCGACAATCCGGCCATTGCCAACGAATTCATCTTCGACTGGATTGCCGACCGCCTGGCCCGGATCCGCTAGCGTTCGGAACTAGCTTTCGACTGCCAGCATGACGGTGGCCTTCTGCAGGCGGGTCTTCAGCTTGCCCAACTGGGACGAGATGTCCTGCAAGGCCGCATCGTCGAAATCCGCCAGCACGAAATCGCTCAGCGAATCGCGTCGCGACGCCAGCAAGGCGATCTTCTTGCTGGCCTTGTCCGACAGCGACATCAGCACCACCCGGGCATCCTGGCGGGAGGGAACCCGGCGCATGAAGCCGTTCTTCTCGAGGATCTTGGACTGGGTGGTCACAAAAGACGGGTCCACATGCAGCATGGCCGAGACGTCCTTGACCGGCACGCCGTTGCCCGTGTCGAGGTCTCCGACCGCCATCAAAATCATCCATTGCGGGCCGCTGATACCCAGTTCGCGGGCCCAGAAATGCCTGATCTCGTCCAGATGGACGTTGATCGATGCGATGTCCCAGAGAAATTGCCGCACAACCTCCTGATTCTTGCCGCTCTCGTCGCTGTCTGCAGGAGTTTTCGTATTCAAGGGAGGCGCCATTGGTCCGTCGGTGTCTGATCGCGTCAGCATTCCCATAGCGGGGAATTTTGTAGAATACATAACTGGATCAAATAATTGTGCAGCGCAATTGCGGGTTAAGGCATGTGGCATGGAAACCACACCGCGTCGCGGAAAAGTTACCTGAGTACATAAAGTATTTTGCTTCTAAGAATTGCACAGGCATTCTCTGTGGCGGCGATGGGGCAAACCCGTGATCGTCCCGTTGAAGTGGTTCGCTAGAGTGTCTCGCGTTACGCGGGTTTCCGAAAGCGCGAAGCACTCCGGCGGTTGGTTTGGGGAATGGGGGAACCAACCATCGGGCTTAGCCTTCGGGCCAGGCCTGGCGGATCCGGAACCTTCCCGATTAGCAACTTGGAGGTTTAACATGACGAATCTGAAGAGCCTGATCCTTGGCTCGGCCGCGGGTCTGATCGCCATCGGCGGCGCCCAGGCAGCCGACCTGCCGGTCAAGGCAAAGGCCGTGGAATATGTGAAGGTTTGCTCGCTCTACGGCGCAGGCTTCTACTACATCCCGGGCACCGATACCTGCATCAAGATCGGCGGCGCGATCCGTATCGATACCGCGTTCAACGGCGGTACCTACGACAACCCGTTCTGGCAGGGCCAGCCGGGTGCTGCTGGTTCCTGGACCGGTGACTACATCTCGACCCGTCAGCGTATCAACCTGACCACGGATACCCGCACCGCGACTGAATACGGTGTCGTCCGTACCTACGCGAACATCCAGTTCGACTTCCTGCAGGGCCGTGAAAACATCGCGGGCGGCTTCACCGAAGTCGACTACGCCTTCATCCAGTTCGCCGGCTTCACCTTCGGTAAGGCCGTCTCGCAGTTCGACCCGCAGTGGGCGCTCTCGAAGCCGTACATCTCGTCAGGCTTCAACGCCGGTTCGAACAACGCGACCGGTATCCCGCAGATCGCCTACACCGCTTCGTTCGGTAACGGCTTCTCGGCCACCGTCTCGCTCGAAAACGCGTCGCCCTACCGTAACGCCGGTCTTTACGGCGGTCCGGTCGCGCTCGCTGGTCCTTTCGGCCCAGCTGGTTCTACGACCTCGAATTATGGCACGTCGTCGAACACGTTCCTCGGTAACTCGTATGGCGGCAACCACATTCCGGACGTCGTTGCAAACCTCCGCCTCGACCAGGCATGGGGCACTCTGCACTTCGCAGCCGCGATGCACACGATCACCCCAGGCTTCTACCCTGGTGCTCTTGGCGCCACGGGTTATGCAGCAGGTAACTCGGCAACCGGTCACGCAGACGATTCGTATGGCTTCGCTGTGACCGGCGGCGTCGAATTCAAGAACCTGCCCACCGGCGCAGGCGACAGCTTGAAGCTCGAAGCCACCTACGGCAAGGGCGCTGCCAAGTACGTCTTCGGCGGCACCACCGACATCATCGGTGGCGGTCGTTATGCCAAGGCTACGGCCAACAGCATCGGCTTTGGCTACGTGCTCGATGGCGTATACACCGCCGGCGGCCAAGTGCAGCAGAGCGAAGCATGGGCAGTCAGCGCCTTCTACGAGCACTACTGGAACCCTGCTTGGCGTACCTCGGTGTTTGGTAACTACAGCCACATCTCGTACGGCGACGCTGGCAACGCCATCCTGGCAGCTGCGTTCGCTCCGGGACGGGCAACTGGTGTCGGCTCGAACAACGGTGTCCTCACCGGTTCGACTGGCAACTTTGACCTCGGCCTGGCCCAGATCGGTACCCGTACTGCCTGGACCCCGGTTCGTAACCTGACCCTCTCGGCTCAGTTCACCTACAGCCGTCTGGAGCAGAACCTCGGTGGCACCTTCACCGGTTCCGTGACCGGCCGTCCGGCCGGCGACTACGCCGTCACCAACCAGAACCACTACAACGGTTCGGTGCAGATCCTGCGCTCGTTCTAATACCGTCCGCCTCACGGCGATCGATATCTGAAGCAGAAGTCCCCGGCGGGAAACCGCCGGGGATTTTTGTTTGTGGGATGACGTGACCGCCGGGCGCAGCGCGGCGGAGTGAAGCTGCCGCGATCCTCGACGGGGGGAGGAGTGAGGGCTATACCCGCCGCGTTCTGTCGTTTTCGTTGGTTCGATCCGAGATACGCACGTCATGGCGCCGCCCACCGATCTTTTCCAGAGCGCCTTCGCGGCGTTTCAGCAGGGCAGGCTCCATGAGGCCGAGCGCGACCTGCGCAAGATCCTGCGCAAGGCGCCGGACCATGTCGGCGCGTTGAATGTTCTGGCGATCGTCTATGTCACGCTGAGGCGGCACGCCGAGGCCGAGCCGCATCTGAAAGCAGCGATTCGGCTTCAGCCGCGATCAGATGTGACGCTCTATAATTACGGACTGGTGCTGAAGGCACTGAACCGGCCCGATGAAGCGCTGCAGCGTTTCAGCGAGGCGCTGTCGCTTAATCCGGGGAATGCCGAGACGCTCAACAATCGCGGCACGGTCCTGAACGACATTCGCGACTACGAGGCAGCTCTCGCCGATTTCGACCGCGCGCTGGCGCTGAACCCGCGCCACGCCGCTGCGCATTTCAATCGCAGCAAATCTCTGGCCGAACTCGCGCGCTATGACGCGGCGCTGGCCGCCTGCGATGCGGCGCTCGCGCTGCAGCCTGACATGGCCGAGGCCTGGTTCGGACGCGGATTCATCTTTGCCAAACTGCGGCGCCCCGCCGAGGCGGTTTCGGCCTATCTGCGCGCACAGGCACTCAATCCCGATCTGCCCCTCCTCAAAGGCAATCTGCTGCATCAGAAGATGCTGATCTGCGACTGGAATGGCATCGATGGTTTGACCGCTGCGATCGAATCGGACCTCGCCGCCGGCAAGCTCGCAGCTGAACCATTCGGCTGGCAGGGCATCGCCGCATCTGAAGCAAGCCTGCAGCGCTGCGCCGAACTCGCCAATGCCGCGCAGTTCGGCAAAGCGGCGCTCCCGAAGAACACCGGGGCAGTCGCATCCGGCAGCAAAATCCGCGTCGGCTATCTCTCAGGCGAATTTCGCGAACAGGCGACGTCCCTTCTGCTGGTCGGTGTGCTCGAACAGCACGACACGAGCGCCTTCGAGATCGTCGCTTTCGACAATGGTTTTGACGACGGCGGTCCGACGCGGCAGCGCATTGGGCGGGCGGTCGATCGCATCGTCGATATCTCGGCGATGGGAGATGTCGAAGCCACGGCCGCAATCCGCTCGCAGGGCATCGACATTCTCGTCAATCTCAACGGCTATTTCGGTGGCCAGCGGAATGGCGTGTTTGCCCGGCGCGCGGCGCCGATCCAGGTCAACTATCTCGGCTTTCCCGGTACGCTCGGCGCCGGCTTCATGGACTACATCATCGCCGACCCGCATGTCTTGCCGGCCGAGCATCGCCGGTTCTACAGCGAGAAGGTCGCCTGGCTGCCGCATTGCTATCAGGCCAATGACGATCGCCGCCCCATCGCGGCGGAGAGTCCTGCGCGTGAGGACTGTGGCCTGCCATCGGCCGGTTTTGTCTTCTGCTGTTTCAACAACGCCTACAAGATCACGCCCGCTGTCTTCGATGGCTGGATGCGCATCCTCATCGGTGTTGAGGAAAGCGTTCTATGGCTCCTCGATGACAGCGAAACCGCCGTTGCCAATCTGCGCCGCGAAGCTGAACGGCGTGGTGTCGATCCGGCGCGGCTGATTTTCGCAAGGCGCCTGTCGCCTGCCGAACATCTGGCGCGGCATCGCTGCGCCGATCTGTTTCTGGATACGCTGCCTTACAATGCGCATACGACCGCAAGCGATGCGCTATGGGCAGGATTGCCGCTGCTTACCTGCGAAGGACCCACTTTTGCGGGGCGCGTTGCGGCCAGCTTGCTTCGTGCACTTGATCTGCCGGAATTGATCACGCGCGACAGCAGCGAATTCGAAGCACGTGCGATCGAACTGGCGCGGCATCCGGTGCAATTGCCAGCTATCCGCGCCAAACTGGCCCATGGCCGTTTGGTCGCGCCATTGTTCAATACACGGCAGATAACCCGCGACATCGAAACGGCGTTCCGAACGATGCAGCAGCGGCGGATGGCCGGGCTCGCACCGCAGCATTTTACGGTAACGCCGTAACTCGCAACAATAAAACCGATTGATTGAGTAAATCAGGTATTGCGCTCAACGATCTTGCTCATGTAATCTTTTTGTTGCGCAGCCGGCAATTCATTGACGGCCAAGTCTCTCAGGAGACTGCGTCTAATGTAGACCTCCGAAGCCACCGGCGATGCCCCGCCGGTGGCTTTTCGGTTTGTGCGTTCTGCACGCGCAAGATGCGGTTGCGGGCATCAATATTTCTGTTTGCGCGGTATCATGGTCGGATCGAGTCCTGTTGGCGTTAATGGCTTGTTAATGCCTTATTTCGACGGCCTGCGGCGCTCCCGAATCGCCCAACCTCCTCAAATCGCAATGGAATCGCTGCTCGCCACGGCAGCAATGCGCGCTTGTTTCGGTCGCACGCGCCTCACGATTATGGCGAACTAACCGTGCGCGCATAGCAGTTCTGCCGGGCTATCTGGCAGAAATTGCTCATGAATTCTTGATTTTTGGAATTGTTGTGGCTAAAAAGCGCACATCGTGGAGAGTATGAATTATGGCGCATAACTACGCAATCAATGACGACGTCCACCACCAGCTGCAGGGTCCGCAGGGCCGCACCGGTGCCCGTGAGCGCGCGATTTACACCATCACCGGTCGCCTGCCGATCGAAGCCGATGGTCGTGCCCGTTATCGCATCCGCAGCAAGGCTGACAATGTCGAGCGTGTTGTGACCGAAGAGCAGATCAGCCCGCTCGGTTGATCCTTCCGCCGCCCGCCATCGGCGGTTCCGATGGCGCGGCTGGCAATCCCCTTCTTTCCCTTCATCGAAAAGCGTTGCGGGCTCGGCCATCAGGTCGGGCCGTAATGCTTTATGCGTAGGGTCTCGCGTCATCGTGCCGCCTGCTGTGGGTTGCAGCTGGGCTAAGCCACGCTCTATGTTGATGCGCGAGGCGGACATCATCCAGGCCACACACGCTTCTGCGTGCAACCTCGTGACCATGTGGCGGTCGGAGCGAAACGCAGTTGATCGACAAGCTGGAATTACTGCTGTCCCTTGCCAAGGAGCGCCATTTCGGTCGCGCCGCGGAGGCTTGTGGCGTGACGCAACCGACCATGTCGACCAGCCTGAAACAGCTTGAGGACATGCTGGGCGTGATGCTCGTGCAGCGTGGTTCGCGTTTCCAGGGATTTACGCCGGAAGGCGAGCGTGCGCTCGACTGGGCCCGCCGCATCGTCGGCGATGCCCGCGCCATGAAGCAGGAAATCAACGGCCTCAAGGACAGCCTGTCCGGCGAGATCCGTATTGCCGCGATCCCGACCGTGCTCGGCATGGTGGCGTCGCTGACCACGCCGTTCCGCGCCAGGCATCCGGACGTCCAGTTCCGTATCGTGTCCTGCACATCCGCGGCGGTGCTCGGCCTGCTGGAAAATCTCGAGGTCGATGCCGGGCTGACCTATATCGAGAACGAGCCGCTCGGAAAGGTGCGCTCGATCCCGCTCTACAAGGAGAGCTATCGCCTCCTGACCTCGCCGGACGGCATGTTCGGGGACCGCAAGCAGGTCACCTGGGCCGAGGTCGGCCAGGTGCCGCTGTGCCTCCTGACGCCCGACATGCAGAACCGCCGCATCATCGATCGCGCGCTCAAATCGGTTGGCGCCGAGGCGCGGCCGACGCTGACGTCCAATTCGATCATCGTGTTGTATACGCACGTGAAAACAGGACGTTGGGCCAGCGTGATGCCGGCCAAGCTGGCCGAGACGCTGGGTCTCACCTCCACCGGCTCCGTCCGGATGATCCCGATCGTGGACCCCATCGTGAATTATGGCGTCGGTCTGGTGGTTCCCCAGCGCGATCCGATGACGCCGCTGGTGGCTGCGCTGGTGCAGGTCGCCCGCGAAGTGGCGCCGTCGCTGGAAAGCTGAGCTTTGGCGTAGGGCGGATGAGCGCAGCGTCATCCGCCGCGGAGTTTCACCATGCACTCGGCCGGCGGATTACGCCTTCGGCTCATGCGCCCTACGGCACGGCGTCCTCAGCTCCCTGCGTCAAAATGGCCAACTCCGCCAATCGCTTGATGCCTTTTCCGTATCGCAGCATGAGACAGCTTTATTGATCTTTGGATCGATTCCAATTTTGATCGGTTTTCTAAGATTACCAAAGAGTGCCCGGGATGAACGCTGTCTACGAACCCAATAGGTTTGAACCTTGGAGCGCTGCGCGCTGTACCGAGATCATCACCAGCCATTCCCATGTGGAAGGCGGGGTGATCGTGATCCTGCATGCGATCCAGGAGGCCTTCGGCTATGTCCCGGAGCCCGCCATCCCGATGATCGCCGAGGCGCGCAACCTGTCGCGTGCCGAGGTCCATGGCGTGTTCACCTTCTATCATGATTTCCGGCATGAGCCGGCAGGCAAGCGCGTGCTGAAGATCTGTCGCGCCGAGGCATGCCAGGCGGCCGGTGGCGATGCGCTCGCAGCACGCGCGGAACAGCAACTCGGCGTCAAGCTCGGCAACACCACCGCCGATGACCGCGTGACGCTGGAGCCGATCTACTGCCTCGGCCTCTGCGCCACCGCGCCATCGGCCATGCTCGATGGCAAACTGGTCGGTCGCCTCGATGAGAAGCGCATGGATGCGCTGGTTGCGGAGGCGCAGCGATGACTTTGAAAATCTACATCCCACGCGATGCTGCTGCTGTTTCCGTCGGCGCCGACGAACTCGTCACTGCGTTCGAAGCGCAGGCCGCCACGCGCAAGCTCGACATCGAAATCATCCGCAACGGTTCGCGCGGCCTGCTCTGGCTCGAGCCGATGGTCGAAGTCGTCACGCCGAAGGGCCGCGTTGCGTTTGGCCCGGTAGAGGACAAGGACGTCGCATCAGTTCTCGATGCGATGGTCGCCGATGGCCCGCATGATCTGCGTCTCGGCATTGCCGATGACATCAGCTGGCTGAAGAAGCAGACCCGTCTCACTTTCGTCCGTTGCGGCGTCGTCGATCCGCGCTCGGTCGCCGATTACGAAGCGCATGGCGGCTACAAGGGCCTCGCCCGCGCGCTGACCATGGACGGCGTCGGCATCATCGCCGATGTCACCACCTCCGGCCTGCGCGGCCGTGGCGGTGCGGGCTTCCCCACCGGCATCAAGTGGAAGACCGTTGCCGATGCCCAGGCCGATCGCAAATTCATCGTCTGCAATGCGGACGAGGGCGACAGCGGCACCTTTGCCGACCGCATAATCATGGAAGGCGATCCCTTCGTGGTGATCGAGGGCATGACCATTGCCGGCATCGCGGTGGGTGCCACCAAGGGCTACATCTATATCCGCTCTGAATATCCGCATGCGGTCGAGGCCATGAATGCGGGCATTGCTGCCGCCAAGCGCGCTGGCTGGCTCGGCGACAAGATCAAGGGCTCGGCGCACTCGTTCGATCTCGAAGTCCGCGTCGGCGCCGGCGCCTATGTTTGCGGCGAAGAGACGTCGCTGCTGGAGTCGCTCGAAGGTCGCCGTGGCCTGGTCCGCGCCAAGCCGCCGCTGCCGGCCCATAAGGGTCTGTTCGGCAAGCCGACGGTCATCAACAACGTGCTGTCCTTCGCAGCCATCCCGTTCATCCTCGACAATGGTGCGAAGGCCTATGCCGATTACGGCATGGGCCGTTCGCGCGGCACCATGCCGATCCAGCTCGCCGGCAATGTGAAGTTCGGCGGCCTGTTCGAAGTCGCCTTCGGCATCACGTTGGGCGAACTCGTCGATGACATTGGCGGCGGCACATTTACGGGTAAGCCGGTGCGCGCGGTGCAGGTCGGCGGCCCGCTCGGCGCTTACTTCCCGCGCGAATTGTTCGACACGCCGTTCGACTACGAGGCCTTTGCCAAGCGCGATGGCCTGATCGGCCATGGCGGCATCGTGATCTTCGACGACACCGTCGACATGTCGAAG
>Ga0209564_1000405_pt1 | contig 76803 bp, 74 predicted proteins | sample AraplaCol_mMF_r2_FD_184272 | JGI IMG/M metagenome (GOLD analysis project Ga0209564, IMG submission 184272) | Arabidopsis root microbial communities from North Carolina, USA - plate scrape MF_Col_mMF_r2 (SPAdes) (version 3) | ecosystem: Host-associated > Plants > Roots > Endosphere | place: USA...
CGGCAACCTATCAGTGCTCGTGGCCGTCGCCAAACCCGTGCATGCGCAGAGCCCATTGCAATCCGACAACGGCTCCCTTCACCGGCTGCAACAGCCAGAGCGATGCGATCAGCGAGAGAGGCAGGTAGATCGCGAGCTGCAGCGCGACCGACGGCGAATAATTGGTCTCGATCCACAGGGCGATCGGCACCACGATATGGCCGACGATGACGATCACGAGGTAAGCGGGCAGGTCGTCGGCGCGGTGGCCGTTCAGTTCCTGGCCGCAGCGATCGCAGTGATCGGCAGTCTTCAGGAAGGCGCGAAACATCTTGCCTTCACCGCAATTCGGACAGCGGCAGAAGAAGCCGCGCTTCATCGCGGTCCACATGTCGCGTTTGGCGGTGGGATCGGCGGCGTTGGTCCAGGTCTTGGTAAAGGTCTTCGGCGTGGTCAGCGTCATCATGGCTTGGTCTCGCTCAGGACAGCTTCGTTACGATTTGCCTCGCTTCGGCTTGCCGCCCGTCGAGCGGGAAGCGCGGCCGGCTTTGGCCAATGTCTTCTTTGCCTTGCTCTTCACCCGCGCATTCTTGCCGGGCTTCGATTTCTTCGACGATTTGTACGTCGTCGTATTCGGATGGCGTTCACGGTCGTCAGCGCCCTTGCTGCGGCCTTGCTCGCGTCGTCCACGCCGAGGCGCCTCATTGCCCTCGGACAGCATTTCAAATCGCAGCGCACCGGCGATCGGCGCCGCCTCGACCAGACGGACGTCGACGACATCGCCCAGACGGTACATCGCGCCGGAGCGCGTTCCGATCAGAGCGTGCCGGGCTTCGTCATAGTTGAAATATTCCGAGCCCAACGTCCTGATCGGCACCAAGCCATCGGCCCCGGTCTCGGTCAATTTGACAAAGAGTCCAACCTTGGTGACCCCGGAAATCCGGCCCTGGAAGCTGGCGCCGATCTTGTCGGCCAAAAAGTGTGCGATCAGCCGGTCGGTGGTCTCGCGCTCCGCCTTCATGGCGCGGCGCTCGGTGGCGGAGATCTGCGCGGAGACCTCTGCCAGTGTTTCCGGTGTTTCGGTTTCGGGCAGGGCGCCTTCGCCGAGGCCGAGCGCGCGGATCAGCGCGCGATGCACAACCAGGTCCGCGTATCGCCTGATCGGCGACGTGAAATGTGCGTAGCGCCGCAGGTTCAGGCCAAAGTGCCCGTAGTTCTCCGAGGCATATTCCGCCTGCGCCTGCGAACGCAGCACGACTTCATTCACCAGCGGCTCGGAATCGTGGCCCTTCACCTGAGACAGGATGCGGTTGAACACCGACGGCCGCAGCGCGCCCGCTTTCGCGAAGGGCATATCGAGGGTTTTGAGGAATTCCGCGAGATTGTGAACCTTCTCGACGGTCGGCTCGTCATGCACGCGATAGATGAGCGGGAGGCCCTTCTTTTCGAGCGTCTCCGCCGCCGCGACATTGGCGAGGATCATGAACTCTTCGATCAGCTTATGGGCATCGAGCCGATCCGGCACGATGACGCGATCGACGGTGCCGTCCGGTTTGAGCAGGATCTTTCGCTCGGGCAGTTCGAGTTCGAGCGGACTGCGCTCGTCACGCGCCTGCTTCACGAGCTTGTAGGCAGCCCAGAGCGGCTTCAGGATCGGATCGAGAATGGGGCCGGTGATGTCATCCGGCCTGTCGTCGATCGCCGCCTGCGCCTGTGCGTAGGAAAGCTTCGCCGCCGAGCGCATCAGGATGCGGTGGAACGAGTGCGAGACCTTTCGCCCATCCTCGTCGAACACCATACGCACCGCGAGCGCGCCGCGCGGCTCGCCAGGGACCAGCGAGCAGAGATCGTTGGAGATGCGCTCCGGCAGCATCGGCACGACGCGATCCGGGAAATAGACCGAGTTGCCGCGCTGGAGCGCATCGCTGTCCAGCGCCGAGCCGGGCCGCACATAGAAGGCGACATCGGCGATGGCGACGGTGACGATCATGCCGTCTTCATTGTCGGGATCGACTTCCGCATAGACGGCGTCGTCGTGATCCTTGGCATCGGGTGGATCGATGGTGACCAGCGGCACCTCGCGCCAGTCTTCACGGCCCTTCAGCGCCGCAGGCTTGGCAGCCTCGGCCCCCTGCAAGGCACTGCGTGAAAAGTTCTGCGGGATGTCGTGGGAATGGATCGCGATCAGGCTGATCGCCTTCTCCGACGACAGCGAGCCGAGCCGCTCTTTCACCTTGCCTGACGCCAAGCCGTAGCCACGGGTGCGGATCAGGTCGACGCTGACGAGATCACCGTCTTCGGCGCCATTGGCATCGGAAGCCGCGATGTTGAGTTCGCGCCCGGCCTGTTTCTTGTCGACCGGGACCATGCGTCCGCCGCCATTCGGGAGCGTGCGATAGATGCCGAGCAGGCGCGTGCGCGTATTGTCCAGCACCTTGATGACACGGCCGCGATAGAACGAGGCATCCTCGTCCTCGATCTTCTCGATGCGCACCAGCGCGCGATCCCCGACGCCGGCAGCAGTGCCGGGCAGAGGACGGCGCGGGGTGTGAATGCGGATGCGCGGCGGGCGGCCGTCGGCCTCATCCCATTCGACCGGCGTCGCGATCAACTCGCCATCCGCATCGCGGGTGGCGATATCGACAAGCACGGTGGAGGGCAGGCCCTTGGGTTCGCGGACTTCCTTGCCCTTCTTGGCGATGGCGCCTTCGGCCACCAGCTCGCGCAGCACGCGCTTCAGTTCGACGCGTGCTGCATTCTTGAGCCCGAATTCCCGCGCGATCTCGCGGGTGCCGATCTTGCCGGGATAAGCGCGAATGAACGCGATGATGGCGTCCCTCGACGGAAAGCCGGTGTCACGTGATTTGTCGCGTATCTCAGCGCGTTTCTTGGCCACAACTACCCGTTCTTGCTTGCGCTCTTCTTGGGCGCAGCTTTCTTGGCCGTGGCCTTCTTCGCTACGGTCTTCTTGGTCACCGGCGCGCGCGCCTTGCTGGCGGCTGCGGCCTTCGGCTTGGCAGCCTTCTTGGCAACGGCCTTCTTGGCCGGCTTGTCATCGCCGTCAGCAGAATCCGCCTTCTTCGCAGCCTTCTTCGGCGCCGCTTTCTTCTTCGCGACCTTCTTCACCTTGCCGCCGCCCTTGGCCGCGCGCTCGTCGAGCAGCGCGATGGCTTCGGCCACGGTGATGGTGTCCGGCGTCTTGTCATTCGGGATCGTCGCGTTGACGCCGCCCGCGGCGACATAGGCGCCGTAGCGGCCATTCTTCACGGCGATGCCGCCAAGCGCCGGATGCTCGCCGAGCGGCTTGCCGGGATCGGCGCCGAAGCGGCGACCCGACGGGCCCTTGGCGATCTTCTCGGCGATCAGCGTCACGGCGCGGTTGAGGCCGATATCGAACACCTCGTCGCCGGCCTCGAGGCTGGCATAGGTCTTCTCGTGCTTCACGAACGGACCGAAGCGACCGAGGCCCGCGGTGATCGGCTCACCCGTTTCCGGATGCTTGCCGATTTCGCGCGGCAGCGAGAGCAGCTTCAGCGCCAGTTCGAGATCGACATCGCTCGGCGACGTATTCTTCGGAATGCCTGCGCGTTTCGGCTTTTCGCCTTCCTCGTAATTCTTGGCGTCGCCGAGCTGGATGTAAGGCCCGAAGCGTCCGGCCTTCACGGCGACTTCAAAACCCGTATCCGGATCTTCGCCGAGCACGCGATCCGCAGTGGCTGCACTGTCGGCGGCGAGGGGGCGGGTGTGGCGGCATTCCGGATAGTTCGAACAGCCGACAAAGGCGCCGAACTTGCCGGCCTTGAGATTCAGGCGACCGGTGCCGCAGGTCGGGCACTGGCGGGGATCACCGCCATCCTCGCGCGGCGGATAGATGTGCGGGCCCAGCATGTCGTCGAGCACGTCCAGCACCTGCGCGACGCGCAGTTCCTTGATGTCGTCGACGGCGCCGATGAAGCCGGTCCAGAAATCGCGCAGCACCTCTTTCCAGGAGATCTCGTTATTGGAGATCCTGTCGAGGTTCTCTTCCAGCGATGCGGTGAAATCATATTCGACATAGCGCGCAAAGAAGTTTTCGAGGAAGGCCACGACGACGCGGCCCTTGTCCTCGCCATAGAGGCGCTTCTTCTCAAGCTTCACATAGCCGCGCGCCTTCAGCACATCGAGGATTGATGCGTAAGTGGAGGGCCGGCCGATGCCGAGCTCTTCCATCCGCTTCACGAGTGACGCTTCCGAGAAACGCGGTGGCGGCTCGGTGAAGTGCTGGGTGACGGCGAGGTTCTCTTTCTTCAGCGCTTCGCCCACGCTCATGGCGGGCAGGCGGCGTGAATCCTCGTCGTCGGCGTCGTCGTCCTTGCCTTCCTGATAGACGGCCAGGAAGCCGTCGAACTTCACGACCTGACCAGTGGCGCGCAGTTCCAGCACGCGCGGACCCGCCTTCGCGGTGATGTCCACGGTGGTGCGCTCCATCTCGGCGGACTCCATCTGGCTGGCGACGGTGCGCATCCAGACGAGTTCATAGAGACGATACTGATCGCTATCGAGCCGCGCCTTCAGGCTGGCCGGGCGGCGCGACATGTCGGTAGGACGGATCGCTTCATGCGCTTCCTGCGCATTCTTCGCCTTGCTCGTATATTGGCGCGCGGTCTCCGGCACATATTGCTTGCCGTAATCCTCGCCGATCACCGAGCGCGCCTGCGTGATGGCGGAGGCGTCGATGGTCACGCCGTCGGTTCGCATATAGGTAATGAGGCCGGTGGTCTCGCCGCCGATATCGATGCCTTCATACAGGCGCTGCGCGATGCGCATCGTATGCGCCGGCGCGAAGCCGAGCTTGCGGCTGGCTTCCTGCTGCAGCGTCGAGGTGGTGAACGGCGCCTGCGGATTGCGGCGTGCGGGTTTCGCATCGACGGTGGTGACCGAAAACGATGCCGCGTCGATCGCCTTCTTGAAGTCCTCGGCTTCCGCGCCGGTGCCGATATCGAGACGCTGGATCTTCTTGCCGTCGGCGCCGACGAGGCGGGCTTCAAAGCTTTCGCCGCGCGGCGTCGCCAGTGTGGTCACCAGCGACCAGTATTCGCGCGGCACGAACTTTTCGATTTCCTGCTCGCGGTCGCAGACGAGGCGCAGCGCCACCGACTGCACGCGGCCGGCCGAGCGGGCGCCCGGCAGCTTCCGCCACAACACCGGGGAGAGGGTGAAGCCGACGAGATAATCGAGGGCGCGGCGCGCCATATAGGCGTCCACCAGCGCGCCATCGATCTCGCGTGGGTTCTTCATCGCATCGGAGACAGCCTGCTTGGTGATCGCATTGAACACCACGCGCTCGATCTTCTGGTCCTTCAGCGCGCGCTTCTGCTTGAGCACTTCGAGCACGTGCCAGGAGATCGCTTCGCCCTCGCGATCAGGGTCGGTCGCCAGAATGAGCTTGTCGGCACCCTTGACGGCTTTCGCGATGTCGTTGAGCCGGCTGTTCGCCTTGGGGTCGACTTCCCAGATCATCTGGAAATCGGCGTCAGGATCGACGGAGCCGTTCTTCGCCGGGAGGTCGCGGACATGGCCAAAGGACGCCAGGACTTCATAGTCCTTGCCCAGATACTTGTTGATCGTCTTGGCCTTGGAAGGCGACTCCACGATGACGAGATTCATGACTTTCCAATAGTTTAGCGGGGGAAATCGGCCGTTTCGCGCCAGAGTCGCGCCCGCCGTTTCGCGGCGAACATGGGTGCGAAGGGGGCCCGTGTCAAATCGGCCTTTGGAGCCCAACGGCCTGATACAACCGAAGTCGTGTGATTTTGGTTGTATATTTCAACCTATGAGTGTTATTCTCAAGCTCTCATTATGGTTGAATCCAGCCCGGACGGGTCCATGACATTGAACGGCGACGATGACCAGCCCCCGAGCGACGGCGGGCCGGCGGAGGCCGCGCATTACATAAAGGGTGCGGTTCACGATCTCGCCCGGTTGGCCCGGCGGCACCGGCTGGAGATGCTCGCCTACCTGCTCGACATGGCGCATCTGGAAGCGGAAGAGCGGCTCAGGCTGCGGGGGCGGTGAGGCCGCTCACGCGATCGCCGGCTTGATCGTGGTGTCGCCATAACCGAGCAATCGACCGTCGGCGGCGTGAAGTTCGAGCCTGCCGACGCGCTGACCGGTCTCGCGATCGACCAGGATGTTGGTCTCCTCGCCGGGGGTGAAGGCGTAGTCCTCCGCCCATTCCCGCAACGCCACCATGATCGGGAAAACAGCCCGGCCCTTGTCGGTCAGCACATAGTCCTGATAGGCGCCGCCATCGGCGGACTGGGCGAGCGTCAGAATGCCATCCTCCACCAATGTCCGCAGTCGAACCGTCAGAATGTTCTTGGCCACGCCCAAGCTCTTCTGAAACTCACCGAAGCGCCGTTTGCCGAGCATGGCGTCGCGAATGATGAGCATCGACCAGCAATCGCCAATGGCCTCCATCGAGCGTGCGATCGGGCAGGCCGCGCCTTTCAGGCTGGTACGTTTCGCCATGAACCTCTCCTTGTCCGATCAAACGTTCCCGTGATCGGCGCCTTAACTGGTTGCATTATCAAACCATCGGCTCTATTTGGCAATTCGGTTGCAAAAAGCAACTGATTTGGCAGGAGATCATGATGCGGTTGGCAGGCAAGACGGCGCTCATCACGGGCGGCAACAGCGGAATCGGGCTGACGACGGCAAAACTGTTCGTCGCGGAGGGCGCAAAGGTCGCGATCACCGGGCGAGACAAAGCCAGGCTGGACCAAGCAGTTCAGGAACTTGGCACCAACGCGATCGGCATCGTGGCTGATGCCACCGACATCGCGGCGACCGAGCGGGCGGTGGCCGAAGCTGTCGCCAAATTCGGCAAGCTGGACGTCGTTTTTGCCAATGCTGGCATCGCCGGCAATACGCCGGTCGGCGGCACCACGCTCGATGTGTTCGAGGCCGTGCTCAAGACCAACATCACTGCCGTGTTTTTCACGGTTCAAGCTGCCGTCGCACATCTCAACGACAACGCATCGATCATCCTCAACGGTTCGGTGATCTCCGTGCTCGGCAATCCCGGTTACTCCGCTTATGCAGCGAGCAAGGCCGGCGTGCGTGCGATGGCGCGCGTGATGGCGTCCGAACTGTCGCCGCGCGGCATTCGTGTCAATGTCGTCTCGCCCGGCGCAACGGCCACGCCGATCTGGGATCGTGTCGCGCCGACGCCGGATGCGTTCAACGCCTTTGAAAAGCGGCTTTCGCAAACGATCCCACTCGGCCGCATGGGCAAGCCGGACGAGGTCGCGAAGACCGTGCTCTTCCTGGCGTCCAATGATTCATCGAATGTGCAGGGCGCGGAGATCTTCGTGGATGGCGGATCGACAGCGTCGCCGGCCGGTGCGCCGGCATTTCGCGGGTAATCTCGCATCGACGGAGCGCGTGCATGTTGCACGCGCTCCGATGATTCAAGCTGCGCGCAAATCGGTCGCCGCCTGCAGCGCGCCATTCACGGCCTTCTCGCGCATCTCCGGACCGACTGCGATGCCATCGGCGGCGATGAACTCCACATTCGTCACGCTGATGAAGCCGAACACCCAGCGCAGATAGGTTTCGAGGTGTTCGCCGGCTGCAGCCGGGGTGTCGGCGCCATAGAAGCCGCCGCGCGAGATCGCGACGATGACGCGCTTGTCGCCGGCGAGGCCTTCCGGACCGTTGGCGCCATATTTGAACGTCTTGCCGGCCACCAGAATACGATCGATCCAGGCCTTGAGTTGGGTCGGGATGGTAAAATTGTACATGGGGGCGCCGATGACCACGATGTCCGCGGCCAGGAACTCGTCGAGCGCGGCTTGGCCGGCGGCAAGGTCGCCCTGCAACGCGGCGTCCGTTGCACCGCCTTGCGCGGCCGCCAGATGCGAGCCGGACAGGTGCGACAGGGGATCGGCACTGAGGTCGCGATAGGTCACCGCGATGCCGGGCTGGGCTTTGGCGAGCCGTTCGGTCACGGCGGCCGAGACCTGCCGGCTGACGGAATGAGGGCCAAGGACGCTGGAGTCGATGTGGAGGAGGTTCATGGTCGGTCACCTATGGTATTGGTTTGTAACCAACGCTACATGAGTGACTGTCAGAACCCGCACAAGAAGGCACTATTTTGAAACCCGAGCACACACATGTGCCTGCCACGCCGCCCCATCAGCACGATCCCGCCCATAGCGATTGCCGGGGCGTCGCCTCGGTGCTGTCGCGCGTCGGCGACAAATGGAGCGTCCTGGTCATCATGATGCTGGGTGATGGGCCGCGTCGCTTCAACGAACTGAAGCGCATGATCGGCGGCGTCTCGCAGCGCATGCTGACGCTGACTCTGCGCGGGCTCGAACGCGATGGTCTCGTCACGCGCACGGTCTATCCAACCATTCCGCCGCGAGTGGATTACGAACTAACAGAACTCGGCCGCGGCCTGTCAGAGCCGGTCAAGGCGCTCGGCACCTGGGCGCTGGATCATCTGCCGCAAATCACAAGCGCGCGGGAGAAGTTCGATGGCGAGGGTGGGTAGCGCCAGGATCTGCTCCGGGAGCTACCGCGACTTTGATGTGTCGGCGAGATGAGACGACGGCGCAGACTGCCCCTCAAGCTTAGGCTCGTTCTCAATTCGATATTTTCGGAGGATGTGGCGACGCAAAAGCAAGCCTGTCACGGCAAAAGCTGCGGTTACGGCGACCGGTGCCAACAGTATCTGGATGTCCTGATCAGTCATTGATGGCTCCTACCATATACTGGCCGAGCAAATGTAGGATCACGGCGCAACCGATGCAAATGACGATCGAGTTCCAGAACAACTCCGGTCGCCAAATCGCTGTGCCGATATCGAGATATCGCGACAGAATGGGCACCGCGACACCGGCGCCCGCAATGGTCAACGACGCACCATTGAACCAGTTTGCTATCAATTTCAGCGCTTCGTTGCGGGCGTTTTTTCCTGCCATGTTCATGCTTCCCATACATCGCTACACCATCGACACTAGCCCGCCGCCGTGCCGCTCCAACCGTCCCGCGAGCTCCAACTCCAGCAGCACCACGCGCACCGTTGTCGGCGACACTTTCGCCAGCCGGATCAGGTCGTCGATGCCGATCGGGCTCGGCCCGAGCAGGCCGATGATGCGGGCGCGATCGCTGTCGTCGGGCTCATCGAAAGACACCTCGTCGTCCGGCTCGCGGCTTGGCAGTTCGATCGGCCGCTCCATGATCGGTGCGACGGCATTGATGACGTCGGCCGTCTCGGTCACCAGGGTTGCGCCCTGCTTGATCAGCCGGTTGGTGCCGGCGGCGCGCGGATCGAGGGGAGAGCCGGGGACCGCGAACACCTCGCGGCCCTGTTCGGCCGCCATGCGCGCGGTGATCAGCGAGCCCGAGCGCTCTGCGGCCTCGATGATGACCACGCCCAGCGCCGCGCCGGAGATCAGCCGGTTGCGGCGGGGAAAGTCACGGGCCCGCGGCACATGGCCGAGCGGCATTTCCGAAATGGCGCCACCAAAGGCCAGCAGGTCGCACAGCAGGTCCTCATGCTCGGGCGGATAGATCCGGTCATGTCCGCCCGCCAGCACGGCAACGCTGCCGGCCGCAGCGCTGGCATGATGCGCGGCCTGATCGATGCCGCGGGCAAGGCCGGAAATGACGACGAATTCGGCGTCGGCGAGCTCGCGTGCCAGTCTTTCCGCGAATTTCAGCCCGGCACCCGAAGCGTTGCGGGAGCCGACGATGGCGATCATCGGCCGTGCCATGGCGTCGCGATTGCCGCGCATGCCGAGCAGGGGCGGCGCATCATCGATCGCGGCCAGCCGTGGCGGATAGCCGGCCTCGCCGGGCGCGACCAGCGCGACGCCGATCCGGTGCCCGCGTGCGATCTCGTGGTCGGCTTCATCGTCGCTGCAGATGCGCCCGCCGCGCATGGCACCGCCGCGCCGGGCAAGGTCGGGCAGGCACTCCAGCGCCGCGCGTGCACTGCCGAACTGATTGACTAGCGCACGAAAGGTCCGCGGCCCCACATTCTCGCTGCGGATCAGACGCAGCCAGTCGCGCCGCTGCGCCTCACTCAGGCGGATCGATGCATTCCCGGTGTCGGTCAAGCTGAACTCCCCCGCGGATCAGCTTAATCAACTCGCGGATGCATTCAATTGACATTCGCATTTAAGGTGCGAGAGTAGGGGTGAGCCCGTCTGGCTTGTGTTCAGTGATGTCGGCAATGCTGTGGGACGTGAACAATTTTCAGCGGCCGGGCGCATCGAGCAACGTCGCCGTCGGGCGTGAGTTCGAGGAAGCCGCTCAGCTGTTCTTCCACTCCGAAGGCGTCATGCTGGCGCCGAACTACTCGTTGCCGGTCGGCCATCGCTCCTTCCGCAAGAAGCGCTTCGATCTCGGCAGTGCCAGTCCGCGCATCATCGTGGAGTGCAAGTCCTACACCTGGACTGTCTCGGGCAATGTGCCCTGCGCAAAGATCCGCGGATTGAACGAAGCGATCCTGCAATTCAGCGCGGCGCCGCGCGACTACCGCAAGATCCTGTTCGCGCTGCGGCACCTGCATCCGCAATCCCGCGTCAGCCTGATCTCGCATTACATCAAGTGCCACGGCCATCTGGTCGGCCCGGGCGTGGAGATCTGGGAATTCGACCTGGATGCGAAGCAGGGGGCGCGGGTGTTCTAGATCGGACTACTTCTTCCCGATCTTGCCTTCGGTCCCGTTCAGCAGTCGCTTGATGTTTTCACGGTGCATGAACCAGAGCAGTACGGTCAGTGCGGCGCCAAGGATCGCGAGCTGCGGGGCCTTCATGTACCACAGGAACATCGGCGTCAGGGCGCTGGCGGTCAGCGCCGCGAAGGACGAGTAGCGCGAGGTCATGGCGGTGGCGAGCCAGGCGATGCAGAAGATCAGCGCCGCCGGCCAGAACAGGCCGAGCATCACGCCGATATAGGTCGCAACACCCTTGCCGCCCTTGAAGCCGAGCCAGACCGGAAAGAGGTGGCCGAGAAATGCGGCGACGGCGGCGATCATCGCCGGGATCGGCCCGCCCAGCATGCCCATGATGACGACGGGGATCGTGCCCTTCAGCGCGTCGCAGACCAGCGTGCCGGCGGCGAGGCCCTTGCGGCCGGTCCGCAGCACATTGGTGGCGCCGATATTGCCGGAACCGATGCCGCGAATGTCTTCGGTGCCGGCCATTTTCGTGATCAGCAGGCCGAACGGGATCGAGCCGAGCAGATATCCGAAAGCGGCGGCGAGGATATAGAGCGGGTTCATGATCGTCCCTTAGACGTGCTCATAGACGGTGCGCCCGCCAACGATCGTGCGGATGACGCGGCCGGTGAAACGCGCCTCGTCGAAAGGCGTGTTCTTGCATTGCGATTTGAGATCGGCGGGATCCAGCACCCACGGCACATCGGTATCGATGACGATGACATCGGCGACGGAGCCCGCACGCAGCGTGCCGCCGGGTAGGCCGAGCAGTTCGGCCGGCTTCGTCGACATCGCCGAAATCAGCTGCGTGAGGCTGAGCTCGCCATTGTGCAGCAGGCGCAGGCCGGCAGAGAGCATGGTCTCGAGGCCGATGGCGCCGGGCTCGGCTTCGGCGAACGGGAGCCGCTTGGTCTCGACGTCCTGCGGATTGTGGTCTGACATGATGACGTCGATCAGGCCGGATGCCACGGCATCCACCAGCGCGCGGCGATCGTCTTCGGTGCGCAGCGGCGGCGACAGTTTGAGATAGGAGCGATAGGGCCCGATATCGTTCTCGTTCAGCGTCAGGTGATTGATCGAAGCCGAGGCGGAAACGCGCAGGCCCGCATCGCGTGCGCGCTGCAAAATCTCGATGGACTCCGCGCAGCTCACCGAGGCGGCGTGATAGCGCCCGCCGGTCAGCGCGACCAGACGCATGTCGCGCTCGAGCATGATGGCTTCGGCAGCAGTCGGGATGCCGGTGAGGCCGAGCCGCGAGGCGCGCTCGCCTTCATTCATCACGCCTTCGCCGACCAGCGCGGGGTCTTCGGTGTAATGCACGATCAGCGCATCGAAATCGCGCGCATAGGTCAGCGCGCGGCGCATCACCTGCGCATTGGTGACGCTCTTGTGGCCGTCGGTGAAGGCCACAGCGCCGGCCGCGCGGAGCAGGCCGAATTCGGTCATCTCGCGGCCTTCGAGGCCTTTTGTGAGCGCCGCCATCGGATGGATGTTGACGATGGCCGTGTCGCGCGCGCGGCGCAGCACGAAGTCGACGGTGGCGGAATTGTCGATCGCCGGCGACGTATCCGGCTGGCAGATGATCGTCGTGATGCCGCCGGCCGCTGCCGCATGGCTCGCCGAGGCCAGGGTTTCACGATGGCTGGCGCCGGGCTCGCCGACGAACGCGCGCATGTCGATCAGGCCGGGGGCGACGACCTTGCCGGCGCAATTGATCACCTCGGTGCCCTCGGGCACGCCGGCGGTGCCGATGCCGCGCTTGGCATCGCGGATGACGCCGTCGACGATGAGGACATCGCCGGGGCCGTCGAGTTTCTGCGACGGGTCGATCAGTCGTGCATTGGCCAGCAGGATGGGGCGGCGGTTGGTCAGCATGAAATCATCGCCGTTTGGTCGTGATGGATTTGAAGATCGTGGTCCAGAACCAGACCGTGATCGCGAACAGTCCGATGATCACCATAAAGATGATCGCGAAGATGATGTTCTGCGTCGTGAAGCCTTGCATATACAGCATCACGGCGATGAAGAATGTGCCGAGTATCGCGACGAATTTCAGTTTCCGCTGCATCAGTCCGACGAGGAATGACAGCAGCGTCTCCATGGCCGTCACGCATTGGGCAGGTTGCGCGCCAGCGCTTCCAGCACCGCCATGCGCACGGCGACACCCATTTCCACCTGTTCGCGGATCAGCGATTGCGCACCGTCCGCCACGAGGCTGTCGATCTCGACGCCGCGATTCATCGGGCCGGGATGCATCACCAGCGCATCCGGCTTGGCGTAGGACAACTTCTTCTGGTCGAGGCCGAAATACTGGAAGTATTCGCCCGACGACGGCACGAAGGAGCCATTCATGCGCTCGCGCTGCAGGCGCAGCATCATGACAATGTCGGCGCCGTTGAGCCCCTCGCGCATGTCGCGCATCACTTCGACGCCCATGCGCTCGATGCCCGGCGGCAGCAGCGTGGAGGGGCCGACGACGCGGACGCGCGCGCCCATCGTGTTCAGCAGGATGATGTTGGAGCGCGCCACGCGCGAATGCAGCACGTCGCCGCAGATCGCGATCACGAGGCCCTCGATCCGGCCCTTGTTGCGGCGGATGGTCAGCGCGTCGAGCAAGGCCTGGGTCGGGTGTTCATGTGCGCCGTCGCCGGCATTGATCACGGAGCCGTCGACTTTGCGCGCCAGCAATTCCACCGCGCCGGAGGCATGGTGGCGCATCACCAGAATGTCCGGATGCATCGCATTCAGCGTCATCGCGGTGTCGATCAGCGTCTCGCCCTTCTTGATGGACGAGGAGGCGACCGACATGTTCATGACATCGGCGCCGAGCCGCTTGCCGGCGAGTTCGAACGACGACTGCGTGCGCGTCGAATTCTCGAAGAACAGGTTGATCTGGGTGCGGCCGCGCAGCGAGGAGCGCTTTTTGTCGACTTGCCGGTTCAGCTCGACATATTCCTCGGACAGGTCGAGGAGGCCGGTGATTTCGGCGGCTTTCAGGCCTTCGATCCCCAGCAGATGCCGGTGCGCGAAGACGAAACTGGATTTGGGGGCGCTGGTCATTAAAGCCAAATGCTATAGGGCTCGTTGCCGCAGGGGGCAAGCGCGGATCGCCGGGTTCCGGGTTATCCCCCGGGATGTGGGTGTCATGGTAGAATTGCGATAATTCCGGATTCGCTCGGCTGTAGGGCGGATGAGCGTAGCGTAATCCGCCTCTTCGGCGCAGCGGCGGATTACGCTACGCTCATCCGCCCTACGTCAGAGCGAGATCCTATGAAGACGCAAATGTCGATCTGGTCGGTTCTCGGATGCCTTATTGTGCTGCTGTCCGCTCCGGCAGCCCAGGCCAAGCGCGTGGCGCTCGTCATCGGCAATGACGTCTACACCAACATGCCTGCCGCGCAGCAGCTGCAGAAAGCGGTGAACGACGCCCGCACCATCGGCCGCGCGCTGACGTCCCTCGGTTTCGACGTCACCATCGGCACCAATCTCGGCCGCCAGGCCATGGTGGATCGGTTGTCCGATTTCACCGCCAAGCTGGCCCCCGGCGACACCGCCGCTTTGTTCTTCGCCGGCCACGGCGTCGCCATCGGCGGCGTCAATTATCTCGTGCCGAGCGACGTGCCGCCGGTGAATGAGGGCGCCGAAGCGCGCGTCCGCGGCGCCTCGCTGGCCGAGCCGGATATCATCGCCGAAATCCAGGCGAAATCCGTGAGCGTGGCGCTGCTGGTGATCGATGCCTGTCGCGACAATCCGTTCCCGCGCAATGCCGGCCGTTCCATCGGCAGTTCGCGCGGCCTGGCCGACGCCAAGCCCGCGCGCGGCATTTTCACGATCTATTCCGCCGGCATCGGCCAGACCGCGCTGGATCGCCTGACCGACCGGGACCCGGAGCCGAATTCCGTCTTCACCCGCATCTTCGCCGAGGAACTGGTAAAACCCGGCCTGCATCTCGGCGATCTCGCGGTGGAGACGCGGGAGCGCGTGGCGGCGCTGGCGCTCCGTGCCACCGACCGCGCCGGCAACCCTGCGCCCACGAGCAGACGCCCGCCTATTACGACCAGACGCTCGGCGGCCGTATCTATCTCGCCGGCACCTCCATCGACGCACCGAAGGCGGCCAACGCGCCGCTGCCACCACGCGTCGATGTGGCTGCCATTCCGCCAAGACAGGCCGAAGCGGAGCGTGCCGCCATCGCACCGCGACCGGGCGCGCCGAACGAGGTCTGCGCCCGCAATGGTGCTGAAACCTATTGCGTGAGTTCGGTGCTGCCCGGCCAGTTCAACAATGCCTATGGTCCCGCCAATCTGTTCAGCGGCCCGCAAGGCGTGGCGTGGGTGGAGGGGCGGCAGGGCTCGGGCGTCGGCGAATGGATCACCGTCGAATTCGACAGCCCGCGTCGCGTGCGCTCTTTCGTCTTCCGGAACGGCTATCAGAAGGATGACGACATCTATCGCAAGAACGGCCGCGTGCGTCGCCTGCTGCTGCAGACGTCGTCCGGCGAACGCATTCCGCTCGAACTGGACGATCGCTCCGGCGTGCAGACCTGGACACTGACGACGCCGGTGGAAGCGCAATGGCTGAAATTCGTAATCGACGATGTCTATCCCGGCAGCCGCTATACCGACACGGCGCTGAGCAAGCTCACCGTCAATTCGGAGCGTATCCGGTGATGCGCCGTCTTCTCGCAGCAGCGATGGTGACGATGTGCGCGCCGACGTCTGCGCAGGCTCTGCCCGATGATTTTATCTTCCTCCGCGATCTCGACCCGAGCATCCGGCAGGACATCCGCTATGCCGGCGTCAACAATTTCGTCGGCCGTAGGCTCGCTGGCTACGACGCGGCGGAATGCGTGGTGAAACGGGCGGTGGGGCAGGCGCTCGCAGAGGTGCAGCGGGAGCTGAAGGCGCAGAACCTGTCGCTTAAGATGCTCGACTGCTATCGCCCGGCACGCGCCTCGCGCGATATGGTGGTCTGGGCACAGGACGGCAACGAGACGCCGGCACAGAAGCGTTACAATCCATCCTTCAACAAGGCGGACCTGTTTCGCCTCGGCTATATCGCCGAGCGCTCCGGCCACTCCACCGGTGCCGCGGTCGATCTGACGCTGGTCGATCTGCGCGCACCAGCGACATCGTCGCCATTCGATCCCAATCGCGCCTATGGCAATTGCATCGCCTCCGAAGCGCAGCGCGCCCCGGAAGCGAGTGTCGACATGGGCACGGGATATGACTGCTCCGACGCGAAGGCGTGGACCGCGTCGCGTGGGATCAGCGCGGCGCAACGTCGCTGGCGCGACATTCTCGTGACGTCCATGCGCAAGCAGGGCTTCGTGAACTATGCGAAGGAGTGGTGGCACTTCTCGATGCCGGGTGTCGGCAACAAGGCTTATGATTTTCCGATCAGGCGGTGAAAGCTCGAAGCGTAGGATGGGTAGAGCGAAGCGAAACCCATCATTCCGTCGATTGCCGCGAGCTCGGCTGATGGGTTTCGCTCCAGCGCTGGCGCGCCTCCGCTCTACCCATCCTACGGGCGAGCGCGCCTCGTATTGAGGCCCGATCCATCGTAAAATGATTCGCACCACGCTCCTGCTGCCGGAACATCTTGATGACTTCTCCCACCTCCGCCAAACATGCGGTCCTCAATCAGTCGCCGCCCTTCGAGGACGTCAATCTGTTCGAGCTGGATCGGCCGCTGGTCGATGCGCTGGCTTTCAATGACGCCTCCAGCGCCTTCATCGCACATTCCGATTTTGGCAAGCAGTGGGGCTCGGCCGAGATGGCCGATCGCGCGCGGCGGGCCAATGAGAATACGCCAAAACTGCGCAGCTTCGACGCGCGCGGCAACCGCCGTGACGAGGTCGAGTTTCATCCCGCCTATCATGAACTGATGGCCGCAAGCGTCGCCGCCGGCATCCACAATTCGACATGGACCGCGGACGGCAAGCCAAAAGGCCGCGCGTCCGAGACCATTCGCGCCGCAAAGTTCTACATGGCTGCGCAGGTCGAGACCGGGCATCTGTGCCCGATCACCATGACGCGCGCCGCGGTGGGCGCGCTCGCCTCGCAGCCGGATGTGCTGGCACGCGCGATGCCGATCATCGGCAGCAACACCTACGATCCCAGCTTCAGGCCGTGGTTCGAGAAATCGGGCATGACCCTCGGCATGGGCATGACCGAGCGGCAGGGCGGCACCGACGTCCGCACCAACATGACCATCGCAAAGCGCGATGGCGATGCGTTCCTGATCACCGGCCACAAATGGTTCATGTCGGCGCCCATGTGCGATGCCTTCCTCGTGCTGGCGCAGGAAGAAAGCGGGTTGAGCTGTTTCTTCATGCCGCGCTTCCGGCCCGATGGCACGGTCAATGCGCTGAACTTCCAGCGCCTCAAGGACAAGCTCGGCAATCGTTCCAACGCCTCGTCGGAGGTCGAGTTCGATGAGGCCTATGCGCTGCGCGTCGGCGAGGAAGGCAAGGGCATCCGCACCATCATCCAGATGGTGCAACTGACGCGGCAGGATTGCGCCATCGCCTCCGCCGGACTCATGCGCTCGGGCCTCGTCCATGCGCTGCATCACACCCGCCATCGCAGCGTGCTCCAGAAGCATCTCGCCGATCAGCCGATGATGCAGAGCGTGCTCGCCGACATGGCGCTGCATGTGGAGGCGACCACCGCGCTCGTCATGCGCCTGTGTCGCGCCTTCGATCAGGCGCCGGAAGATCCGACCGAAGCCGCTTACATGCGCTTCCTGACGCCGGTGGTGAAATACTGGGTCTGCAAATCCGCGCCGGGTTTCCTGTACGAGGCGATGGAGTGCCTCGGCGGCAACGGTTATGTCGAGGAAGGCATTCTGGCACGGCACTATCGCGAGGCGCCGGTCAATGCGATCTGGGAAGGCTCGGGCAATGTCATGTGCCTCGACGTGCTGCGCGCGCTGTCGCGCGAGGGCGATGCCGCCACCGGCGTGCTGCAGGAACTGATGCTGGAAACCCGGGGGCTGCCCGGCGCATCGGATGTCGCATCCTTCGTGATCCGTGGTCTGCTCAGCCAGGACAGCGAGCGCTCGGCGCGGCAGGTGGTGGAGTCGCTGGCGATGCTGGCGGCGGTGGCGGCGCTGAACCTGATCCATCCGCCCCATGCCGAACTGTTCGCCCGCACGCGCCTCGATGGCCCGCGCAGCATGCTGTTTGGCGCGGCGGATATCGGCGAGGCGCAGGCCCGTGGCCTGCTCGAGCGGGCGCTGCCACTGTGAGTGCCATCGACACGCCGGCACCGACCGACCTTCCGCCTGCGACCAAGCCGCCGCGGGTCTGGAAATTCTGGGGCACCACGCTGTGGGGCGTGCTGGCCTTCGCGGCCATGTCGCTCGGCCAGCTCACGGTGGTTGCCTATCAGGTGCTGCGCAGCGGCGAGCCGATCGATCTCGGTCTGATCGCCAGCGCCGTGAGCAGCGGGACGACGGTGGCACTCTCGGTGATCATGGGACTGCCCGCGGTCTGCCTCGCATTGTGGCTGGCCATCCGCATCGCGCGACAATCGTTCACCGATTATCTCGGACTGCGCAACACCTCCTGGCAGAACTGGCTGCTTGGTACGGTCGCGCTGATTGTCCTGGTCGGCGCGTGGGAGGTGATGGCAAAACTCACCGGTCATAAATCGGCGCCAGGCTTCATGCTGGAGGTGGTGAAGTCGGCGCAGGCCGATGGCACGCTCTGGCTGCTGGTGATCGCGCTCACGGCGGGCGCTGCGATCACGGAAGAATTGCTGGCGCGCGGCTTTCTGTATCGCGGCTGGTCGGAATCGTTCCTGCGGCCGGTCGGGGCCATGATGCTGTCATCGCTGGTGTGGACCGCGATGCACGCGCAATATTACGATCCGTTCCTGTTCACCCAGGTTTTCACCATGGGCCTGCTGTTCGGCTATCTGCGCTATCGCAGCGGCTCGACCTGGCTGACCATCTGGCTTCACGCCTTCAACAATTTTGCAGCGACGGTGCAGACGCTGCTGATCATGAAGGGCGTGATCTCGGCTTGACCGTAGGGCGGATGAGCGCAGCGTAATCCGCCGGCCGAGGGCAAAGCTGAAACTCCGCGGCGGATTACGGCTCCGCCTCATCCGCCCTACGGCTGAATCCCTTCCGCAAACGCGATGAACACCGGCATCGTCAGCACCGCCAGCGCCGTCTGGATCGTCAGCACCTGCGCCAGCATCGGCGCATCGCCGCCCATCTGCCGCGCCAGCACATAGCCGTTTGACGCCGCCGGCACCGCTGCGCAGCAGGCGACCACGGCGAGGCTGATGCCGCTGAGGCCGAAGGTGACGCCGAGGCCGATGGCGATCAGCGGCATCACCGCCAGCTTGAGCACGACCGTCAGCATCGCCGCCGCGCCGGGTCTGTGCAGCCCTTCCAGTTGCAGCCCGGCGCCGACCACCAGCAGACCCATGGCGAGGGAACAGCGGCCGAGTGCATCGAGGAATTCATGCGCGGGCCGCGGCATCGGCAGCCCCGTGAGATTGATGGCGATACCGATGATGCAGGCCCAGATCAGCGGATTTTTGGCGATGGTCTTGAGCAGCACCGGCCACGACATTCGCTGGGGCGACGCGTAATGCGCCAGCACCCAGACCGAAAGCACGTTCAGCAGCGGGATCATCGCCACCATGGCCACCGAGGCCAGCGTGATGCCGAGCTGATCCCACAGATTGCCGGCCACCGAGAGCGCGACAAAGGTCTGCCAGCGCGTCGCGCCCTGGAACAGCGAGCTGAAAGTGGGGCCACTGAGGCCGATGGCCCTTGCCAGCAGCGGCCGCAGCGCGAGGCACAGCAGCGACATCGCGATCACGGACAGCAGAAGCGATCCGCCGACACCGGCAATCGGCACCGATTTCAGATTGGCGCGGGCGAGGCTGTCGATCAGCAGCGCCGGGAACAGCACGTAATAGACGAGGTTCTCGACCCCGATCCACATGGCGTCCTGTTTCATGATCGAGCGGCGCAGGCCGAAGCCGAGCACGATCAGCAGGAAGACCGGCACCAGGGCCGCAAATACGGTCAGCATTGTCAGCGAATGTCCGGCGAACGCGACAGGGCCGCGAGGCGATCCAGCGCGCCCTGCAGGATGAAGATGGCCGCATGCTGGTCGATCACCTTCGCACGCTTGGCGCGGCTGACATCATTGGCGATCAGCTCGCGCTCGACGGCGGCGGTGGAAAGCCGCTCGTCCCAGAAGCCGATCGGCATGTCCGTGAGCTGCGCCAGATTGCGCGCGAATGCCCGGGTCGACTGCGCCCGCGGCCCCTCGCTGCCGTCCATATTGATGGGCAGGCCCAGCACGATGCCGCAGATGTTCCGCTCCGAGGCAAGCGACAGCAATCGCGCCGCATCCGCCTTGAACGCCTTGCGCTCGATGGTCTCGACGCCGGTGGCAAGACGGCGATCGGGATCGGATACCGCAACCCCAATGGTCTTGGTGCCGAGATCGAGGCCGATCAGCGCGCCGCGGGCCGGCAGATGCGCGGCTGCGTCGATGAGGGGGAGGATGAGAGCAGGCATGGCGCCCCATTAGCACGCTTGCCATGTGACGCAAGTTGGTCCCACAGTTGCCGCACGAATGCCGCAGGATCGGGCGGCATTCTGCTCGTTGAAGTGAGGTTTTTGCGATGTGGCCGGACCGTCGTTTGATCGATTTGCTGAAGATCGAAGCTCCCATCGTACAGGCCCCGATGGCCGGCGCGCATGATCAGGCGCTGGCGATCGCCGTGGCCCAGGGCGGCGGACTGGGCTCGCTGCCTTGCGCGATGATCTCGGCCGACAAGGCGCGCGAGCAGATTCAGGTGTTCCGCCAGCAGGTCTCGGCGCCGGTCAATCTGAATTTCTTCTGTCACACCCCCGTCGAGGCCGACGCGGCCAGCGAGGAGCGCTGGAGGAAGCGCCTTGGCGCCTATTACAGCGAACACGGCATCGACCCGGCCGCGCCGATCAATGCCGCCAACCGCGCGCCGTTCGACGAGACGATGTGCGCGCTGGTCGAGGAGGTGAAGCCCGAAGTGGTCAGCTTCCATTTCGGCCTGCCGCCGCAGCCGCTGCTCAAGCGCGTGAAAGCGACCGGCGCCATCGTGCTCGCCTCCGCCACCGTCGTGCGCGAGGCCGTCTGGCTCGAGCAGAACGGGGCCGACGTCATCATTGCCCAGGGCGCCGATGGCGGCGGCCATCGCGGCATGTTCCTCACGGAGGATATCGCCACGCAGCCCGGCACCATGTCGCTGCTGCCGCAGGTGGTGGATGCGGTGAAACTGCCGGTGATCGCCGCTGGCGGTATTGCCGATGGCCGCGGCATTGCAGCGGCTTTTGCACTGGGAGCAGCAGGCGTGCAGATCGGCACCGCCTATCTGCGCACGCCGGAATCGACCCTCGGCGCGCCGAATCGCGCGGCGCTGAAGGCGGCTTCCGACGAGACCACGGTCATCACCAATGTGATGACCGGCCGTCCGGCGCGCGGCGTCATCAACCGCGTGATGCGCGAGGTCGGCCCGGTGTCGCCGGATGCCCCTGCATTCCCGCATGCGGCCACGGCGCTCGGCCCGCTGAAGGCGGCCGCGGAGAAGGGCGGCAAGACCGATTTTTCCAACCTCTGGGCCGGGCAGGCGGTGCATCTCGGCGGCGAACTGCCGGCGGCGGAGCTGACGCGGAAACTGGCGAAGGATGGCCTGGCGCGGATGGCTGGGCTCAAACCGTAGGGCGGATAAGCCGAAGGCGTCATCCGCCGCGGAGTTTCAGCTTTGCAATCGGCCGGCGGATTACGCTCCGCTCATCCGCCCTACGGTTACGGTCCCGGTTCCCGCGTGCGGTTGCGGCTGCAAAGCTCCGTCTGCTATAGGGCAGGCAGATTTCGCCCAGAGGCCCTATATAAATGTCGGTTGATACTGCCACCGTTCGCCGTATCGCGCATCTCGCGCGCATCGCGGTCAAGGAGGAAGAGGTTCCCCATCTGCAGGGCGAACTGAACGCCATGCTCGCATTCGTCGAGCAGCTGCAGGAAGTGAATGTGGACGGCGTCGAACCGATGACCTCGGTGATGCCGATGGAAATGAAGAAGCGTATCGACGCCGTCACCGATGGCGAGATCGTCGATCTCGTCACCCGCAATGCGCCGGATGCCGACGACAACTTCTTCCTGGTGCCGAAAGTCGTCGAGTAATCGAGACAGGAGTCTGCCATGTGCCTGCTGTGCGACGATGAGAAGTCCTATCAGCTCTATATGGACTATCTCGACCAGATGGAGCGCCAGGGCGAGATGAAGGATGTCGACGCCGCCATGGACGCCATCCTCGACAAGGTGCAGGCCGCGCAGATCGAAGACGACAAGAAACGCCGCGCCATGTTCAATGGCGAAGCCCCCGAAAACGACAAGACGCTCTCTCCGTTCTTTTGCAGCCCGGTCAATAAATAGATGACAGATCTGACGTCGCTCACGCTCGCCGAGGCCCGCGACGGCCTTGCGAACAAGTCCTTCACGTCGGTCGAACTGACCGATGCGCATCTTGCGGCGATGGAAGCTGCGCGCGTCCTCAATGCCTATGTGCTGGAGACGCCGGACCAGGCGCGCGCCATGGCACAGGCGGCTGACGCCAAGATCGCGAAGGGCGAGGGCGGTCCGCTTGGTGGCATCCCGCTGGGCATCAAGGACCTGTTCGCGACCAAGGACGTGCGCACCACGGCGTGCTCAAAAATCCTCGGCAATTTCGTGCCGCCTTACGAGTCCACCGTGACCGCGCAGCTCTGGCGCGACGGCGCCGTGATGCTCGGCAAGCTCAACAATGACGAATTCGCCATGGGCTCGGCGAACGAGACCTCGTGCTTCGGCCCCGTGATCAATCCGTGGCGCCGCGAAGGCTCGGACGTCAATCTCGTCCCCGGTGGTTCGTCCGGTGGTTCGGCTTCGGCCGTCGCTGCGGGGCTCTGCCTCGGCGCCACCGCCACCGACACCGGCGGCTCGATCCGCCAGCCGGCGGCCTTCACCGGCATTGTCGGGCTGAAGCCGACCTATGGCCGCTGCTCGCGCTGGGGCACGGTCGCCTTCGCATCCTCGCTCGATCAGGCCGGGCCCGTTGCGCGCACGGTGCGCGACACCGCGATCCTGACGCGTTCGATGGCCGGCTACGATCCGAAGGACTCCACCTCGGTGGATCGCGATGTGCCGGACTATGAGGCGGCTGTCGGCAAGTCCGTGAAGGGCATGAAGATCGGCATTCCGAAGGAATACCGCATCGACGGCATGCCGGCCGAGATCGAAAAGCTCTGGCAGGATGGCGCGAAGCAGCTCGAGGCCGCTGGCGCCGAACTCGTCGAAGTGTCGCTGCCGCACACCAAATACGCGCTGCCCGCTTACTACATCGTCGCGCCGGCTGAAGCCTCGTCGAACCTCGCGCGCTATGACGGCGTGCGCTATGGCCTGCGCGTGCCCGGCCGCAATCTCGTCGACATGTACGAGAACACCCGCGCCGAAGGCTTCGGTGCCGAAGTGCGCCGCCGCGTGATGATCGGCACCTATGTGCTGTCGGCAGGCTACTACGACGCCTACTATCTGCGTGCGCAAAAGGTTCGCACGCTGATCAAGCAGGATTTCGAGGACTGCTTTGCCAAGGGCATCCATGCGATCCTGACGCCCGCCACGCCGTCCGCCGCTTTCGGGATCGGTGAGAAGGGCGGCGCCGATCCGATCGAGATGTATCTCAACGACATCTTTACGGTGACCGTGAACATGGCCGGCCTGCCGGGCATCGCAGTTCCGGCCGGCAAGGACGCACAGGGCCTGCCGCTCGGCTTGCAGCTGATCGGCCGTCCGTTCGATGAAGAGACGCTGTTCTCCCTCGGCGAGGTGATCGAACAGGCGTCCGGGCGATTTACGCCGAAGAAGTGGTGGTAGGTCTGTAGCCCGGATGGAGCGAAGCGAAATCCGGGACAGCAGAGATAGCTAAAAGCCGGCCCCGGATTGCGCTGCGCTCCATCCGGGCTACGAGGGCGGTTCTTATCCAATCAATAACCACGTTGGCGGTGCGCGGGCACCTGTGGCTTTCGGATTGCATCAAATTGTATGCGATTGCCTTAGTCTTCCCATGACAACTCCCGTTGCTGTGGGGACGGCTGTGTCGTTGTCGATGCCTGTGAGACATTCGTGAGTGCGATGGCGATGCGTAGGTTGCGTTCGTTGGGGGCGGTGGTGGCGGCGAGTGCGCTGCTGCTGGGTTGCGCCTCGGTCTATAACGAGCCGGTCAACGTCCCGGTCGGCCCGAATGGCCCCACCGACAATCTCGCGCTCAATTTTGCCGATCCTGCCGCGCTCGACGATCTGATGATCGGTCTCGCTTTCTCCGGTGGTGGCACACGCGCCGCGGCCTATTCCTTCGGTGTACTGCAGGAGATGGACAACATCACCATGCCGCGCTCCGGCGACAAGATGGTCGATCGCATCGATTTCATTTCGGGTGTCTCCGGCGGCTCCGTCACTGCGGCCTATTTCGGCATCAAGAAGCGCGCGGCACTTGTCGATTTCCGCGAACGCTTCCTGCTGCAGAATGCTGAGGCGGGGCTGCAGACGCAGCTGTCGCTTGGCACGATTGGCCGCGCGCTCGGCGGCGGCATCAACGATTCCACCGCCTTCACGAAATGGCTCGATGCCAATCTGTTCGACGGCATCACCTACGGGCAGGCGCGGCAGACCGGCTCGCCGCGGGTGTGGATCAACGCATCCGACATCTACAACCGCGTGCCCTTCGTGTTTGGCGCCACGGCCTTCGATGCGATCTGCAGCGATATCGGCAAGTTCCCGGTCTCGCAGGCGGTGGCGACCTCGGCCGCCGTGCCGATCGCCTTCGCGCCGGGCGTGGTGCAGGCCTTCCCCGGCAAGTGCAACACGCCGCTGCCGGCCTGGGTGCAGCGTGCAGCGACAAATCGCAACGCCTCGCCGATGCTCAACAACTACGCCAAAGCGATCATCCGTTATCGCGAAGGGGCTGTGCCCTATATCAAGCTGATGGATGGCGGCCTTGTCGACAACTATGGCGTGGCCGGCTTCACCATCACGCGGGAGTCGTCGGACACGCCTTACGGGCCGTTGTCGCCACAGCAGGCTGTGCGCCTGAGACGGGCGCTGTTCCTGGTGGTGGACGCCAAGACCGGCCTGTCCGGCAATTGGGTGAATACGGTGCAGGGGCCGGATGGCATCGAATTGCTCAAGGCCGCGGTGGATACCACCATGGATGCCAGCGTCGGTGCGAATTACACCGCCTTCGATCGCACCATGAAGGACTATCAGTCGTCGCTGATCGCCTGGCGCTGCAGCTTGTCCGCAGCGCAGCGCGCCAGCTATGGCGCGCGCCCGGGCTGGAATTGTCGCGATCTGCAATTCTTCGTCGGCCGCCTCGGTTTCGACCAGCTCGATGGGGAGCGCGCCGCCGTGCTGGAGAGCGTCCCGACGCGTTTCACGCTGCCGCAGGCGCAGGTGGACGACGTCATCGCAGCGGGCAGGGACACGTTGCGGGCCAGCCCGGTGTTCAAGGCATTCGTCGCGGGGATGTGAGCGGTCGGCACAACCTTGATGTGCCACGGATCAATTGTTAGCTTAGTCGTGCTGATGGGGAGAGTGCCATGAGCCGCTATGAGCCGCTGACCCAGTTCCTGCAGAACCAGCCGGGTCGCGAAGTGCGCCTGAGCTTTGCGCAAATCGAGCAGATCGTCGGATTCAAACTACCCGCCGCCGCCCAGCAGGAACGCGGATGGTGGAGCAATGCGCCGGCCGGGGCTGAGGACAAGGCCTGGCTGGCCGCGGGCTTTCGCAGCGAGGCAGTCGATCTTGTAGCAGGGGAACTAACCTTCCGCCGCGGTGCCTCGATTGACCGCGACGAGCCGCCCTATGTTGAGACCGGCCACCATCCTCTTTTTGGTTGCATGAAGGGAACGGTCACGATCGCACCCGGCGTCGATCTTACCGAACCAGCAGATCCCGATCTGGCGGACTGGATCGAGAAAAAATATGGCCCTGCTCCTTGATACCTGCGCGGCTGTCTGGTTCTTCGAAGGTATGCCCCTTGCGGCCCCTGCTGTTGCTGAGCTCAAACGGGCAGCGGAGTCCGGAGAACCGCTATATCTTTCGCCGGTCACGGCCTGGGAGCTTGGCATGCTGGTGTCGCGTGGTCGCATGACTTTGCGCTCTGACCCGCAGAGCTGGTTTGATCGCGTATCGCAAAAGCCCGGATTGCAACTCGTAAAGATCTCACCCGCCGTGCTGATCGCGTCGTCATTCCTGCCGGGAAAGCCGCCCAACGACCCTGCGGACCGTATTTTCGCAGCCACGGTTCGTGCCCATGGCTGGCGGCTCGTAACGCGTGACAGGTTGCTTTTGGACTATGCCCGGGCCGGCCATATTGAGGCGCTGGCCTGCTGATGCCGCAGGATGGGTTAAGCAGGCGCAAAGCGCGGGAGCGATAACCATCACCCACGGCAGAACGGTGATGGGTATCGCTGCGCTCAACCCATCCTGCGGCCGCGGAGTTCGCTCTTTTCCCGCGCCGCGTCGCGCTGTAAAACGCCCCCATGAACGTACCTGTCAAACCGTCAAAACTCATCAAGGGCGCCACCGGCGACTGGGAAATGGTCATCGGGCTGGAGATCCACGCCCAGGTCACCTCCAAGGCAAAACTGTTCTCCGGCTCATCCACTGCCTTCGGTGGTGCCCCCAATACGCATGTGTCGCTGGTGGATGCCGCGATGCCCGGCATGCTGCCCGTGATCAACGAGGAATGCGTCCGCCAGGCGGTGCGCACCGGTCTCGGCCTGAACGCGCAGATCAATCTGCGCTCGACCTTTGACCGCAAGAACTATTTCTATCCGGACCTGCCGCAGGGCTACCAGATCAGCCAGTACAAGTCGCCGATCGTGGGCGAGGGTGAGGTGACCATCGAGCTGGACGGCGGCGAGACGGCCACCATCGGCATCGAGCGCCTGCATCTCGAGCAGGACGCCGGCAAGCTGGTACATGACCGCAATCCGTCCAGCACCTCGGTGGATCTCAACCGCTCCGGCGTGGCGCTGATGGAGATCGTCTCCAAGCCCGACATGCGCTCCAGCGAGCAGGCCCAGGCCTATGTGTCGAAGCTGCGCACCATCCTGCGCTATCTCGGCACCTGCGACGGCGACATGGAAAAGGGCAATCTGCGCGCCGACTGCAACGTCTCGGTCCGCCGGCCGGGTGAGCCGTTCGGCACGCGCTGCGAGATCAAGAACGTCAATTCGATCCGCTTCATCGGCCAGGCCATCGACTATGAGGCGCGCCGCCAGATCGGCATTCTCGAGGACGGCGGCAGCATCGATCAGGAGACGCGGCTCTACGACCCCAACAAGGGCGAGACCCGCTCCATGCGCTCGAAGGAAGAAGCGCATGACTATCGGTACTTCCCTGACCCCGACCTGCTGCCGCTGGAGTTCAACGAGGCGTTTGTCGCCGAACTGAAGGCTGGGCTGCCGGAACTGCCGGACGAAAAGAAGGCACGCTTCGTCAGCGCCTTCGGCCTGTCGGATTACGATGCCGCCGTGCTGGTGACCGAGCGCGAGAGCGCCGAGTTCTATGAAGCCGTGCTCGACGGCCTCAAGGACAAGGCCCGCGACGGCAAGCTCGCCGCCAACTGGGTGATCAACGAACTGTTCGGCCGCCTCAACAAGGAAGGCCAGGATATCGCTTCGTCTCCGGTGTCGTCGGCACAGATGGGCGCGATCGTCGACCTGATCGGCGAGGGCGTCATCTCCGGCAAGATCGCCAAGGACCTGTTCGAGATCGTCTGGACGGAGGGCGGCGATCCGCGCGTGCTCGTCGAGGAGCGCGGCATGAAGCAGGTCACCGACATGGGCGCCATCGAGAAGGTGGTGGACGACATCATCGCGGCCAACCCGGACAAGGTGGCGCAGGCCCAGGCGAAGCCGGCACTGATGGGCTGGTTCGTCGGCCAGGTGATGAAGTCGTCGGGCGGCAAGGCCAATCCGCAGGCGGTCAACGACCTGCTGAAGGGCAAACTCGGTCTCTGAGCGCCGGCCGGCAACACGGGATTGAAGACAACGGCGTCGCTTCGAGCGGCGCCGTTTTCGTTTCGACGGGCGTTCATCGCTCCGCTCTCCGGGAGAATCGGGTTGCGAATCGTGGCGAGTGAGATGACGGAAGAGGTGGTTGTGGGCGCTTCCGGGTAGCTCCCGGCGCGCTTATCCCAAAAATATTTTCGTTGCGGATTCTCCCGGCCGGAAGTCGTCGCGCGCCGATTCCGGTATCGGCGGGGCGATTCGGAAGTACCCGGACTTTGTGTAGTTGTTTGTTAGTTCACGTCACGCGCAGGCTGCAAAAATAGGCGTGCGCGTCGCACTTGACTTTCGGCGACGTAGATTTTGCAGGCGTTTCTTTTGCCATGCAAAGGCCGCATGAACGCTCCGCACCTGCAGGATTAGGGTTGACCGCGGCGACACAGCTTCAACACTTCCTTAAGCAGGCCACTGTTCTTTTGAAATCGTTGGTGTATTCGGAATCGTGTGCATATCGATTCACGACTGCACGCAGCATTTAAGTCATCTCTTATGGAGGGCAACATGGCTAAGAAGGCAGTGAAGAAAGTCGCTAAGGCGAAGAAGACGGTGAAGAAGGCTGCGAAGACCGCAGTCAAGAAGACCGCCAAGAAGACCAAGAAGGTCGCCAAGAAGGCCGCCAAGAAGAAGTAACTTCTTCTTTCCGGACTACGCCGGCAGCGATGCCGGCAACGTCATTGGAGCCGTCTTCATCGAGGACGCTGGCTCTGATCGACGAAAGAGGGTGTCGGCGAGACATCAGGTCGAACGGCTGGATCGTGATGGCGAAGGGCTTCGGCTTCAGCGCAACGATCCGGCAGAGAAGCTGGTCATGCAGTGACCGGCCTTCCTCTACGGAGCGGATCCCTGGTCCGCCATCGCGGGCATGATGCCCGCGAGATATGATCCTGACGTGTTGCCGACGCCCTCGTCTTGTCCGCCGGTGCGGTTGATCCCCGGCGATGATCAGTTTTCCCATTTTGATAGTGCTGTGTCGTAGGCCCGATGAGCGTAGCGTCATCCGCTGGCCGATTGCATGGGGCGAGGAACCGCGGATGACGCCTTCGGCTAATCCGCGCGACGGCCGCGCCTGTCGTCGCGATGGTTACGCGATCGCCAACCGGCAAGGTAAACCGAAATCCGCAAAAACCCAGAAAACCCGCATGAATGCTGGTTTTTTGCCAGCATATGGGCGCGCGAGGGGCATCCGCGTTCAGAAACCGTTCATCGCGATACTTAAACTGCCATTCAAATTTGACCGGCATATTTGCCTCAACACGCCGGGCCAACTGGTGGTTGGGACAAGTCAGATCACGGACGGGAGCCGCGCTCGGTTGGGGCGGCAAACATAAAAAAGGAATGAGTGATGTTTCAGGGGCAGATCGATTTCGGGGCGGCAACGCCCGTCGCCGAAACCGCGATCCAGGACGTCTTGTTCGAGCGCGGCATGTACTGGTCGAGCGGCCGCGCCGGGATCGTTGATCTCGTCGCTGCGCACAAGTGGTTCAATCTCGCAGCCCTCAAGGGCCGGGTCGATGCCATCCCGATGCGCCGCGAAGTGGCCGAGATGATGTCGGATGTCGAGATCGCTGCCGCACAGCGCGATGCGCGCGACTGGCTGACCTCGATCCACTAATCCTCCTTGTTGCTCACGGCGGTGACCACCGGCTTGTCGAACACCGCCTTGCAGCCGCTGCTGAGACTGGTCTTCTGCTTGCGCATGCAGATGGTGACTTCCTCGATGTTCGGGATCGCCGAGCTGCACAGACGGAACGCATCGCCGGTGCAAAGGCGGCGCTGTTCGGCGCTGAAGCTCTGAGCGGAGGCGAGGGCGGTTGATGCCGTCACCATGAGGGTGGCGAGCAGAGCGATCCGTCCGATGGTCCTGGTAGCCTGTGCGATCATGGTGTCCTCCCGTGGCGTGCTGCTCACAACCAGTCGTCGCAACCCCGGGAAACCGGGTTCGAGGCCGTCCACATTTTTTCCGCAATTCCGTCACGGGCCGGCATGAGGTGAATGCCGCACGGCGTCACGGGCTTGTGACGCCCGGTTCGCTTGTAACCGCCGGCAGGCACCCAATGTCCCTTGTGTCATCTCCGTAGAGGCCGTTCGGTCTCGGCAACACAAGGACATCATCATGTCGATCAAGACCCTTTCGCTGCGCGCCAGCGCGCTTGCGCTTTTCGCCACTGTCGCCGTGTCGGCCAGCGCGTCCGCTGTGGCTGCACCGCGCGCCGCGGCGGTGACCACGCATTCGGCGACCGATGTGAGCGCTGCGCGCCGTCATCATCACGTCCAGCGCAACCGGGTCCGCGATGCCTATGGCGCTTATGTCGGCAGCGCCTCGGGCGGCACGCCGTCGCCGCTGCCTTATGGCAATGGCGTTGGCGACAACTCACGCAATCAGACCTGGTAACCGGCTGTGGCGGGCAGGTGGTGCTGCGACACTTCGTCAGTGCTTCCTGTGGAGTGAATCCATGCAGGCGTTGGCGAGACGACCCGTGTCCCTCATGCTTCGGCCATGAGATGGAATCGGGCTGGGACCGACAGTCGCATCTGGAGGCCGTACGGTGTGAAGCCCGTGCGGCCTTTTGCTTTCTCACTCAGTTCATCAGCCGGACGGCGATGAGAAGTGAGCCGGCCGTTGCAGCGATCACGGCAACCGCGAGCACGATGATCATCGCTCGTATCCAGCGGGACTGCTTCGGCTGCTCAGTCATGGCGCGCCGTTCGTTCATACGATAATCCGCGGCATTCGTTCATTGATAATCTGTCTTCTGCTTCAGCATCTGGCACTGGCCGGAGAGGCCGGCCGTCAGGATAGCGCAAACGCTTCGAACGAGATGCCAGCGATCAGCGCGACGCCATAAGCGACCAATAGCACAAACTGAAATCTCGACAGCATAACTAGTCCCGCCACCAGCAATGCAGCGGCGATAGCTTGTTCATGCATCTCGCGAAAGTCGCGCGCGCCCGGCTGTCTCAGGAATAGCTCTAAGCTGTTCGATCGCTGACTGGGCCAGCTGTGCGGACGAGGCGGAAGCCCGACGTCGCATTCCGATCAACTCTGCAGCAGCCGAACTGGGATGGCGGAGCCGGAGGGATTCGAACCCTCGATACCCTTTAACAGGTATGCCGCTTTAGCAAAGCGGTGCCTTCAGCCACTCGGCCACAGCTCCATCACGGCTGCATATGCCCGACCGCGCGGTGAGCCGCAAGCGCCAGATCGCGCCTTGCCCGCCTGTGCAGAGAATTTTCCGCCCGGAAAGGGACTGCCTACACTTCTATATACGTCCGATCCACCGGTTGCGGCTCCCCAGACGTCTCGCTGCTGCCTCAGACTTTGTCCTCGATCGCTGCCATGTCGCCGCGATTCGAGATCAGCGCCGGCCAGAACTGACGATTTACGGGAAGAACAGTGCGGCGCACGCGTCGCGCGAAGTTTGTGACACATTTTTTGCATTTCTGAATTAGCTAAGGAAATCAGTTGTTTGCTTAAATTGGGCGATCACAACCGCGTGTGATTTCCGCAACACTATGCCGCAAATGGCCAAAGGCGGGCGGTTTCGAGGCGTTCCATTGTTGCGAAGCAGAAGGCCTTGGGAGATGTTCGCGATGCGACGGAGGGGGGCATCCCGAGGTCGTCCCGTACTGATGATGGATTTGAGCCGCGGGCATGTGGCTCGGTCGTGAGTCTCGGTGCGGGTTGTCAGGGATCTAGGGGCTTGTCTTCAGGGTGTTTCACCCCGTGACGGAACCTTCCCTTTAGCAACTTGGAGGTTACATGAAGACGATTAAGGCCCTTATCCTGGGCTCCGCAGCGGGCATCCTCGCTGTTGGTGGCGCTCAGGCAGCTGATCTTCCGGTCAAGGCCAAGGCCGTTGAATACGTGAAGGTCTGCTCTCTCTACGGCGCCGGTTTCTACTACATCCCGGGCACCGACACCTGCGTCAAGATCGGCGGTGCGATCCGTATCGACACCACCATCAACGGCAACGCCTATGACACCCCGTTCTGGCAGGGTGGTGCTGGCGGCGCCGGCGCCTGGAACAAGGACAATTTCGTCAGCCGTTCGCGTATCAACCTGACCACCGATACGCGCACCGCCACCGAATACGGCGTTGTCCGCACCTATGCGAACATCCAGTTCGACTTCTCGCAGAACCGCGAAAACATCGCTGGCGGCTTCACCGAAGTCGACTACGCCTTCATCCAGTTCGCCGGTTTCACCTTCGGTAAGGCCGTCTCGCAGTTCGACCCGCAGTGGGCGCTCTCGAAGCCTTACGTGTCGTCGGGCTTCATGGCCGGTTCGAACAACACCACCGGTATCCCGCAGATCGCCTACACCGCTTCGTTCGGTAACGGCCTGTCGGGCACGATCTCGCTCGAAAACGCGACGCCCTACCGCAACGCTGGCCTCTACAACGGCGGTCTGCAGCTTGCTGCTCCGTTCGGCGGCACCGGCACCACCACCGCTGGCTACGGCACCTCGGCGAATACCTTCCTGGGCAACTCCTACGGCGGCAACCACATTCCGGACGTCGTTGGCAACCTGCGCCTCGATCAGGCCTGGGGTTCGCTGCACCTCGGTGCCGCGATGCACACGATCACCCCTGGTTTCTACGCCAGCAGCACCCTGCACCCGGATGACTCCTATGGCTTCGCTGTCAACGGCGCCATCGAGTTCAAGAACCTGCCGACCGGCGCTGGCGACAGCCTGAAGCTCGAAGCCACCTACGCGAAGGGCGCTGCCAAGTACGCAATGGCTGGCGGCACCACCGACACCACGGGCGGTGGTCGTTTTGCCAAGGCCGATGCGAACTCGATCGCTTTCGGCTACGTGCTTGACGGCGTGTACACCACGGGCGGTCAGATCCAGCAGAGCGAAGCCTGGTCGGTCGTCGGCTTCTACGAGCACTACTGGAACCCGGCATGGCGCACCTCGCTGTTCGGCAGCTACAGCAGCATCTCGTATGGTGAAGGCGGCAACGCGATCCTCGCCGCTGCTTTCTCTCCGACCCGCGTGACCCCGACGACGATTGGTTCGAACAACGGTTCGCTCGTCGGTTCGACTGGCAACTTCGACTTCGCCGTTGCCCAGGTTGGTACCCGTACCGCCTGGACCCCGGTCAAGAACCTGACCTTCTCGGCCGAGTTCACCTACACCCGTCTCGAGCAGGAGCTCGGTGGTTTCTTCACGGGTAACGTCTCTGGCCGTGCCGCTCCGGCTGGTCAGCCTGGCTACGCCCTCCGCGATCAGAACATCTACAACGGTTCGTTGCAGGTTCTGCGCTCGTTCTAATACCGAACGCCTCTCGGCAATCGATATCTGAATACAAGACCCCCGGCAGGAAACTGCCGGGGGTTTTTGTTTGCGAGGAATGCCGTTCGTAGGATGGGTTGAGCGCAGGCGCGCAAGCGCCGGAGCGATACCCATTATGGCCGGGCGCTTGCGGTGATGGGTATCGCTTCGCTCAACCCATCCTACGGCTGCGCGTTGGGAGGACCTTAGAAGAAGCGGCGCTTACTCGACGCTGCTGCCGCGGCCGCGATGCAGGTCGGCGTCGATCTGCAGCTTGGTGCCGCCGCCGAAGCGGGCGCGATAGACCTGCAGGTTTTCCATGATGCGCTGGACGTAGTTGCGTGTCTCGGCGAACGGAATCGACTCCACCCAGTCCACCGCATCCACATTGGGATCGCGCGGATCGCCATAGCGCTCGATCCATTTGCGTACGCTGCCGCGGCCGGCATTGTAGCCGGCAAAGGTCATGATGTAGGAGCCGCGATAGTCTTCCAGCAATCCGCCGAGTTCGGCGGCGCCGAGCGCGGCATTGTAGGTCGAGTCGTTCTTCAGCCGCGCGAGATCGTAGGTGGCGCCATGTCGCTTGGCGACATATTGCGCGGCGCTCGGCGTCACCTGCATCAGGCCGTAAGCCTGTGCGGGGGACACCACCGCCGGATTGAATGCGCTTTCCTGCCGCGCGATCGCATAGACCACCGAGGGCTCGACCTCCGGCCCCACCGGCCGATAGCTCGGAATGCCGATGGTCGGATAGGCATAGTGATCGAAGGGCAGGCCGCGATTGAGCGCCGCCTTGCCGACCAGCAGCATGCCGCGTGCATCCTTGTTCTGCGAGGCCAGTTCGCTGAGGCCGAGCACCGCTTCCGGATCGCCGTTCTCGCCGACATCGGCAAAGATCGGAATCGCGATCTCCTTCTCCTCGAGCGCATAGAGCAGCTGCACCGCGCGCACGATCTCGAGCCGCTCGGAGCCACGGGCGCGCGAGGACAGCGAGCCGCTGATGTCGAGCTGCGGCAGGCCGAGCTTGGCGCGCGCCAGCTGGCCGTAATAGCTAGTCGACTGCTCAGCTGCGCGCGTATAGGCCGCGCGTGCTTCCGAGCTGCGACCGGCGGCTTCCGCAGCGCGGCCCTGCCAGTAGCCGGCACGGGCGAGGGCTGTGGGATTGACGCTGCCGACGCCGATGCGCGCGAAATGCTGCGAGGCTGTTGCAGGATCTTTCAGGAAGCGCAGTGCGATCCAGCCGGCGGTGAATTCCTGTTCGGTCTTGTAGATGTCGCGTGCGGGCAGGGCCGCGTCGCGCGCCACTACGTAGGCGGCGCGATGTTCACCCACGTCCAGCAGTTTTCGCGACAGCAGGCGGCGTTCGATCCACCATTCGTCGAGATTGTGCAGGCGATTGATGTCGCGCGGCACGGAGGACATCAGCCGCGCGGCCTCCGCGAAGCGCTCGTCGCGCCGCAGCTGCTGCATCCGGCTGAACAGGTAGCCGGGATCACCGTGCAGTTCATGCGGCACGGCATCGAGCAGGGCCTTCGCATTCGGTGCCTTCTTGGTGACGGCGATGCGCGCGCGCGCCAGTGCCATCTGTGCGCCGCCGAGGCGTTTTGCCGAACGCAGGCCCGGCTCGCCATCCGCGCCATAGAGCAGCATGTCCATGCGTGCCTTGTGGTCGCCGGGTGTGATCAGCGCGCCGAACATGTCGATCGCCATGTTCTCGGTGTCGCCGGAGATTGGATCGTTGCGCCAGGCGTCGCGGACGAGGCGTTCGGCGCTGGCGCGGTCGCCGCGCGCGAGCAGCGACTTGGCGAGGGCGAACTTGCCCTTGGCCGAAATCGGCTTTTCATCGGCAAAATAGGACTGGATCGCATTGTCGTCGCGGCGATCGTCCCACAACGCGGCTTCGCTGCGGCGGCGCATGAAGGTCTGTGATGGCCAGCTCGGATTGGCGGCGATGAAGGCGCGATAGCGCTCCACCGATGCGCCGTTGTTCTCGCTGCGCAGATAGATCCACTCGCCGAGTTTTCGCGCGACGGGATCGCCGATGGTCTGTGCGACCTGTCCGGCTTCGCCGCTCTTGCCCTTGCGGACGAGCTCGATGACGTTTTCCAGCGCCTGGCCGTCGGCCTGCGACGTCGAACTGGTGGCCGCGATGGCAGCACGGGCAGGTGGCGGCTTCTTCACCGCAGGCGGCGCGACGGCGTGCTGGCGCGTGGCCGGCTGGATCGCCGGCGCCGGATTGACGGTGCCCGTCGTGTGTTTCGCCGGCTTCGCGGCGGTCGGCTTGGCGGCATCGGGCTTGCCGGCCGTCTGTTTGGTGGCCGCAGGCTTGTTGGTGGCCGCAGGCTTGGCCGCGCCGGTCTTGGCCGCGTCAGGCTTGGCAGTTGGCTTGGCTGCCGACTTCGTGTCGGCTGGTTTGGTCGCGGCCGATTTGGCAGGGGCGGGCTTCGCCGCCGATTTGTCGGCAGCGCCTTTGGCAGCCGCGGGCTTGGCGGCAGCCGGCTTGGCCGCAGCGTCCTTCGCCGCCTGGCTGGTCTTCGATGTGTCAGTGGTGCCGGCAGCGCCGGCTTCCAGCGCCGGGATCGACACGCTGAGCAACAGCGCCAGACTGGCGCGAAGCGCCGTCCGTCGGGCCGCAGGGGATGGGAGCAGTCGCGTCACGCTGTGTCCTCGCGGCGAATCAGAACTTCGCCAGCATTCCCTCGATGTATTTGATTGAAAGGGTGACCAAATCGTCAACGTCCGTCACCTCTGCGCTGTCCTGTGCGCCGCCAGCGCGGCAAAATCGGGGCGGAAACCCCGCAAATCCAGTCCGATAGCGCCCAATGGCGTCTTGGGCGGTCTTTCGCCGCAGCTCCGAAGTCGGTAAGACTCGCAGTCCATTCAATAGGTTCAAGCAGACGGCGGAAGCCGCATCGCGTTCGGAGCAGACCATGGCAGCCACCAAGACGATTTTCCGGGGGTCCTACACCGCTCTGGTCACCCCGTTCAAAGCCGGTGCGCTGGACGAGGAAGCCGTGCGCGCCCATGTCGCCTGGCAGATCGCCGAAGGCTCCCACGGCCTGGTTCCGGTCGGTACCACCGGCGAGAGCCCGACCCTGAGCCATGAGGAACATGCCAAGGTCGTCGAATGGTGCATCGACGAAGCCAAGGGCCGCTTGCCCGTGATTGCCGGTGCGGGCTCGAACTCGACCCGCGAAGCCGTGGCGCTGGCGAAGCATGCCGAGAAGGCTGGCGCCGATGGGGTGCTGGTGGTGACGCCTTACTACAACAAGCCCACCCAGGAGGGCATGTATCAGCACTTCAAGGCGGTGAATGACGCGATTGGTATTCCGATCATTATTTACAACATTCCCCCGCGCTCCGTGGTTGATATGTCCGTCGAGACCATGGCGCGCCTGTACGAACTCAAGAACATCGCCGGTGTGAAGGACGCCACCGCCGATGTCGGCCGTGTTTCCAAGCAGCGCCACGCCATGGGCCCCGATTTCATCCAGCTCTCGGGCGAGGACATGACCGCGCTGTCCTACATGGCCGCGGGCGGCCATGGCTGCATCTCCGTCACCGCCAATGTCGCGCCGAAGCTCTGCGCCGAACTCATGGAGCTGGTATTCAAGGGCGATTATGCCGGCGCGCTGAAGATCCAGGATCGCCTGACGCCGCTGCACGACACCATCTTCAAGGAGCCGGGCCTCGCCGGTGCCAAGCATGGCCTCAAGCTGCTCGACCGCGGCGACGAGAGCGTGCGCCTGCCGCTGCTCCCGGTCACTGAGCCGACGGGCAAAGCCATCCGCGCTGCCATGGTGCATGCCGGGCTGATCAACTAGAGCGTTTTCAAGCGAAGTGGATCCGGTTCGCGTCAAGAAAACGCGCCAAATCAAAGCTAGATACGATCCATTGGACGCTGCGTGACTTTGGTCGCATCATCATTTCATCGGTTGCGACCGACTGATGTTTTGAAATGGAAAGGGATTGCGCATGCTGAAGGAATTTCGTGATTTCGCCATGAAGGGCAACGTTGTCGATCTCGCCGTCGGCGTGATCATCGGTGCGGCCTTCGGTGCCATCGTGTCCTCGATGGTGGCCGACATCATCATGCCGATCATCGGCGCCATCACCGGCGGCCTCGATTTCTCGAATTACTTCACCGGCCTGTCGAAGTCCGTGACTGCGACCAATCTTGCCGACGCCAAGAAACAGGGCGCCGTGCTGGCCTGGGGCAGCTTCCTGACGCTGACGCTGAACTTCATCATCGTCGCCTTCGTGCTGTTCATGGTGATCCGCGCCATGAACACGCTGAAGCGCAAGGAAGAGGCCAAGCCGGCCGAGCCGGCGAAGCCGAGCGCCGAAGTCGCGCTGCTCACCGAAATCCGCGACCTGCTCAAGACGAAAGCCTGATTTGGCGCGCGGGCAGGGCGTTCCTATATTGGTGCCTGGCACCGAAAGCATGAGATGGCCGAGAAGAACGAACGCCCGATCAAAGTGATCGCCGAGAACCGCAAGGCCCGCTTCAATTACGCCGTGGAAGACACGGTGGAGGCGGGCATTGCGCTGACCGGCACCGAAGTGAAGTCGATCCGCAACGGCAAGAGCACGATTGCGGAGTCCTATGCCGATCCCAAGGACGGCGAGATCTGGCTGGTCAACGCCAATATCCCCGAATATCTGCAGGCCAACCGCTTCAATCACGAGCCGAAGCGCCCGCGCAAATTGCTGCTGCATCGCAAGCAGATCAACAAGCTGATGGGCGCGGTGGAGCGCCAGGGCATGACGCTGATCCCGCTGAAAATGTATTTCAATGAGCGCGGCCGGGTGAAGCTTCAGCTTGCCCTCGCCAAGGGCAAGCAGCTGCACGACAAGCGCGCCAGCGAGAAAGAGCGCGACTGGGGCCGCGAGAAGGGACGTTTGCTCAGGGCAAGGGGATAAGGGCGTATTGCCGGCCTGCAACGAATGAGGACGCGATGAACCAACCGAACCTCACCGATGTCGACTGGAGCAAGATTCCGGCCCCCGAGGACGATGGCGCTGCCGCGCATCTGGTCGGCATGACAATCCCGTCGCTCGACCTGCGCGCCACCGATGACACCACGGTCGATCTCTCCACGCTGAAAGGCCGCACCGTCGTGTTCGGCTATCCGCGCACCGGCGAGCCCGGCAAGATCGGCCTCACCGACGACTGGGACATGATCCCGGGCGCGCGGGGATGCACACCGCAGACCTGTGCGTTTCGCGATCTGTTCGCCGAGTTGAAGGCGGCCGGCGCGAAACATGTGTTCGGCCTCTCGACCCAGAGCAATGCGTATCAGACCGAGATGGCCGCGCGCCTGCATCTGCCGTTTCCGGTGCTGTCCGACGAGAAGCTCGAACTGACCGATGCACTCAACCTGCCGACCATGGATGTCGCCGATCTCACGCTGATCAAGCGCCTCGCGCTGATCGTCGACGACGACCGCATCACCCATGTGTTCTATCCGGTGTTTCCGCCGGACCGGAACGCGGGCGATGTGCTGGAATGGCTGAAGGCGAACCCGGTGTGAATGACCGTGCGCGATATACGCTCTGCTGTCGTCGCCCGGCTTGACCGGGCGATCCAGTAAACACTGGCGGCGATGTTCACTGGGTCACCCGGTCAAGCCGGGTGACGACAAGTGGAGATCACTCTGCCGCCAGATCCGTCTTCACCTTCGCAAACACCGCGCGAAACATCTCCGGCGTCAGCACGCCGGTATTCGTGTTGTAGCGCGAGCAGTGATAGCTGTCGTAGAGCTTGAACCTTCCGGCATCATGCACGGCGCCATGCGCGAACGGTGCCGTCACCGCGCGGATGCCGAGCGTCTTCAGCATCGTGTCGTGCGCGACACGGCCGAGCAGCACGATGGCACGCAGCTTCGGCATCTCGTCCATGGTGGCGATCAGGAACGGCCGGCAGGTGGTGATCTCCACCGGCAGCGGCTTGTTCTGCGGCGGCACGCAGCGCACCGCATTTGTAATGCGGCTGCCGGTCAGCACCAGGCCGTCATCCGGCCGCGCCAGGAAAGTGCCGCTGGCAAAGCCGAAATGCAAAAGGGTGTCGTAGAGCAGGTCGCCGGCATAGTCGCCGGTGAAGGGCCGCCCGGTGCGGTTGGCCCCCTGGGCGCCCGGCGCAAGGCCGACGATCAGCAGCTGCGCATCCGGCCCGCCAAACGACGGCACCGGCGCGTTGAAGCCGTCGGGCTCGCGCGCGCGCAGCTCCGTACGATAGTCGACGAGACGGGGGCAGAGCGGACAGTCACGGCCGGGGTCTGTCGAAGTGCCAGCGGAGATCGTGGCTGCGACCACCGCCGGCTGTTGTCGACTCAGTTGCGTCCGAGTCAGTGCCTTCGAGATTTCAGTCTTCGAAATCGTCGTCGCCTCGCGGTGCCACGGTGGCCGAGCGCTGCAGGAATTGCGGCGTCTGGTGGCGCGGCTCGCGTGGAGCAGGGCGCTCGGCCGGGTCGCGGCCGATCTTGCTCTGCAATTCCATCAGATCCGTGAACACGTCGGCCTGCCGGCGCAGTTCGTCGGCGATCATCGGCGGCTGGCTCGAAATGGTCGAGATCACCGTGACGCGCACGCCGCGACGCTGAACCGCTTCCACCAGCGAGCGGAAGTCGCCGTCACCGGAGAACAGCACGATCTGGTCCACATGTTCGGCGAGCTCCATGGCATCGACAGCGAGTTCGATATCCATGTTGCCCTTCACCTTGCGCCGACCGGACGCATCGATGAACTCCTTGGTGGCTTTCGTCACCACGGTGTAGCCGTTGTAGTCCAGCCAGTCGATCAGCGGACGAATCGAGGAGTATTCCTGATCTTCGATGATCGCCGTGTAATAGAAGGCGCGGACAAGGGTTCCGCGGCTCTGAAATTCCTTGAGAAGGCGCTTGTAATCAATGTCAAAACCGAGCGTCTTCGCCGTCGCATAGAGATTGGCGCCGTCGATAAAGAGCGCGATCTTGTTAGAGGATTGAGACATCAAGTTTTCTCATAGGTGTTGTTGTCATTGTGGTTTTTGGCGCAACGAGGTTTCGTCGCACATTTGCATCAAGTCGTAGTCCGCCTTCTGGCAGATCGGCCCGACCATACTTTCACGCAATTGAAGAGGAGAGCGATAAGCTCATCTTTTTGCAGTTGCAATGAAGCCTTTTGGTGTCCCAAATGGTGGCGGAAAGGCCATTATTTAATGGTAGCAAGCTCTTATATCCAAGGGTCTTTTGAGGGTAACATAGTCCCGCTCAAAACAAAACCATGAAGCTGGATTCTAATTTCGTTCTTGCGCTGCGTGCGAAGCCGCTATACCTAGCGCCAAACAATCCTTATTTCCGGTCCCTCATCCAACGGAGCGACATTTCATGGCGCGCGTCACCGTAGAAGATTGCATCGACAAGGTCGATAATCGCTTCGATCTGGTCCTGCTGGCAGCACACCGTGCTCGCATGATCTCGTCGGGCTCACAACTTACGATTGATCGCGACAACGACAAGAACCCCGTCGTGTCGCTGCGCGAGATCGCTGACGAGACCATCTCGCCGGAAGACCTCCGCGAGGAGCTGGTGCATTCGCTGCAGAAGTTCGTCGAAGTGGACGAGCCGGAAGGCGATACCGTGCCGCTAATCGGCTCGGCCGGCGCCAGCGTCGATGCCGACGACACCGAAGTCGCCGTCGAGCGCATGACCGAGGAAGAGCTGCTCAAGGGCCTCGAAGGCCTGGCTCCGCCGGAAGAGCAGCCGGAAGAAGACGAGTAAGCTGTTACGCTTCACTCTTCTGCCATCACAGTTTCGCGCAAGGCCCGGACCGCAAGTCCGGGCCTTTGCATTTGCGGGACGTTTCGGGGCAAATTATCTGCTTGGTTGGAGTCGAGATCGACTCGACAGAATTGAGGAAGGCAATGGCGACGTCGCGCCGTCAGTCACGGCAGATGCAGGCAGCTAACGAGACCACCGCGGTTCCACCGGCACGCGTGGAAGGGCCGGCTGTGCCCGCCGCTCCCGGGACAACATCAGCCCCTGATGCAACTTCTGCTGGCAAGCGCAGCGCGCGCGGCCGCATGATGCGCCAGTATGATCTGGTCGAGCGGGTGCGTGCCTATAACCCGCAGACCGACGAGGACCTGCTCAACCGCGCCTATGTCTATGCCATGGTCGCCCATGGCGAGCAGACCCGCGCCTCGGGCGATCCCTATTTCACCCATCCGCTCGAAGTTGCGGCGATTCTCACCGACCTCAAGCTCGACGACGCCACCATCGTGGCCGCGCTGCTGCACGACACGATCGAGGACACGGAAGCGACCCGCGCCGAGATCGACAAGCTGTTCGGCCCCGATATCGGCGCGCTGGTCGAGGGCCTCACCAAGCTGAAGCGGCTGGAGCTCGTCTCACGCGAGGCCAAGCAGGCCGAAAACCTGCGAAAGCTGCTGCTCGCGATCGCCGATGACGTGCGCGTGCTGCTGATCAAGCTCGCCGATCGTCTGCACAATATGCGGACCATGGAATTCATGCCGCCGGCCTCGCGCCGCCGCATCGCCGACGAGACGCTCGACATCTATGCGCCGCTCGCCGGCCGCATGGGTATGCAGGCGATGCGCGAGGAACTGGAGGAGCTGTCCTTCAAGGTGCTCGATCCCGATGCGCATCTAGTGGTGATGCAGCGCCTGGATACGCTGACCGAGCGCAATCGCGACTTGATCGGCATGATCGAGACGCATCTGTCGAGCAAGCTGCAGAAGAACGGCATGAAGGCGCGCGTCTCGGGCCGCCGCAAGAAGCCGTTTTCGATCTGGACCAAGATGAAGCGCAAGTCGGTGGGCTTTGAACAGCTCTCCGACATCTACGGCTTCCGCATCGTCATCGACGATCTGGAATCCTGCTATCGCGCGCTCGGCGTCGTGCATACGACCTGGCCCGTGGTGCCCGGCCGCTTCAAGGACTACATCTCGACGCCGAAGCAGAACGACTATCGCTCGCTGCACACGACCGTGATCGGCCCCGGCAATCAGCGTGTCGAATTGCAGATCCGCACCGAGGAAATGAACCGCATCGCCGAATACGGTATCGCCGCGCATGCCTTCTACAAGGAAGGCGCGGGCTCGCCGAACGAGCGGCTGAAGCGCGAGTCCAACGCCTTCGCCTGGCTGCGCCACACCATCGGCATTCTCTCCGAGAGCACCAATCCAGAAGAGTTCCTCGAGCACACCAAGCTCGAACTGTTCCACGACCAGGTGTTCTGCTTCACGCCGAAGGGCAAGCTGATCGCATTGCCGCGCGCCGCGAATGTCATCGACTTCGCCTATGCCGTGCACACCGATGTCGGCAACAGCGCGGTCGGCTGCAAGATCAACGGCAAATTCGCGCCGCTGTCCTCCGAACTGCAGAATGGCGATGAAGTCGAGGTGCTGACCTCGAAGGCGCAGCAGGCGCCGCCGGCCGCGTGGGAATCCCTCGCCATCACCGGCAAGGCGCGCGCTGCGATCCGCCGCGCCACGCGCACCGCGATGCGCGATCAATATGCGAGCCTCGGCCGCCGCATCGTCGAGCGTCTGTTTGCCCGCGCCAAGATCGAATATGCCGACGATCAGCTGAAGGGCGCGCTGCCGCGCCTCGCACGCACCTCCATCGACGACGTGATGGCCTCGGTCGGCCGCGGCGAACTGCGCGCTGCCGACGTCGCCCGCGCGATGTATCCCGACTACAAGGAAGAGCGCGTCGGCGGGCGTTATGCCGCCAATAAGAAGAGCACGGCCGACAAGGTGCGCTCGGGCGAGGGCGCCGGCAAGTTCACCTCGGTGATCTCCATCGGTGGCGTGAATTCGGATTTGCCGGTGCGCTTCGCGCCCAATGGCGGCGCCGTACCGGGCGATCGCATCGTCGGCATCGTCACGCCGGGCGAGGGAATCACCATCTATCCGATCCAGTCGCCGGCTCTGCGCGAATTCGAGGAAGAGCCGGAGCGCTGGGTCGATGTGCGCTGGGATGTGGATGACAGTTCACCGCAGCGTTTCCCCGCGCGGCTGTTCCTGCAGAATGTCAACGAGCCCGGCTCACTGGCGCAGATCGCCCAGGTGATCGCGGATCACGATGGCAATATCGACAATATCAGCATGCACCGCCGCTCGCCGGACTTTACCGAACAGACGATCGATCTCGGCGTCTATGACCTCAAGCATCTCAGCGCGATCATCGCCCAGCTCCGCGCAAAGGCGGTGGTGGCGAAGGTCGAGCGGGTCGACGGGTAGGCGCGCCGCTGCGCGTGGTTTCTCCCTCCCCGGAGCGAAGCGAATGGGGAGGGTCCGCCGATAGGCGGGGGTGGGGTCTCTCCCCACGGAAGGACGTCTCGTGGGGATAGACCCCACCCGTCTCGAAGCTCGCTGGACGCTCGCCTCGATCCACCCTCCCCACGGCGCCGCTGCGCGGCTTCGGGGAGGGATAAGAACCGCGCTCTGCCAAAATGTTCCCATTTCGTTCTTGACAAAATTCCCATCTTCGCCATACTCCCTCCCGTCTTGTTCGGTGAGGGGCGTTCTCATGAGACGTCTTTGAACGGAGCGAGATGCGGCGCCTGCGGGCGTGAGGCCCACGCAACCTCACGCACTCGGGTGGTCGGAGGTCACCGTCCGGGCCCAATACGGGGCTCTGCCGCTAGTGCGCGGCTGGACGTGGTGCGGGCGAAGGCGGAGAAATCCGTCGGATGAATCCCTCCAAGGTTCGCGAGCGAACCCCAGGAGGGATTGCCCAGTAACCGGAAGAACGGTCCTCCGATCAGAAAGAACGTCGCGGTGGCGCGCCGTAAGGCGTTGCGCGGCTCAGGCTTGCTGGCGATCCAGCCTGTCGGAGCAGCGTCAAGTCCACTCAAGTGCGCCTTGCGGCGTGCCACCTCCCCTCATGTCCGGAGGGGAGACCTGCTCACACCTCGGACGCCCCAGGGCGCCGCGAGATCGTGAGCGTGTGGCTGTTTGTTATGTAAAACTGAACTGCACCTATTGCGCATGTTGTCCGTGTGTATCAAATTTGATACGGGAGAGCCGTGTGAAGCCGATCGAATGGCTTGGTAACAGCCGGGACGTGTTGAAGTCCTTCCCCGACGATGCCCGCCTTTCTGCAGGATATCAGCTCGAACGCGTGCAGCACGGCGATGAGCCACATGATTGGAAGCCAATGGCAACGGTCGGCGCAGGCGTCCGGGAGATCCGCGTGAGAGAGGCGTCGGGCGCGTTTCGCGTGATTTATCTCGCAGCAATGCATGACCGCGTGCTGGTTCTTCATGCTTTTCAGAAGAAGAGCCGCGCGACGCCGCACCGGGATATCGAAGTTGCGGCACAAAGGCTCAAGAAATGGAAGGCGGCGCAATGACGAAAACGGCAATGAAAACCGAAACCTCTGCCAATGTCTGGGACGCGCTGGCGGAAAACGAGCAGGAGGCCGCCAATCTCAAGGCACGTTCGGCGCTGCTTCGTGCAGTCAGCAAAGCCGTTGAGGCGTGGGACGTTTCGCAGGCAGAGGCCGCGCGTCGCCTCGGTCTGACCCGGCCGCGGCTCAACGATCTCCTGCGCGGCAAGCTTGCCAAATTCTCGCTGGATGCCTTGGTCAATATTGCAACGGCCGCGCATCTGAAGATCGAGATCAAGGTCCGGAAAGCCGCCTGAGCCCACCAATTCCGGAAATCCTGCTCTCCGCTTTTGTGAGGGCTCGCCGACCAGATTGGCAAACTGCTTCCAGGCAAGCGAAAAGCTCTGCAACAGTTTTGCGTCCATTCCGCACAATGAAATTCACATCCGCAGCGTGAAATGTTGTCGCTTGCCAAGGCGGATTGGAATCGTCAGAAAAAACTGAACTGGGACGAAACACCAAGCGGAGAGACGATTGAGTATCAAGGGCAAGGCCTATATCGCGGGCATCTATGAGCATCCGACGCGCCACGCGCCGGACAAATCCGTCTGGCAGCTGCATGCCGAAGTCGCCAAGGGCGCGCTCGAGGATGCGGGCTTGACCAACAAGGACGTCGACGGTCTCTTCATCGCTGGCGATGCCAATGGCGGCCTCTGGCCGATGACCGACTATCTCGGTCTTAAACCGCGCCATGTGGATTCCACCGAAACCGGCGGCTGCTCCTACATCATCGCGCTCGGCCATGCCGCGCAGGCGATCGCGCTTGGCAAGTGCTCCGTCGCGCTGATCACGCTCGCCGGCAAGCCGCGCACCTCGCCGCCGGCGCCGCGCGCGCAGGGCGCCGAAGCCGATTTCGAAACCGCCTTCGGTGCGACCACGCATAATGCCTATGGCATGGCCGCGATGCGCCACATGCACGATTATGGCACGACTTCTGAACAGCTCGCCTGGATCAAGGTCGCCGCCTCGCATCACGCGCAATACAATCCGCATGCGATGCTCAAGGACGTGGTCACCGTCGAGGACGTGCTGAACTCGCCGATGATCTCCGACCCGCTGCGCCGCATGGATTGCTGTGTCGTCACCGATGGCGGCGGCGCGCTCATCGTCACCACCGAGGAAATCGCCAAGAGCCTGAAGAAGCCGCTGGTGCGCCTGATCGGCCATGGCGAAGCCATGAAGGGCCCGCGTGGCGGCAAGGATCTCGACCTCACTTATTCGGCTGGCGTGTGGTCGGGTCCGCGCGCTTTCGAGGAAGCGGGCGTGACGCCGCAGGACATGAAGTATGCGTCGATCTATGACTCATTCACCATCACCGTGCTGATGCAGCTCGAGGATCTCGGCTTCTGCAAGAAGGGCGAGGGCGGCAAGTTCGTGTCCGACGGCAACCTGATCTCGGGCGTCGGCAAGCTGCCGTTCAACACCGATGGCGGCGGCCTCTGCAGCAACCACCCGATCAATCGCGGTGGCATGACCAAGATCCTCGAAGCCGTGCGCCAGCTGCGCGGCGAAGCCCATCCGAAGCTGCAGGTCCCCAATTGCGACCTCGCCATTGCTCACGGCACCGGCGGCCTGCTCGGCGTGCGCCATGCTGCCTCGACCGCCATTCTGGAGCGCGTGTGATTATGACTGAAGCCAAGAAGTATCCGACCCCGCAGGGCAATCCGGAAACGCAGCCGTTCTGGGACGCGGCCAAGGACGGCAAGTTCCTGATCATGCGCTGCACCACCTGCGGCGACGCGCATTTCTTCCCGCGCTCGATCTGCCCGTTCTGCTTCTCCGACAAGACCGAGTGGGAAGAGTCATCGGGCGAGGGCGAGATCTACACCTACAGCCACATGCGGAAATCGGCGACCGGCCCTTACGTCATCGCCTATGTGACGCTGAAGGAAGGCCCGTCGGTGCAGACCAACATCGTCGACTGCGATCCAACGACGGTGAAGATCGGCCAGAAGGTGAAGGTGGTGTGGAAGCCGACCGATGGCGCTCCGCTACCGTTCTTCACGCCGGCCTGACGACCATATGCTCAACTGTCGTCACCCGGCCGTGCGCGCAATTGCGCGCTAGGACCGGGTGACCCAGTAAACGCCGTAAGGCCTTCATATACTGGATCGCCCGGTCAAGCCGGGCGATGACAGGCAGAGTTAGAAACCTCAACAAACAAAAATCCGGGAGCCAGCAATGCCTATCGTCTACGAAGAGCTGATGGCGATGAAGAACATGGGCCAGAAATATGCCTGGACCGACCGCGAAGTCATGCTCTACGCCTATGGTATCGGTATGGGCGCCGATCCCATGAACGAGACCGAACTCGCTTTCGTCAATGAAGGCACCTATACGCCGCGCCCGCTGAAGGTCGTGCCGACCTTTGCGTCCGTCGCAGCATGGGGCTCGGGTCCCGGCGACATGAAGCTCAACCGCGTGATGGTCGTCGACGGCGAACGCGACATCACCTTCCACAAGCCGATGCCGGTCGAGGCGAAGATCACTGCCGATAGCTCAGTGCTCGGCGTGTTCGACAAGGGCAAGGACAAGGGCGCCGTCATCCTGCACCAGACCATCTTGCGCGATGAGAGCGGCGACGCGCTCGCGACCCTCGTGGCCTCGCGTTTCGCCCGCGGCGATGGCGGTTTCGGCGGTCCGTCGGAAGGCCAGCCCGAAGCCCACAAGGTGCCGAGCCGCGCGCCGGACAAGACCATCGACATCACCACGCGCCCGGATCAGGCGCTGGTCTATCGCCTCTGCGGCGACCGCAATCCGCTGCATTCCGATCCGGAATTCGCCAAGAAGGCCGGCTTCCCGCGCCCGATCCTGCACGGCATGTGCACCTATGGCATCACCTGCCGCGGCGTGCTGCAGACTTTTGCCGATTACGATCCGAGCGCGTTCAGGCAGCACGGCGCGCGTTTCTCGTCGCCGGTGTTTCCGGGCGAGACCGTGACCATGGACCTGTGGAAGGACGGCAATGTGGTGTCCTTCGAAGCCAAGGTGAAGGACCGCGGCGTCACCGTGATCAAGAGCGGACGGACGGTGCTGGCGTAACCATACACTCGATGTCATGCCCGGGCTTGACCCGGGCACCCAGCTTTGGCGTCGAGACAGGAAGATGGATGGCCGGGTCAAGCCCGGCCATGACGGAGAACTAAGAAGACAAAAACAAACACAGGGAGCAACGCCATGGGTCTTCTCGACGGCAAGGTCGCCATCATCACAGGCGCCGGCGGCGGTCTGGGTGAAGCCTACGCCAAACTCTTCGCGCGCGAAGGCGCGTCCGTGGTCGTCAACGATCTCGGCGGCCCGCGCGATGGCTCCGGCGCCGATGTCTCCATGGCACAGCAGGTGGTCGATGGGATCACAAAAGCCGGCGGTAAGGCGATTGCCAACGGCGCCGACATCTCCACGATAGCGGGCGGCCAGTCTGTCTTCGACGATGCCATCAAAGCCTTCGGCAAGGTCGATATCCTCGTCAACAATGCCGGCATTTTGCGCGACCAGAGTTTTGCCAAATCCACCGAGGAAGCCTGGGACAAGGTGATAAAAGTGCATCTCAAGGGCACTTATTGCGTGACCAAACCCGTGTTCAATTTCATGCGCGACCATGGCGGCGGCGTCATCGTCAACACGTCGTCGACATCCGGCCTGATCGGCAATTTCGGCCAGAGCAATTATGGCGCAGCGAAAGGCGGCATCTGGGGCCTGTCCAATGTCCTGGCCATCGAGGGCCGCAAATACGGCATCCGCATCTGGACGCTGTCGCCGGGCGCGCTGACGCGCATGACGGCCGACCTGCCGCGCTATATCGAAAATCCCGGCGCAGCCCTCGATGCCGACGGCATCGCGCCGGCGGTGCTCTACATGGTCAGCGATCTCTCCGGCGACCAGACCGGCAAGGTGCTCGGCGTGTCCGGTCCGCGCGGCGTCCGCGAGATGAAGATGATGGAAATGGAAGGCTGGAAGCCGCCGCTGGACAAGCCATGGAGCGCGGAAGATATCGCGACCCATGCGGCCGACATCTTCTTCTCGGACGAGGACAGCAAGCACGGCGCGCGGCGGTTCTAGATGCGGCGAGGGGGCGGACAAAGCCTCCAATTCGCGCTAGAGTGGCGGAGAGTTCACACAGAGGCCCATGATGAAACTGACGTCCAAAGCTGCCGGTACCTTCGCCATCGCGCCGACCCCGTTTTTCGATGACGGCCGTATCGACGACAAATCCATCGACAGCCTGATCGATTTCTACGCCTCGATCGGCTGCGACGGCGTCACCGTGCTCGGCATTCTCGGCGAGGCGCCGAAGCTGGAAAGCGCGGAGTCCGAGAGCGTCGCGACCCGTTTCATCAAGCGCGCCGGCAGCAAGCTGCAGATCATCGTCGGCGTCTCCGCGCCGGGCTTTGCCTCGATGCGCTCGCTGGCGCTGAAGTCGATGGATGCCGGCGCCGCCGCCGTCATGATCGCCCCGCCGCCGCATCTGCGCACCGACGACCAGATCACCACCTATTTCAAGCAGGCATCGGAAGCCATCGGCGAGGACGTGCCTTGGGTGCTGCAGGACTATCCGCTGACCCTGAATGTCGTCATGACGAATGCCGTGATCCGCAAGATCGTCATGGACTCCAAGTCCTGCGTAATGCTCAAGCACGAAGACTGGCCGGGCCTTGAAAAGATCACCGCGCTGCGCGGCTTCCAGAAGGATGGCTCGCTGCGCGAACTGTCGATCCTCACCGGCAACGGCGGCACCTTCCTCGATTTCGAGATGGAGCGCGGTGCCGACGGCGCCATGACCGGCTATGCTTTCCCGGAAATGCTGATCGACGTCGTCAACCTCTCCAAGAAGGGCGAGCGCGACAAGGCGCATGACCTGTTCGACGCGCATCTGCCGCTGGTGCGCTACGAGCAGCAGCCGGGCGTCGGCCTGTCGGTCCGCAAATATGTGCTGCAGAAGCGCGGCATCATCGCTTCGGCGGCACAGCGCAAGCCGGGTCCGGTGTTGTCGGCGCCTGCGAAGGCGGAGGTGGATTATCTCCTCTCGCGCGTCGCCCGCTACGACAAGCGCGCCAACCTGCAGCCGCAGTCGAGCGCGGCGGGATAGTTACACACACTGTCGTGGCCGGGTTTGCCCCGGCCATCCAGTTCTAGGTATGGCGACGTCAAAGATGGATGCCCGGGTCAAGCCCGGGCATGACCGAGAAGAACAACAGGCATCAAAGAATGCCGTGAGGGAGCAAGAACAACATGCCGCATGAGCCCGGCGCCGTCCGCCCAGCCTCGACCATCCTGCTGCTCCGCAAGGGCGAAGCCGATCCCATCGATGTCTTCATGATGGTGCGGCACTATCAGATCGAATTCGCATCGGGCGCACTTGTCTTTCCCGGCGGCAGCGTCGATGCCGGTGATCACGAGATCGCCAAGCGGCCGGAACTGCATGACGGCGGCGACCATCTCGATGCCGAGGCGCTGGCGTTTCGCATCGCCGCCATTCGCGAGACCTTCGAGGAAAGCCGTATCCTGCTCGCACGACCGCATGGCTCGAAGGAGCTGATTGCCGCCACGAAGGCGAGCGCCATCGCCGATCAGCATCGCGATGCGCTCAACGAAGGCAAGGTGAAGTTCGCCGACATCCTCGCCGAGAACGATCTCGAACTGGCCGTCGATCTGCTCGTGCCCTATGCGCACTGGATCACGCCCGAAGGCATGAAGAAGCGGTTCGACACCTGGTTCTTTCTCGCCGAAGCGCCGCCCGAACAGGTCGGCATGCATGACGGCAAGGAGTCCACGGACTCCATCTGGCTGTCACCGCGCGAGGCGCTTGATGGCGGCACGAGCGGCCGCTTCACGCTGCCATTTCCGACCACGCGCAATCTGATCAAGCTCGGCAAGCAGGGCAGTGTCGCTGCGGCGATGGATGAGGCGCGCACGAGCAAGGTCGTCAGCGTGATGCCCATCGTGACGCGCGACGGCGACAAACGCCAACTGCGAATTCCGATCGAGGCGGGGTATGACGGCGACGTGTTCGAGATGACGGGTGTGCCGTAGTCCTCCGTCATTGCGAGGAGCGCAGCGACGAAGCAATCCAGGCTTTCTTCACTTGGCTTCTGGATTGCTTCGCTGCGCTCGCAATGACGACAATTCTTACCCCGCTTTCGCCTGCACGGCATTCTCCCAATATGGCCGCCTGAGCTCGCGCTTCAGCACCTTTCCGGCGCCTGACAGCGGGAAGGGCTCGCTGCGCACATCCACGCTGCGCGGGCATTTGTAGCCCGCGATGCGATCACGACAGAACGCGATGATCTCCGCTGCATTCACCTGCGCATCCGGCTTCGGAATGACAAAGGCATGCACCGTCTCGCCCCAATGCGGATCGGGGATGCCGATCACGGCGCATTGCGCGACGGCCGGATGCTGGGTGATCGTGTTCTCGACCTCGATGGAATAGACATTCTCGCCGCCGGAGATGATCATGTCCTTCATGCGGTCGACGAGATAGATATAGCCTTCCTCGTCCATGTAGCCGCCGTCGCCCGTATGCATCCAGCCGTCGATGACGGCCTTCGCGGTTTCCTCGGGCCGTTCCCAATAGCCCATCATCACATTCTGGCCGCGCACCGCGACTTCGCCGACGGTGCCATGCGGAACGGGCTGGTGGTCGTTGTCGACGATGCGCGCCTCGCAGCCGATGGCCGCGCGTCCGCAGGCGCGGAGGCGGTTCTTCGCTGCGGATGCCTCGCTGTAGTGCTGCTCCCAAGGCAGATGCGTTGCCAGCGGTGACAGTTCGGTCATGCCGTAGAGCTGATGGAATTCGGCGTTGGGCAGGCCCTTCATCGCGCGCCTGAGCAGCGCCTCGTTGATCGGGGAGGCGCCATACATCAGCTGCTTCAGCGACGAGAGGTCGTAATTCGCGAATGACGGATGGTCGACCAGCATCTGGATCATGGTGGGCACGATCAGCGTGGCAGAGACTTTCTCGTTTGCGATCGCCTGCATCACCCCTTCAGGATTGAAGGTCCGCACGATCACATTGGTGCCGCCATTGGCGAGGGAGGTGAACATGGCGCCGCCATTGGCCACATGGAACATCGGCGCGGCATTGAGATAGATCGAGCCGACCGGGATCAGGCCTTCGCTCATCATGTGCAGCGAATTGCTCATGATGTTGCCATGGCTCAGCATCACGCCCTTGGAGCGTCCCGTCGTGCCGCCGGTATAGAAGATGCCCGCAAGCTCCTCGCGCCCGCGCATCGCGTCGGGGGCGGGCGTGCTGGTCTCGACCAGCTTGTCGTAATTGTGCGCCTGTGCCGGACCTGCGTCGTCATCGGCATAGATCAGGGTCAGCCCGGCATCCCTGGCGAGTTCTATTCCCATCGTGGCGAAGGTGCTATCGACGACGATGGCGGAAGCGCGGCAGTCGAGCAGGGAGTCAAGAATTTCCGCCTGGCTCCAACGTGTATTGGTCGGCACGATCACGGCACCGGCCCAGGCGATGCCGAGATAGAGTTCGAAATAGCGATCGGAATTGAGCATCAGCACGGCGATGCGATCATTGTGCTGGATTCCGAGCTTGTATAGTCCGCCCGCAAGCCGCGCCACGCGATCGCCGACCTCGCGCCAGGTGCGGCGACGCTCGCCATCGATGGTGGCGACGACGCTCGGATCAGTCTGCAACACGCGGCGCAGGCCCTGGGTGATGTTCATGGCATTTCCCTCTCGTGATCCGGATGCTGAACGCATCTCTGTGACGTCGCCGATGATCATAAACACGGCGAAAACATGAGCAAGCATGGCGATGCCGCGCAGCATGGTCAGTGCAATGCAAAACTACAATTGCGCAGATTAGATGCGTTCTGATCTGTTGACGACACACGCACAGCGCGTAACATCTTCGCAGGCCCGTGAGAGGCCATTGGGAGTGAAACGCATGAGAGAACCTGCTCGCCGGGATGCTTCAACGCGTCCGAATGATAGCGACACGCTCATTTCAACGAAGACAATCTCGATAACCAAACTCCTCTGGCGCGGCGCTTCGCTCGCCATCGCGCTTGGCGTGACGCTGGGCGGCAGTGCCGCGGTCGCGCAGACCAAGGGCTCGGCCGATCACATCAAGGCGGTGACGGGCGCCGTCGACAGCGCGTCGATCAAGGCCAATACGGCGACATCGAAGGACTGGCCGACTTATGGCCTCGATTATGCCGAGACACGTTTTAGCAAGCTCGACCAGATCAATGCGTCCAACGTCAAGGATATCGGCTTGATGTGGACCTACAGCCTGGAATCCATCCGCGGCGTCGAGGCGACGCCGCTGGTGGTGGATGGCATCATGTATGTGACGGCACCGTGGAGCGTTGTCCATGCGGTGGACACGCGGACCGGCAAGCGCATCTGGTCCTTCGATCCCGGTGTCGATCGCGAGAAGGGCTATCGCGGCTGCTGTGACGTCGTCAATCGCGGCGTTGCGCTTTACAAGGGCAAGGTCTTTGTCGGCGCCTATGACGGCCGCCTGATCGCCATCGATGCCGCCAGCGGGCAGAAGGTGTGGGAGAAGGACACGATAACCGATCGCAAGATGTCCTACACCATCACCGGCGCGCCGCGCGTCTTCAATGGCAAGGTGGTGATCGGCAATGGCGGCGCCGAATATGGCGTGCGCGGTTACGTCACCGCTTACGATGCGGAGACGGGCGACCAGAAATGGCGCTGGTTCACCGTGCCGGGCGATCCGTCAAAGCCGTTCGAGGACGAGTCGATGGCGGCGGCCGCGAAGACATGGGACCCCGCCGGCAAATACTGGCTCAGCGGCGGCGGCGGAACGGCCTGGGATACGATCACCTTCGATCCCGATCTCAACATGGTCTATATCGGCACCGGCAACGGATCGCCCTGGAACAGGCATCTGCGCAGTCCCGCGGGCGGCGACAATCTCTATCTCGGCTCGATCGTGGCGCTGAATGCCGATACCGGAAAGTATCTGTGGCACTATCAGGAGACGCCCGGCGACAACTGGGACTACACATCCACACAGCCGATGATCCTCGCCGACATCACCATCGACAACCAGCCGCGCAAGGTGGTGCTGCATGCGCCGAAGAACGGTTTCTTCTTCGTCATCGATCGCACCAATGGAAAGTATATCTCGGCCAAGAATTTCGTCGATGTGAACTGGGCGACCGGCTTTGACGCGAATGGTCGGCCGATCGAGGTGCCGGAAGCGCGGGCGCCGGACAAGTCCTTCGACAGCATCCCCGGACCGTTCGGTGCCCATAACTGGCATCCGATGTCGTTCAATCCGCAGACGGGGCTCGTCTATCTGCCGGCGCAAGGCGTGCCGCTCAATCTCACCGGCGAGAAGAAGTTCGTGCAGAACGATCCCGGCCCGTTCAAATATGCGGCGACGACGGGCTGGAATATCGGCTTCACGCTGAACACCGAACAGCCGAAGAACCTGCCATTCGGCCGGCTCATCGCCTGGGATCCGGTGCAGCAGAAGGAAGCCTGGCGCGCTGAATATGTGGCGCCATGGAATGGCGGCACGCTGACGACCGCCGGCAATCTGGTCTTCCAGGGGACGGCCGATGGCCGCTTCGTTGCCTATAACGCGAAGACCGGCGAGAAGCTGTGGGAGACGCCGGTCGGCACTGGCGCGGTTGCTGCGCCGTCGACCTATGAGGTGGACGGCAAGCAATATGTCTCCATCGCGGTGGGCTGGGGCGGCGTGTTCGGCATCACCCAACGCGCGACCGAGCGGGAAGGGCCGGGCACGGTCTACACCTTCGCCGTCGGCGGCAACGCGCCGTTGCCGGACTTCACCAAGTACCAGATCGGCAATCTGCTGAAGGGCGTGAAATACGATCCGAAGGATGTGCCGGATGGGACGGCGATCTATGTCAGCGCTTGCGCGGCGTGTCATGGCGTGCCCGGCGTGGACAAGGGCGGCAATGTGCCGAACCTCGGCTATTCCGCCACCGAGACCATCGGCAATCTGAAGGACATCGTCTTCAACGGTCCGTTCAAGGACAAGGGCATGCCGGATTTTACCGGCAAGCTGACCGAGGCGGATGTCACCAAGATCCAGGCCTTCATCCAGGGCACGGCCGATGCGATCCGGCCGAAATGATGGTGTTGCGATGAGGCCGCGGTAGAAACCATGTCGGGCGGTTCGATGTATTCGAGCCGCCCGACAAGTTCCCCCTTGGACGAAGTCGGGATATATTGGCGCGGTCTGGAGTCCGGTCCCGCATCATGCCTTCCGCCATTACGGCATTTTTTGAAAAGGCCCGATCGTCGTCGCTCTCGATCGGTCAGCTGACATTCAGCGGATTTCTCTGCGTGTTGGCTGTGATCCTGGTGATGGGCATCGCCAATGTCGTGGCCGTCCGCCATGTCGATATGACCTTTGCCGAATTGCAGCGGCTGCGGATCGTCGGCGATCTCGCCGAGGACATCGACCGCCGCCTGAGCAGCCTGCGACTGGCGGCCCGCGACTATGTGACCGATCCGAATGCCCAGCCCGAGAAAGTATCGGAAGCAGCGTCCGCGCTCGGCGATCTCCTGAAGAAAACCCGCCTCGAACTGGCGCCCGAGCAGCGCACCATGATCGACGGTGTCGATGCGCGATTGACCACTTATCGTCTCGGCATCGCGCAGGTGACGGCCCTCATTGCCCAGCGCAACGAGCTGCTCGCCACGCTGCCGGCATTGCGGCAGAATTTCGAGAACGCCGTGCCCGATGTGACGAACACGGCCGGCGCCAGGCGCATGTTTCAGGCGCAGAACGAGATCGCTGCCGCGCTGCTGTCGCGCGACCCCGTGCAGGCGGAACAGGCCGCGCGCAACATGCGCGCCATGCCGATCAGCACACCGGCGCTGCGGGTTGCGGCCGATGCCTATGCGGATGCCATCATTGCGGTTTCGAGCACCGAGCAGAAGATTGCCGATCTCGACCGCGAAGTGCTCGGCACCGAAGGCCAGCAGATCGGCCGTGTCACGGATTTCCTGCGCGAATTGAGTGCGCTGCGCGGCCGTCAGTTGTCGAATGAATTTGCCAAGACGCTCACGGCGGCCCGTGTGCAGAGCATTGCGCTCGGCACAGCTGGCGTGGTGATCGGCCTGATGGCGGCGCTCTTCGTGGTGCGGCGCATCGTACGGCCGCTGAGGGCCATCGCTCGTGCCATCCACGCGCTGGCCGGCGGACGGCAGCAGACCGCGATCCCGGCGACCAGGCTGAACAACGAGATCGGCGATATCGCTCGCGCGGCGGAGGTGTTCCGCAAGACGCTGGTGGAAGCCGATGCGGCGCGCGAGGCAGCGGTGCATGCGCTGGCCGAGCAGCGGCACGCGGAAGAGAGCTATCGCAAACTGTTCGAAGGTTCGGTCGACGGCATCTATGTCACGACGCCGGCCGGCGCCTTGCTCAATGCCAATCCGGCGCTGGCGCGGATGATGGGATTCGACACGCCTGATGATCTGATCCGGGCGACGCTGGATATTTCCAGGAACATCTATGTGGATCCGCTTGCGCGCCTTGAATATCAGCGGCGCATGCAGCGTGACGGCATGGTGCGCGAGTTCGAATATCAGGTCTATCAGCGCGAGCAGACGATCCTTTGGCTGTCGGACAGCGCCACGGCGGTGCGCGATCAGGATGGCGTCGTCATTCGCTATGAAGGCACGGTGCGCGACATCACCAACCAGAAGCGCGCCGAGGCCGCGGTGCTCGAAGGTCGCCGGCTGCTGCAGCAGGTGATCGATACGGTGCCTGCGGTCATCAACGTCAAGAATCCCGATCTCCGCTATGTGCTGATGAACCGCTACATGGCCGGCATATTCGGGATCGAACCCGGCGAGGCGCTGGGCCAGACCACTGGTGAGTTGATGGCCCGCTATGGCGCGTCGAAGACCGACGCCAATGACAAGCGCGTGCTGGCCACCCATGACGGTCTTGGCTTCTACGAAGAGGAATACCGTGACGCGTCCGGCGTCATGCGGCAGTGGCTGGTGAACAAGCTGCCGCTGTTGCGCGCCGATGGCGAGATCGAGAATATCGTCACCGTGGCGCTCGACATCGGCGAGCGCAAGCGCAGCGAACAGGAGATGCGCAAGGCGCGTGACGCAGCCGAAGGGGCACTGCGCAATCTGCGCGAGACGCAGAATTCGCTGATCGAGGCGGAGAAGCTGGCAGCGCTCGGGCGCCTCGTCGCCGGCGTGGCGCATGAGGTCAACAATCCCGTCGGCATCGGCCTGACGGTGGCATCATCGCTGGAGCGCCGGGTGGCGCGCTTCGCCGACGAAGTTGCGCGCGGCGATTTGCGGCGCTCGACGCTGAACGAGTTCATCGATGCCAATCGCGATGCGGCGTCGCAGCTCGTCGCCAATCTGAATCGCGCTGCAGAGCTGATCCAGTCGTTCAAGCAGGTGGCTGCCGACCGCAACTATTCAGACCAGCGGGTGTTCGATCTCGCCGATCTCACTGAACAGGTGGTGATGAGTCTGAAGCCCGGCCTGCGCAAGCACAAGCTCGTGCTGTCGGTGGACTGCAAGCCTGGCCTCACCATGAACAGCTATCCCGGCCCCTACGGTCAGGTGCTGACCAACCTGTTGCTCAATGCCGTCGCCCATGCGTTTCCCGATGGCATGGGCGGCACGGTGGAGATCAAGGTGCAGGAGTCCGGCGCGGACCACGTCGAGATCCTGTTCTCGGACAGCGGCATCGGCATGACGCCGGAAGTGCGTCGCCGTGCCTTCGATCCGTTCTTCACGACGCGGCGTGATCAGGGCGGCACCGGGCTCGGGCTGCACATCGTCTACAGCATCGTCACCAGCCGGCTCGGCGGACGGCTGCATCTGCATTCGGAGCCGGGGCAGGGCACGCGCATCCAGATCATCCTGCCGCGCAACGCGCCGCTGGAGCTGGCTGCGGAGTGAATTCCGTCATTGCGAGGCGCCGAAGGCGACGAAGCAATCCAGAGGCAGCGCGACAGGGCTGGATTGCTTCGTCGCAAGGGCTCCTCGCAATGACGAGAGGCTACTTCTCGGACTCGGCGAGCTTGCGCAGGGTCGCGCGGAAAATCTGGCTGTTCTTGCCGACCAGCGCGGTGCCGTTCATCGTTGCCGACGTGTCGTTGAATGTGCCGGTGAGGCCGATGCCGACCGGCTGGCTCTGGTTGCCGAACAGCGGGCTCATATCCGGGCTCGGCGTATGCTGCATCACCGAGACTTCGCCCTTGAAGGTTCCGGCCTCGTGATTGACGGTGTAGCTGCCCACATAGAACAGATAGGCGTCGCCGCCGAGCAGCTCGCCGTCGCGAAAGGTCACGACGCCGCTGCCTTTGCCGGACCGTCCGTCCAGCAGCACCACATGAAGAGAATACAGCCCGTTTTTCATTGCTTCCCGGTGGCGAAACCCGTCCCTTGGTTGCGCGATTGAACTATGGCAACCCTGCGCGCCGGCGTCAACGCAATGGAACTGGCGAGGGGCTTAACAAAGAACAGAACCGGCCTATATTGGTCGTATCGTCAACAATGAAAGGAGGTGGTCCAGTGTCTCATTCCAAGCGCTGTCACCTCGCTGAGGTCGCCCGCTAAGTTCGTACTATGCTTGTTGTAGTGCGGCCGTCTCGGGCACCTCGGTGCTCGGTTCAGCGAGAGTAGGGAAAGGGCGCCGCGTATCGTGGCGCCCTTTCTTTTTTGGCTTGATTGGTTCCGGTTCCATGCCAATCTGGTCGAGGTCGTTGCCCTTGTATGGAGTTGCAACCGTGCCGAAGACGCCGCGCGATCTGGCGGAAGAAATGGCCGAGCGCCGGCAGAGGCGCTTGCGCGATGACGGCTATGTCCGCGAGACTTTCACCCAGACGCGCGAAGACGCCCGCAAGACGGCGCGGGCGTTTCTCGATCGGTTTCCGAAGCAGGCTTATATGAGCGAAGTCGAGCGCTGGCGGGAAATGCCCGACGGCGCCATCGAGTTCACGATGCGGCGGTTGCGGACGGCGGATTGACGCGGCAGGCCGCGATTATCTGCGCAATGTCATGCTCGCTCATGCCGTGTTCGGACTTTTTTTCAGACGGATCAGGCGCGCACTCCCTGATGGCGTAGTCCATGTCGAGAATGCGGCGCGGCGGATCCTCTTCGCCAAGACCGACCTCGGTCACCAGACCGCTTTCTTCGGCATGGCGCCAGACGTCGGATTTGCTCGCAAAGGCCTTGCTCACCTTGGTCGCATTCGCAAAAAGCGCATAGGGCATTCAATCGTCTCCCGGTTGGGCCAACAACGCCGCCCGGTCGATCTGGTTGCGTGCGCGGAGGCGGCTGATGCGAAAACACGGCGGCGCCGTTCAGCGGTCGGTCAGCTGCAGTTCCAGCAGTGCCATTGTCTGCAGCATCTGCGGATCGCGTTCGCCATCGCGGGTGGTCCGCAGGATCGTTTCGGCAATCGACTGCACATGAACCGAACTGACGGGATGCGGCAATGTCGACACCGCGCCATCAAGCGCCTTCTGCATCACCGAAATCATTTCCGGCGGGAAAGCGGCGTTGGAAAAATCTTTCATGGTGAGCTCCCGAAATTCATGGCGGCCAAACGCACCTGATACGCGGGAGAAAAAGCTCTGAGACGACCGCATGTTCCCGGTCGAATGGTCACATGAGTTTCACGCATGGCGAGGCTCGCGCACGCGATGGTGAGCGGGCGCACCGGAACTTTCGCCGGATCAGGCGTCAGCGTCGGCCTTGCGGTCGGTCTTCTTCTTCGGGCCCTGGCGCAGGAAGGTGGCGCCGATCTCCTCGCCATTGACCCAGGCAAGTTCGCAGCGCCGGAAGGCGAGGCCGGTGGAGGACAGCAGCAGGAAGAACTCCTTGAGATTGATGCCTTCGATGGAGCTTTCGACGACGAGCCGGGCGCCGGTTTCCGAGACGTCCATCATGCGGCAATTGCGCCGCCATGTGCCGTCGATGGCCATCAGCCAGACCGGAAATCCGCGTTCGAACGTGACGCGGCCCGCATTACGCCGTTCATCCATCATGCATGCACCCTCAACGGCCGGGAACATACAACGAGGATGCAAATGGGCGGTAAATAGATGCGCAAAAATGGACGGCTCGGACGGAAAGGCAGCGATCGGTCGAGCCGTTGTCGCACAGACGAAAGGGCTAGCTTTTACCGGCGCCGTGGCTATGGTGCGCGCCACGCACTCGTAGCTCAGCTGGATAGAGCATCGGATTTCGATTCCGAGGGTCGGGCGTTCGAATCGCTCCGAGTGCACCATTTTCCGATCAGAATTATCAACTTGGGGCTGCGTCGGCCGGCGCACCTTCAGGACATCGGGGGATCGTTATAGTCTGACCGCATGAATCAGGGCCGACTCACTGCGCGACTCCTCGACCTGCTGTTCGCGGGCTGGCTGCCGGCCGTGCTGCTGCTGCTCGTGACCATCGCGATCGGGCCAGTACTGGGGTCGCTGTCGCGGCCGCTTTTCGTGGTCGGCTGCGCGGCGGCCGGCTGGTATGCGTGGCGGCAGAGCGCCGGCGCGCATGTGCAGGGCGCCATCCTGCTGTTCGCCTTCGCGCCTTTCGTCCGGCGCTTCGTCGACGTCTCCGTGGGCTTCGACCAGCAGAGCATCATGCTGATCGGCCCGTTGCTGTACATCCTGATGCCGCTGCCGAGTATCTGGACCTGGCTGTCGCTCACCGAGCGGCCGCGCAATCCCTGGATGATCGCGCCGATCGTCATCCTGTTCTGCATCACCTATGCCGCCGTGGCGTCGATGCTGCAGAACGACTGGTTCAACGCCGCCAATGGTGCGCTGAAATGGAGCGCGCCGGTGCTTTACGCCATCGCCTTGCAGCTGCGCGCCAAGGCCGATGGCGAACTCGTCAATGCGATGGCCGGTGCCTTCTTCGTGGTGCTGCCGATCACCGGGCTTTACGGCATCTGGCAATATGTGGATCCGCCGGCCTGGGACCGGTTCTGGATGAATTATGCCAGCATCACCTCGGCCGGTTATCCGTTGCCCTATATGGTGCGCGTCTTCAGCACGATGAACGGGCCGGCGACCTATGGCACGTTCACGGCGACCGGCCTGCTGCTGCTCGGCTTCACGCGGCCGGGCTGGCAATCTCTGCTGGCCATGGGACCGGCGGCGCTGGGCCTGTTGCTGTCGCTCTATCGCGCCGGCTGGCTCGGCCTGGCACTTGGCGTGATGTTCTGTATGGTGTTCGCCGCGACGCGGGTGCGGGCGGTGACGACGGGCATCGGCATCGCCATCGCGGCCACCTGCGCCGTGCTGTTCACGCCGTTCGGCGATGCCATCTTCACCCGCCTGCAATCTCTCGGCAGCGGTTCGGAAGACGGCAGCGGTGCCGAGCGTCTCGAGGAATTCGTCACCCTGTGGAATGCGCCCGACAGCTATCTGTGGGGCGTGGGCTTCACCTTCACCGATGTCGGGGTCGCCGGTTCGATGCCGATCGACGGCCAGATCATCGCCAGCTGGGTGACCTTCGGCATCCCGGTCGGAATGGTCTGCCTGGCTGCCTATCTCTGGGTGGCGCTGTGGAGCGTCTCGGCAGCGTGGCGGATGCCGACGCGGGAAGGCGTCGTGCTCGGCGCCATCGCGCTCGGTGGCGTGCTGATCCATATGCCGCTGACCGCCATCAGCTCCGGCGAGATCAGCGTGCTGTTCTGGATGATCTTTGCCATGGCCTGTCCGTGGGATCAGGATGTGCGGGCGGGCGAACCGGCACACGTGCTGCAGCAAGCCTGATCGCGCTAGCGCTGCGCCGCGGCCAGCGATGGCGCGGGCTGGACGCGGATGATCGGCGAGGGCGCGAGGCCCAGCGCCGTCAGCAGGCCGAGGCGTCGCAGTGTCACATGCGCCAGCATCGGCAGCAGCACGCCGGCGGCCGTGCCTGCGATCACATAGACCCACGGCCATGGCGGGACGTGCAGCTTCATCATCGCGATCCGCATGCCGGAGCCCGCGAGGATATGCAGGATGTAGATCGACATCGATGTGGTGCCAATCGCGGCGAGCCAGCGATGCCAGCGCGGATCCAGCAGTTTCGACAGCAGGATCACCGCGGCGATGCCGAGCACCGATGCGGGCAGCGCGGTGATGCCATTCGGATGCAGCCCGAACCGGCTGCCATCGATGGCCGCGGCGATGGCGAAGGCGATGACCAGCCCGATCCATGTGAGCCAGCCTGCGAGCGGCCGGACCTGCGACCGGATCATGGCATCTGGCGCGTAGCGGCCGACCACATAGAAGGCGAAATGGTGCAGGGTGAGTGCGAGATCCGGCGGATCGTGCAACCATGAGAAAATGACGAAGCCGGAAATCGCAAGGCCGACCATCACGGCCTGCCGGGTGACGATGCAGGCCAAGACATGGCAGATCATCAACGCATAGAGAAACCAGAACTGCCCGATCGGGCGATACCAGATCCCGGCGAGGTCGCCTGCGGTCAGCGGGTTGTTGGCTTCGCGCGCCATCAGCATGATGACGCTGCCCTGGATCAGCGACCACAGCACATAGGGATAGGCGATGGTCGTGACCCTGCCGGCAAGGAATGACGACGCGCCTCGGCGAAGGCTGTGCCGCGCATTCAGTCCGGCGAGGAAGAAGAACATCGGCATGTGGAAGGTGTAGAGCGTGTAGATGATCCAGCGCAGCAGCGTCTCGTTGGGAAACAGGCCGGGCTTGTAGAGGCCGCCGAGCACGTGGCCGAGCACGACCAGAATGATGCCGATACCGCGTGCGTGATCGACCCAGACCTGACGCATCGGGTCTTGCAGGTTCTGTGTCGTCGTCCAGTCCGTCGCAGAGGGCATGCCGGCCGCCATTCTTGGCATCGTTTTTCGCGGCCAGCCTAGGCAGCGGGCCTCTACCTCACGGTTAACAAAATGTTGTAAGTGTTTACCGATGGGCCCGTCATAGGTGTCCATCTACAGAACGGGCTTGATTTTCCTCGCATTTCGGTGCCCATCTCGCCCCTCAATTGCGCCGCGCGGATCGTGCGGCGCCATGTTCCAGGACTTCGCCGTGACCGACTACGTTCGCAAGATACTCGACAGCCGCGTCTATGACGTCGCGGTGCAGACGCCGCTGGACAAGATGGTGCGCCTCAGCGCCCGTATTGGCAGCCCGGTGCTGCTGAAGCGCGAGGATCTGCAGCCGGTGTTCTCGTTCAAGATCCGCGGCGCCTATAACCGCATCGCTCAGCTGACGCCCGAGCAGCGCGCCTGCGGCGTCATCTGCGCATCGGCCGGCAATCACGCGCAGGGTGTTGCGCTGTCGGCGCAGAAGCTCGGCATCAAGGCGACCATCGTGATGCCGGTGACGACGCCGCCCATCAAGATCGATGCTGTCCGTTATTGGGGCGGCAACGCCGTGCTGTTCGGCGACACCTTCGATGAAGCTGCCGCTCATGCGCGCAAGCTCGAGGTCGAGCAGAAGCTGACTTTCGTGCATCCCTATGACGATCCCGATGTGATCGCCGGGCAGGGCACCATCGGCATGGAGATCCTGCAGCAGCATCCCGATCCGATCGAAGCGGTGTTCGTGCCGATCGGTGGTGGTGGTCTCGCCGCGGGCATCGCGTCCTTCATCAAATTCCTGCGGCCCGAGACAAAGGTGATCGGCGTCGAGCCGGCGGATGCGGCGTCGATGAAGGCGGCGATCGAAGCGGGCGATCGTGTCGTGCTCGACCGCGTCGGCCTGTTCGCGGATGGCGTTGCCGTGCGCCAGGCCGGTGCGGAGACCTTCCGCCTGTGCCGCGAATTGCTGGACGACGTAATCACCGCCGACACCGACGAGATGTGCGCGGCGATCAAGGATGTGTTCGAGGATACGCGCGTGATCGCCGAACCCGCCGGCGCGCTGGCGCTCGCGGGCCTGAAGGCCTATGCCGCTGCGAACCCCGCGCGATTAGGTGCGCTGGTCGCCATCAGCAGCGGCGCCAATATGAACTTCGACCGCCTGCGCCATGTGGCCGAGCGCGCCGAGGTCGGCGAGGCTCGCGAGATTCTGCTTGGCGTCACCATTCCGGAAAAGCCCGGCAGCTATCGCCGCTTCATCCAGACCATCGGCAATCAGGTCATCACCGAATTCAACTATCGCTATGCCGAGGCGAAGGAAGCCAACGTCTTTGTCGGCATCAAGCTCTCCGATGCGCGGCAGGAAAAGGCAAAACTGATCGAGCAGCTGCGCGCGCTCGATTACAAGGTGCTCGATATCAGCGCAGACGAGACCGCCAAGTTGCATATCCGCTATATGGTTGGCGGGCGCGCGCCGCCGGAATTGAAGGGCGAGGTGATCCTCCGCTTCGAATTCCCGGAACGGCCAGGAGCCTTGCTGAAGTTCCTCGACCAGATGGAGCCGGACTGGAATATCACGTTGTTCCACTACCGCAACCACGGTGCCGATTACGGCCGCATCCTGGTCGGCCTGCAGGTCCCGGAAGCCGATCGCGGCCGGATGGGCGAGCGGCTGGATGCACTGGGCTATCCATATGAGGATGAGACCGACAATCCCGTCTATCGCATGTTCCTCAATGGCTAGACGCGGCCGCAAAGCGGGTTAGGCGTAGCCGTAATCCGCCGGCCGATGGCATTGCTGAAACTCCGTGGCGGATTGCGCTTTCGGCCAATCCGCCCCGCGATGGAGCCATGTTCCTGCCTTTTTTTCGTTCGAAGCCGATGCTTAACGAATTGCTAGCACTGTCCGGCCAGAATCGGACGGCTAGGCCAATGCCCCCACGGGGCGGCGGTCTTGGGGGATTTCTTCTTACCGGTTTCATGGCCCGATGCGCCTTTTGTTGCTGCCTCTGCTGACGTCGCTGGTGGTGCTCTTCGTCGCGCCCGCACATGCCGATCTGCGCATTACCCGCGATCACGGTGGCTATGTCGAGGAATACAAGGCGAAGTATGAGCGCATCCGCGCTCGTCGCGAGCGGGTGATCATCGATGGCATCTGCAATTCGGCCTGCACCCTCGTGCTCGGCATCGTGCCGCTCAACAAGGTCTGCGTCACGCCGCGTGCCAGCCTTGGCTTTCATCAGGCCTATTACGACAAGGCTTTCACCTTCGGCATGAAGGTCATCAGTCAGGAGGGGACGTCTGACCTGATGTCCTATTATCCGGCCACCGTGAAGAGCTGGCTCGCCCGCAATGGCGGCCTCACGCCGGAGATGAAGAAGGTCAAGAACGGCACCGAACTCTGGAAGATCATCGATCCGTGTCCGGAAGAGTTTTTTTAGCTCGGAAGCGTAGGATGGGTAGAGCGTAGCGAAACCCATCATTCTGTCGTTGCGGCAAGTTCGGCCGATGGGTTTCGCTCCGGCGCTAACGCGCCTCCGCTCTACCCATCCTACGAAGCAACAAGCTTTCCATTCGCCCTCCGCACCAGCACCAGTGCCACCAGTACCGTCGGCACCAGTATCGCCAGCGCCAGCATCGCGATCTGCCACTGCGACAGCGGATTGATGCCGCCGCCGGGCGTCGCCAGCGTGATGCCGCCGAGGATCAGCAGCACGCGCAGCGGCCACTCCATCGTACCGGCCCGGCGGAGATCGCCGACATAGGCCTGGTAGCCCTGAATGCCGCCGCAGATGAAAACGATGCCGATGCAGGCGAGGGCCGTGAGGCCAAGGGCTTCAGCATAGGGCATCTCGCCCTGCAGCAGCAGCGACGGATTCAGCACGAAGAAGAACGGGATGAAATAGATGATGCTGCCGACCCACATGCTCTGCCATCCCGTCTTCATCGCCGGCGCGCCGGCAATGCCGGCGGCGGCGAAGGAGGCGATGGCGACCGGCGGCGTGATCGATGACAGCATGCCCCAGTAGAAGATGAACATGTGAACGGCCATCTTGTTGAGGCCGAGCTTCTCCAGCGCCGGCGCCACCAGAATGGCGAGGAAGATGTAGCAGGAGGTGGTGGTCAGGCCGAGGCCGAGCACCAGGCTGGTGAAGGCGCACATCACCAGCAGCAGGAACACATTGCCACCGGCGATGGCGAGCAGATCGTTGGCGAGGCTGGAGATCACGCCGGTGAGGGAGAAGGCACCGATCAGGAGGCCGCAGCCGGCCAGGATGGCGATCAGCTCGACAAAGGTTTTTCCGTTGAGTTCGAGGAAATGCAGCCAGCGCGCGCCGCCCCAGTTCTTGCCGGGGAAGAATTCGTTGAGGGCGGCCAGAATGCACATGCCCCACAGGATCGCATTCGGTGCATCCAGCCACAGCATGAGGCCGGTGAGGGCGATGGCCAGCAGCAGCACCAGCGTGTTGCCGGTCTTCCAAGGGGCCGGGCCCGACCATTGATGCAGGATGACGAGGAGGGCTGTGGCATAGAACGGCGCGTGGCTCTCGCGTTTGAAATAGAGCAGCATCACCACCAGGATCGCGATGACGAACAGGTAATACCAGCCGTCCTTCAGCGCATCTCGGAGGCGCGGCAATTCCTCGCGCGGGATGCCTTCGAGTTTGTGGCGCGCGGCGTAGCTATCGACCTGTGCGAACAGGCCGAAATAATACAGGACTGACGGAATGGTGGCGGCGAGGGCGACGTCGGCATAGCTGACGTTCATGAACTGCGCCATCACGAAGGCCGTCGCGCCCAGCACCGGCGGTGCCAGCACGGCGCCGGTGGACGCACAAGCCTCGATGGCGCCGGCATAGGACGGCGTGAAGCCCGTCTTCTTCATGGCGGGGATCGTCATGGTGCCGGCAGTGAGCACGTTGGAGACGATGGAGCCGCCGACGGTGCCGAGGAGGCCCGACGCGAAGATGCACACTTTCGCCGCGCCGCCCCGAAAAGTGCCGCAGAGCGCGAAGGCAATATTGATGAAGAACTTTCCGGCGCCCGTCATCATCAGCGCGGTGCCGAAAACGAGGAAGCCGATCACCGTGTCGGCAAATGCCTGGATCGGAATGCCGAGCAGGCTCTCGCCCGAAAGCACGTGATAGGCGGTAGTCTGCGCCAGCGTGGATTGCGTGCCGCGGAACGGGCCGAGCCAGCTGGAGTCGGCGACCATCGGATAGATGGTGAAAGGTGCGACGCTGAGCAGCAGGCTCCATCCGCCGGTGCGGCGGAGCGCTTCCATCAGCACGAACCACATCACGAGCCCGGCCGCGATTACCGGCGTCGGTGCGCCGTCGAATTCCCAGCCGAACTGCGCGGCCCTGCGGATATTCAGCATCAGATAGATCGCCGCAGCAAAAGTCGCGACGAACAGCATGAGATCGTACCACGGCACGCGATCGAGATCGGCCTTCGGCGTTCCCGGAAACATCAGGAAGGTGAAGGGCAGCATCAGCGCGATGAGGAGATAGAAATATTCGGTATTGAGCTGCGTGTAGTCGATCAGGAAGCGCAGCGCGAACTGCTGGTTGATGCACAGCAGGATGGTGGCGAGTGTCGCAGCCATCAAGCCCCAGCGCCAGACACCATGCAGCGCGCGCACGCGCGTGACTTCGGATTCCTGGAGGTCGGCGACCCCATGGGGATCGTCGAGCTCCATTTTCGCTGGCACGTCGGAATTCAGCCGCGCGGAGTCAGGAGATGAAGTCATGAGAGCGGCTCCAGCGGCGGATGACGGGCAAAGCGAGGGCGCGTTTATTCCTCGAAGCCGTTCGGCATCTTGGCCTTGGCCAGCGCATCCGCGCGCGCCGTCATCCAGCCGCTCAGAAATTCGCTTTCGCTCTTCGATGCATTGGCCTTGGCGTAACCGTCCCAAGCGGCCTTCAGGATGCCTTGCCGTTTGATGAGACCGTCATTGTGTGTCTGGTCTTCCGCGGTCCAGTGATTGGCCTCCTTCAACGCGCGCACGGCGCCCGGATGAAACGGCACCACCCATTTCATCGACTGCGCCTTGACGGCGAGGCCAAGCGCGCCAGGCGCATTGTCCTTGTAGACGTCGAAATTCACGATCATCGCCTTGGTGATCGCATAGATCTGATCCTCGCTCTGGCTGCCGTAAACCGTTGCGATGGGATAGGGGTAAGTGCTGAGCTTGATCGGTGTCTGCGGCGTGATGCCGGCGCCGCAGGTGGCGACATGCGGATTGAAGAACGGCGCGATGCGTTTCACGCGTTCCCACGCCGCCTTGTCCTCGGCCGGCATCGGCGGCCAGATCAGTCCGCGCGGCGATGTCTCCGCTTCCTTGGCTGGGCCCGTAATGGTCGTGCCGAAAGCGGCATCGACGTCGTTGTTCACCATGCCTTTCCACATCGCGCCGTAGCTCGCGAATTCGATCGGCTTCACATCGGCTTTCGTCAGCCCACCATAGGCCATGATGGCCAGCGAGTTCTGGTTCAGCGCCGGCGAGCCGACCACGAAGCCGACGCGCTTGCCGCGCAGATCCTTGATCTCCTTGACGTTGATATCCTTGGCAACGCCGAGCGAGGCGCCGTTGCAGTCGATGGTGGAGAGCGTCACCTGCGCGGGCTGCGGGCCCCATTCCTTGGCGCCGAATTCGAACACGCCTTCCTGCGCGAAATACACGCCGGAGCCCATCCACGACATCGCGGCGCGGCCGGCGCGTAGCGGGGCCATGCGGGCGACGTCGTTGCCGGCGGGCAGCACGCGCACATCGGTCCCGTATTTGTCCTTCATCATCTTGCCGACGGCGACAGCGATGTTGAAGCCGGCAGTGCCGGTGTCATAGGCGGTGACCGCCATGGAGGATGGAAGCTTGATGTCGGATGATCTGGAATCTTGGGCATGAACGGCGCCAGCCGTGCAGAGCACAGCCATGGACGCCAGCCCGACGAGCTGGTGACGCATGTATCCCTCCCGAATGCATTCGCTTTGCGAATTGCTTTGTTATTTGAGGATCATGTCATCGCGTTTTGACGATGGCAACGTCGATGATGTTCGGCCCACGCAGCGTACGATGTCGTCGTCGTGACTTGATTTTCATCATCGCGCGCTGGCGCCAGTGTGGCGCTGCTGCTCGCTAAAGGTGTGTGGGTGCTGCGACGATACGCGCCCAAAGCATGAGGGGTTGCGCGCATCATGGTGTTGTCGTCTGAAATTCCGTGAGGTAGCGTAGCCGGCAAGCGGAATTTAATTCCGCGTAACGAAACGGGATGGCGGCGCGGACTGGAGGTCAATGAAGACCGGACCCAGCACAACATGCGCCGCCCGAGAGGAAGCGCATTATGGGACGACGGTCGGAACGGCTCACCAAGCAGGGTATGCTCGCCAGCGATCAGGCGGGTGAGGGCGATGTGATCCAGGTGGTCTCGCGCGCATTCGATATCCTGCGCTGCTTTGAGGGCCACGACGCTCGGCTCGGCAATCTCGAAATCTCCAAGCGCTGCGGCCTGCCGCGCTCCACGGTGTCGCGCCTGACGCATACGCTGACCCGCATGGGGCAGCTCGCTTATCTCCCCGGCGACCAGAAATACCGCATTGGCTCCAGCGCGGTGGCCATGAGCACGTCGATGACGCGCGGTCTGCAGGTCCGCAACCTTATCCGCATGCGGCTGCAGGAAGTGGCGGAGCAGATTCCGGGTACCATCGGCTTCACGATTCCCGACCGTCACCACATGGTCTATCTCGAATATGCCCGCGCCGATCACGCGCTTGGCCTGCATTCGACCACCGGCAGCCGCATCGCCATGGGCCGCACGGCGGCTGGTCACGCCTATCTGGCTGCGCTCGACGAGGATGTCGGCAATGCACTGATCAAGGAGATGGCGCGCGATATGCCGGAAGAGGCGAATATCCTGCGCGCCAGGATCGACGCCAATCGCCAGTCGTTGCGTGAACATGGCTATGTGATCGCCAGCGGCATGTTCAGCCCGCACATCACCGGCATCGCGGTGCCAATCTGGTCGCCGCATTACCAGACCTATGTCGTAGTGGTCATCGGCGTGCTGTCGGCCATGTATGACGACGAGCGGATGGCAAGCGAAGTCGGTCCGATCATCCGCCAGCTCAGCGATACTGTCAGCGTGATGATCCAGAATGCCGATAGCGGCCTCACGACGGCTGCCGTCTCGAACGCGCCTTCGGCCTCAACAATGCATAAGAAACTGATCCCGGAGGGAATGAATGAACTGGAAGCCGGAACTCGACGACCTGGCCCGGCGCGAAGCCTTCGCGCGGGAGATGGGCGGCGCTGACAAGGTCAAGCGCCAGCATGACCAGGGCCGGTTCACGGTTCGTGAGCGCATCGATCGACTGACCGATGCCAACACCTTCCATGAAGTCGGTGCCGTCTCCGGCATCGGCGAATACGACGAAAAGGGCGAGCTGACGAAACTGACCCCGGCGAACTGCGTGTTCGGCCGGGCGCGGATCGACGGCCGCACCGTTGTCGTGGTGGGTGACGACTTCACCGTGCGCGGTGGATCGGCGGATGCGTCGATCTCCGCCAAGCCCTTGATGGCCGAGGAGATGGCGCATGAACTACGCCTGCCGATCATTCGCGTCATCGAAGGCTCTGGCGGCGGTGGTTCGGTCAAGACCATCGAGACCAAGGGCGCTGCCAATCTGCCCGGCGGTGTCGGTGGGACACGCTGGTACTGGTACACGACGGCGAACCTGTCGCAGGTGCCGGTGGTCGGTCTCGGACTCGGCTCCGTCGCCGGGCTCGGCGCCGCGCGTCTGGCTGCCTGCCATTACTCTGTCATGACCAAGGCGTCCGCGATGTTTGTCGCGGGCCCGCCGGTGGTTGCGCGTCTCGGCGCAGCGCTGGACAAGAAAGAGCTCGGCGGCGCCGATATCCAGACGCGGGCCGGCGGCGTCGATCATGCGGTCAATACGGAGGAGGAGGCCTTTGCCTGCGCACGGCGCTTCCTCTCTTATCTGCCGTCGTCGGTCTATGAACTGCCACCGACGCTCCCTTGCACTGACGATCCCGAGCGCGCCGAGCCGATGCTGCTCAATGCCGTGCCGCGCGGCCGCAAGGAAGTCTACAAGATGCGGCCGATCATCGACGCCGTCGTCAATCGCGGCTCGTTCTTCGAGATGTCGGCGAATTTCGGCCGCCCGGTCATCACCGGCTTCGCGCGCCTCGAAGGCCGTGCGGTGCTCGTGCTGGCGAGCGATCCGTTCCACTACGGCGGCTCGTGGACCGCGGATGCCTGCCAGAAGGTGATCCGCTTCGTCGATCTCGCGGAAACCTTCCATCTGCCGGTGGTCTATCTGATGGATTGCCCCGGCTTCATGGTCGGCCTCGAGGCCGAGAAGCAGGCCACCATCCGCTACGGCGTGCGTGCCATGGCCGCGGTGAATCAAAGCACCGTGCCGTGGTGCACGATCATCATCCGCAATGCCTTCGGCGTCGCCGGCGTGGTGCATCAGCCGGCCAACCGCTACTCGATGCGCTATGCGTGGCCCTCGGCCTATTGGGGCTCGCTGCCGCTCGAAGGCGGCATCGAGGCCGCTTACCGCGCGGAGATCGATGCGGCCGATGATCCGAAGGAAAAACTGGCGGAGATCGAGGACCGGCTCAACAAGCTGCGTTCGCCGTTCCGTTCGGCCGAGAAGTTCTGGGTGGAGGAAGTGATCAATCCGCTCAAAACGCGCTCGCTGCTGTGCGAGTTCGCGCGCCTGGCGGAGCCGCTGCGCACGCCGGGACCGGCGCGGTTGCAGATGCGGCCGTAACTCGGGCTGTAGGGTGGGCAAAGCGCAGCGTGCCCACCATCAAGTGCACGGACGGGAAGGTGGGCACGCTGCGCTTTGCCCACCCTACGGCTTCACGCCGTCGCGACCTTTTTCTCCTTCGTGATCGCCAGCACGATCACGGCGGCCACGATGCACAGGGCGCCTGCCGCGAAGAACGCCGGCAGGTAGCTCAGCAGCACCGTACGCGAGAGACCGGCGCCGAAGGCGGCGGTCGCTGCGCCGAGCTGATGGCCGGCAAAGATCCATCCGAACACAAGACCGGCACGCTCTGCGCCGAAGCGTGCGGCGGTGAGCCGGACGGTCGGCGGCACCGTGGCGATCCAGTCGAGGCCGTAGAACAGCGCGAACAGCGACAGGCCGTAGAAGGTGAAGTCGGTGAATGGCAGCGCCAGCAGAGAAAGCCCGCGCAGGCCGTAATACCAGAACAGCAGATAGCGGTTGTCATAGCGATCCGACAGCCAGCCCGACGCGATGGTGCCGACGAAGTCGAAGATGCCCATGGCTGCGAGCAGGCCGGCGGCCTGCACTTCGGGAATGCCGAAATCGAGGCACATCGGGATCAGATGCACCTGCACGAGGCCGTTGGTGCTGGCGCCGCAGATGAAGAAGGTCGCGAACAAAATCCAGAACACTTTTGTCTTCGCCGCATCGCGCAGTGCGCCAAGGGCGGCGGCCATGATCGGTGCATTGGCCGGCGGCGGCGCCGGCAGCGGATCGGTGCCGGTATCGCCGAACGGGCGCAGGTCGAGATCGCTCGGCCGGTCGCGCATCACCAGCAGCACGGCGATGGCGGCAAAGGCGAGCATCACGCACATCAGAGCGAGCGCCCAGCGCCAGCCGACCTGCGCAGTGATGCTGGCCAGGATCGGCAGGAAGATCAGCTGCCCGGTGGCGGCGCTGGCGGTGAGGATGCCGATCACGAGGCCGCGCCGCTCCTTGAACCAGCGCGAGGCCACGGTGGCGCCGAGCACGAGGGCCGTCATGCCGGTGCCGACGCCGACGGCGAAGCCCCACAGCGCCACCAGCTGCCAGAGCTCGGTCATGCCGAGCGACAGAACGAGGCTTGCGACCACGATCACCAGCGCCGTCAGCGTGACATTGCGCAGCCCGTAGCGGTTCATCAGCGCCGCGGCGAAAGGCGCCATCAGGCCGAACAGCACGAAACGGATCGACATCGCCGATGAGATCTCGGCGGTGCTCCAGCCGAATTCCTTCTGCAGCGGGACAATGAACACGCCAGGCGCGCCGACCGCCGCAGCGCTCACCAGCGCGGTGACGAAGGTCACGGCGATCATCGCCCAGCCATAGTGGATGTTGCGGCGGGCGAGGGCGGTCGAAAGCCATCCGGAGATCATCGGAGCGTCCATGTGATGAGAAAGATGATGATCATCATATGATGCGCTGCGGCAATTGCAAGGGAGGCGGCAATGACCTTTCGCCGTCATTGCGAGGAGCGTAGCGACGAAGCAATCCAGAAGCCGTACGAAGAAAGAGCTGGATTGCTTCGCTACGCTCGCAATGACGACTGGGTTACCGCTTGCGGTTGATGAAGTCGCCCATCAGCTTCTGCGGTTCGCCGGTCAGATAGGCCTGGCCAAACACGCCGACGCTGAGATCCATGGATTCCTTCAGCGGCAGCTCTTCCCATTGACGCAGCATTGCTTTTTGCGATCGCAGTGCTTCCGGCGCGCATTCCAGCAGGGCGTCGACCAGCTTTTCGATCTCGGCATCGAGCGCGCCTTCGGCGGCCATTACATCCACAAGGCCCCAGTTCAGCGCCGTCGGCGCATCGATGGTCGCGGCCGTCATGATCAGCCAGCGGGCGCGGGCCCAGCCGATCAGCCGCGGCAGCAACGCTGCCTGGATCACCGAGGGGATGCCGACGCGGACCTCCGGCATGGCAAATTTCGCGTCATGCGCAGCCACGCGAAAATCGCAGGCCGCGGCGAATTCGAGCCCGCCGCCAAGGCTCCAGCCGGGAATGCGCGCGATCACCGGGGCAGGGAAGTGCCGCGGTGCGTCGCAAAGCGCGCGCAGGCCCGAGATGAACGTTTCCGCCGAGAGCTGGTCGAGACCTGCCATCTCCTTGATATCGGCGCCGCCGATCATGCTCTTCTCGCTCGCGCCGGCGATGACCAGCACCCGGATGTCGCGATCCGTGGCGAGGCTCTCGATACCTTCGCGCACGTGATTGATGACCGTGGTGCCGAGAATGTTGAGCGATCCCGCATTGCAGATCGTCAGGCGAACAACGCCTCGGGAATCGCGGTCGATGCCGCAATGCGGATTGAGCATGTGCATGGGAGTTTCTCGCCTTTTTCGCCGCCGCGGATCGCCGGTCTTGGGCACACAGGTTCCCCAGCAGGAAGGGGTAAAGTCAAGCGCGCGAGGCGGGACGCGTTGCGCGCACGACGCAGAGCAATTAATATGATCAGCATCATCTTTTTCGGCGGAACGGACCGGGAATGCGTTACTCCAGAGAGCACAAGGCCGAGACTCACGCCCGCATCGTCAAGAAGGCGTCGGTGCGGCTGCGCGAACGCGGCGCCCATGGCATCGGCGTCGCCGACCTGATGAAGGAGGCCGGCCTGACCCATGGCGGCTTCTATGCGCATTTCGACTCGCGCGAGGCGCTGGTGGTCGAGGCGTTCGACTACGCCATGGACCGCTCCATGACACGCCGGCGGCAGCAGATTGCAGACCTGGCGCCGGAACAGCGATTGGCCCATCTCGTCGACACCTATCTCTCGCCCCAGCACCGCGACAATCCAGGCCATGGCTGTGCGATGCCGGCACTCGGCGCGGAGATCGCGCGCGAAAGCCCGAAGACGCGCCGGGCCTTTGCGGCCAAGCTGGACGACATGATCGAGATGATGGCGGAGCAGTATTCCGGCGATCCCGCAGCGGCGCGAAAACAGGCGATCGCCGCGCTCGCCACCATGATGGGCGGCATCCTGATGTCGCGTATCGCCGGCTCCGGCGAGGTATCCGACGAATTCCTCAAGATCGGCCGCGACACCGTGCTGGAGCGTGCCGCGGTGCAACCGAGCGCCAGGCGCGCGACCGCGAAGAAGACCGTCAAAAAGGCGTGAAAATCGACGGCGCGTGCGCGTCTGACACATTGTCGCGGCAGCGACATTTGTCGGGATGCGCGCCGCCTTCGATGGCTTGCATTTTCGCAAAACCGTTGCGCATTCGAGGCCTTTTCAAAGCCGGCAAAGCCTGATCAACATCCCCTCCAAATTGGCTCCCCCTGGAGGAACGCATGAAGACGATCGGACATTTCATTGGCGGCAAGGAAGTCGCTGGCACATCTGGGCGTTTCGCCGATGTTTTCGAGCCGATGACCGGCGAAGTGCAGGCCAAGGTCGCGCTGGCCTCCAAGGCCGAACTCCGCGCCGCGGTCGAGAATGCCAAGGCGGCACAGGTCGCCTGGGCCAACACCAATCCGCAGCGTCGCGCGCGCGTGATGATGAAGTTCCTCGAACTCGCCCAGCGCGATTACGACAAGCTCGCTGACCGCCTTGCGCGCGAGCACGGCAAGACCGTGCCGGACGCCAAGGGCGACATCCAGCGCGGCCTCGAAGTGGTCGAATTCGCCTGCGGCATCCCGCACCTCATGAAGGGCGAATACACCGAAGGCGCCGGTCCCGGCATCGACATCTATTCGATGCGCCAGCCGCTCGGCGTCGTCGCCGGCATCACGCCGTTCAACTTCCCTGCCATGATCCCGATGTGGAAGTTCGCCCCGGCGATCGCCTGCGGCAACGCCTTCATCCTCAAGCCGTCGGAGCGCGATCCGGGCGTGCCGATGATGCTCGCCGAACTGATGATCGAAGCCGGTCTGCCGCCGGGCATCCTCAATGTCGTCAATGGCGACAAGGAGTCGGTGGACGCCATCCTCGACGACGAGGACATCAAGGCCATCGGCTTCGTCGGCTCGACCTCGATCGCCGAATATATTTACACCCGCGCAGCCCAGACCGGTAAGCGCTGCCAGTGCTTTGGTGGCGCCAAGAACCACGCGCTGATCATGCCGGATGCCGACATGGATCAGGCCGTCGATGCGCTGATCGGCGCCGGCTACGGCTCGGCCGGCGAGCGCTGCATGGCCGTCTCGGTCGCAGTCCCGGTGGGCAAGGCCACCGCCGACCGCCTGATGGAAAAGCTGATCCCGCGCGTCGAAGCTCTCAAGATTGGCACCTCGGTCGATCCGTCCGCCGATTTCGGCCCGCTGGTGACCGCGGAAGCCGTCGAGCGTGTCAGGAACTACGTCGACATCGGCGTCAAGGAAGGCGCGACCCTCGCTGTCGATGGCCGCGGCTTCAAGATGCAGGGCTACGAGAAGGGCTTCTATATGGGTGGCTGTCTGTTCGACAACGTCACCAAGGACATGCGCATCTACAAGGAAGAGATCTTCGGCCCCGTGCTGTCGGTCGTCCGCGCGCATGACTATGAGGAAGCGCTCGCGCTGCCGTCGGATCACGACTATGGCAACGGCGTCGCCATCTTCACCCGCGACGGCGATGCCGCCCGCGACTTCGCAGCGCGCGTCAATGTCGGCATGGTCGGCATCAATGTGCCGATTCCGGTGCCGATCGCCTATTACACCTTCGGTGGCTGGAAGAAGTCGGGCTTCGGCGACCTCAACCAGCATGGCCCGGACTCGGTGCGCTTCTACACCAAGACCAAGACGGTCACCTCGCGCTGGCCGTCGGGTGTCAAGGAAGGGGCGGAATTCTCCATCCCGCTGATGAAGTAACGCATGCGTAGCCCGGGTGGAGCGCAGCGAAACCCGGGGATGTCGAAGCGGATGGAGCGCCGGTCCCCGGATTGCGCTGCGCTCCATCCAGGCTACAAAAACATCAACAAAGAAGGGCGTCATGCAATTCGCTCTCGATGAGGAACAAACCGCTGTCCGCGACATGGCGCGCGATTTCGCCGCCGAGAAGATCGCGCCCTTCGCGCTGAAGTGGGACGAGGACAGGCATTTCCCGAAAGACGTGATGCGCGCCGCCGCTGAACTCGGCATGGGCGGCATCTATATTCGCGACGATGTCGGCGGCTCCGCCATGACACGCTTCGACGCTGCGCTGATTTTTGAGGCGCTGGCCACGGGATGTCCGACGACGTCGGCCTTCATCTCGATCCACAACATGGCCTCGTGGATGATCGATAGCTATGGCAGCGACACGCAGCGCCAGAAATGGCTGCCGCGACTCTGCACGATGGAGTTGCTGGCGAGCTATTGTCTCACCGAGCCCGGCTCGGGCTCGGATGCCGCGGCACTGCGAACCAAGGCCGTGCTTGATGGCGATCATTATGTGCTGAACGGCCAGAAGCAGTTCATCTCCGGCGCCGGCGAGACGGATATTTACGTCGTCATGGTGCGCACGGGCGGTGAGGGTGCCGGTGGCGTCTCGACGCTGGTGGTGGACAAGGACACGCCCGGTCTCTCCTTCGGCGCCAACGAGCGCAAAATGGGCTGGAATGCGCAGCCCACCCGCGCGGTGATTTTCGAGAATGCCCGCGTGCCCGTGGCCAACCGGCTTGGCGCCGAGGGCATCGGTTTCAAGATCGCCATGGCCGGCCTCGATGGCGGGCGCCTGAACATCGCGGCTTGTTCGCTCGGTGGCGCGCAGTCGGCGCTCGACAAGTCGCTTGCTTACATGAAAGAGCGAAAGGCCTTCGGCAAGAAGC
>Ga0209564_1000428_pt1 | contig 73817 bp, 70 predicted proteins | sample AraplaCol_mMF_r2_FD_184272 | JGI IMG/M metagenome (GOLD analysis project Ga0209564, IMG submission 184272) | Arabidopsis root microbial communities from North Carolina, USA - plate scrape MF_Col_mMF_r2 (SPAdes) (version 3) | ecosystem: Host-associated > Plants > Roots > Endosphere | place: USA...
TTGATCAGCTCGATGGCCAGCTGGATTTCCTGCGCTTCGGTCACCACACTCTTCTTGCTCATGGCGTCGCTCCTTAAGCGATTTCTTCGACAGCCTGGCCGGCCATCAGGATGGCGGCGTGGGACTGTGCCAGCGAACGGTCTTTATTGTAGTTGGTCAGCATGCCGAGGATGGCGCTGTCGTCGAAACGGAAACGGGCCAGCATCATGTTGCCGCCTGCAAGCTTCAGGATCTGGGCATTGCTCATGCCTTCGATCAGGTCGGCGATGTCGGCGGAAATGCCCAGGCGGAAGATCGCGGTGACTTTGTCAGCGCGAATCATCTGCTGCGCCAGCATCAGGTAGCTCAGGTTCGCGTCGCGGATTTCAGCCATCATGTCGTTTGCGGTCATGTCCATCTCCAGTCAGTTTCAGCTTGCAACGCAATTTTCGTTGCTGTTGAGATACATTCTGCTGGAGAGGCGATAAAGCGCAAAGAGGCCGCACTCTGTATTTTGGGTCGGGAATAGGCGAAGGGACCCCGTAGGATTTTGTCCTACAGAGGGCTACCCATAGAGGGGCAACGCCAGTACTGGCGCGGGTTTGCGGGGCGTTCGGTCTCGCTGAAAACACAGGAGCCGAGGGTAAAAAAGCGATATCGCTGAGATGCTTTTTTGCGACATCTGAACTGGTAACGGCAGGGTTTTGGAGAACTTTAGGGTTCTGAGCAAAAAATTTTAAGTTTTTTTCACTCAATCCAAACTGCCGAACAGCAAGCCTTTTACCGGGCTTCTAAAAACGGTAACGGCAGGGGTTTGGGTAACTTTAGGGGTTTTTGAAAAAATTTTTGAAAATTTTTTGGTTCTTTATAAATCAATGGCTTAGACCGAAAAACCGATAGTGCGGTGTCTGACCCGCAGGGTCAGACACCGGGACTGCGACTGCCGCGTATCGGTGTCTGACCCTGCGGGTCAGACACCGGGTTGCCGGTTTTAGGGCCGGAAAGGTTGCTACAATCTCACTTTGTTTAAGTCTCAAGGAAAACACCCACATGATTTCCCGTTCCGACTGCCTGGCCCGCGATGCCGCGGACACCCTGGCGCCGCTGCGCGAGCAGTTCGACCTGCCTGCCGGGGTGATTTATCTCGATGGCAACTCCCTGGGCGCGCGCCCGAAAGCCGCCCTCACCCGCGCCACCGAGGTGATCGCCAGGGAATGGGGCAAGGACCTGATCACCAGCTGGAACACCGCCGGCTGGTTCGAAATGCCGAAACGCCTCGGCGACAAGCTGGCCCCGCTGGTCGGCTCCAGGCCCGGCGAAGTGGTGGTCACCGACACCACTTCGATCAACCTGTTCAAAGCCCTGGCCGCCGCCCTGCACGCGCAGGCGCACACCGGCCGCAAGATCATCCTCACCGAGCGCTCGAACTTCCCGACCGATATCTATATGGCCCAGGGCCTGACCTCCTGGCTCGAGCGCGGCTACGAGGTGCGCCTGGTCGACAGCCCGGACCAGCTCCCGGCCGCCATCACCGCCGACGTCGCCGTGCTCATGCTGACCCACGTGAACTACCGCACCGGCTACCAGCACGACATGGCCGCCACCAGCGCCCTCGCCCACCAGCACGGCGCGCTGATCGTGTGGGACCTGGCGCATTCGGCGGGCGCAGTGCCGCTCGACCTGCATGCGGATGGCGCCGACTTTGCCGTCGGCTGCACTTATAAATACCTGAACGGCGGCCCCGGCTCGCCAGCCTTCATCTGGGTACCCGAGCGCAACCAGGACAGATTCAGCCACCCGCTGTCCGGCTGGTGGGGCCACGCCAACCCGTTCGCCATGGCGCCCGACTTTGCGCCAACCAAAGGCATCGGCCGTGCACTGTGCGGCACCCAGCCAATCACCTCGCTGGCCATGGTGGAATGCGGCCTCGACGTCTTTGCGCAAACGTCCATGGATGCGGTGCGCGCCAAGTCGCTGGCCCTGACCGACCTGTTCATCGCGCTGGTGGAACAGCGCTGCCCGAACCACCCACTGGGCCTGGTGACGCCACGCGAACATGCACGCCGCGGCTCGCAGGTCAGCTTTACCCACCCGCACGGCTACGCAGTGATGCAAGCCCTGATCGCGCGCGGCGTGATCGGCGATTACCGCGAGCCCGAGATCATGCGCTTCGGCTTCACGCCGCTGTACACGAGCTTCGCCGACGTGTGGGATGCGGTCGAGATCCTGAAGCAGATCCTGGACGATAAGGCCTACGACATCACTGCCGCCCGCGGCGCAGTCACCTGAGAACGATATGACCGAAGAAAAGAAAGGCGCCGAATGGCATGGCGCGCAGATGGACTTCTCCAAGTCCATGAGCTATGGCGACTACCTGGGCCTGGAAAAGATCCTGAACGCACAGCACCCGCTGTCGCCTAACCATAATGAGATGCTGTTCATCGTGCAGCACCAGACCAGCGAGTTGTGGATGAAGCTCATGCTGCACGAGCTTCACGCCGTGGTCGACCACATCCGCCGCGACGACCTGCCGCCGGCCTTCAAGATGCTGGCCCGCGTGGCCCGCATCATGGACCAGCTGGTGCATGCCTGGGACGTGCTGGCCACCATGACGCCGCCCGAATACACGGCGATCCGCCCTTACCTGGCATCGTCGTCCGGTTTCCAGTCGCACCAGTACCGCGAAATCGAATTCATCCTCGGTAACAAGAACGCCAATATGCTGGCGGTACACCAGCAGGCGCCGGAGGCACACGCCCTGCTCGACGCGGCGCTGCATGCGCCATCGCTGTACGACGAGGCGATCCGACTGCTGGCCCGCAACGGCCTGCATATCGATGCCGGCCGCCTGGATGGCGACTGGACCCAGCCAACCGTGGCCAACGAGTCGGTCAAGAACGCCTGGCTCGAGGTCTACCGCGACACCTCCCGCTACTGGGCGCTGTATGAACTGGCGGAAAAGCTGGTCGACATGGAAACCGCCTTCCGCTTCTGGCGCTTCCGCCACGTCACCACCGTGGAACGCGTGATCGGCTTCAAGACCGGCACGGGCGGCACTGCCGGCGTCTCCTATCTCCGGAAAATGCTGGATGTGGTACTGTTCCCGGAATTATTTGCTCTAAGGACCGCCCTGTGAAACGCTTGTTCGCTGCCTTGCTGGCCGCGGCCTGCGCGCTGCCAGCAATGGCACGCGACGACCGCCCCGGTGTTTTCGATTATTACGTGATGTCGCTGTCCTGGTCGCCGGAATACTGCGATGGCCGGGGCGGCAACGACCCGGTGCAGTGCGCCACCGGCCGCCAGCTTGGCTTCGTGCTGCACGGCCTGTGGCCACAGTTCGAACGCGGCTATCCCGAAAGCTGTGGGCGCAGCAGGATTTCGAACAGCCTGCGCGACCAGTACGAGTCGCTCTATCCTTCGCCCAAGCTGCTGTTCCATGAATGGAACAAACACGGCTCCTGCTCCGGCCTGCAGCCGCAGGATTACCTGGCGCTGAGCGCCAAGCTGCGCGACAGCCTGAAGATCCCGGCCGCCTTCGCGCGTCCGCAGCAGCCGGTGCGCATCACGCCCGGCCAGTTCGAGGCTGAATTCCACAAGGCCAACGCGTGGCTGGCAAAAGACTCGGTGCTGCCTGTGTGCGGCGCTGGCGGCCGTTTCCTGCGTGAAGCACGCGTATGCTTCAGCAAGGATGGCAAATCGCGCAGCTGCTCGCAAGAAGCCATCGCCTATTCGCAAAAGAGCTGCGGCCAGGCCACCTTCCTTATGAAGAACGTCAAATGAGCGTCCTGACTTTGGCTGGCTTGTGGAATTCCGGGCCACAACACTGGCAAACCCACTGGGAAAAGAAACACGGCTGGACACGAGCCCCGCACCGCGACTGGGAAACTCCCGACCGCGAAGAATGGGTGCGTGAACTGGATGCAGCCATTGCTGCCTGCCCGCAACCGCCAGTGCTGGCGGCGCATAGCCTGTCCTGCACCCTTGTCACCTGGTGGGCAGCGGCCCATCGCGACGACGCGGCCCAGCGTATTGCTGGCGCCTTCCTGGTCGCGCCGAGCGACGTCGATGCGCCAAGCTACCCTGACTGCACCACCGGCTTCCAGCCGATGCAATTGGCGGCCCTGCCCTTCCCATCCATCGTGGTGGCCAGCGAGAACGATATTTACGTCAGCACCGAGCGGGCGCGCCAGTTTGCCCAAGCCTGGGGCAGCCAGCTGCACCTGATCGGTGACGCCGGCCATATCAACGGCGACGCAGGCTATGGCCCCTGGCCGGACGGCGAAGCCTTGCTGCTCGCGTTCTGCCGCAGAGTGCAGCGTTAAGCGTGCGCCGCGCAAGCCACGCTTGCAGCGACAATAAGCGCGCTGTACTGCGCGCCTGCTTGCAATTACACGGGGGGAACCGTTATCGCGGGCTCGCGAACTTTGAGGAGCCACCTAATGGGAACTCAGCTGAAAAAGGGGCTGGCAACACTGGCCCTGGTCGCCGCTTGCGGCGCCGCGCAAGCGGATCCACTCGTCTTTAACGCCGCACTCAGCGGCGCGGCAGAATCACCGCCGAACGCTTCGACCGGCATGGGCGATGTGACCGTGCTGTTCGATATCGATAACCACTACATGACCATTGCAGCCAGTTTCACGGACCTGACAGGCCTGAGCGGTGCTGCCCACATCCATTGCTGCACAGCCGTGCCGGGCGATGGCACAGCAGGTGTCGCCACCATGCTGCCAACCCTGACCGGCTTCCCGGAAAACGAAACCAGCGGCAGTTATGCTTCGTTCTTTGACACGTCGCAGGAATCGTTCTGGAACCCGACCTTCCTGGCCAATAACGGCGGCAGCACGGCCGGCGCCGAGGCAGCGCTGTTGGCCGGGCTGAATGCCGGCGCCGCTTATTTCAATATCCACTCGAACGTCTACCCGGGTGGTGAAATCCGCGGCTTCCTGGCAGCGCCGATTCCCGAGCCGGCACAGATCCTCATGCTGCTGGCCGGCTTGCCCTTGCTGTTACTGCGCAAGAGGGAAACTTAGCGAGGGATCGGGTTGCGCGACGCCACGTTCAGCATGTTCCAGGAACGGATGACCGCAACCACGAAGCCCAGTTCCGCGATCTCTTCGTCGGAGAAATGCTCTTTGACACGGGCGTAAGCTGCGTCGTCGGGATCGCGGACTGGAATCGCATTGATCAACTCCGACCATTCCAGCGCAGCGCGTTCGCGCTCGCTGAAGAATGGCGCCTCGCGCCAGCCGGCCACCGCATTCACGTGGCGCGGATCGACGTCCATCTTCAGCAAGTCCTGGTAGTGCATGTCGATGCAAAAGCCGCAGCCATTGATCTGCGACACGCGCAGCAGGACCAGGTCCACCAGCTTCTTGCCCAGCAGTTCGCGGTTCAGGCCATTCGACAGCGCCAGCAGGTTCTGGAACGATTTCTGGGACAGTTGGAAGTAGTTGTAACGCAGGGTGCTCATGGAAAATCCTTTCGGTCTGATGGTAAAGACCGCACTGTGCGGCCTTCTTATCCATTAGACGGAGCAGCCTGCCGGTTTGTGACAGCCGGGCCAAAATTAATCTTGAGCCGTGCGAGCTCAGACTTTGTTGCGATATGAACTGCATGGTGAACCAAAGGTTTCCCGCCCCCGTTGCGGCCAAAAGCGTCACTCATCCTATAACTTCGGATCGTGCTATATTGCAAATTTTCAAATAACGTTTGGCTGCCGAAAACATCACCTGCTCCGTGCTGAGTTGGTTCTCTGGGCCGAGGTATCGATAGGGTGGGATTTTGAAGCCGTCGCCTAACGGCCACAAGCGGACTGCCCGCATCACCAAAAAATAAATTGCATATTAGAATGAAACACCTGATCACTATAGTTGCGACAGCTCTTGTCAGTGCTGGCGCATTGGCTAATACCCCCATCGAAAAAATCGACCAACGTTTTCCACAAAATATAGGCGAATTTCAGTTGATTCGAAGGGCCGTCGTCCCAGCGGAGACGAATCGCGTGGCATACGCGTATAAAGTTCCTAACAGATCGAATGTAACGCTGACAATCACTGCGCTCAATCCGAATCGGGACACCGTAGATATTGACGGAATGTTTCGCAAGGCGATGGAGGACTATGCAAAGTCTGAACCGGCAAGGATAATCTCTGAACGCCCCGCCTTTCCAGACACAATAATCGGGCAAGGTTGCGGCCCCAAATTTCACCAGCTAAGTTTCAAATCTCAAGGCCGGATATATTCTTACGTACACAATAATTTCGCAACCGTCTTTGATCGCCACCTGATTAGGATTTCCGTAGTGCAGGAAGAAAAGACTTCAGATCAGCAACTTGAGGTGCTGTTTCTGAATCAAATTCGCGCAGCGCTGGGTGATTGCAAATAAACCAGTCTGTTCCCCAAGTCTTTCTGCAGCTAAAAGCAGGCGTTCACCATACGAATACGCACTCGAGTACATTAGTGAACGAACGATTGGCTGAAAACAATTAGGAGAATGGATGGAAGCATTTAAGGGCTTTTCGATCTATGCCTCGAACTTGAAGAGCTTTGGTCCTGAACGGCAAGGTTTCGACGAAATAAAAAATGTAAACCTCATCGTCGGACGAAACAATTCCGGAAAGTCCGCTCTTGTTGATTTGATACAGGCGGCGACAACCGGCAGTGCGGAAGTTGCCTCCTCAGCCTGGCACGGTGGCCAGAAGGCTCGCGTGTTCACAGTTTCGATGTTTGGAGAGCAAGACCTATCGCTTTTTCCTGGAAATACGAGTGGTGGAAGCATTGGCATAAATCACCATCTGTATGGACAAAAGTTTCTCGGATCAAAGGTTGAAGCAGAGATTTTCAACGTTCGAAATGGCGCTTTTATTTCTTCAATTGGAGTCAGTGTGACTCCGCCGCTGGAAGGTTCTGGTGGTTACGGGGCCTCAATCGCGAATCAAGTGGGCCGAAACCTGCTCCAGGGCCGGCAGTTTTATCGTCTCGCTGCTGAGCGCAATATCGTTGCTGAGCCTGATAGTGGCAATAACGGTGTTGCACTGACGATTGACGCGCACGGAAACGGGGCGACGAATATGATTCAGCACTTCATTAATAAAACTCATCTATCGAGCGCATTGGTAGAGGAGGTGCTTCTAGATTCGTTGAATGAAGTATTTGCACCGGACGCTGAATTTACTCGTATTGTTTGCCAACATCATACTTCTGATAGCAAGTGGGAAATATATCTCGAGGAGGCAAGTAAAGGCAGGATTTCATTGTCGAACTCAGGGAGCGGCCTAAAAACCGTCATTTTGGTCCTTTGCTATATTCATTTGCTGCCGGCTGTGAATAGTAGAAAGCTGGACGAATTTGTTTTTGCGTTCGAAGAACTGGAAAATAACCTACATCCCGCATTGCTTCGTCGCTTAATGAGATTTATTTCGAAGAAATCATTGGAGCATGGATTTCCGGTTTTTTTAACCACACATTCCGGTGTCGCAATTGATCTTTTTAGTAAAGATCGAGATGCGCAGATTCTGCACGTCATTCACGATGGAACACTTGCCAAGGTGTCGCCTGCGACTACTTATATTGATCAATGTGGAATACTTGATGACCTTGATCTCCGTGCCAGCGATCTCTTGCAGGCAAATGGGATTATTTGGGTTGAAGGGCCATCGGACAGAATTTATTTGAACAACTGGATAAAACTGATATCGGATGGCCAACTCGTTGAGGGTGTGCATTATCAATGTGTCTTCTATGGTGGACGGCTGCTCTCTCACCTGTCTGGTATGGATGTAGAATCTAGTGGCGATGCTATTCCACTCTTGGGTGTGAATAGAAACGCAGCGATCCTGATAGATAGTGATCGAAGGAAAGTGAGTGACGAGTTGAATTCGACCAAGAATAGAATAATTAAGGAGTTTAATGATTTTTCTGGTCTCGTCTGGGTGACTGATGGGCGCGAGATTGAAAACTATATCCCGGAATCATTATTGACTAAGTGGCTTCCAGCAGAGGTGATTTTTAAAAAGCAGAAGAGTAGATTTGATTCGTTCTTCAGATATCTCGATCGGATGCAACCGAATCTTGGCTCTCGTTTCGAAACAAAGAAGCCTATTCTTGCAGAACAACTGACTAAACTGTGCGACCTGGGCGATTTACATGTCGATGGCGAACTGATCGCAAGGATAACTGCGCTTTGCGAACGCATTAAAAAATGGAACAAAATTTGATTGCCATTTAGTCATCTCGTCCGAAAGATTTTTGAAGCTCTGCCGGTCCGGTTTGGGGCGGAATCTGCCTATGCGCAACTCCGTGTGTCAAGTCAGGACGAAATAGAACGCATTCCCTCCGGCTGGGCGGGGAAGGTGCAAACCCGGTCGCGCCCGGCGCGCTTGGCGGCGTACAGGGCGGCATCGGCGCGCTGCAACAGCTCACCGAGCGATTCGCCCGGCTGGTGCTCCGCCACGCCGGCGCTGATCGATACTTGCATGGCCGACAGCGCGCCGTCGAAGCGCATGGCGCGCACTTCGCTGTGGACCCGCTCCGCAAACTGCAGGCTATGCTGGAGGTCGAGCTTGGGCAGGAAAACGGCGAACTCATCGCCGCCGTTGCGCACGGCGATGTCGATGCGGCGCGTATGGCTGTTCAATAAGGCGCCTATGCGCTGCAGCACCAGGTCGCCAACCAGGTGCCCATGGTTGTCGTTGATCTGCTTGAAACGGTCGACGTCGAACACCAGCAGCCCTACCCGTTCAGCCGGGTCGCGTTCATGCTGCTGCAGCAGGCGGGCGGCGGCATCTTCCATATAGTGGCGCGTGTACAGGCCGGTCACCGCATCGCGTACCGCCAATTGGTAGTACTTGGAGCGGTCCTTTTCGAGCTCGCTGTTGTCGAGCTGGGCGCGCCGCAAGTCTTCATAGGCCGACAGCAGCTTCCGGTGTACCTGTTCCAGCTCCTGCTGCTGGCGCGCTTCGGTGGTGACGTCTTCGTAAATCGTGACGAAGCCCATGACCCGGCCCTGCTCGTCGCTCATGGGGCGGCCGGTCACCTGCAATACCGTGCCGTTGGCGCGCGTGCGCCGGAAACGGTGCGGCACGAACTGGCGCGCCAGGTTGATGCGCTCGCGCACCTGGGCTTCCGGCTCGCCCGGCCCGAATTCGCCGCGCAGGGCATTGAAGCGGAACAGGTCTTCCAGCAGCACGCCCGGCTGCATCAGGCTGTCGGGGAAGTCCAGGCATTGGCAAAAAGTGTCGTTCCAGAACCTGAACTGCAGGTCACGGTCGATGATGGACATGCCGACCGGCAGGTACTGTATGGCGCGCAGCAGGTCCGCCAACCCAACCTGCATGCCACGCTCGCGAGTTTCGCTCAACATGTCGGGGTCCTCCGCTGCCTGCCTGCTAACTTCAGTTAAGAATATGTGCCAGCTTGTCCGGGTTGCGCACCACGTAGATGCCGGTGATGCGCTGGCCATCGGTGGCAAAGCCTTGCGCCGATTCCAGCTGTCCGTCCACGAAGCGCAGCAGGCCTGGTTCGCCATTGACGATGGCGGCGCGGTATTCGATGGCACCGAGCTTGTGCATGCCAGCGTACAGCGCGGCAATCTTGTCCGGATCGGTGACGACGATGCCGAAGGACTTGACCTTGCCGCCGCCGTCGCCAACCAGTTCCATGTCTTCCGCCAGCAAGGCGCGCACTGCCGCCTTGTCGCCGCTGGCCGAAGCTTCCACGAAGCGCTGCAACAGCTGGCGGTGCGTCTCCGCCGGAATGTCGAAGCGCGACTGGCCCTGCTGCACGCGCTCGCCGGCCCGGCTCACCATCTGGCGGCAGGCCGCTTCCGACTTTCCCAGCTGTTCGGCGACCTCGTTGTAGTCGTAGTCGAACACCTGGCGCAGCAGGAAGGCAGCGCGCTCCTCGGGACCGAGGCGCTGCAACAGCCACATATAGGCCAGCGACAGGTCGCTGGCGCGTTCGGCCTGGGCTTCCGGCGTCTCCTCGTCGACAGCGACCAGCGGCTCCGGCAGCCACAAGCCCTCGTAGGCCTCGCGCTCGGCGATAGCGGCACGCAGGCGGTCGATCGAGAGTCGCGTGACCACGGTAACCAGCCAGGCTTCGGCCGACTGCACGCCGCTGGTCTCGGCGCCCTGCCAGCGAATCCAGGCATCCTGCACCACGTCCTCGGCATCGGCACGTACGCCGAGCATGCGATAGGCGATGGCAAACAAGCGCTTGCGAAGCGCGTCAAACACATTTGATTCAGTCATGAAGCAGGACTATACCCGACCTTGTGCACTTTCAGCAGGACCTCGCGCAATTCGCGCACGCGCGGCGGCTTGCTCAGCACTTCGTCCACGCTGGCCGGTTTGGCATCGACATCGCCTTCCGGAATCAGGCGCTGGCCCCAGCCAGTGACCAGGATCACCGGCGTGGCCGGCGACAGCTCCTTGATGCAGCCTGCCACTTTGCGGCCGTCGACGTGCGGCATGCCCAGGTCGCTGAACACCGCGTCGAAGGGCTGGCTCGATTCCATCGAAGCGCGGAACTGTTCGATGCCGGCGGCGCCGCCATTGGCTGCCACCACCGTATGGCCATCGCGCTGCAGGATGGTGGTCATGGAAGCCAGCACGGCCGGGTCGTCATCGATCACCAGCAGGCGCATCGGCTCGGCCACCGCCACCGCCGTGGCCGGGGCTTCCAGCGGCGGCATGACGGGATGCGCCTGCGGCAGCGGGAAGGCCAGCGACACCGTGGTGCCCTGGCCGATCATCGATTCCACCTGTACCACGGCGCTATGGCGTTCGGCCATCGAATTGACGGTGGCCAGCCCCAGGCCGCTGCCGCGCTCGCCCTTGGTGGTGAAGAACGGGTCCAGGCAATGGCGGCGCGTCGATTCGTCCATGCCGACGCCGCTGTCGACCACGTCAACGATGGCATGCTCGCCGGTGCTGCGGGTGCGCAGGGTCAGCGTGCCGCCTTCGGGCATGGCGTCGACGGCATTGAACACCAGGTTGGTCAGTGCCTCGCGGATTTCAGGCTCGGAGCCCATGACGGACGGCAAGCCGGGCGCCAGCTCGAGCTTCATGTTGATGACCACGCCTCGCTGCTGCGGCATATCGCTCCAGCGCGCCCGAGTCAGGTCGGCCACCTGCTGCGCCAGCACGTTCAGGCTCACGCTGGTCAGCTCCATTTGCGGCTCGCGGCGGCGGTACAGTTCGCGCATGCGCGCCACCGTGGCCGCCACGTCGTCGATGGCGCGGGCGATCACCTGCAGGTTGCTGCGGCCGCTGGCACTGAGACCGGTTTCGGTTTCCAGCAGGGTCTCGGTGTACAGGGCCACCGGCGAAATGGCGTTATTGATGTCGTGCGCGATGCCGCTGGCCATCTGGCCCAGGGCGCGCAGGCGCTCTTCGCGGGTGACCGACTGCTGCGTCGCATGCAGGGTGTGGTAAGCCTGCTGCAGCGCGCCGTACAACTGCGCCTGGCGCGCCGCCAGCGCTGCGTGCTCGCTCAGCTGGCGCAGGAATTCGCATTCGCCGCTGGAGAACGAGTTCTGGATGGTGCGCGCCACGGCCAGCACGCCAAACACCACGCTCTCGGCTTGCAGCGGCGCCAGCACCAGGGAATTCAGGCCGCCGCGCGCCAGCCGGTGCGGGAAGGGGAATTCGCTGCCGCTGATGTCAGGCTCATACACCAGTTGCCCTTTCACGCAGCGCGACAGCCCATTGTTGTCGATCGAGACCTGGGAACCTTCCTTCAGCGCCGCATCGCCCGGCAGCAGGGCATTGCCCATGCCGACGCAGCTCGCTTCCAGCACGCCCTCCTGCAGCAAGAAGACACAGGCAAAATCCACCGGCAACTGGTCTTCAAGGTTGCGCACCAGCACCTGCAAGATGCTGCGCAAATCCTGGCGCTCGCCGATCGAGCGCGTCATCTGGTGCAGCAGGCTGAGCCGCCCGAGCTGCGCCTGCACTTTGAGTTCGGCACTGTGGCGCACCGCCATTTCGTCGTGCAGGGCGGCATTGGCGGCGACCAGTTCGTCGCGCGACACGGTGGTGGCGCGCAGGCGCTCGGTCATGGCATCAAAGGCGCGCGCCAGGTCGCCCACCTCGTCGACCGCCTTCATATTCATGCGGAAGTCCAGCTTGCCCGAGCCCACCAGCTCTGCGCCGCGCCGCAGGCGTTCCAGCGGATGCGCCACGCTGCGGATGGTCATGGCCAGTGCGCCCAGCACGGTCAGCGCCAGCAGCAGGCCGAGGCCGGCCGCCACCGCCGAGGCATTCTGCTGCGCCTGGAGCACGCCCTGGCGGCTGCGCCGCGCCAGTTCTTCCGCGTCACGGATCATGTCCTGGGTGCGCGACATCAGCTGGCCGAACAGGCGCGCTTCCAGCAGGTGCAGCACCTCGGCCCGTTCCGGCGTGGCGTGCAATTCCTGCCGCACCAGCAGCAGCTCGGAAAAATGCCGCGCCAGCAGCGGCAGGTTTTCCTGCAGGTCGTGCAGCAGTTGCGATTCTTCCGCCTCGCGGAACAAATCATCGCGCAGCAGCATGCCTTGCAGCGAGTCCTTGCGCAATTGCCATTGGATGTGGGAACGCCGCTCCTGGGTTTGCGCATATTCGAGCGACAGGTAGCGCAGCGCCACTACGCCGCTGACGATTTCCCCGGCGCGCTCGTTGCGCTGCAGCTCCTGCCGGACCTGGCGCGTCGCGCCGATCATCAGCAGGATGGCCACGGCTACGCCGGCCACGCACAGCCACTGGGCCCACTTCAGGCGAGTGATGATTTTCATGGCGGCTTAATGGATGACGGTGACGGCAGTCGGCCGCACCTGACCCAATCCTTCCAGGTACACATTGTCGAGGAAATTCGGCACTTCGCGCGAATTGGCCAGGCGGTTGCGGATGGCCCAGCGGGCACGGTCTTCAAAAGCCAGCAACAGCGACTGGTCCAGCTCCAGCCCAAAGTGGTAGGTGGGCCAGGCCGCGAGCACCTCGTCGCGATTGAGCTTGGCGGTTGCCGGCAGCAGCGGCTGCGCCTCCTGCGGCGACTTTTCGCACCACTCCGAGCCTTGCTCGATGGCTTGCAGGAGGCGCGGGATGACTGCCGCCCGTTCGCCGGTAAAGCGCTGCAGCGACACCAGGTTGTAAATACTTTCGTAAGCCTGTTCGCCGGAGAAGCTCACCGCAGTGTCGCCCAGTTGCTTGCGCATGGCGCCGAGGAAGGGCTCCCAGCCGGCCACCGCGTCGACCTCGCCGCGCTGCAGCGCCTGGCCCAGTTCCTCCGGCTTGTAATTGACCATGGTGACTTCGCTGCCATCCATGCGCTGCCAGTTCAGGAATACGTCCAGCGTGAACTGGCCCGAGGTGCCTTGCGTGACGCCGATGCGCTTGCCCTTCAGGCTGGCCGGCGTCAGCACGCCATGGTCGCGGCGGCCGATGATGCCGTGGTCCTTGCCGGTGCGGAAAAAGGTCGCCAGCACTTTGACCGGCACGCCATCCATGGCGGCAAACACGATGGGAATGTCGGCCACGGTGCCGACGTCGGCCTTGCCATCGACCACCGCCTGCATCGATGCCTTGCCGCTCGAGAAGGGCAGCACCTTGACCTGCAAGTCCTGCTCGGCGAAGTAGCCGCGCTGCTGCGCCGCCACCACCGCGCAGGTACCGACATATTCGGTATTGACGGCAATCACCAGTGCCTGCGGGGGCCGTGCCGGCCGCCGTTGCTGCTGCCACAGCCAGGCCACGCCCAGCGCCAGCACGATGAACAACACGGCAAGGACCTGCATGGTTCGGCTACGCATGTTGCACCTGTTGGGTAGTTTCCGGCGCCAGCGGCAGTTCCACCCAGAAGGTGCTGCCTTGGCCCGGCTGGCTCTCGACGCCGATGGCGCCTTGCATGGCTTCGACCACGCGCCGGGTGAGGGCCAGGCCAAGGCCGCTGCCCTCTTCCTCTTCGTCGCGGCCGAGCCGGTGGAATGGCTGGAAAATGTGCTGTACCTGGTCCGGTTCCAGCCCCGGCCCGGTATCGCTGACGGCGATGCGCAGGCGGCTGCCTTCCAATTCCGTGCAAGCCACGGCAACGCGGCCCTGTTCGTGGTTGTACTTGATGGCGTTGGAGAGCAAGTTGATCAGCACCTGCACCAGGCGGGTGCGGTCGGCGCGCAGGCGCCGCTCCGGCACTTCGCCAAAGCCGAGGCTGATATCGCGCTTGGCGGCGAGCGGCGTCACCATCATGCGGCATTCCTGCAACACTGTCGGCAAGTCGACTGCCTCCATTGCCAGCGGCACCTTGCCCGCTTCGATACGCGCCAGGTCGAGGATTTCGTTGACCAGCTTGAGCAGGTGCTGGCCGGACTGCACGATATTGCGCGCGAAGCGCTGCTTTTCAATCTGGGTGGCCGGCAGCTTGTCGGCCGCCAGGATTTGCGCAAAGCCGAGGATGCCGTTGAGCGGCGTGCGCAGTTCATGGCTCATGTTCGACAGGAAGCGCGATTTTTCCGCATTGGCATGTTCGGCCGCGGTGCGGGCTTGTTCCAGGCGGTGGTTGGCTTCTGCCAGTTCCATCACGTTCTGGCGCAGCTGGCGTTCCAGCTCGGCGTTGGCAAGGCGCAGGGCGCGCGTGGCCTGGGCGCGTGCCAGCACCGGCAGCAAGGAAGAAGCCTTGAAGGGCTTGACGATGTAATCGAGGGCGCCGCCCTGCATGGCGCGCACGGCGGTCGCAATGCTGCCCTCGCCGGTCATGATGATGCAGGCCAGGTCAGGATCGTGCTGCAATGCCTCCTTGACCAGGCCAATCCCATCCATGCCTGGCATGTTCAGGTCGGACAGCATCAGGTCAAAAGACTGGCTGCGCAGCAACTCCAGCGCGGATTCAGCGCTGGAGCAGCCTTCGGCATCGAACTGGTACTGGCGCAATACATCGCACAACGCCACGGTGTGGACGCTCTGGTCGTCGACGATAAGAATGCGCTGCTTCCGAACTTCCGTCATGCAATCCTCGCGAAGGCGGGCTTGCTTTGATTATGCCGCTTGACAAGTGACTAAAGTCTCACCAAATCTAACTAGCATTTAAATGCCTGCGGCTTTGCCGCCACAGCGGACATGCGCCGCATGGCGCAATTGCGGCAGCCTGGCGGCGAGGATGCGGGGAGAGCACCGGACAATGTGCAGGCCAGGCCTGGCATCGCCCAGCCAGCGATAGCGGGTACGGCAAGATTTAATGCCTGTGAGGATGCGCCCGCTTGCGCGGGCGCGGTCAGCAGCTTACTTCGACAGCAGCAATTCGTTGATGCGCTTCACAAAGGATGCCGGGTCGGCCAGCGTGCCGCCCTCGGCCAGCAAAGCCTGGTCGAACAGGATGTGGGCCCAGTCCCTGAACTTCTCGCCGGCAGCGTCTTCATACTTCAGGCGCGTGACCAGCGGGTGCTGCGGGTTGATTTCCAGGATAGGCTTCGATTCCGGCGCAGCCTGGCCGGCTGCCTTCAGCATGCGCAGCAGGTTGCCCGACAGTTCGTGCTCATCGGCCACCAGGCAGGCTGGCGAATCGGTCAGGCGGAAGGTGACGCGCACTTCCTTGGCCTTGTCGGCCAGCGCTTCCTTCATCTTGCCGACCAGTTCCTGGTACTGCGTTTCGGTCTCGGCGTGTTCCTTCTTCTCGGCCTCGTCCTCCAGCTTGCCCAGGTCCAGGCCGCCCTTGGCCACCGAGTGCAGTTCCTTGCCTTCGAAGTCGTTCAGGAAGGACAGCATCCATTCGTCGACGCGGTCGGTCAGCAGCAGCACTTCGACGCCCTTCTTGCGGAAGATCTCCAGGTGCGGCGAGTTCTTGGCGGCGGCATAGCTGTCGGCGGTGACGTAGTAGATCTTGTCCTGGCCTTCCTTCATGCGGCCGACGTAGGCTTCCAGCGACACGTCCTGCACATCGCTGTCATTGTGGGTCGAGGCGAAGCGCAGCAGCTTGGCCAGGCGCTCCTTGTTGGCGAAGTCTTCGCCGATGCCTTCTTTCAGCACCTGGCCGAACTCGGTCCAGAAGGTGGCGTACTTGTCTTTCTTTTCCTGCTCTTCGGCGTTGGCCAGTTCTTCCAGCATGCCCAGCACGCGCTTGGTCGAGCCTTCGCGGATGGCTTTCACGTCGCGCGACTCCTGCAGGATTTCGCGCGAGACGTTGAGCGGGAGGTCGGCTGAATCGATCACGCCTTTGACGAAGCGCAGGTAGGTCGGCATCAACTGCTCGGCATCGTCCATGATGAACACGCGCTTGACGTACAGCTTGATGCCGCCGCGCTTGTTGCGGTCCCACAGGTCGAACGGGGCCTTGGCCGGGATGTACAGCAGCTGGGTGTATTCGCTGCGGCCCTCCACCCGGTTGTGGGTATAAGCCAGCGGCGCGCCGAAGTCGTGCGACACGTGCTTGTAGAATTCCTCGTACTGCTCGGCGGTGATTTCGCTCTTGGAGCGGGCCCACAGGGCACTGGCCTGGTTGATCGTTTCCAGCTCGTCCTTCAGGACGGTTTCCTTCTTCTCTTCGTCCCACTCTTCCTTCTGCATCTGGATCGGCAGCGAGATATGGTCGGAATACTTGCGGATGATGGACTTCAGCTTCCAGCTCGAGAGCAACTCGTCTTCACCCTCGCGCAGGTGCAGGATGATGTCGGTGCCGCGGCTGGTTTTCTCGATCTGCTCGATCGAGTAATCGCCCTCGCCGGCCGATTCCCAGCGCACGCCTTCGGCAGCGTCCAGGCCGGCGCGGCGCGATTCGACGGTGATCTTGTCGGCCACGATGAAGCCGGAATAGAAGCCGACGCCGAACTGGCCGATCAGCGCCGCATCCTTCTGCTGGTCGCCGGACAGCTTGCCGAAGAATTCCTTGGTGCCCGACTTGGCAATGGTGCCGAGGTGGGAAATCGCCTCGTCGCGGCTCATGCCGATACCATTGTCGGAAATGGTGATGGTGCGCGCTGCCTTGTCGAAGCTGACGCGGATTTTCAGCTCGTGGTCGTTGCCGTACAGGGCATCGTTGTTGATTGCTTCAAAACGCAGCTTGTCGGCCGCATCGGAGGCGTTCGAGATCAGCTCGCGCAGGAAGATTTCCTTGTTCGAGTACAGCGAGTGGATCATCAGTTGCAGCAGTTGCTTGACTTCTGCCTGGAACCCCATGGTTTGCTTGTTTTCTGCCATTTTTACCTCAATAGTCTTATAAGGAACTTCGGAAACGCCCACATGGGGACGTCCTGGCCGATTTCAAGGCCCGGCAACGTTTCAAAAATACAACCTTGTTGTGGACAAGGACTGTTGGTTCTCTTAGCATGGTAACAACAACGCGCCGGAGAGAACGTGATCAACGAAGGCCTGCTGCATGCGACCCTGCCGAAGGATACTTCGGACGCTTCCATGGTGCGCTGGATGCGCCTGGTGCTGGCCGTGGCCTGCCTGTTTACCCTCGTGGTGGAACCGGCCGGCCGGGTCGACGTGGTGTCGCTGGGAGTTTTCCTGGCCTACCTGCTGCAAAGCGTGACCCTGCTTTTGCTGGCCAACCGCGCCCTGCTGGTGCGCAGCAAGCTGGTGCACTGGCTCGACGTCGGCTGGTTCACGCTGATGGTCTACGTTACCGGTGGCGATTCCAGCTTCTATTTCCTGCTGTTTTTCTTCGCCATCCTGACTTCGGCTTTCAGCTACGGTTTCGAAGAAGGCGCCCGCATCACCATTGCCGCCTCAATGGCCTTTGCCCTGACTTCGCTGTTCACCCACAGCGAAGCAGAAATGGCGGTAACCATGCTGCGCGCCACCTTCCTGCTGGCGCTTGGCTACATGATCGCGCACTGGGGCGGCATGGCCATGATCCAGCGCCAGCGCATGGCCCTGCTGCACGCGGTGAGCCAGATGTCCAATCCGCGCTTCGGGGTGGACCGCACCATCAGCTCCGTGCTGGAGCAGACGCGCCAGTTCTACCAGGCCCACAGCTGCATCCTGCTGATGCACGATAACAGTGCCGCCAGCTGGACCCTGCGCGCAGCCAGTTCGGCCAATGCAGGGCGCCCGATCCACGCCAGCAACCTGGCGCCGGACGCCGCGGCGCCGCTGCTGGTGTGCGGCGAAGATGCCATTTTGCTGCTGCGCCAGCCACGCGGCGCCTGGCTGCGCCGCCACCTGCAGATCAAGAGCTATGACAGCGAACACCAGCGCTGGGTGGCGGAAGACGCCGAAGCCGGCGAAACCCTGGCCGAACTGCTCGACGCGCTGTCGCTGATCGCGGTGCCGCTGCCGCTGCGGCGCGGCTCGGGGCGCCTGATCGTGGTGTCGCAGCGCCACCACTTCCACAAGTCGGATGCGCTGTTCCTGCTGCAGATCGCGGCCCAGGCCTTCCCCGTCATCGAAAACATTGAATTGCTGGACCGCATGGCATCGGAAGCGGTGTTGCGTGAACGCGAGCGTATCGCCCGCGACTTGCATGACACCACAATCCAGCCGTATATCGGCCTGCGCCACGGCGTGTCGGGCATCCGCCTGAAGGCCGATCCGGGCAACCCGCTGGTGCCGGACCTGGACAACCTGCTCGACGTCACCTCCCAGGTGGTGCGCGACTTGCGCAACTATGCCAAGAGCCTGCGCGGCGGGCTGGAAATGAAGGAGCCGGAATTGCTGATCGCCCTGCGCCGCCAGGCCGCGCAACTGCGCCAGTTCTACGATGTGCATATCAATGTCGACACCAAGGGCGAACTGCACATGAGCGACCGCCTGGCGGCTGAAGTGTTCCAGATCGTCAATGAAGGCATGAGCAATATCTGCAAACATACGACAGCGCGCAACGGCTATATCGAGCTGGCGTGCACCGCCGGCCAGTTGACGGTGCGGATCGAGAATGAATGTTCGGGCCAGCCGGTGCTAGACTTTACTCCGAGCTCTATCGCTGAACGCGCCGCCGCGCTGGGCGGTGAAGCGCGCGTGCAGCGCGGCCGCCAGAACAACACTGCGGTACAGATCGTGATTCCGGTGTGAGGTGAGAATGGGGCAAGCCGACAAACGTATCCGCATCATGCTGGTCGATGACCACAAGACCCTGCTATGGGGCCTGGGCAAGCTGATTGAAAGCGAGGCGCTGAACATGCTGGTGGTCGGCACCGCGCGCGACTGCGACAGCGCGCTGGCCATGGCGCCTGAAGTGCTGCCCGACGTGATCCTGCTGGACATCGACCTGGGCGGCACCTGTTCGCTCGACATCATGCCGCGCCTGCTGGCGGGCTGCAACGGCGCGCGTGTGCTGGTGCTGTCCGGCACGCGCGACCGCGAACTGCTGGACCGTGCGGTCATGCTGGGCGCGCGCGGCGTGGTCAGCAAGGATGAACCGGCCGAAGTGGTGCTGAAAGCCATCGAAAAAGTGCATGGCGGCGAGCTGTGGCTTGATGGCGTCATGCTCAGCCGCGTGTTCGAAGCCATGCGCAACCCGCAGGCGTCACGGCGGCAAGACCCGGAACTGGACAAGATTGCCCAGCTCACCGCCAAGGAACGGCGCATCTGCAGCTTGATCGCAACAGGCGGCGGTGCGGTGAACAAGGCTTTGGCGCAACAGTTGTTTATTTCTGAGCACACATTGCGCAACCACCTGACCGCCATCTACCACAAACTGGGCGTGTCAAACCGCCTGGACCTGTACGTGTTCGCCACCAAGCACAGGCTCGACCAGGCCGACCTGTAGCGTCCCCTTCGCCCCTTGCCCACTACCGGCAGGGGTGCCGAAAATATTTCTTCCAATATATCTTCATTGAACCGGGACAAATGTCACTGTTTGTCACGTAAAAAAAGGACTTCTGTCCCATCCATAACAGGACAGATGTTTGATGGAAATCAACACGCAAAGGCCTAAAGTGGACTCATCAGCACGGCACACAATGTCGGCTGAGACTAGAACCAGGCAAGGCCAACACAACCATGTCCGGAGTACAGAATGCGTAGCAGATCCATGCCGTCCCACATCGCCAGTTTCATCGCCGAGGAAGACGGCCGGGCCTTTTACGAATATGTGCTTGTAGCCTCACTGACAGTTGTCGTCGGCATCATTGTGCTTCTAGCGCTTGGAAAAGGCAGGTGAAACGGGCTTGTTCCGTGAAGCTGCAAACACTTTGGTGCAGTTAATTAATCGTCCTGAAAGGAATCATCATGAAAGCCATCCAAAAATTCATCCGCGATGAACAAGGCGTGACCGCTATCGAGTACGGCCTGATCGCGGCCCTGATCGCTGTCGTGATTATCGCTGCCGTGAAGGTGATCGGCACCCAGCTGAACACCACCTTCGGCAAGATTGGCACTGCCCTGAGCACCGCCAACACCTCGACCTGATTCGTGGTGACGCCGCCTGGAAAGCTCCCCCTGCTTTCCAGGCGCTCCTCGACTCCGGGAGATTATCGTGAAGAATCCAATCCAACGCTTCCTGCATTCCGAACAAGGGGTCACCGCCATCGAATATGCACTGCTGGGCGGCCTTATTGCAGTGGTCATCGTCGCAGCCGTCAGCACAGTTGGCAGCCAGCTCAGCGGCATTTTCACATACGTCAAAGACCAAGTCGTAGCAGCCTCATCATGAATACCCTGAACCCGGCCCTTGCCACTCCGCTGGCGCCTTCCAGCGCACACATCGTGCGCCACCACCGCCTGCTGATGCTGATTGTCGCTGCCCATTACTGCCTGGCGCTGTACCTGCGCCGCCTGTTCCCGACCAAGCTGACGCAAGCGCCCGAGTTCCTGCCCTTCTTCGCTTCGCTCGCTACCGGGCTGGTTTTTGCGCTCTGTGGCTATGCCGTTTTCGTCATGGTGGTGCGCCGGCCGAAGCGCCTGCTGCACTACCTCGGTACCAACCTGCGTGCCTACGTGACCCTGCACCGCCTGCTGTATGCCCTGCCGGTGCTGCTCATGGTGCCGCTGTTTGCCTACAGCTTCACCATCGTCAAGGCCTCGATCCCGCTGTTCCATCCCTTCGACTGGGACATCCGCCTGTCGGCGCTGGACGCCCAGCTGCACGGCGGCACCCAGCCCTGGGCCCTGCTGCAGCCCCTGCTCGGTTACCCATTGGTGACGTCGATCCTGAACTTCAATTACCACATGTGGTTCTTCCTGATGTTCGGCTCGATCTACTGGTTTGCCTTCTCGGTCGAACGGGCCCAGCTGCGCATGCAGTACCTGCTCAGCTTCATGGCGGTCTGGATCCTGATGGGCAATGTCGGCGCGCTGCTGATGTCGTCGGCCGGCCCCTGCTATTTCGGCCGCATCACCGGCGTTGCCGACCCGTACGCGCCGCTGATGCAATACCTGCAGGCGGCCAATCAATCGGCGCCAGTCTGGGCCCTGAACGTGCAAGACCTGCTGTGGAACTCCTACCAGGGCAAGCTGGAAGGAGTGTCGCTGGGCATCTCGGCCATGCCTAGCCTGCATGTCGCCAGCTCGGTGCAACTGGCCATGCTGGGCCGCCGCCTGAACCGCAAGCTTGGCATTGCCATGACCGTATGGGCAGTGCTGATCATGATCGGCTCGGTGCACCTGGGCTGGCACTATGCGGTCGATGGCTATATCGGCGCCGCCAGCGGCTATCTGGTGTGGAAACTGGTGGAACGCTTCCTGCGCTCGCATCGTCCTGCCGCGGAGGGCCAGCAATGAACCTCGATCCGCGCAGCCTGATGCCCGCCCTGCTGCTGGCGCTATTGCTGGCCGCCGCCGTGGCCAGCGATATCCGCAGCCGCCGCATCTCGAACCGCCTGGTGGGCTTTGGCATGGCGGCCGGGCTGACCCTGCACGCCACAGTGACGCCGGGCGCCGGCCTGTTCGGCACCCCGTTCGGCAGCCTCGGCCTGTGGATGGCGCTGGGCGGCCTGGTCCTGGGACTGGCCCTGCTGTTGCCAATGTATGCCCTGGGCGCCTTGGGCGCGGGCGACGTCAAGCTGATGGCTATGGTCGGTGCTTTCCTGGGACCGCAGGAAATGCTGGGCGTCACCCTGTTCAGCCTGGTGGCTGGGGGCTTGCTGGCCCTGCTGTTCGCCCTGCTGGACGGCAGCCTGGGCAAGGTACTGGGCAATGTACGCACCATGCTGCTGGGCAGCCTGCTGCGTGGCATGTCCGGCGGCACTGCCCGGCTCGACCAGCCGGCGGTCGTCACCGGCAAGCTGCCGTATGCGATTGCCATCGCCTGCGGCACCGTGGCCCACCTGTTGCTGACCCGCCTGGCAGGCTGGTCGGTCTGAGCGAATGGAAAGGATGACTGCCATGACCGCATTGCGCCAGACCCGAATGCTGAACCATGCCGCCGGCGCAGTGCTGGCCGCCGGCTGGCTGCTGTTCGCGGTCATCCACATCAACAAATTCCTGTCTGGCGGCGACTGGTCCTACCTGCTGTTCATGCTGTCGGAAACCCTGATTGCCGTGCTGTTCATGCTGCGCAACACGCCCCAGGCGCTGTCGCATGCACCGCTGGACTGGGTACTGGCCATCAGCGGCACGTTCGCCCCCTTCCTCTTCATGCCCGGCGGCGACAGCCTGCTGCCGGCCGGCCGCTACCTGATCCTGTTCGGCATGCTGACCCAGATTGCCGGCCTGCTGTCGCTGAACAGCAGCTTCGGCCTGGTCGCCGCGCGCCGCGGCGTGAAGACCGGCGGCATGTACCGGCTCGTGCGGCACCCGCTGTATGCCAGCTACCTGCTCGGCTACGTCGGCTATGTGCTGGTGAACAGCAGCCTCTACAACCTGCTGCTGGTCAGCGCAGCTGCCGCACTGCTGTTCGGGCGCATGTTGCGCGAGGAGCGCTTCCTGTCGCACGACAGCAACTACATCCTGTACATGCGCCGCGTGAAATACCGCGTCCTGCCACTGGTGTTTTAAGAGAGGTCCGCCATGCCTGCCGATTTTGAAGAACCAAGCAAGCGCCCCTGGGCTGACGACCCGTTGCGCGTTCCCGCACCGCGCACGGTGGAAGAAACCGGGCTGCCCTTCCTGCTGCTGGTGGAACTGGCCAGCAAGGTGCTGTACCAGCGCGGCCAGATCAAGCTCAACGATCTGGCCGGACACCTGAAGCTGCCGCCATCGGTGCTCGATCCGGTGCTGTCCTTCATGCGCACCGAAAAACTGCTGGAGATGATGCGCCGCGGCAGCAGCAACACCGATGCCGACATCGTCTACAACCTGACCGATACGGGCCGCGCCCGCGCCGCCGAATTCGTGCGCCGCGACGCCTATGCCGGCGCCGCCCCGGTGACCTTCAGCGACTATGCCGAACGCGTGCGCGCCCATAGCGTGGCGCAGATGCACGTCAAGCGCGAACACATCCGCAAAACGTTCGATGGCATTGTCGCCAGCCCTGCAGTGCTTGACCAGTTGGGCGCGGCCATGAACAGTGGCCGCGCCATTTTTATCCACGGTCCGGCCGGCAGCGGCAAAACCTACCTGGCAGAGCGCCTGAACGGCCTGCTGCAGGGACAGATCGCGGTGCCGCATGCGCTGCTGGTCGATGGCGACATCATCCCGGTCTACGACCCGGTGCTGCATACGGCCATTGAAGACACAGCGCCCCCCGGCATGCTGTTCGACCGCCGCACCCCGCGCGACCAGCGCTGGGTGCGCAGCCAGCGACCTGCCGTGATCACCGGCGGCGAGCTGACCCTGGAAGCGCTGGACTTGCGCTTCGATCCCGCGACCCGCCTGTACCAGGCGCCGCCGCACCTGAAAGCCAACGGCGGCATCTTCATCATCGACGACCTGGGCCGCCAGCGCTGCTCGCCGGTCGAACTGATGAACCGCTGGATCGTACCGATGGACCGCCAGGTCGACTACCTGTCCCTGCAGAACGGCTACAAGTTCCCGGTGCCGTTCGACGTGGTGGTGATCTTTTCCTCCAACCTGCCGCCCGACTCGCTGGCCGACGGCTCCTTCCTGCGCCGCCTGGGCTACAAGATCCATGTCGGCCCACTGCAGCCGGAACAGTACGAAACCGTGTTCCGCCAGGTCTGCCAGCGCTACGCGGTGCCGTTCGACGGCGAAACCTTCGCCTGGCTGATGCGCCACCACCAGCTGCACCAACGGCCGCTCATGGCCTGCTATCCGCGCGACCTGGTTTCGCAATTGCGCGACCTGGCCGCCTATGAAGGACGCCTGCCCACGCTCGATATCGCCGCACTGGAGTGGGCCTGGAATAACTATTTTGCCGCGGTCTGAAACGTAGGACACCAAGGGGATAATCATGAGGAACACACGAGCAATGATCATGATGGTGGTCGCCATCGCGCTGGCCTTCGTGGCCGTCGTGGCGGCAGCGCGCTGGATCAACGCGCAAGCCAGCGGCACAACGTCCAAAGTGGCGGTGGCGCAGGTCGATATCAACCTCGGCTCGCGCCTGACGCCCGACATGGTGCGCCTGGTCGACTGGCCCGCCTCGGTGCAGCCGCCGGGCGCCATCAAGGACGACAAGCAGCTCGACGGGCGCGTCACCCGCACCAGCATCACGCGCGGCGAGCCCATCCTGGAAAACAAACTGGCGCCCCCTGGCACCAAAGGCGGCCTGTCGGCCGTGGTGGCCGAAGGCAAGCGTGCCATGACGGTGCGCGTCAACGACGTGGTCGGCGTGGCCGGCTTCGCCCTGCCGGGCAATTACGTCGACATCCTGGTCAACACCCAGGAAGAAGGCCAGCGCTCGGCCGGCAAGGACGGCAGCATTTCCAAGATCGTGCTCGAACGCATCCTGGTGCTGGCAGTGGCGCAGGAATCCTCACGCGACGAAACCAAGCCGAAGGTGGTCAATGCCGTGACCCTGGAACTGACCCCGGAACAGGTCGAAAAGCTGGACCTGGCGCGCAGTGTCGGCAGCCTGTCGCTGGTGCTGCGCAACCAGGTCGACCCCGATCCTTCGCTGACCCGCGGCGCTACCAAGTCCACCCTGCTGGGTGCACAGGAGCCGCTGCCTGAACCGAAGACGGCAGCAGCACCGGCAGCACCACGCCCGGCGCCGGTACGCAAGGTCGCCACCGTGCCGGCACCTGCGCCACGCGACAAGGTGGACATGATCAAAGGGCTGGATCGCAGCAGCTACCAATTCTGACCGCAAACGGAGCCTACCCATGAAACGTATTCGCACTGCTGTCCTGCCCTTGCTGGGCGCATCGCTGGTCGTGCCGGCCCTGCTGGCGCCAGCCTACGGCCAGGTCGCTGCCGAAGCGGCCGTCGTCGCCCAGCAACCCAAGGCAAAGGCCAAGAGCCGCACCCCGGCGCAAGCCGCCATGAGCGTTCCCGCCAGCTCTATTCCCGCTGCCGAAGGGCGCGCGGAAATGGCGCCCGCCATGCAGCTGTCGGAAGGCAAATCGACCATCGTGCGCCTGCAGCAGCCGGCGGCGCGGGTGGCGGTCGGCGACGCCCGGGTGGCCGACGTGATCCTGCTCAATCCAAAGGAACTGTATATCCTCGGCCGCGAAGTGGGCACCACCAACCTGATCCTGTGGAACAAGTCGGGCGACACCGTGGTGGCCGACCTGACCGTGGGCGCCGATACCAACGCCCTGCAGGACGGCATCGACAAGCTGACCGGGCAGAAAGGCATGGTCAAGGTCACGGCAGCAGCCGACTCGATCATCCTGACCGGCACCGTGCCCGACGTGGTCACGGCCGACCATATCGTGTCGATGGCCAACGCCTTCGCCACCAAGCCGCGGGTGCGCGGCAGCGGCCCCGGCTCGGCAGCCCCGGTGGGCGCCAACCAGAACCAGAGCGCGCGCATGGACGACAATGGGGTGTCGGCCAAGGTGATCAATATGATGACCATCGCCGCACCGCAGCAGGTGATGCTGGAAGTGAAGGTGGCCGAGGTGTCGAAATCGCTGGTCGACCAGCTTGGCGCCAGCGTCGGGCTGTCCCACACCATCGGCAACTGGACCTATTCCCTGCTGTCCAACCTGCTGACCAACAACCCGAGCCTGCTGGGCGCCGTGAACAACCGCAATGGCAACAGCCTGGCCATCGACGCCCAGAAACGCGATGGCCTGGTGAAAATGCTGGCCGAACCGAACCTGATGGCCATCAGCGGCCAGGAAGCCAGCTTCCTGGCCGGCGGCAAGATCTTCATCCCGGTGGCGCAGAGCGCCAACAACGGCAGCACTACCATCACGCTGGAAGAGAAGGAATTCGGCGTCGCCGTCAAGTTCACGCCCACCGTGCTGGAAGGCGGCCGCATCAACCTGAAAGTGGCGCCGGAAGTGTCGGAGCTGAACAAGGAAGGCATCGGCATAACCGCCAACGGCGTCAACGGCGTGGCCATCCTGCCTTCGTTCACCAGCCGCCGCGCCGCCACCACGGTGCAACTGTACGACGGCCAGAGTTTCGCGATCGGCGGCCTGATCAAGAACAGCAGCACCACCAACATCAAGGCCGTACCGTTCCTGGGCGAGGTGCCGGTGCTGGGCGCCCTGTTCCGTTCCAACGATTTCCAGAACGACCGCACCGAACTGGTGTTCGTCATTACGCCGCGCCTGGTCAAGCCGCTGCCGCCGGACTTTGCCGAGCGCCTGCCTACCGCCCAGGTCACCGAAGCGGGACGGGCCGAGCGCATCTTCCTCGGCAAGATGGAAGGCGATCCGCCAGCCAAGCCTGCCCCGCAACCTGCTCCCGCCAAGAATGCCGGCGGCTTCGACGTGAACTAGGAGGCCAACATGAAATTCGACTACCTGCGCCATGCCGCCATCGTGCTGTTGCCCCTGGGCCTGGCGGCCTGCATGGCAACCACCCCCAACGTCGACGCCCACCTCGGCGAGGCCGCCACCGACATGCGCAATGCGCAAGTGCTGAACCCGGCGGCCGCGCGCAACATGACGCTGCCTTCCGGCACGGACGGCGTCACTGCCAAATCGGCCTATGAACAGTACCAGAAGTCGTTCAAGGCGCCGGAAAAAAATGTCAATGCGTTCACCATTGGCGTAGGCCGCTAGGAGACTGCCATGCGCAAGCCCGCCTTTTACCTCCACCGGCAGCGCGGCGCCGTCGCGGTAATGACGGGCTTGCTGCTCCTGTTGGTCCTGGTGCCGCTCGGCGGCCTGGTGCTGGACCTGGGTCACCTGTACATCACCAAGGCCGAGCTGCAAAACGGCGCCGATGCCGCTGCCCTGGCTGCCGCCAAGGACCTCGACAATACAACGGCCGGGGTGAATGCGGCTATCACCAAGGGCCAGGCCATCGGCCGCACGCACCACTACAATTTCGACACCCAGCTCACGCTGCCCGAATCGGCATTCAGCTTCAGCGACTCGCCCGACGGGCCATGGAAGAGCGCTGCCGAAGCACGCCTCGCACCTGCCAGCATGTCCTTCGTCAAGGTCGAGACCGGCAGCAAGACCCTGTCGACCTACCTGATGCGAGTGGCCGGCGAAGCCAGTACCAGCACTTTCGGCACTGCCGTGGCCGGCCGCTTCGTGACCCTGATCACGCCGATCGGCGTGTGCGCCGCCGATCCCGACCACCGCACCGCCAAGTACACTTATTCCACCGGCAGCACCGAGCTGGTCGAATTCGGTTTCCGGCGCGGCGTGGCCTACAACACGTTCGCGCTCGGTTCGCTGGGCGGCGCCACCTATGACCCCTTCCTGATCAATCCCGTCAGCCAGGGCAGCGGCGCCTGCGACTCTTCCATGTCGTCGGCCAGCAAGACGGCGCCCTTCGTTTGCAACGGCAACAGCGCAGTCCTGACTGCCGGCGTCGGCACCGTCTATACCAATACCGGCCTCAGCGCCAGCATTGAAAAAGCCCTCAATTCGCGCTTTGGCGACTATAGCGGCTCGTCCTGCGTGCCGGCCCAGGCGCCGCCCGACGCCAACATCAAGGAATTCAAATGCCGCGGCGGCGGCACCGGCTGCGTCAGCGGCGCAGCCAATCCCAGCACGCAGCCGCCGATCAACTGGATGGAGCCCGGCGCCGACACCTACCCCAACAGCATGGCCGTCTCGACGCGCCTGGTCGGCTCGTCCTACGTGCCGAACTACCCCTTCCCATCGGCCAGCGCGGGCGGGCCTTCGGGCGGCACCTATGCCAATTACGATGCATACGGGCCACTCTGGACCTACACCCGTCCGGCCCATGCCAGCGCGGCAGCAACTCCGGCCGCCTCCGGCACGTTCTCGGTGACGGAAGCCGAAGCGACCCGCACCACGGCCGATCCGGGCAAGATGTACGGCACCGCAGCCACCAGCTATTTCGACACCACTGCCGGCACCAGGTATCCCAACCCGACCAGCAACAGTGCCAACGATACGCCCTACTACCAGAGCACGGACCCCAATTACTGGCAGACCCCGTCCGCCTCGGTCAGCGGCCAGCAGGGGCGCCGCGTGCTGAACCTGGTGCTGGTCGATTGCCGCAGCGCGCCGATCCCTTCGCCCGGCGCATCGTGCGGCAAGATGACGGCGGTCGGCATCGGCAAATTCTTCATGCTGTCGCGCGCCAACCTGACCGGCGCGACCAAGCAGTTGTTCGTGGAATTCACCGGCCTGGTCGAGCCGGTGCCGGATGCCGACGTCAAACTGTACAGGTGAGCAGAATGAGCATGCCACGCAAGCACTTCGCCTTCGCCCGCCAGCGCGGCAATGCGCTGATCGAACTGGGGCTGGTCATCTCCATCCTGATGGTGCTGATGGCCGGCATCTTCGAGTACGGGCGCGCCTTCTGGTTCTATGAAACCCTGACCAAGGCCACCCGCGATGCGGCGCGCACCTTCTCGGTCACGCCCAAGACCAATATCGCCAGCAGCGGCGTCGACAAGGCCAAGGCCATCGTCTACGACGCCGCCATCGCTTCCGGCATCTCCGACTTCACCACTTCCAACGTGACCGTGACCTGCCTGGACTGGAGCGGCACCGACTATGCCGATGGCACCTGCACCAATGGCACCGCCCCGGCCGGAGTGCGGGTCCAGGTCAGTTACGACATCACGATCGGCCAGTTCATTCCCTTCGTCTCGAACGGCGCCGGCGGCACCACGCTGGCGCCGCGTACATCGATGCGCTTCATGGACGCCAAGTGAGGTACGACCATGCGACACCCTGCCCTCCCACACTGCCTCGCACGCTGCCAGCGCGGCGTGGCCGCCGTCGAGTTCGCGCTGGTGATGCTGTTCGTGCTGGCCCCCGTCATGGCCTTCACCATCGAAATCGGGCGCATCATGTACCTGTACAACACACTGGAAGAAGTGACCCGGCGCGCTGCCCGCAATGCCACGGTCAACTGGACCGACAAGGTGGCAACCATCAAGCAGGATGCCCTGTTTGGCGGCACCACCCTGCCGGCCGGGGCCGAGGTCGGCACCGCCAACCTGCTGATCGAATACCTGGACATCAATTCCAACCCGGTGACCAAATACCCCGACAACCCGGGCGACAACCTGTCCGCCTGCGCCGACGCGGCCCGCACCACCGAATGCATCTACAGCGTGCGCGTGTCGCTCGTCAACGTCGCCTACCAACCCATGTTCCTGCGCTTTGCAGGTTTTAGCAGCATCAATATGGGCAGCCATACCGTCACCATGCACGCCGAAAGCCTGGGCTTTAATGACTAGGGACTACTATCATGAAGATTACCGCCATCTCCACCAACGATAAGCAACTGTTCGAGATTGCGCGCATCCTGCGCGAGCGCAGCCAGACCGACCAGGTCGAAGTGCTGCCCGGGATGCTCGAAAAGCTGCCCCGTTTCGAGGGCGGCGCGCCGGACCTGCTGCTGGTGGCCCAGCCCCTGCTGAACGGCGCAGACCTGGACCGGCTGGAAACGCTGGGCGCCCAGAACCCGGACATGGCCATGATCGTCGCCTGCGGCCAGCAGACGCCCGACTTCCTGCTGCAGGCCATGCGCGCCGGCGTGCGCGAAGTGATGCCGATGCCGATCGACAGCGCAGCGTTGCAGTCGGCCGTGCGCCGCATCGAAGAAAAGCGCAATTTCAACAACCGTGCGCTGGGCAAGGTGCTGGCCTTCATTTCCTGCAAGGGCGGCAGCGGCGCCACCTTCCTGGCCGCCAACCTGGGTTACGCCCTGGCCGCAGCCGAGAGCAAGAAAGTGGCGCTGATCGACCTCAACCTGCAGTTCGGCGACGCTTCGCTGTTCGTTTCCGACCAGCGCCCGGCAGCCAGCGTGGCCAGCGTCGCGCAGCAGATCCACCGCCTCGACGCCTCGCTGCTGTTTTCCAGCATGGTGCAGGTCACGCCGAACTTCCACGTGCTGGCCGCGCCCGACGACCCGACCCAGTCCAACGACGTGCATCCGGAACATATCGACGCCCTGCTGCGCCTGGCGCGCCAGCACTTCGACTTCGTGCTGCTCGACATCGGCCGCAGCCTGGACGCGGTCTCCGTGCGCGCCCTCGACCAGGCCGACATGATCTTCCCCATCCTGCAGGCGACCCTGCCCTACATCCGCGACGGCAAACGCCTGCTGCAGGTCTTCCGCTCACTTGACTATCGCAAGGACAAAATCCACCTGATCGTCAACCGGCATTCGAACAGCGGCGACATCCGCCTGCGCGATTGCGAACAAGCCTACGGCATGGAGATGTTCCGCACCATCCCGAACCATTACGAAGCAGCCGCCGCCTCGGTCAACCAGGGCGTGCCGATCCTGCAGTTGCAGCGCACCAGCCCGATTTCCAAGGCATTGCAGGACCTGGCGCGTACCCTGGCCGGCGAAAGCAGTACCGAGTCGCGCGGCTGGCTGTCCCGTATCCTTCAGCGCGCATAGCACGCATTCCAGCCTAGACCATGGAGCCGACCATGCAGATTCCAGCCCAGAACCTCCGCAACCGCCTTGGCGCCGCACCGCCCCTGAACGGCGGCAACATCGCCAGCCTGCGCAACGCCGACGCGATCGACAACCGCGCCTACCAGCAGCTGAAGCACCGCATCCACCAGACCCTGCTCGACCGGGTCGACCTGGAAGGCATGCAGCGCCTGACCCAGGAGCAGATCCGCGACGAGCTGAAGGTGCTGGTCGAGCGCCTGCTGGAAGAAAACATGGTCGTGATCAACGACAACGAGCGGCGCAACCTGACGCGCGACATCCAGTACGAGGTGCTGGGCTTCGGGCCCTTGGAACCGTTGCTGGCCGACCCCAACGTGTCGGACATCCTGGTCAACGGGGCGCAGCAGGTGTACGTCGAACGCAAGGGCTGCCTGGAGCTCACTTCGGTGACCTTCAACGACGACGCGCACCTGATGAAAATCATCGACAAGATCGTGTCCCGGGTCGGCCGCCGCGTGGACGAATCGAGCCCGATGGTCGATGCGCGCCTGCCGGACGGTTCGCGCGTGAACGCCATCATCCCGCCGCTGGCCATCGACGGCCCGGTGCTGTCGATCCGCCGCTTTTCGGCCGATCCGCTGGGCCTGGCGGAACTGATCAACTTCAATTCGATGACCGAGGCCATGGCCACCATCCTGCAGGCGCTGGGCAAGAGCAAGGTCAACATCCTGATTTCGGGCGGCACCGGTTCCGGCAAGACCACCATGCTGAATGCCGTCTCCGGCTACATCAGCCACAGCGAGCGCATCGTCACCATCGAAGACGCGGCCGAACTGCAGCTGCAGCAGCCCCACATCGTGCGCCTGGAAACGCGCCCGCCGAATATCGAGAACAAGGGCGAGGTGACGCAGCGCGCCCTGGTGCGCAATGCGCTGCGCATGCGTCCCGACCGCATCATCCTGGGCGAGGTGCGCGGCGCCGAAGCACTGGACATGCTGCAGGCAATGAACACCGGCCACGAAGGCTCGATGGCCACCATCCACGCCAACACCCCGCGCGATGCGCTGACCCGCCTGGAGAACATGATCAGCATGGGCGCGGCCGGCCTGCCGGTTAAAGCCATGCGCCAGCAGATCAGTTCCGCCATCGGCGTGGTGGTGCAGGTGGCGCGCCTGACCGATGGCAAGCGCAAGGTGATGTCGATCCAGGAGGTCACCGGCATGGAAGGCGAGATGATCACCATGCAGGAAATCTTCTGCTTCAAGCAGACCGGAGTCGGCTCGGACGGCGCGGTGCAAGGCTACTTCTCCGCCACCGGCGTGCGGCCGCGCTTCGGCGAGCGCCTGCGCACCTTCGGCGTCAACCTGGCAGACGACATGTTCGACCCTACCATCCAGAAAAGGATGTGAGCCATGGACTATCTCTACTATGCAACCGGCATCCTGGTCTTCGTGGCCGTGGTGCTGCTGATCGAGGGCATGTACCTGACCTGGAATTCGGCCAAGGGGCCGGAAGCGGAACGGGTGGCGCGGCGGCTGCGCATGATGTCGGCCGGCGGCCATGCCGGCGGCGAAAACAATTCGATGATCAAGCAGCGCCTGCTGAGCGAGACGCCGCTGTTCCAGCGCCTGCTGCTGCAGGTGCCGCGCGTCGGCCAGCTCGATCGCCTGCTGGAACAATCGGGCCTGAGCTGGACCGTTTCCGACCTGATTGTGCTGTCGCTGCTGGCGCCCGTGGTGGCCGGCGGACTCGGGCTGTGGCTGCGCGTACCGGTGCTGGTGCTGTTGCCGCTGATGCTGCTGGCGGCCGGCCTGCCGCTGCTGCTGGTGCAGAACGCAAAATCGAAGCGCCTGCAAAAGATCGACAACCAGCTGCCCGACGCGCTCGACCTGATCGGCCGCGCGCTGCGCGCCGGGCATGCCTTCCCGACCGCGATGAAGATGGTGGGCGATGAGATGCGCGAGCCGATTGCCGACGAATTCCGCACCACCTTCGACGAGGTGAACTTCGGCATCTCGATGAACGATGCGCTGATGAACCTGGCCACCCGCGTGCCCAGCACCGACCTGCGCTACTTCGTGATCGCCGTGCTGATCCAGCGCGAGACGGGCGGCAACCTGGCCGAACTGCTGGACAACATCAGCAAGATCGTGCGCGACCGCATCAAGCTGCTGGGGCAGATCCGCGTGCTGTCGGCTGAAGGCAAGATGTCGGCCTGGGTGCTTGGCCTGCTGCCTTTCGCGGCTGCCTTCATGATCCAGGTGACCAACCCAGGCTTCCTGAAGATCCTGTACACCGACCCGGCCGGCCGCAAGATGGTGGCGACCGCCGTGGTGATGATGATCCTGGGCGTGTTTGCCATGCGCCGCATTATCAAGATTCGCGTCTAGCGGGAGACTGACATGAACCTTATGCAAATGGGCTTCCTGGCCCTGGTATTCCTGCTGGTGTTCGGCAGCGCCTACGCAGTGATGCTGCGCTTTGCAGCCGACCCGGTGCAGGGCCGGCTGCAGCAGGTAAGCGAGCGCCCCAGTGCCGGGCAGCGCCGCAAGCGCATCAACTCCACCCTGCTGTCGCGCATCGCGCAGTGGCTGGCGCCCCTGGCCAAACTGTCCGGCGAAGCCGAGGAATTCGAACAGTCGCCGCTGCGCCTGCGCTTCATGAACGCCGGCTTGCGCCATTCGTCGATGGGGGTGCTGTATTTCTCCGCCAAGACCGCGCTGGCCGTCATGCTGCCGCTGATGCTGTACGCCGCCCTGGTCATGTCCAATTCGCGCCTGACCGGCAATGGACTGATGTTTTTCCTGCTGCTGGCGGCCGCGCTGGGCTACTACCTGCCGAATTTCGTGCTGCGCTGGGCGATCAACCGCCGCCAGCTGGAAATCTTCGAGTCTTTCCCCGACGCGCTGGACCTGATGACGGTTTGCGTCGAGGCCGGCCTTGCCATGGATGCCGCGCTGTTGCGGGTGGCCGATGAAATCGGCATCAAGAGTCCGATCCTGGCGGAAGAGCTGCACCTGGTGACGCTGGAACTGCGCGCCGGCCTGGCCAAGGACCGCGCCTTGCGCAACCTGGCGCTGCGCACCGGCGTCGAAGATGTCGACGCGCTGGTGGCCATGCTGATCCAGGCCGAGCGCTTCGGCACCAGCATCGCCGACTCGCTGCGCGTGCAATCCGACCAGCTGCGCACGCGGCGCCGCCAGCGTGCCGAGGAAGCCGCAGCCAAGATTGCCCTGAAATTGCTGTTCCCGCTGATTTTCTTCATCTTCCCATCGCTGCTGGTGGTGCTGATGGGGCCTGCTTTCATTTCCATCTATCGCGTGCTGTTGCCATCGATGGCCGGACACGGCTAAGAAAGGATTCGCCATGATCAAGCTCAAGCCAATCGCGTTGGCCGTTGTGGGTTGCGGCCTTTTCCAGGGCTGCAGCGCCCCGCCCACTTCACGTCCGCTGGCAGTGCAGCCCGTCGTGCGCGGCGAGATGCCGGGCAACCAGGCGGCAAGCTGGAACCGGCTGGGACGCTTCCACCACGAACGAGGGCAACTGTCCCTGGCGCTGGGCGCCTACGCCCAGTCGCTGGCACTGGATGCCAGCCAGATGGAGGCGCGCAACGCCGTGGCCGTGATCGAAGCGCAGAAGGGCGACCTGGAGTCGGCGCGCAAGGCGCTGCTTGCCCTGGTCAAGGACTATCCGGGCGAAGCGCAGCCGCATACCAACCTCGGTTATGTGCAATACCTGATGGGCGATCATGCCGGTGCAGCGCAGACCCTGCGGCGCGCCATGGCGCTGGGCGCCGGGCCGAAGGCATTCCAGAACCTGCAACTGGCCGAAGCGGCCATGGGCAAGGCGCCGGCCGCCGATGCGCCACAACTTGCCGTTGCGGCGCCCGCAGCGCCCGACCCGCTGGCTGCCGCGCCTTCCGTCACCGCGCATCCAGCCGCTGCGGCTGCGGCGCCGGAGGCCAGCACGGCCAACCATGCCTTGCTGTCCGATGCGCCAGTTACGCAAGCTGTGGCACGCAGCGAGCCGCAGAAGCTGAACATCCTGCCTTCCAGCGCTGCGCGCGATGTCGCCAGCCGCATGGAATTGGTCAAATTCGCCGGCAATGTCTACGAGCTGCGCGCCCGCGTTGCCGACGAGCCGGCAGCCGCGCCGGCCGAATCCGCGGCACCAATCATTGCCGTCGCCGAACTGAAGCCTGCCGAGCAAGCGGCCACGCTGGCCGCACCGGCCGGCCAGGCACGCATGGCGCGCCTGGAAGTGGCCAACGGCAACGGTGTCACCGGCATGGCACGCCGCTTCCGCAATGTGCTCGGCCAGATGGGAATTCCTGTCGAGCGCCTGAGCAATGCCAAGCCCTACCGGCAGGTGGCGACCGTCATCCAGTACAGCCCAGGCTTCGAAAAGCAGGCCACCAGCCTGCAGAAAGCCCTGCAAGGCAAGGCGCTGCTCTCCAGCCAGCAGCTGGCATCCAGCGATGTGCGTCTGGTGCTCGGCAAGGATGCCAGCGATAGCCTGGCAGCCGCCGCCGAAGCGGCAGCGCTGCCGATGGTCGCCATGGCGCAGAAAGACTAAGCCCCCAGCTCGCGCTGCAGGAAGCGCCAGATTTCCGGCGCCTGCAGCGCGGCGATGTTCAGCCGCATGAATTGCGAAGGCAGCTGGCTTGGCGAGAACAGGCTGCCAGGCGCCAGCAGCAAGCCCTGCCCCATGGCCTTCTCGGTCAGCACATTGGTATCGCGTCCCGCATCGACCCAGACGAACATGCCCGCCGGCGGTGCGCTGGCGACGCGCATCCCCGTTTTTTCGAGCTGCCGCACGGTGCGTACGCGCAGGCCGTCAAGACGCGTGCGGATGCGCTCCGTGTGTTTGCGGTAGCTGCCTTCCGACAGGACCTTGTGCACTACCCTCTCGCCGATGTCGCTGGTAGTCAGGGTTTGCAGCATCTTGCGGTCGGCCAGGCGCAGCGCCAGTTCCTCCGAAGTCGCGATGAAGCCGACGCGCAGGTTGGCCGCCATGGTTTTTGAGAAGCCGCCAAGATAGATCACGCGCTTCAGCTGGTCGAGCGCAGCCATGCGCGTGGCCGGCTGCACGCTGCTGCCGGGATGCAGGTCGCAGTAGATGTCGTCTTCCACGATGGTGATGCCGTGTTCCTCCGCGATGCGCAGGATCTGGAAGGCTTTGGCAGCCGACAGCGAAGTCGAACTGGGGTTGTGCAGCACGGAGTTGATCACGTACAGCTTGGGCTTGTGGATGGCGGCCAGCTCGGCCAGCTGCGCGATATCCGGCCCGTCGGCCAGGCGCGGGATGCCGACCACGCGCGCGCCCAGCGCGGCAAAGGAACCGAACATCAGGAACCAGGCCGGGTCGTCGACAAACACCGTGTCGCCGGGGCGGGTGAATTCGCGCGCCACCATGTCCAGTGCCTGCGTCACGCCGGCGGTGGTGACGATCTGCTCCGGCGTGGCGCCGATTTCGAGTTCGGCCAGCTTGTGCTGCAAGTGCTGGCGCAGCGGCAGGTAGCCTTGCGGCACGCCGTAATTCAGCAGGATGCTGCTGTGCTGGCGGCTGATGGCGCGCAGCGCATTGCCGATCGCCACGCCATCGAGCCAGTCGGCCGGCAGCACGCCGGTGCCGGGCATGTGCTGGTGCGGCACAGTGCGGAACATATTGCGCACCAGCCAGACTACGTCCAGTCCTTGCGTGCCTTCCGGCTGCGCCAGGCCCGACTCGCGCAGGGCCGGCTGCGGCGCCTGCAGCGGCGCGCGGTCGCGGATGAAAAAGCCCGCTCCGCGCCTTGATTCAAGATAGCCGCGCGCCACCAGCTTGTCGTAGGCGCCGACCACAGTGAACGGCGACACTCCGTGCGAGGTGGCGAACTGGCGGATCGACGGCATGCGCGCACCGGCGCGCAGCACGCGGTCGTCGATGCGGGCGGCGACTGTGCGCACGATCTGGTCGCTGAGCGACTCGCCGCCTTCGCGGGACAACAGGATTGTATTGGTCATATCACCATCACAGTGCGTGAAATTATTCGTGCAAGTGTACTGGTACTGTACTGGTTACTTATTCTACGATACACCCATCCCCTTCAAACTTCCAGAGAATAAAGGAGCTCGCGCCATGAACCTGCTGCCAACCCGTGCTGAACTCGACGCCGCTGCCACTATCGTCTATGGCGCCATGCCCGCCACGCCGCAGTTCTCCTGGCCGCTGCTGAACGAGGCGCTGGGCACCGAATCCTGGGTCAAGCATGAAAACCACACGCCGACCGGCGCTTTCAAGGTGCGCGGCGGCCTGGTCTACCTTGATGGGCTGCTGAAGCGCGAGCCAGGCGTGGCGGGCATTGTGTCGGCCACCCGCGGCAACCATGGCCAGTCGCTTGCCTTTGCCGCACGCCGCCACGGCGTGAAGGCCACCATCGTGGTCCCGCACGGCAACAGCGTCGAGAAGAATGCCGCGATGCGCGGCCTGGGCGCCGACCTGATCGAGTATGGCGACGATTTCCAGGCCAGCCGTGAATATGCCCTGTCGCTGGCGCGCAAGCAGGGCTTGCACATGGTGCCGTCCTGCCACACGGACCTGGTGGCTGGCGTGGCCAGTTACTGGATGGAGCTGTTCCATGCGCAACCAGCCCTGGATACTGTGTTTGTGCCGATCGGCCAAGGGTCGGGTTTCTGTGCAGCCGTTGCGGCACGTGAAGCGCTTGGCCTGCGCACGCGCGTGATCGGCGTGGTGTCCAGCCACGCGCCGGCCTACCTGGAGTCGTTCCGCAGCGGCGAATTCCGTGAGGCCCCGGCCACCACGGATCTGGCGGATGGCATGGCTTGCCGCACGCCCGACGCGGGTTCGCTGGAGATCGTGCGGCGTTATGCGGACGATGTGATCGCGGTGAGCGATGAGGAAGTGGCGCGCGCGGTTCGCCTGTACTACCGCGCGACGCATAACCTGGCTGAGGGCGCAGGGGCGGCGGCGCTGGCGGCGGCCTTGCGCCTCAAGCATGATCCGCGCGTGGCGGGGTGCAAGGTGGGCTTGCCGCTGACCGGGGCCAATGTGGACGCGGAGAAGATCATGCGTGTGCTGTCAGAGGTGCTGCCGTGACGCCGTATTCACATGATGGGACGGGATGGCACCAAACCGGTACAGCAATGTCTGACCCGCAGGGTCAGACACTGATCGTGCAAGCGCCGCAGGTTGGTGTCAGACCCTGCGGGTCTGACGGGTACGGCCATCCGGCCGGTTCGCCGGTTTTGGGGGCAGAAAGCCAGGGTATGCTGCTCGGCTTCATCGGCGTCGCCGTCTTCAGCCTGACACTGCCCTTCACCCGCCTGGCCGTGGCAGGGCTCGATCCGGTCTTCGTGGCCATGGGCCGCGCCGTGGCAGCCGCTGTACTGGCCCTGTGCTGGCTGCGCTGGAAACGCGCCCCGCTGCCAAGCCGCGCGCAGGTGCCGACCCTGCTGGCCGTCGCCATCGGCTGCGTGATCGGCTTCCCCCTGCTGACCTCCATCGCCATGCGCACCCTGCCCGCCTCGCACGGCGCTGTGCTGGTCGGCATACTGCCGCTGGCAACCGCCCTGTTTGCGGCCTTGCGCGGCCACGAACGCCCCTCCGCCGGCTTCTGGTGCATGGCCGCGGCAGGCAGTGCCCTGGTGGTGGGCTTCGCGCTGCGCCAATCCGGCGGCGGACTGCACGCCGCCGACCTCGCAGTCTTTGCCGCCGTGGCCCTGGCAGCAATGGGTTATGCCGAGGGCGGCCGCCTGTCGCAAACCATGGGCGGCGAACAGGTCATCGGCTGGGCGCTCGTGCTGTCGCTGCCGCTGGCAGCGCCGGCCACTGCCTGGCTGCTGTGGCGCGATTGGCAAAGCATTGCTGCCGCACCAGCCAGCGCTTGGCTGGGCTTCAGCTACGTTTCCGTGTTCTCCATGTTCATCGGCTTCTTTTTCTGGTACCGCGGCATGGCGCTTGGCGGCGTGGCACGGGTCGGCCAGGTGCAGCTGGCGCAGCCCGGATTATCTTTGGTGGCCGCTGCCGTGGTCCTGAACGAAACTTTGCAAATTGAGCATATTCTGTTCACTTTTGCCGTAATTGCCGTAGTCGGCGCAGGAAAACGCATGAAAGTGGCCCGTTGACCGTGACGAATTCGGCAACGTGCAGAGTACAATAGCGTATTCACGGAACCTTTTTTCTTGGAAATCACATGTCTGTCTACGAAAAACTGAAGTCGCTCGACATCACCCTGGCCGCGCCAGCCGCCCCGGTAGCCGCCTACGTCATGCACGTACAATCCGGTAACCAGGTGTTCCTGTCTGGCCACATCGCCAAGAAAGCCGATGGCACCCCTTGGGTTGGCCAACTGGGCAAGAATATCTCGACCGAAGAAGGCAAGCAGGCAGCACGCTCGATCGCCATCGCCCTGATGGGCACCCTGCAGGAAGCCTGCGGCGGCGACCTGACCCGCGTCAAGCGCATCGTCAAGGTCATGAGCCTGGTGAATTCCACTCCTGACTACACCGAACAGCACCTGGTCACCAATGGCTGCTCCGAGCTGCTGGGCGAAGTGTTCGGCGACGCCGGCAAGCACGCGCGCTCCGCTTTTGGCGTGGCGCAGATCCCGCTTGGCGCCTGCGTAGAAATCGAACTGATCGCCGAAATCGCTTAAATCCCCCGCTAGAGATTAAATATGAAAATCGAGAACCAGAACCCATTGCAGTGGAACTTCTCCGAGCGTGCCAAGGGCATGCAGGCGTCCTTCATCCGTGAGATCCTGAAGGTCACCCAGCAGCCTGAAATCACCTCCTTCGCCGGCGGCCTGCCTTCGCCAGCCACCTTCCCGGTGGAGATCATGCAAGCGGCCTTCGACAAAGTGCTGTCGACCAACGGCAAAGTCGCCCTGCAATATGGCCCGACCGACGGCTACATGCCGCTGCGCCAGTGGATCGCCGATTCGCTGTCCCAGAACGGCGCCAAGATCGCTCCGGAACAGGTGCTGATGGTGTCCGGCTCGCAGCAGGCGCTGGACCTGATCGGCAAAGTGCTGATCGACGAAGGCAGTAAAGTGCTGGTGGAAACCCCGTCCTACCTGGGCGCACTGCAAGCGTTCTCGGTGTACCGTCCTGAATTCCATTCCGTCGCCACCGACGAACATGGCCTGGTACCGTCGTCGCTGGACGCCATCGCGGAAGGCGCGCGCCTGCTGTACGCGCTGCCGAACTTCCAGAACCCGACCGGCCGCTCGCTGTCCGTGGCACGCCGCCAGGAACTGGTGGAAACCTGCGCCCGCCTGAACCTGCCGCTGATCGAAGACGATCCATATGGCGCGCTGTCCTACTCCGGCCAGCCAAGCCCGAAAATGGTCGCCATGAACCCGGAAGGCGTGATCTACATGGGCTCCTTCTCCAAGGTGCTGACTCCTGGCATCCGCCTGGGCTACGTTGTGGCTCCGCTGCCAATGGTGCGCCGCCTGGAGCTGGCCAAGCAGGCAGCCGACCTGCACACCGCGCAACTGACCCAGATGGTGGTGCACGAGGTGGTGAAAGACGGCTTCCTGGACAAGCACATCCCGACCATCCGCGAACTGTACGGCAACCAGTGCAAGGCCATGCTGGACGCCATGGACCAGCACTTCCCGAAAGAAGCCACCTGGACCAAACCGGATGGCGGCATGTTCATCTGGGTCGAACTGCCAAAGCACATCAACGCGATGGAACTGCTGGACGAAGCCATCAAGAACAAGATCGCTTTCGTACCGGGCGCACCGTTCTACGCCAACGAGCCAGCCACCAACACCCTGCGCCTGTCCTTCGTGACCGTGCCGCCAGAGCGCATTCGCGCCGGCATCGAAGTGCTGGGCAAGCTGATCAAAGCTCGCATGTAAGCCCGCCCTGCGCAGGATGAAGTTCATCTCGAGGTTCATCCTCGCAGCATGGCTGACAGCCGGCGGCGCCCACGCCGCCGACAGCAAGCCCCCTGTCGTACTGGTGCACGGCTTCTTCGGCTTCGACCACACGACGCTGGGCGGCTCCTTCCGCTACTGGGGCGGTTTCAACGATATCGCCCAGCACATCAAAGCCAGTACTGGCCGCAACGTATTCACCGCCGGCGTTGGGCCGGTCAGTTCGAACTGGGACCGCGCCATCGAACTGTATTACCAGATCAAGGGCGGTTGCGTCGACTATGGCGCTGGCCACACGGCGCAATATGCCGCCGCCGGCCATATCCAGAAGCCTGCCGGCAAATGCTGGGCGGCTGATCCTGCCAATAATCCCGACAACTATCCGCTCGCGCTCTATCCGCAGTGGGACGCCGCACACCCGATCCACCTGGTCGGGCACAGCCAGGGCGGCCAGACAATCCGCACCCTGGTCCAGTTGATGGACCAGGGCACCGTTGGCAGTGGCAGCGCGCGCGGCTGGGTCACCAGCGCCACCTCCATCGCAACGCCGCATAACGGCACTACCCTGCGCGATATCGTGATCGACTGGCTGCCGGACGCGTCGACGCTGGCCGGCCTGGCCGTGCAGGCGACCGGCGCCGGCGGTTCCGGCGGCACCGGTTTCAAGTACCGGCTCGAGCAATTCAATATGAAGGCCAGCGCGGCGGAATCGATCGACGACTTCTTCGAGCGCACCCGCGGCCATCCGTTCTGGAGCCTGAACAACCACGACTCCGCACAATGGGACTTGTCGCCGGATGGCGCCAGCGAGTTGAATAGCTGGGTCAAGACTTCGCCGGACGTCTACTACTTTTCCTTCAGCGCCCAGGCCACAGAGTCCTTGAACCTCTTCGGCAAGGAATTCCAATACCCGCGCGCCGACATGATCTTTTTCCTGCAGGGCATGGCGGGCGAATGGGTCGTGCCGTCCTTCGGGCATCCCGGCATGGGTTCGTTCAAGCAAACAGCCGCCGGACGCGTGCCCACGGACCAGCGCTGGTTCGCCAACGATGGCGTCGTCAACACCATCAGCATGGCCGGTCCCGAGGGCAGCAAGATCCAGGCGCTGGCCGGCGAGCCCGTCAAAGGCGTGTGGAACCACGTCGAAACCATGCACGGCATGGACCACTTCGACGTGATCGGCTGGGATGCCAAGCCTTCCACAGCACTGAAGATGTACGACAAGCTGCTCGCCATCCTGTCCAGGCTCGATTAAGCAGGCCGCTGGCTCGCCGTGCATTGCGATTGGCTCCGCAGGCCCGGTTTTGCCGCAACCGTGCGCAATCTCCCCGTGGTGAAATGAACCACACAAAAAACCACGGGAGACAACCGCATGAAAGTGCTAGCTAGCCTCACCCTTGCCGCCTGCCTGGCTGCTTCCCCAGCCCACGCTGCCAATAACGCCCCGGTCGTGCTGGTGCACGGCTTCCTCGGCTTCGGGCCGGAGACCTTCGCCGCCACGGGCTTCAAATACTGGGGCGGTTTCAACGACATCGCAGGCCATATCCGCGGCACGCAGCGGCCCGTGTTCACTGCCGGGGTTGGCCCGGTCAGTTCCAACTGGGACCGCGCAGTCGAACTGTATTACCAGATCAAGGGCGGCTGCGCCGACTATGGCGCGCGCCATACGGCGGACAATGCTGCCGCCGGCCATATCCAGAAACCGGCCGGCAAATGCTGGGCCGCCGACCCGGCCAATAATCCAAACAATTACCCCCTCGCGCTGTACCCGCAGTGGGATGCCCAGCATCCGGTGCACTTCGTCTCACACAGCCAGGGCGGCCAGACCATCCGCACCCTGATCCAGCTGCTGGAAAACGGCGCGCCGAATGGCGCCGGCACGGAAGGCAGCGGCGCCCTCTATGCAGGCGGCAAAGTGGGCTGGGTCAAGAGCGCAACCTCCATCTCTTCGCCGCACAATGGCACCACCTTGCGCGATGTAGTGGTTGAATTCGTGCCGAAGGTCTCCGAGCTGGCGGGCAGCATTGTCGAAGTGGCGGGCCTTGGCGGCTCGGGCGGCAGCGGCTACAAGTTCCGCCTCGAACAATACGGGCTGGCGCAAGGGCCTGCCGAATCGATCGGGGACTTCATCGACCGCACGCGCGGCGCCCCGTTCTGGCAGCTCTCCAACCATGATGCTGCGCAATGGGACCTGGCTCCGGATGGCGCTGCGCAATTGAATGCCTGGGTGAAGACCTCGCCAAACGTCTACTATTTCTCGATCGGCTCGCGCGCCACCGAGCAAGGCCACTGGTGCTGCAACAACACCGACCGCGTGATCGCGCCGTTCCAGAGCAGCGATTACCAGTACGCCCGCAACGACATGATCTTCTTCCTGAAGAACACTGCGGGCGAATGGGTGGTGCCATCGATCCTGCAGCATGGCATGGGCTCTTACCGCTCGCCGGAGTGGTACCCGAATGACGGCGTGGTCAATACCGTCTCGATGCGTGGCCCATCCGGCCAGCCGCAGCGCAACTTCGACGGCGCGCCAGTCAAGGGAAGCTGGAACTATATTGGGTACTACGACCAGTACGACCACTTCGACGTGATCGGATGGGACTCGCCGACTTGGGCAGTCTACCCGATCTACGACAACCTCCTCACCATCATTGGCGGACTGTGATGGTGCGCGCAACGATAGGCATCGCATCGGTCGGCCTGGCGGCGGCCCTGTGGCAGGCAGGCGCACCGGCCGTTGCGCCACGCCCGTCGCACGAACCGCCAGCCGCCGCAGCACAAGCCGCGAGTGCGGGCGGAGCAGCGTCAGCCCCGCCCGCACCGGCAGCGCCACGCAGTGTCGCGCCAACGGCCAGCACCACGGCCCTCGTCGCAAGCGTTGAAGTGGCCGTGCGCGAAGCGCGCCGGCGCGGCAAGGGGGAGCAGGAAGTCCATCGGTTGCGCAGCGAGAGCCTGCCGGCAGAACAAGTGGAAGCACTGGCGCGCATGGAAGCGGCCGAAGCGAGCTGGCACCAGCGCCTGGAAGCCTTGCAGGCAGCGTGTGCGGCCAATATCGGATGCGACGACGCGCGCGCCAGCTTCACCCGCGAGGAACTGGCGCGAACCACCGCTTACGCGGCACCGGCGCTAAGGCAATAAGCTTCAAGGCGCGAGGGACAGCATCCTGCCCGCCTCCTCCGGCCCGACATATTGGGTGATCAGGCGTTGCAGGGTGCCATCGGCACGCATGTCTTTCATCAAGCCGGCCCAGCGGCGGGAATCCTCAGCGCTGAACAGTTTCTTGCCCATCATCAGATGGGCGGGACTGTGCGGCCTGGAGCCGGCCCAGTCTTCAATGCGCACGGTGCCGGCTGCAATTTCCTGTTTCAGGTAGCTGTCGTACACCAGCTTCGGCGCCAGCATCGCCTGGAAGCGCCCGGCCTTGAACATGGCATACAGGCGCTCGCCATCGTCCACATCTTCAACGCGGCCAATATTGCGCAACTGGTTCACGAATTCCTCATACGCCGGGCCGGCCGCATAACCGCGACCGAAGCCAAGACGCAGATCGGGAGACGCGATGAAGTCGGCGATCGAATTCACCCCGCTTGCCGCATCCTTGCGCAGCACGATCATGTTCTTTACCAGCATATAGGGCGCGGCCCAGGCGAACACCAGGCGCTCGGGTGTCGCAGCGGCGGAAAACGTCATGTCGACGCTCCCGCTTTGCATGGCAGGCCAGATTGCACGCCGTTGCAGGATTTTGTAGGCGAACTGGCAGCCGCTGCGCTTGCGCAGCTCTTCCGCCACATCCTTGTCCAGGCCCGTGCCGGCATGATAGAAGTGCCCGAACTCGTAAAGGCCAACGACGATGGGCCGGGATGGACAGGTTGGCGCCGCAGTTTTTTCCGCATGCGCCGGCAGGCAAAGCCCGGCCAGCACCACTGCGCTCAAGAAGTTCCGCATGCTGCCCTCCCGATGTCACTAATCGCTTGCCGATTATGACACGCGACTGCAGCCGCGACTATCTATTTGCTGGTGATGTTGACCATGCCCTTGAAGTCGTACGGAATCACCACCGTCTGCACCTTGCCCGCTGCAATACCTTCCGCAATCTTCATCTGGGCCTGCGCCTGCATGTAGGAGATAGCGCCAGCGTTGGCGTTCAGGGCTGCGATACGTTCCGCCTCCTTTTTCGCAATCTGCACCTCGACCTCCTTGGTCTTTTCCTCGTTCTTGGCGCGCACCAGGTTGTCGGCACTGGCCTTGACCGCATCGCTAGGCACCATGCCGCCAACGCGCACCTGCGAGATCGTGATGCCGTTCAGCTTTTCATCATTCAGCGTCGCAATCATGGTGGCCTGGATTTCCTCCTCGATCTGCGAACGGTTGTCGTTCATGTTCAGCGCTTCATACTTGCGCGCCACCTTGTACACCGCATTGCGTGCGGTCTGGTAGATGTAGGCGTGCATCAGGTAGATGTCGCCACTGGCATCCTGCGTGTGGAAGGAGCGGCTCTTGTTGACCCACAGGTCCGACACCGCCGACGGCGTGATGTTGTAGATCACCGCCAGGTCGAAGTCCTTCATGGTCGAATTGTCTGCGGCCAGCGGCATCAGGTCGCGCACATCGACGCTGACGTCCTTGATCGGGAAGGTCAGGATAGAACCGATGATGGTCTGGTTGAAACTGCCTGCCACGCGTTCTTCAGCCTCCACGGTCTTGTCGAAGTTGACGCGCAAGCCCACCTCGCCGGTATCGATCACCTTGCAGCCGGACAGGGCAGCAGCGGCAAACAGGACGGGAACCAGCAGGAGCTTAGTTTTTTTCATGGCTATCTCAATGAGTTAAAGGAACCGCCATTCTATTGCCCGCCGGACAAACAAAAATCATGAAAAAATAGCCAGGATTACCGTTGCCAAAGAGCCAGTGAAAGTGTTCAGATATACACAGAATGTCACAACTTTCCTTAGCTCGCCGGAAACTTTCACCAACTATCACCAACTCAACGTCTTTTTTAGGCAAAACCTTCCTTGAATTTCCACAATTCCAATTGGCAACACGGTATCATCAATCCCATATCCTACTCACCCCTAGTCAGCATGAATCAAGGCGGTACCAGCTTTTCGCCACGGCGTGACGCCGTGATTTTGATTGTTGATGATGCGCCGGACAACCTCTCGGTCCTGCGCAAGTTGATGGTCGAGCAGGGTTACCAGACATATGTCGCCAACTCCGGCGAGCGCGGACTGGAAATCGCCCGGCGCGTCCACCCGCACCTGATCTTGCTCGACGTCATCATGCCCGGCATGGACGGCTTCGAGACCTGCCGCCACCTGAAAGCGCACCCGGCCACGGAAGACATCCCGGTGCTGTTCATGAGTGCCCGCAACGAGCAGGAAGACGTGGTGACCGGCTTCGAGCTGGGCGCGGTCGACTACATCGGCAAGCCGCTGCGCATGGCCGAAGTTTGCGCCCGTGTGCGCACCCAGTTGCAAATCCGCTTCGCCACCGAGACGCAGCAGGAGCAATCGGAACGCCTGCGCACCATCGTCAACAATATGGCGGAAGGCTTGCTGATCATCGAAGCAGATGGCCGCATCCAGTTCACGAATCCGGCCTGCGACCAGTACCTGGGATACATGTCGCACGAACTGGCGGGCAAATCGATCTCCGACCTGCTCAACCCGCTGGTCGCCGACGAATACCTCGAATACTTTGCGCGCTACGCTGCCAATCCCGAGGCCGCGCACAGCCACGGCACGCGCGAGGTGATCATCCGCCATCGCACCGGCAAATCGGTGTGCATGGACCTGACGCTGACACCGATGTTCCTGCGCCAGCCCTTGTTCATCGGCCTGCTGCACGACATCACCCACCACAAGCTGTCGGAAGATGCGCTGCAGCGCGCGGCCATGATCGACCCGCTGACGAAGATTGCAAACCGCCGCCACTTCGACTCCTTCCTCGAGAAGGAATGGCAGCGCGCCATGCGCACGGGCGCCCCGCTGTCGCTGGTGGTGCTCGACGTCGACCACTTCAAGCTGTACAACGACACGCTGGGCCACGCCCAGGGCGACGTCTGCCTGCAGCAGGTAGCGCAGGCCATCAGCGCACACGCCCTGCGCGTCACCGACCTGGCAGCGCGCTACGGCGGCGAAGAATTCGTGCTGCTGTTTGCCGAGACCGATGCCGATGCCGCCTTCCAGATGGCCGAATCGATCCGCACGCATGTGGAATCGCTGCACATTCCCCACCCGCGCTCTGCGACTTCGCCGCACATCACGGTCAGCATCGGCGTGGCGACGCTGTGCCCGACGCCGACGGACAACATCGAATCCCTGTTCGTCGCCGCCGACCGCGCCATGTACGCAGCCAAAGAGGACGGCCGCAACCAGGTACGCGCCACACGCCCCCCCACCACCGCCATCGAAGCCGCCCGCGCCGCCCTGGCCAAACGCTAGAGCTTTTCCGGGTAGCCGGTGATTGCTGCGATTTCGGCGTACATCGGCTGCAGGCGCTTGTACATCTTCAGGTAGACGCGGTGGTAGAGCTGGTCGTAGGTCTTGCGGTGCGCGGGGTCGGGCTGGAATATGCGGCCTTTGCGCGTCATGGCGTTGATGGCTGCGTGGAAATCCTTGTGCAGGCCCAGGCCGGCTGCGATGGCGATGGCGGCGCCAAGGCCGCTGGTTTCGTACACGTGGGCACGCGCTGCGGGCAGGCCGAAGATGTCGGCCGTGAGCTGCATGGCTGCGTCGCTTTGCGAGCCGCCGCCGGCGACACGCAATTCCGTAATCTTCGTTCCGCTGCGCTTTTCGATGCGTTCGCGGCCTTCGCGCAGGGCGTAGGCCAGGCCTTCGAGGATGGCGCGGTACATGTGGGCGCGGGTGTGCACATCGCCGAAGCCGATCATGGCGCCTTTTGCTTCTGGTCCAGGCACCTTGATGCCAGGGCTCCAGTATGGCTGCAGCATCAATCCCATTGAGCCGGGCGGCACTTCGTTCACCAGGCGGTCGAACAACGCTTCGGGCGGCATGCCCTGCTCCACCGCAGCCGATTGCTCGAGGTGGCCGAACTGTTCCTTGAACCAGTTGACCATCCAGTAGCCGCGGAAGATCTGCACTTCGGTGCTATAGGCGCCCGGTATGGCTGCCGGATACGGCGGTATGAAGGGCGTAACTTCGACATACTTGCTGGTGGTGGTGTTGATGGTGGCGGTGGTGCCGTAACTGAGGCAGCCGATGTGCGGCTCCAGGCCCCCGGCGCCGATCACTTCGCAGGCTTTGTCGGCGGCTGCGGCGACCAGCGGCACGCCTTCCGGAATGCCTGTAGCGGCCGATGCGGCGGCGTTGATCGCGCCAATCACTTCGCCCGGCTGCAGCAGCTCGGGCAACTGGTCGGGACGCACGGCCAGCGCCTGCCATTTCCAGTCGCGCGCTCCGGCCCAGGCGTGGCGCTTGTAGTCGAACGGCATGTAGGCGACTTGCGAGCCGATGGAGTCCGCAAAGCGGCCGCTCAGGCAGTGATTCAGGTAGCCGGACAGCAACAGGAACTTGTGCGTCCGGTCCCACAGGCCTGGCTGGTGGGCCTTGATCCAGTTGACTTCCGCTTCGCGGCGAAAATAATCGATGGTGCCATCGACGCCGGCCAGCTTGAAAGCGGCCGTCCACAATGGGCCGATTGGCGGCACCTGCTCGGTGCGGCGCTGGTCCAGCCAGGTGATGGCAGCGCGCAGCGGCTTGCCGTCGCTGTCGACGGCGACCACGGTGCCGCGCTGGGTCGTGACGGCGACGCCGGCAATGGCGCTGCGCGGGACGTCGGTGACCGTCCACAAGCGCTGGCAGGCAGCGCACACGGCGTCCCAATAGCCTTCAGCCTTGTGTTCGGCCCAGCCAGGCTGCTCGGAGTAGTAGGCCGGTTGCAGATGCACCTGCGTCTTGGCGACCAGGTTCCCCTGCAGGTCGAACAGCAGCGCGCGCACGCTTTGCGTGCCATTGTCGATGGAAAGAAGGTATTTGCTCATTCGCGTGCTTTCGGCAGGCTGTAGTTTGCTCGGCATAATGCCAGATATGCCGCTTCTTCGGCAGCCCAACGCTGGTCGTCCCAGCTCAATTCCGGTTGGCAGATGGCGCGCACGCGGCCCAGCACTGCCGCACCGCCGTTGGCAAGCTGGATGCCGAGGCGGCTGCGGCGCAGCATCAGGTCTTCCAGGCGCTGTACGGATTCGTGGCGCGCAGCCCAGCGCAGTTGGGCCCAGAGGGTTTCGGTGCCGGGAATTTCCTCGAGTTCGCCGTCCTGCGCTGCGGCGACCAGTGCGCTCGCTTGCACGCCATAGCGGCCTTGCAGGCGCCTGGCCTGACCTGGCGGCACCTGCCGCAACGTTGCCGTGCCCGTGTCCGGCGCGTGGCTGGCTGGCGGCGCGAAGATGGCGTGGGGGCCAAGATCCGCCTGCCAGTGTGGCAGCTGGGGCGCAGCGTGGCGCAACACATCGAGCGCGATGGCGCGGAAGGTGGTGAGCTTGCCGCCGGTGACGGTCAGCAGTCCGTCCTCCTGCCACAGCACGTGGTCGCGGGCCTCTTTTGAAGGATCGGCCTTGCCGGTATCGATCACCGGACGCACGCCCGCGTACGTGGCCAGCACGTCAGCTTCGGTGATGGCGAGCGTTGGGAACTGGTCGTGCAGGGCTGCCATCAGGTAGTCGGTTTCCTCCTGCGTGATGGCGGCTTCGTGTTGCAGGTCGCTGCGGTGGTCGACGTCGGTCGTGCCGACGACGGTGACGCCCTCCCATGGGAAGGCGAAGACCGGGCGGCCGTCGCGCGGGTGCATCAGGCTGATCGCCTGCGCCAGCGGAAGGCGCCAGGCAGGAAGCACCAGGTGGCTGCCGCGCAGTGGCCGCAGCCGCGCTGCGGGCTTGTCGTGCAAGCGGTCGGCCCAGGCACCCGTGGCATTCACTACCAGCCTGGCGCGCACCTCGTGCGCCTCTCCACTAACGGCACATCGCACCAATGCGCCGCTCACGCGCCCGGCGTCCCGGCCCGTCAGTGATTGCACTGCGCAGTAGTTGACCGCGACGCCGCCAAACGATTGCGCCTCCTGCAGCACGCGCAGGACCAGGCGCGCGTCGTCGGTCCTGGCATCTTGGTAGCAGATGCCGCCTTGCAGGCCTTCGGTACGGATATGCGGCGCCATCGCCAGGAATTCCTGCACGTCGAAATAATGGCGCGCGCGCTGGCCGGCCATGCGGTCGTAAATCGCCAAGCCAAGCAGGAAAGCGCGGCGCCCTGGCTTGCGGCCGGCGTAATCGCCAAAGGCAAAGCCCAGCGGCTCCACCAGCCCCGGCGCATCGCGCAGCAGCGCGTCGCGCTCGTGGACGGACTCGCGGGTCAGCCCAAACTGCCCTTCCTTCAGGTAGCGCAGGCCGCCGTGAACCAGCTTGGACGAACGGCTCGACGTTCCCCATGCGAAGTCGCGCTGCTCGACCAGCAAGGCCCGCAATCCGCGCCGCGACGCTTCGAGCAGGATGCCGGCCCCGGTGATGCCGCCGCCAATCACCAGCAGGTCCCATTCCTGCGCCAGCAGGCCGGCCACCTGCGCGCGGCTGCCTGGCATCCAGTGCAGCGCGCCGTTCGCGCCGACCTGGCCCGCAGCCGGCTTCATGCTGGCTGTCCCGCCGGCAGCAGCTTGCCGGGATTCATGATGCCCTGCGGATCAAAGTGCTTGAACAGTGCCTGCATCGCGGCGATGCCCGCCGCGCCCTTCTCCGCTTCCAGGTAAGGCGCGTGGTCGCTACCGACGCCGTGCTGGTGGCTGATGGTGCCGCCGTTATCGACAATCGCCATGCTCACCGCATGCTTGAGCGCACGCCAGCGCGCCATATCCGTTTCGAAATCGCCGCCCAGGCGGTAGACGAAGGTCGTATAAACACTGGCGCCCTGGGCATACAGGTGGGACAAGTGCGTATAGGTATGGACCTTTTCGCTCATGCCGCCCAGTGCCGCAGTCGCTGCTGCCTCGACCGCGTGCATCATCTGCGAAACGCGCGGCCAGTCAACCGCCGTTTCCACGGTGTCGATCACATAGCCCTGCTTCCAGGCCGCATTGCGCAGGTAGACGTTGCGGAATCTGCCTTCCTTCCACTTGTCGCCCATGCGGCGGCCGACGTGCACGCCGTCATAGCCCCGGCAGGCCGAAACGGCGCTGCGCAAGGCGGCGCGGGCCTGCGCGCGCGGCCCGCTGGCGCCGATCATCAGCATGCATTTGCCCTCGCCGCAGCCACGCAGTTTCAGCCAGCCTTCCAGCAGGCCAATCAGGCGCTTGTGGCCGGCCAGTGCCAGCATGGTCACGGTTTCCAATGGATTCGACAGGCGCAGCATCGACAGGCCGCCGCGCGCCTGGGCCAGCGCGCGCACCGCTGCTTCGGCACGCTCCCAGTCAGGGAAGAAGATGGCGTGGAAGGCTTCGTACTCCGGCAGCGCGCTCACACGCACCGTGGCCTCGGTCAGGATGCCCATGCGGCCTTCGGAGCCGAGCACGATTTCGCGCAAGTCGGTGCCGGCTGCGGAAGCCGGGAAAGTCCGGATGTCCAGCCGCCCTTGCGGTGTTTCCACCACGCCGCCCGCAAACATCTGCTCGATGCGGCCGTAACGCAAGGATTGCTGGCCGGACGAACGGGTCACGACCCAGCCGCCCAGCGTGGAGTATTCGAACGATTGCGGGAAGTGGCCCAGCATGTAGCCATGGGCACGCAATTGCGCTTCCAGGTCCGGGCCCAGCACGCCGGCGCCGAAGGTAGCGAGCTGCGACTCCTTGTCCAGGTGGTGCAAGCGCCCCATGCGCGTCATGTTCACCGCCAGCACGGGATTGCCGCCGGCCGGCGCGGTCAGGTGGCCTGCCACACTGGTGCCGCCGCCCTGCGGGATCAGGGTCACGCCATGCTGCTGCGCATAGTCAATCAGCTCGCGCACCTGCTGCGAGCTTTCCGGAAAAGCCACGCCATCCGGCGCGCTGCCAATGCGGCCATAGCGCAGCTTGAGCCAGTCCGGCAGGCTTTGGCCGAGCGCATTGCGCAGGCGGGTCGCCGGCCTTGTGTCGACCAGGGCGTGCGCGGGCAGGCGCGATTCGGCAAGCGAGGCGCAGGCCGCATCGAAGCTGGCATCCTGTACCGGCCTGCCCGGGCCAATGCGGCTGGCCAGGAAAGCCAGCGCGTCATCGTGCAGCGGGAACTCGACCGTCTCCTCGCCCCAACCGTTCCATCGTTTCATGTGCAATCCCTTGTTATACTTTGCTCAATAAAAGCTTAATCCATTGCCACTCGCCAGTCTTGCGTTTTCATGCCAGCCGAATTGTTCGATCATGCCAAGCTTGCTCGCGTAGCGGGCTCCTACCTGCAACCCATGCTCGAGGCGGCGGCTGCGCGCGGGGTGACGGCGCAGGCGCTTGAGCAGGCGGCCGGACTGGCTGCCGGCACCCTGCAGCCGTTGCCGGAAGCCCTGCCGGCCGACACCTACGTGAAGCTGCTCGACATCGCAGCCGGGCTGGCCGGCGACCAGCATTTCGGCCTGCACGTGGGCGAGCGCGTCAAACTGGGCACCTACACCGTGTATGGACTGATCCTGCTCAGCTGCCGCGACTTCGGCCAGGCCTTCGAGCAGACCATGCGCTACGAACAGCTGGCACACGACCTGGGGCGCTCCACGCTGGAGATCCACGGCGCGCTGGCCAGCTACACCTGGCATTCGAACTACGCGGCGCACCACCGCCACCTGGCCGACAGCGTGTTCGCCGGCATCCGCGTTTTCGGCAACTGGCTGGCCGGCACCACGCTGCCGCCGGCCGAACTGTCGCTCATGCACGACGGCGGCGACCCGGCCGGCCACTCTGAATACATGCGCGTATTCGGCGCCCTGCCGCGCTTCAACGCAATGTCCAATATGGCCCAATTCGAAGCTGCACTATTGTCATGGCCGGTGCCGAATGCGGACGTGAGCCTCTATCCCGTGCTGCAGCAGCACGCAGAACAACTTCTCAAGCAGCGCGCCGCTCCGGCACATGCAGGCATTGTGGCGCAGGTATATGAAGCAATCGTGCGCCGCCTGGCGCAGGGCCAGGTGCGGGTGGCCAGCGTGGCCGAAGACCTGGGGCTGGCGCCACGCACCCTGCAGCGCAAGCTGGCCGATGCCGGTTCCAGCTTCCAGCAAGTGCTGGACGAAGCACGCTTTGCCCTGGCGCGCGATTACTTGCGCCAGCCCGGCCTGTCGCTGGTCGATATCGCCTTTTTGCTTGGCTATCAGGAGCAAAGCGCCTTCACCCATGCCTTCCGCGAATGGTCAGGCACGAATCCGGGCGCATGGCGCACGGCGGGCCACTAGATCTCAGTGCCGCGCACGCGGATGAAAGGGCCGATGCAGCTGCCCATATCGCGCCGCTGGCACATCAGGAACATATTGTTTGATGGATGGAACACGATGAAGGACTGGATCACGTGGCCAACCTGGGTGATCTCGCCGGTGCAATCCTTCTTGCCGTTGTCCTTCACGATCTTGTCGTTGGACTGGTAAAAACCGTCGCTGTCGGGCTGGTCATCGATCTGGAATTCCGTTTCCGCTATCTCAGCAGCGCTGGTGATCAGGGCCGAGCCGTCGGCACGGATACGGTACATCTCATGGCATGACCCATCTGGCAACTCGAAACGCCAGGTTCCGACAATAGGATGGTCATTGCGCAAGGGGCCAGCCAGCGTACTTTGGGCAGCCAGCAGGGCTGCGGCAAACAGCAGGATTCGTTTCATGGCAGCCCCCGGCGCAGTGATTACACTCAGTATAGCCCTGTCGGACTATTTGCACTTTCCTGTTGCTTTCATTTTTCGCCGGCTTCCTTCAGTTGCGCCAGCCCCTGTTCAAAGTCCTTGCCGATCATCTTGTCCATGTTGAAGAACACACCCATGATCTTGGTTACGAACAGGCTCGGGCCGGTCATGGTCCAGGTCACCACAGTGGACTCACCTTGCGGCTGCAGCGCAAATTCGGTGCGGTTGGAAGATGCAAACGGCTTGATGAAATCGAGCTTGATGGCAAGCTGGGTGGGCGCGTTCTCTTCGACGATTTCCATGCGGCCCTGCCCTACGTCGCCATTGCCGCTCCAGGCATAGACTGCCCCCTTGCCGCTTGACGCGCCCTCGAAAGTGCGCTGCATGTTCGGATCTTTCTTTTCCCATGGCGACCATGCCGGCCATTGATGGAAGTCGTCCAGGTAGCCCATGATTTTTGCCGGCGGCGCCTTGATGCGGGCACTGCGCTGTACTTTGTAGCTGTCCGGCTGCGTCAGTGCCAAGCCGAGGATCACGACGATCACCAGGATCAGGCCCATCGAAATCTTTTTCAACATGCTGCCCTCATTGTTAATGTTGATATGCTTGCAAGCCTATCACAGGGCACGTGGCCGCAAAAGTACCGGCAGCGCGCTTGGGGTCATGGTGACCGTAAATATTTCCTCGACCGGCGGCGCATCGGGAACGGCCTCGATGCTGAAGCTGCGCGCCACCATCGACATCAGCGTGCGGATCTCGCTCATGGCCAGGTAGCGCCCCGGACAGAAGCGCGGACCGCCACCAAAGGGAACCATCTTGCGGGCGGGGTCTTCGAGCTTTTCCTTCATGGCAGGATCGAGCCAGCGCTCGGGCCGGAATTCGGCGCCATCCGGCAGCGGCACTTCACGCGCGAATGAGTGGCGCAGCAGCATGAAGGCCACAGTGCCTGCCGGCACCTGCACGCCATCCAGCGCTACGTCCTGCACTGCCTCGGCACCGAGGATCGGCGCCACGGGCTTGAGCCGCATCGATTCCTGCACGCAGGCGTCCAGGTAAGGCGCCGGGCCCGCGCCAGGCGTCGCATCGGCTTCCTCGGCCAGGCGCGCGGCGGCTTGCGGGTTGCGCGACAACAGGTAGAGCAGCCAGGCTATGGTGTTGGCCGTGGTGTCCTCGCCGGCAAACACCATGATGATGGCGTTGGCGCGCACGGTTTCGTCGCTGATGCCGGAACCTGGCATGTCCGCCGCAGCCAGCATGGCTTCCAGCAAGTTGCCCGGCTTGTCGTACAGCGCGGGATTGGCTGCCATGCGGGCGCGCGCGTCAGCCACGAAGCCATCGACGGTGTCGCGGATGCGCAGGCCCGCGGCCTCGGTAGCACGGTCTGCCGGCAGCCTGAGCTTGCGCCAGTAAGCGACTGGTGCCACCAGCCGGCGCGCCACCTGTGTGAACACGAATTCGATATCCTGCTGCAGCGGATTGTCTTCGTGCTGCACCATGTCCTGGTCCTGGCCCATCGCCATGCCGATTGCCACATCGAGCGCGAAGGCCTTCAGGTCGCGCAGCAGGCGTTGCGGCTGCCCGGCCCCGGCCGCGGCCTGCCAGCGCTGGCGCAGGCGCTCGGACATGGCGGACAAGGTGGGATGGAAGCGGTTGATGACTTCCGGCGTCAGCGCATGCATCACCAGCTTGCGCTGGCGGCGCCATTCCTCGCCCTCGGCTGCGAACACGCCCACCGCAGCCGCTTCCTCAAGGATGCTGGCCACCCGGCGTGAGCGCCGCCACTGGTCGGGACGGTCATGCAGGATCTGCGCGATGTCGGCACGCCGGCTGGTGACGATAAAGCGGCGGTCCATCAGGCGCATGCGGTAGACCGGCCCGTACTCGCGCGCCCACTCTTCCAGCTTCTGGTGGAAATGGGCCGTATCGATGCCAACATTACCCAGCAGTGGCAAGCCGGTGGGGCCAGGCAGGTGATCCATGCTGCACCTCCTTCAGAAACCGCACTCCCGCAAATAGTCGATGAACAGCCGCAGCCGGGCTGGCGTGAACTGGCGCGAAGGCCGCACCGCAAACAGGCCGAAAGGCTCCGGACTGGCATCGGCCAGCAACTGCACCAGGCGGCCGTCGGCCAGGGCTGGCGCCAGCACGAATTCCGGCAGCAGCACGATGCCCATGCCCTGTATCGCGCATTCGGCCAGCGCTTCCGCATTATTGGCCGCCAGCGGCACTTTCAGGTCAAGCTGCTCGCCCGGGTCGCCGATCAGCCGGCCCCACTCTTCGCGTACGCTCAGCAAGCTGTAATTTAACACCGAGTGGCCGCGCAGTCCCGCCAGGTCTTTCGGCTTGCCGGCACGCCTCAGGTAGCCCGGCGCCGCGGCAAATACCCGGCCGACAGTGCCGATGCGGGTCGCTACCAGCGAAGAATCGCGCAGGAAGCCGATGCGCAATGCGACGTCGATCGCTTCCGCGTGGAGGTCGGTGGTGCGGTCCTCCAGCAGCAACTGCACTTTCAAGCCTGGATGGCGCTGCATGAAGGCCGGCAGCACCGGCGCCACTTTCTGAATGCCGAAACTGAGCGGCGCGGCCACCCGCAAGGTGCCGCTGGCACTGTCCTGGCCCTGGCGCACGCGGTCGTGGGCCTCGTCCAGCAACTGGAACACGGCCAGGGCGTCGGCGTAGAAAGCGCGGCCGGCATCGGTGATGTCGTTGCGGCGCGTGGTGCGCGTGATCAGCTGGCTTCCCAGCGCAGATTCCAGGGTGGCGATGCGGCGGCTGATGGCGGCCGTGCTGACTTCAAGCTGCTCCGCTGCCCGTACAAAGCTGCCGCTTTCCACCACCGTGATGAAGGCGCGCAGGTCAGTCAAGTCATATTGTTCCATTTTACGTAAATATCATTTGCACATTTCCTAGTTTATTACGCAATCCGGATTTATTAAAGTTCACTCCATCGCAACCCCACACAACGGAGCAAATCATGAACTTCAAATCCCTGATCAAAGCAGCACTGCCAGTCATCCTCGCCTTCAGCGCCAGCGCCCACGCAGCGCCGCCTGCCGAACAGCTGCTGACGCCAAAGAACCACACCCTGGTCCTGATCGACCACCAGCCGCAAATGGCTTTCGCAACGCGCTCCATCGACATCGCCGAGCTGCGCAACAACGTGACCGGCCTGGCCAAGGCAGCCAAGACCTTCAAGGTGCCGACCATCCTGACCACCGTCGCCGCCAAATCCTTCAGCGGCCCGATCTTCCCTGAACTGCAAGCGGTATTCCCTGAACAGACCCCGATCGACCGCACTACCATGAACACCTGGGAAGACCAGCGCGTAGTCGACGCGGTGCAGAAGACCGGCAACAAGAAAGTCGTGATGGCGGCGCTGTGGACCGAGGTATGCCTGGTGCAGCCGGTGCTGTCGGCCCTCGACCAGGGCTATGAGGTGTACATCGTGACCGACGCGTCGGGTGGCGTCAGCAAGGAAGCGCATGACATGGCTGTACAGCGCATGGTGCAAGCCGGCGCCCGTCCTGTGACCTGGCTGCAGTACATGCTCGAACTTCAGCGCGACTGGGCACGCGGCGAAACCTACGCTCCTGTGATGAAGATCGCGTCTGAACACGGCGGCGGCTATGGCCTGGGCATCGTCTACGCCAAGGAAATGTTCAACGCCAAGGAAGGTAAGAAGTAATCATGCGGCTGGCAACCGCCCTGCTGGCAGCCTGCGGGCTGCTGGCCAGCCTGCCGGCCCTGGCCCAAAGCCAGGGCCAGCGCGGCCGGGATGTATATGGATCGGTCTGCATCGCCTGCCACGCCGCCGAGAATGTGATGGTCAGTTCGCCCAAGCTTGGCGACAGCAAGGAGTGGCAGGAGCGCATGGCGCGTGCCGGCGGCCTGGATGGCCTGGTGCGCAATGCAGTGCAAGGGGTGGGCGCCATGCCTGCCCGCGGCGGCAAGCCGGAGCTCGATGCCGAACAGCTTAAGGCCGCGATCCGCTACATGATGCAGGCGGATTGACCCGGCTCCACTCGCACCAGCCACCGTCGTACACGCTGATGCGCTCCCAATCCATCAGCCAGGCATAGAAAAATGCCAGCGAAGCCCGCCAGCCGGTGCCGCAGTAGAAAGCGGTACGCTGGCCGGGTTCGATCCCCGCCTGGCGCCATAGCGCGCTGATTTCCGCCGAAGGTTTCATCGTTCCGTCAGCATGCTGGTATTCGCTCATGCTGTGCACATCGCCATCGTTGCCGGCACGGCCCCAGCGAGCGCCGGGGATATCGCCGCGCGCATCGATGTAGCTGTAGCCGGATGTGGCGCCGACGTGCTCCTGCCAGGTGCGGATGCTGACCAGCGCGCCGTCCGGCTGCTGCAGCAGTTCGCGCGCCTGAGCGGTGTCGATCAGGAAGTCCGGACGCGCCGGAAAGGCGGCGCCAAAGCTTGCCGCAACCTGCGGCAGCTGGCCGGCGCCCTGCTCCAGTGCATGGCCGGCACGCAGCCAGCCATCAAAGCCGCCATCGAGCAGGCGCACGTCGGCAACGCCGGCGTACAGCATCAGGTGGGCGGCACGGGCGGCGGCCAGCGAGCTGCGGCCGTACAGGATGACGGTAGTGTCGTGGCGAATGCCGTTTTCCAGCAGCAGCGCCAACAGGGCGTCGTCGGACACCTTGTTCCACAGCGGTTGGCGCTCCAGGCGGTTGGTGTCGATGTAGCCGGCGCCCGGGATATGGCCGGACTGGTAGGCAGCGAAGCTGTCGCAGCCTACTTCAAACAGGCGCCACGCCCCGCCCGGAGCTGCCAGCACGGGCACGCCGGCGAGCAGGCGCGCCAGCCAGGCAGGCGATGGCAGCTGGCGCCAGCGCGCCAGGTCGGGACGGAAACCATGCATTTAAGACAACTCAAAATCACAATCAGTCCGGCAGTTTACCAGCTTCGGCAGACGCTTCCGGCTTTGCGTCCTTCTTTGCATCCGGCTTGTCCTCTGGCTTGTTCTCGGCCGGATGCATCACCACCTGCACGTAATTATTGAAGTCGAAATAGCGCTTGGCGGCGGCCTGCACGTCCGCCACGGCCAGGCTGGCGATCATGTCGTTCTGGCGCAGCAGCAGTTTGGGATCGGTCTTGTTGACCAGTGCCGACTGCAGGTTGACCAGCCACCAGCCGTTCTCGCGCAATGCTTTGCGGTAGTTGCTGCTCCAGTTTTCCTTGACCTTCGCCAGATCCGCCTCTTCCGGGCCCTTCTCCTGCAGCTTGCGCACCTCGGCAAAGGTGGCTTCGATCGCCTTGTCCACGTTTTCCGGCGCGGTCGGCAGGCCGATATTGATCGTGTAATTGGCGTAAGGATGGCGCGCCATGCCGCCCGAGACGTTCGCGGTATAGACCAGCCCACGTTGTTCGCGCAAGGCTTCGGTCACCTTGATCTGCATGATCTCGATCAGGGCGCGCAGGCGCATCTGCTCGACCTCATTGAAATTGGCGTCGCCAGCAAAGGCAATGCTGACCTGGCTCTTTTGTTCGCGGCCGCGGCGCACTTCCTTCTTCACCACCCCGCGCACCGGGCGCACGTGGCGGTCCTTGTACTCGGCAGCGATTTTTGCAGCCGGCAAGCCCCCCAGGTAAGTTGCCAGCAGCGGCTTGATTTTCGCCAGGTCGAAACTGCCGACGAAGAAGAAGGTCATGCCATACGCGCTCGACATGCGCTCCTTATGCAGCGCCATCACGCGGTCCAGGCGAATGCCGTCCAATTCTTCCGGACGCGGCGTCAGGCCCACGCGCGGGTGGTTGCCGTACATGGTCGTGCGCATGGTGTCCGTCAGCACCGCTTCCGGGCGGGCCTGGGCGTTGCGGGCCTGCTCCTGCTGCTTGTCGATGAAAACATCAAACAAGGCCTGGTCGCGGCGCGGCTGGGTCATTTGCAGGTAGATCAGCTGCAGCATGGTTTCCACGTCGCCGCTGCTGGAACCACCACCATAGCCTTCCGACACGCCGCCCAATCCAAAGGCCGAACGCACGCTGCGGCCGGCCAGGATCTTCTGCAGCTCCACCGGCGCGTAACCGTTGACGCCCATGCTGGCGAGAATTGCGCTCGCGTAGCGGGCATTGACGATATCGCCTTCCTCCGCCAGCGACTGCCCGCCGAAGCGTGTGGACGCCATCAGGACCTGGTCATTTTTGAAGTCGGTCGGCTTCAGCACGACTCTTACGCCGTTAGACAGCAGCAGCTCCGTGGTGCCCAGCACCTTGTCAGTGGATTCCTTGACGATGCGGCCGGCCTTGGGCGGCTGCGCCATCAGGTTTGCTGCCACTGCTTTTTCTTCATGCGCCGCCATGGTGGCTTTTTCAGCCTCCTCCACGGTAGCCAGCATCTGGTCCGGGTTCGGCACTACGGTGCCCGACTTGTCGTTGCCCAGGAAGATGACCAGCTTCTTCTGCCCGACCGGTATCGCGCTGCGCACCTGGGCATTGACCTCCTCCAGCGTTATGCCGGGCATCAGGTCCTTGTAGTAGGTGTATTCATTCTCGATGCCGGGCATCGCTTCGCCATCCAGGAAATGGCGGGTGAATTCGCTGACATAAGCGGAGGATTCGGTCTTGTCACGCTCGTTGTACAGGTTCTCGATGAAGCGCATCATGTTCTTCTTGGCGCGTTCCAGCTCCACTGCGCTAAAGCCGAGCTGGCGGGCCCGTTCGCCTTCTTCCACCACGGCGCGGATCGCCGGCAACGCCCCCGCCTTGCCCACGGCAGCGCTCGAGACGAAAGCCTGGTAGCCATGCACCGCCTTTGACATATTGCTATAGCCTTGCAGGAAGGGCGGATTGGTTTGCTGCGACAGTTCGGAGATGCGCTGGCTCAGCATCGCGGCCGACAGCAATTCCACCATGTGGGTGCGGTACTCGCCCACCGTTTTCGATTCGGAGCGCTCCATGAAGGGATAGCGGATCGTTACCAGGTTCGATGGCGCTTCCCGATCGGTGACCACGATGGCTTCCGATACCTTGCGTTCCGGGATCGGCGGGTAGACGCGCGGGCGCGGATTGGCCGGATTCACCAGCTTTGAGAAATGGCTGGTAACCAGGCGCTCGGCTTCCTGCGGGTCGACGTCGCCCACCACGATCACTGCCATCAGGTCCGGGCGATACCAGTCCTTGTAGAAGCGGCGGATCGCATCCGGTTTGAAAGACTTCAGGATTTCCGCTTTACCGATCGGCAGCCGGTTCGCGTAAAGCGAGCCATTGAACATCTTCGGCAGCAGCACCTTGTTCATGCGGTCGGTCGCACCTTTGCCCAGGCGCAGTTCTTCCAGCACAATGCCGCGCTCACTTTCGATGTCGGCATCGTTGAAGGTCACGCCCTGCGCCCAGTCCTCCAGCACCAGCAAGCCCTTGTCCAGGTTTTCCTTCTTGTCGACCGGGATCGGCAGCATGTATACCGTTTCGTCGAAGCTGGTATATGCATTCAGGTCGGCGCCGAACTTCACGCCCACCGACTGCAGCCACGAAATCAGTTCATGGCGCTTGAAATGGGTCGAGCCGTTGAAAGCCATATGCTCGGTGAAGTGGGCCAGGCCAAGCTGGTCCTCGTCTTCCAGTACGGAGCCGGCTTTTACCACCAGGCGCAGCTCCACGCGCTTTTGCGGGCGGCTGTTTTGCTGGATGTAATAAGTAAGGCCGTTGGCCAGCTTGCCGGTCCTGATCTGGGGATCGAGCGGCAGCAGCGTTGCTGGATCGGGGGCGGCAGAAGCCAGGAAAGAGCAGCAAGCCAACGCCGCTGCCAGGAGCAAATTTGGTAGTTTCATAACATAGTACGATACACCATAGCTTATCCTTAATGCTAGTATGCCAACCATGAACGCTCACCGCTCTGCAATCGCATGGCTGACCAGTTGGTGGCAGCTGCTGCAGTTCGCCGCGCTGCTGCTGACGCGCGCCCTGGCGCCCTCCAGCTACCGGCGCGATAACCGGCGCATGCTGTCCGAACAGATCGTCGTTGCCACCACGGTCAACCTGGCTTGGTTCTCCGTGCTATGCGCGCTGATCAGCCTCGTCATCATTCGTATCGTCGTCGTCACCTCGGCCAGCTACGGCCTGTCGCGCTATGCGCTGGAAATGGTGGTGCGGGTGCTGGTGCTGGAACTGGTGCCGCTGACGGCGGCGCTGTTCGTGGCCCTGCGCACTACCCTGCCGGCCGGCGTCGAATTCGCGCAGCAAAGGCTGGCCGGCCATGCGCCCGACGCACGCGCTGCCCTGCGCACCCAGTTTTATCCGCGCGCCGCCGCTGGCGTGTTCGCGGTCTGGATGCTGGCTGCCGTGAGCTGCCTGGTGACCCTGGTGCTGACCTACCTGGTGATGTATGGGTTCACGCCATGGGCACTGCCGGGCTACACGCGCGTGGTGGGACAGATTTTCAATCCGGCCGTGTGCATGATCCTGGTGCTGAAGGTAGTGTTTTTCAGCCTGGCGGTGGCGGTAATTCCGTTGGCCTCTTCCTACTACACCGGAGCTTCCAGCCCGCTGCGGCGCAGAGGAGTCGCGCATGGGTTGGCCGACATGGTGCGCATGTTCTCCGTGATCCTGGTGGTGGAAGCGGCATCCCTGATGGGCAATTATTATTGACGATATGAGCGAAACGACTCCCCCAACTTCCGGTCCCGAGCCGGCGCCGATCCACAACGCGGAAGCCAAGGCCGTGGCCCTGCTGGTGCTATTGGTCGCCCTGGTGCTTGGCGCGATCCTGTACCTGATGTACGCACGCGGCGCCTTCGAGCCGACGCAGCGGCTGGTGCTGACGGCCGACGATTCGGAAGGCGTAGCGGTCGGCATGGACGTGACCTTCGCCGGCTTCCCGATAGGACGCGTGCAGCGCATCGAACTGGCGCCGGACGGCAAGGCGCGCATACTGGTCGACGTGCCCAGCAAGGACGCGCACTGGCTGCGCACCACCAGCATCTTCACGCTTGAAAAGAGCCTGGTGGGCGGCGCCAAGCTGCGCGCCTTCACCGGCATCCCGGCCGACCCGCCACTGCCGCCGGATGCCGAACGCGCGCTGCTGGTAGGTGATATGGCGGCCGAAATCCCGCGCCTGCTGCAATCGGCCAAGGACTTGCTGAACAACCTGGCGGCACTGACGGCCGAAGAATCGCCCCTCGGCGCCAGCCTGCGCAACGTACAGGGTGTCACCGAAAAACTGAATGGACCTGGCGGCGCGCTCGGCGTGCTGGCAGGCGAAGACCAGAAGGCGCGCGAACTGCTGCGCAACGCCAACTCGCTGGTGGTCAAGGCCGACAGCCTGGTAGGCAATGCCGACAAACGCGTGTTTGGCGAAAAAGGCCTGGCCAACGACACGCAGGCCGCGGTGCAGCAGCTGAACGCCCTGCTGGCCGACGCGCGCAATTCGCTGAAGAAGCTGGATGCGGTGCTGGTGGAAGCGCAAGCCGTCGGCGCCAACACGCGCGCCGCCACTGAGGACCTCAGCACCCTGCGCGCCGAAGTCGACGCCAACTTGCGCAAGGTAGAACAGATGATCAATGAGCTGAACCGCAAATGGCCGTTCAAGCGCAGCGAACCGGAGATCAGGCTGCCATGACAATGACGAGAATCGCCGCAGTATTCGCCGCAGCACTGCTCACCGCCTGCAGCAGCGGCCCGCGCGTGCCGGACTGGCAGTTGAACGCCGCCGGAGCGACCGAGCGCGCCACTTCCGCCTACATGGAGGGGAAGACTGCAGTCGCCGAACGCGAATTCGGCCTGGCACGCAACCAGGTAGGCAGCACCGCCCAGCCTGCGCTGGCGATCCGCGTTGAGTTGCTGCGTTGCGCAGTCCAGGTGGCCGCGCTGGTGTTCGAGGAATGTTCCGGCTTCACGCCGCTGCAGCCCGATGCTTCAGCGGCCGACCTGGCCTACGCACGCTACCTCGCAGGCCGCGCCACGCCAGCCGACACGGCCCTGCTGCCCGAACCGCAACGCGCCGTTGCCGGTGCCGCCAGCGACAGCGCCGCCGCGTCGGCCGCCGCCGCCATCAACGACCCGCTATCGCGCATGGTTGCCGCCGGCGCCCTGATGCGCGCCAACCGCGCCACGCCCGAACTGGTGACGATGGCCATCAGCACCGCCTCCGCCCAAGGCTGGCGCCGCGCCGTGCTGGCGTGGCTGAACGTCCAGCTCCAGCGCGCCGAACAAGCCGGCGACAGCACCGAAGCCGAGCGCCTGCGCCGCCGCATCAAGCTCGCCACCACCCCGTAACAGCCGAGGCCGTGTCACACCCTGGGGTCACACCCCAAGTGTGACACGGCCTCAACGTTAGGCATGCATGAGTGCGTGTCTCGTTTCGGGTGTGACCCCATGGTGGGACACGAGCTCGAGCAAATGCACGGATGAGAGCGTGTCACACTTGGGGTGTGACCCCATGGTGTGACACGGGCTCAGCCGGCGGCTTTGGCGGCGGCTTCGCGGAGCTTGTCTTTTTTGCTCTTGCGCTTGCCCTTGATGCCGCCGGTGCCGTCGTTGGCGCCGGGGGGAAGCGGCTTGACTTCGGTCGTGGGTTCGAAGCCGGCCAGGCGTTCGCGCGGGACGCGGACGTTCTGGCGCTTTTCTATCAGGCGGAAGTGCTGCTCGGCGTCGGGGGTGATGAAGCTGACTGCCAGGCCGGAGGCGCCGGCGCGTCCGGTGCGGCCGATGCGGTGGGTGTAGTCGGCCGGTGAGCGCGGCAGGTCGTAGTTGACCACCACGGGCAGCTGCGCGATGTCGATGCCGCGCGCTGCAACGTCGGTGGCGACCAGTACTTTCAGTTTGCCTTCGCGGAAGTCGCTCAGCACCGAGGTGCGGGCACCCTGGCTGAAATCGCCGTGAAAGGCTTCCGCTGCCACGCCGCCGCGGCGCAGCTTGTCGGCCACGTGTTCGGAGGCATATTTGGTGGCGACGAAGACCAGCACCTGGCGCCAGCCCTCTTCTTTCAGCAGGATGCGCAGCAGCGAGGTGCGCTGCGCCTGGTCGACTTCAATCGCGCGCTGGGTGATGTCGGGCGTATGCGCGGCTTCGTCCAACGTGGCCACGCGCACCGGCTCATGCAGCAGCTTGTCTGCCAGCGCTTGCACCGCCGGCGGGAAGGTGGCGGAGAAGAACAGGTTCTGGCGGCGCGCCGGCAACAGGGCCATGATGCGGGCGATTTCGTCGGCGAAGCCCATGTCCAGCAGCTTGTCCGCTTCATCCAGCACCAGTACCGACGTGCCATCCAGCTTGAGCGCATTGTGCTCGACCAGGTCGAGCAGGCGGCCAGGGGTGGCAACCATGATGTCGGTGCCGCCGCGCAGCGCCATCATCTGCGGGTTGATCGAGACACCGCCAAAGGCGATCGAGACCTTGACCGGCGATGGCAGGTGCGATGCCAGCCCGCGCAAGGTTTCACCCACCTGCGCGGCCAGTTCGCGCGTTGGCGCCAGCACCAGCGCGTACAGCTTGCGCTGGCCTGCGCCCTGGCGGCCCGACTCCAGCAGGGCATTCAGCAACGGCAGCGCGAATGCGGCCGTCTTGCCGGAACCGGTTTGCGCCTGTCCCAGCACGTCGGCGCCGCGCAAGGCGGGCGGGATGGCGGCGGACTGGATGGCGGTGGGGGTGCTGAAGCCGGTCTCGGTGATGGCGTTGAGTAGTGCGGGCGCGAGGCCCAGGCTGGTAAATGTCATGGCGTGCTTCGTGTGGATAAGCCGGCAGTATACCTTGCACCGGATTTCGTGCGACTATACGTTTGCTATCAATCTACCAACATTACTTCAAATACTTTCAGAAGCATGATCAACTGGGACGCCCACATCTGCCTGCCCCAGCATCCGCAGGCGGACTTTTCACCTCTTGGCCAACTCCATTCCGCTGGCGTGAACTACGTGTCGATCAATGTGGGCGCCGACATGAATCCGGTGTCGCAGGTGATGTCAGTGATCGCAGGCTACCGCGCCACCATTGCCGCCCATCCTGAACGCTATCGGCTGGTGTCGGGCGTGGATGAAGTGATCCAGGCCGCGGCCGACGGCGTGCTGGCCATCGGCTTCGACCTTGAAGGCGCGATGCCGCTGATGGAGCAGCCGGAAATGGCCGACCTGTATGCCCGCCTGGGCGTGCGCCAGATGCTGTTCTCCTATAACCGCAACAACAACGTGGCGGATGGCTGCCACGACATGGCGCGCGGCCTGACGCGCCTGGGCCATCGGGTGTTAAAAGCGGTCAACGACGCCGGCATCATCGTCGATTGTTCCCACACCGGCCGCCTGTGCAGCCTGGAAATCATGTCCGCATCGAGCAAGCCGGTAGTGTTCAGCCACGCCAACCCGTTCGCGCTGGTGCCGCACGGGCGCAATGTGACCGATGAACAGATCCAGGCTTGCGCTGCCACTGGCGGCGTGGTGTGCGTGTCCGGTCTGTCCTGGTTCCTCGGCAGCGAACAGCCGACGGCGGCCGACGTGGCGCGCCATGTGGCCTACGTGGCGGACCTGGTGGGCGTGGCGCATGCCGGGGTTGGCCTCGATATCTGCTTCTCCGAGAAAGACCTGGACGACACGCCTCCCGGCGGCTTCAATCCCGGTTGGTGGTGGCCGGAATCGGCCGGCTATCGCGCCGGCCGTTCGCCTTCGTTCGTGCCGATCTATGCGTGGCGGTCGCTGCCGCTGGAGTTGCGCAAGCTGGGCATGGCGCCCAATGAGATTGAACAGGTCCTGGGCCGCAATATGCTGCGCGTGGCGCGCGCCACCTGGCAGTAATTACATGCCGACGTCGCCGTAAGGCCCCGCCAGCACCACGACATACCCTTCCGGATCGCGCAGCCACAATTCCCGGTGCTGCGCGTTGCTGTTTTCCTTTGGTCCTTCCAGCACGGTGGCACCGGCCGCGGTGGCGCGCTCGACCGCATCGTCGAAATCGTCGGTCCAGAACCACAGCAGCGCGCCATTGCCATACGGGCGCTGTTCGGGATTGCCGATGTGGGGATGATGATGGGCGTCCCAACGGTGCAGCTGCAGCACCATGCGGCCGTCGTGCAGCAGCTGCTCATATTCGTTGCCGCCATGGCCGCTCTTCAAGCCGAGGGTTTTCTGGTACCAGCGGCTGGTAGCTTCGACGTTGCTGACAGCAATTAAAGGTTGCGCTTGCATATCACCCTCCCCTTTTGCTCAACGGAGGAACAGCATACCACTGCACGACACCCCATGCGAATTCGGGAACGACGAACAACCACACCAGCGGCAGGCCGCCGCCCGCAAGCGTCCACGCAAACCAGGTACTGAACATGAAACGCGCAGTGCCGTCGTAAGTGGCAAACTTCGGCTGCGGGTCGCGCAGGCGCAGCCAGGACCACACCAGCACAATGCTGCCCATCATGCAGGCGAACAGGATGTGGAGGGCGCCGAAGGCCGGCAGCGGTGCGCCGCCCAGCGCCTGGTTCAGCGCGGAGAGGTTGCCGTGCGCGATGGCGAAGGTCCATGGAGTGGCAAAAGGTGCTGTGAGCAGCAGGTCGTAGGTGGCGCTGGCGCGCACCAGTTTCTGGATATTTAAAGTTTTCATGCTGTGCAGCTTAAACCTTGGAGTACACTCCATGGTCAAGCACTTTTTGAGGAGCGGCAGCATGCAGATCGGTGAACTGGCCGAGGCCACAGGCCTCAGCCGCGATACCTTGCGTTACTACGAGAAGCGTGGCTTGCTGGCGGCGCGCCGCAGCGGCAATGGTTACCGCGACTATCCCGAGGAAGCGGCGGATTTGCTGCGCTACATCCGCCTGGCGCAGACGCTTGGCTTCACGCTGCAGGAAATCGAGGCTGACCTGCCCCTGCTGGCGGTGCCGGCGCGCGACGGCGCGGCCACGGCGGCGGCGATACACGCGGCCCTGCAGGCCAAGATGGCCGAGATCGACCGCCGCATCGGCGGCTTGCAGGAACTGCGCGGCGAGCTGGCGCGCCGCCTCGGCGCCCAAATCGAGGACTGCCCGCTGCGCGCCGGCGCAACATCGGCAATGGCCTAGCCGTTATAGGCTTTACGCAGCGCGGCCAGGTCCATTTTCTTCATCGTCATGATTGCGGTCATGGCGCGGCCGGCCTTCTCGCGGTCGGGGTCGAGCAGCATCTGCTGGACTTCGCGCGGGAAGACTTGCCAGCTCACGCCGTATTTATCCTTCAGCCAGCCGCACACCTGGGCGGCCGGGTCGCCGCCGTTACACAGCTTGTCCCAGTAGTAGTCGATTTCTTCCTGCGTATCGCAAGGCACTTGCATCGAAATCGCTTCATTGAACTTGAACAGCGGGCCGCCGTTCAGGGTGGCGAAGGGCTGTCCATTCAGCTCGAAGCCAACTGCCAGCACGCTGCCGGCCGGACGTCCATGGGTTTCCTTGCCGGCTTCGGTGTAGTGGCTGATTTCCGTGATCTTGCTGTTCTTGAAGATGCCGACGTAATAGCGGGCTGCTTCTTCGGCCTGGCTGTCGAACCACAGGCATGGGGTGATCTTTTGCATGGTCGTCTCCTGTTCGGGGGTTGTCCTGTCCTGACGACGGTTGGCACAACGGGAAATCGACATCCGGCGCCAAATATTTATACTGGCGTATGGTCAGCGCCACCTTCCGTTTCTATGAAGAACTAAACGACTTCCTGCCGCGCGAGCGCCGCAAGGTTGAGTTCACTGTTCCGTGCGCCCGCGCGGCCACCACCAAGCACATGATCGAAGCGCTCGGCGTGCCGCACACCGAGGTTGAGCTGATCCTGGTCAATGGCGAATCGTCCGGCTTCGAGCGCATGCTGTGCGATGGGGACCGGGTGGCGGTCTATCCCAAGTTCGAGGCGTTCGACGTGCGGCCGCTGTTGCGCGTGCGCGCCGAGCCGCTGCGCATCGTGCGTTTTGTGGCGGATGCCCACCTGGGCGGGCTGGCGCGGCTGCTGCGCATGGCCGGCTTCGATACGCTGTACGACAACCGGATTGACGATCCGACCGTGGCTTCCCTCTCGGAAGATGAGGGCCGCGTTGCCCTCACCCGCGACCGTGAACTGCTGAAACGGCGTGGCATCACCCATGGCTGCTATGTGCGGGCCCTGAAGCCGGCGGAACAGTTTGCGGAGATTTTCCAGCGCCTGGACCTGGCGGCCAGTGCGCGGCCGTTTACGCTTTGCCTGGCTTGCAACGCGCCATTGCGGGCGGTGCCGAAGGCAGAAGTGGCGAAGCAGTTGCCGCCCTCCGTGCGCGCTTCACATGAGGAATTCCTGACTTGCGACGTGTGCCAGGGGGTCTTCTGGCGCGGCTCGCACTGGCGCCGCATGAAGGCGCTGCTGGAGAGCCAGGGCGTAACCGCCGGCTAACGCGGTGGCGCCGATGCGGCAGAAGTTACGCTATCCTGCGGCGAGCAATCAAGTTGCCTGGCCTCTACTGGCACCACGACGATGCGCTGGCCACCAACCTCAATGTCGCGCAGGGACGCTGCCGGCAGCGTGAACTGGCCTGCACGCAAGCGCTCCTGCACGCCAGCACACCCTGCCAGCTCCGTTGGCGGGTGCCCTATGATTTGCCATCTGCCGCCGCGTTCGGACAGCAGCGCAGAACCATCACCGCGCTCCTCGCCCAGCAGCAGCACATCCAGGCGTCCATCGCCATCGCCGTCCAGCACGATGGCGTCGCACCGGCTCCCCGCGCCGCGCAGGCAGCCAGGCGGCGCCAAGGGCTGCCAGGCCTGCCACCAATCCTGCTTCAGGAAGCCCTGCGGCAATTGCGCCCCCTCCGGCCACACGCGCAGGCTGGCGGCAGCGGGCGACAGCGGCTTGCGGGCAGCCGATCGGTCTTCGTAGCGTTCGCTCAATGCGCTGGCTGCACGAGGGCGCACGACGTCAGGCTGCGGGCCGGCGCCGCGCGCAGCCAATGCCTGCAAGGCGTCCCTGCCATAGCGTGCGCTGTGGTAGCGCAGGAAGCTGTAATCGAACTTGTCGGCCGGGGTCCTGCCGCTCCCCAGGCGAGCCACCTGGTCGGACACCGAAATGCGAGCCGGGTCGGCGACCGGCGTAAACAGGGCAAAGGACAGCGCCAGCGCAAGAAGTGCTGCCGCGATATTCACCTGGCGCAGGCCATCGAGCCAGGAGCTGCCGCGGCGCGCCGCCGCCCAGGCATAGCCGCCGGCATAGAACAAGGCCAGCACCAGGCATGCAGCCGCAATCACGCGGTCCGGCGTCCAGCCGTAATCGGCGACGCGCAGGCCGAGGGCATACATGCCAAGCACAGCAAGCGGCAGCAACAGGAAGCACGCCAGGCGAGCTGCAAGACGCACGCTGCGCGCCAGCCCTGCCGCCGCATCGCCAGCCTGGTAAGCGGCATTGACCAGCACGACCAGCACGGCGCAACTTGCCAGCAGCACTTGCGTGGCGTGGCGCGTTTGCCACAGGACTTCCACGCCGGTGAACGGCAGCGATGCCAGGAAGCCGCCGACCAGCAGCACGGCAATAGGCAGGATCCAGGCCTTCAGCACCAGCAGCAGGCTGCGGATGCCGCGCACGATGGCGGGGCGCACGTCCGTGGTATGCATGGCGCTTGAAAAGGCCAGGCACACCAGTGGCACCGAGAACCAGGAATTCAGCAACAGCTTCTCAAGGAAGTTCAGTTTCAGGAGGCCGAACAGCGCAGCGCCCATCCACATGACCAGCCATACACCGATCACAAACAGGGCGGAGAACAAGAGCTGGATGGCGAGCTTCCAGGCGCTTTCAAAGCAGGTGGCGTAGTGTGCGATCCAGCGCCGGTCGTGCGCCCCGGCCATGACCAGGCTGTGGGCGACAAAGAAAAAGCCTATGCAAAACGGGAAGACCAGCAAGGAAGGGCGTTGAATCGGCGCGTGATCCAGGGCATTGCGCCACGCATCATGCATGCCGACGACGGCCACTACGGCGGCGGCAGTCCCCAGCCACAGTGCCAATGGCCGCCGTTCAAGGTGGCCAAGGCTGGAAATCAGCAGCACCGGCAGTACGATCGCTGCCAGCACCAGCGGCAAATACAGCGCCGGATGATTGGCAGGCCAGCCGCCAGACTGCTGGGCGCGATACAAAAAATACAATAAACCACCCTGGACCAGGCCAGAGATGAGGCGCAACTGGCCTACGCGCCGCGTCACTGCGGCATCGCGCACGGGTTCCTGCGGGAGCAGGCCTGGTTCCAGTGTTGTGGCCTCCATGTATCGATCATAGCCCCTTGTCAATTTTGCAGCAACGCCACTGTTGCGCAGTACGGCTATAATCGATGGTTCAACCAGCCGTATGCCCCATGAATCCACATCTCGACAAGCTGCAGTCCTACCCGTTTGAAAAACTGCGCCAGCTTTTTGCCGGCAGCACTCCCAATCCTGCCTTCAAGCCAATCAGCCTGGGCATGGGCGAGCCGAAGCATCCGACCCCGGCCTTCATCCGCCAGGCGCTGATCGACAACCTGGACGGCCTGGCCAACTACCCGGTCACCGCCGGCAGCGAGGCGCTGCGCAATGCGATCGCCTCCTGGCTGGAACGCCGCTACGGCCTGCCGCCGCTGGACCGCGCCACCCAGGTGCTGCCGGTGAACGGCTCGCGCGAAGCGCTGTTCTCGTTCGCACAGACGGTGATCGCGCCCGATACCGGCGCGCTGGTGATGTGCCCTAACCCGTTCTACCAGATTTATGAAGGCGCGGCTTTCCTGGCCGGCGCCGAGCCGTACTTCGTGAATTCCGACCCGGCCCGCAATTTCGCGCCGGACTACGACAGCGTCCCGGAAGAAGTCTGGCAGCGCGTGCGCCTGCTGTATATCTGCTCGCCGGGCAATCCGACCGGCGCCGTGCTGACGCTGACCGATTGGGAACACCTGTTCGCGCTGTCGGAACGTTACAACTTCATCATCGCCGCCGACGAGTGCTATTCCGAGATCTACCATAGCGAAGAGCCGCCGCTGGGCGCCATGCAGGCCGCCAATATCCTGGGCCTGACCAGGGAAGGCGAGCCTTACGCCCGCCTGGTGGTGTTTTCCAGCCTGTCCAAGCGCTCCAACGTGCCGGGCATGCGCTCCGGCTTCGTCGCTGGCGATGCGCAAGTGCTGAAGAAATTCCTGCTGTACCGCACCTACCACGGCAGCGCCATGGGCCCGCACGTGCAGGCCGCCTCTGTCGCTGCCTGGGCCGACGAAACCCATGTCGAGGAAAACCGCGCGCAATACCGCGCCAAATTCGCCGCCATCACACCCCTTATCCAGGAAGTGCTGGACGTGCAAATGCCGGACGCCGCCTTCTACCTGTGGGCCGACGTGACCCGCACCGGCCTGTCCGACACTGAATTCGCCCGCCGCCTGTACGCCGAGTACAATGTTACCGTGCTGCCGGGTAGCTACCTGGCGCGCGACGCCCATGGCATCAACCCGGGCCGCAACCGCATCCGCATGGCGCTGGTTGCCGAAACCGAGGAAGGCCTGGAAGCGGCGCGCCGCATCGTCCAATTCTGCCAACAACTGAAGAAATCATGAGCATCCAGCAAATCATTGAAACCGCGTGGGACAACCGCGCCGAGATCAACCCGTCCAACGCCACCGCCGAAGTGCGCGATGCCGTCAACCACGTGCTGGCCGGCCTGGACAACGGCTCGCTGCGCGTAGCCCACAAAGAAAACGGCGCCTGGGTAGTCAACCAGTGGATCAAGAAGGCCGTGCTGCTGTCCTTCCGCCTCGAGAACAACGTGGTCATGCCTTCCGACGGCACCATGCAGTTCTACGACAAGGTTCCTACCAAGTTCGCCAACTACTCGGCCGAAGATTTCGCCAAGGGCGGCTTCCGCGTGGTGCCGCCCGCTGTGGCGCGCCGCGGCTCGTTCATCGGCAAGAACGTCGTGCTGATGCCTTCCTACGTGAACATCGGCGCCTACGTTGACGAAGGCGCCATGGTCGACACCTGGGCCACCGTGGGTTCCTGCGCCCAGATCGGCAAGAACGTGCACCTGTCCGGCGGCGTAGGCATCGGCGGCGTGCTGGAGCCAATGCAGGCCAATCCGACCATCATCGAAGACAACTGCTTCATCGGCGCCCGTTCCGAGATCGTGGAAGGCGTGATCGTGGAAGAAAACTCGGTGATTTCGATGGGCGTGTACATCGGCCAGTCCACCAAGATTTACGACCGCACCACTGGCGAGGTATTCTACGGCCGTGTGCCGGCTGGCTCGGTCGTGGTTTCGGGCTCGCTGCCGTCGGCTGATGGCAAGTACAGCCTGTACTGCGCCGTCATCGTCAAGCGCGTTGACGCACAAACCCGCGCCAAAACAGGCATTAACGAATTGCTGCGCGGCGTATAACCGTATTAAGGAGATACCCAAAAAATGGCTATGGACCGCCTGTTCCAGCTAATGAAGGAAAAAAACGCCTCGGACATGTTTTTTGCCGTAGGCTCGCCGGTGCATCTGAAGATCAACGGCCTTCTGATCCCGATCAACCAGCAAAAACTCGAGCCCGAAAACCTGCAAGCCTTGCTGGCTGAGGTTTGCTCGCCCGAGCAGCTGGAAGAGCTGGATACGTCCAATGAGCTGAACATGGGTATCTCCGTGCCCAACCTGGGCCGCTTCCGCCTGTCGGCTTTCCGCCAGCGCGGCAGCATTTCCGCGGTATTCCGTTTTGTCCCGGCCGCCATCCCGCCGCTGGGCGAACTGGGCCTGCCGCCTGTGCTGGCCGACCTGATCATGGAAAAGCGCGGCCTGGTGCTGCTGGTCGGCGCTACCGGTTCCGGCAAGTCGACCACTATCGCGTCCATGCTGGACCACCGCAATGAACTGCGCTCGGGCCATATCCTGACGCTGGAAGACCCGATCGAATACCTGTTCCGCAACAAGAAGTCGATCGTCAATCAGCGCGAGATCGGCAGCGATGCCAAGGACTTTTACACCGCACTGCGCAACTCGATGCGCCAGGCGCCGGACTGCATCCTGATCGGTGAGATCCGCGACCGCGAAACCATGGCGTCGGCGATGGCCTACGCGCAGTCGGGCCACTTGGTGCTGGCGACCCTGCACGCGAACAACTCGTACAACGCGCTGAACCGTATCATTTCCTTCTACCCGATCGAGAACCGCCCTGCACTGCTGCAGGATTTGTCCTCGACGATCAAGGCCATCGTGTCGCAGCGCCTGATCCGCTCGGCCGGCGGCGGCACCCGTACGCCGGCGGTCGAGATCATGGTCAACACCCGCTACATTTCCGACCTGATCGAAAAAGGCGAAATCGGCCAGATCAAGGAAGCGCTGGAAAAATCCCTGTCGCCCGGCTCGCAGTCCTTCGAACAGGCGCTGTACAAGCTGGTGATGGAAGGCGCGATCACCAAGGATGAAGCGCTGGCAAACGCCGACTCGGCTACCAACTTGCTGTGGCTGCTGAATCACGGCATGGAGGCGCCACCTCCAGTTGAGGAAGAAGAACTGAAGTCCCCGACCGACGCTTCCTTCACCGAGTTCACCCTGAACTCCTGATC